>ULSO01077160.1_pt1 | contig 12055 bp, 11 predicted proteins | sample 1956701 | NCBI WGS metagenome assembly ULSO01 (sample SAMEA4835708, study PRJEB28245) | human gut metagenome | biome: gut microbiome; material: fecal sample | place: Denmark | collected 2008 | reverse complement strand
AAAAATAAATATCACAAGAATTTAAGCGCCGGGTCGTTGGTTTTGCAGAATCAACGCTCCGGCGCTTTTGTCATATCTGGAGGTGAGTTAATGAGCAAGTGAGTGAGATAAACAACAAAACATTAAATCGGTGAAGCCGGAACTTTTGAGAAATCAAAGGTTCCGGCCTTTTTGCATTCTAAAGGGGGTATCGAAGTGAAGAATTATGAAATCAAACAGGCGTTCAAGAATCTGCCGGACGCCGGATTACCGGACAACGAGCCGGTGATGTGCCGCAAATATGAGCAGTGTGACGGGTGCAATTATCCTGCGCACGGTTTTATCTGCTGGCACGGTGACGGCAAATGCCTGAGAACCGAAATGCAGGAGGTGAAAACATGATGATACATGCGGTGCTCGGTAATCCAAACCACCCGGAATACGGCGTTGCAACCATTCCGTTTACTATCCCACATGACCAGTACGCACACTGCATGGAGCTGCTGGAAGCACTGGAAATTGGCGATGCGGTCAAAGTTGACTGTCAGGTGCAGGAGATCAATAGCTTTTACTCTGTACTCAAGCGCACGGAGATGCTAAGAACTCTCATTTTACTTACCTTCTTTTTTGCTGACTGACGGTAGGGTGTTCCCCGCTTTACTTCTGCTCGTCGACTGGAGGAACCATTTCCGCGTACTTCTTCAGCAGCTCCGGAGTGCTGGTATAGTAGCGCTTGTTCTGGTTCATTGCGGCGATCTGTGCCATTTTATCGGCAGTCAGCTCGAAATCGAACAGATCAAAGTTTGCCTTGATATGTTCGGGATTCTTCGAGCCGGGTATAACAACGTTTCCTGCCTGCATATGCCAGTGCAGAATGATCTGAGTGGAAGTCTTCCCATATTTCTCACCGAGCTTGGCAAACAGCGGCTCTTCACGCAGCGCCCTGTCGCCGTGCCCGAGAGGATACCACGCCTGTGCGGTCATGCCGTTTTCGCTCAAAAAGGCTTTCAGCTCCGGCTCCTGATTGTACGGGTGCAGCTCGGTCTGCAATATGGTGGGCTTCACTTCGCACAGGGACAGTATCTCCTCAAAGTGATATGAGCAGCACAATACCGACAGTTATATGTATCCCAGCCAACCCAGAAGTTGTGCGAGCTTCAAAGCGCCAGCTCCGGGTGGCGGCATACTGCCGCGTATCGACCGATGATGAAGAGCAGCTCACCAGCTACGAAGCGCAGAAGAATTATTACACAGATAAAATCATGACCAACAAAGAATGGACTATACGGCTTTTTCATAAACTTGTCATATATGCGTCTTCAAATGCCTAAGGTGTCTTGTTTTTTGGAATTTAATGATAGCGGCGTTTATTGTATAGCTCACATTGAGGATTGGCGGAACCGTCCCTTGCAGGGCGGCAGATATCCGTATGTCTACGTGGATGGTATCTACCTGCGCCGCAACTGGGGCGGAGAGTATGAAAACGTGGCGATTCTTGTAGCAATCGCTGTGAATGAAGATGGTTTCCGTGAGGTTGTAGGAGCCGCTGAAGGAATGAAAGAGGATAAGGCCAGTTGGGTCAGTTTCTTCCAGTGGCTTCGTGGACGCGGTCTGGACGGAGTGAAGCTCATCGTTGGTGACAAGTGCATGGGAATGCTGGAGGCAGTGGGAGAAGTGTTTCCGGATGCCAGATACCAACGCTGCGTTGTCCATTTCTACCGTAATGTTTTCTCTGTTGTGCCAAAATCCAAAGTCAAAATTGTGGCAAAAATGCTCAAGGCGATCCACGCCCAGGAGAGCAAGAAAGCGTCCCGCGAGAAGGCGAAGGCCGTGGTCGCCGAGCTGCGCGCCATGAAACTGAAGGAAGCTGCCAAGAAGGTCGAGGACGGCATTGAGGAGACGCTGACCTACTGCGACTTCCCCTCTGAGCATTGGACGCGGATCCGCACCAACAATGTGATCGAGCGACTGAACCGGGAGATCCGCCGGCGCACCCGTGTGGTGGGGACATTCCCCGATGGCAACTCCGCTATGATGCTGGTCTGCGCCCGGCTCCGCCATGTGGCGGGCACCCAGTGGGGCAACAAGAAATACATGAACATGAAGCACTTGGAGGCGGCTCTGTACGACGCCTCTATTGCCGGCTGACTTCATTCCGCCGGAGCCTGCAAACATTTTTGCGCATAAATCTTGACGGCACCCAGGCAAGCTATGTCTTCTTTTTTGCTCTTTTCAATTTGCGCAACTTATTGTACATTATCGAAAAACCACCCGCTTAGCGGGTGGCTGTTTATTTTGGGCTTAAATGCCCGGATTTTATTTTTTATGGTTCTATGTAAATAGTTGGATAATGTTGGGGCAGGCTTCTCGAGCAGAGAAATCTACACCCAACATTTTTGCTTTTTTTAGAACCTCTTCATATTCGTCCTGTGTAATGCGCTCAAATAATGCGCAGTGATTTTTGGATATATTCCATAGAGCGCTCCTTGCTGAGCAGAATATCATCCGGCAGCGCCTTGAGCTTGGCTATGAGCCGCTCTACCACGGCGCAGCCTTTGTCAGAGGTGATATAATATGCCTCCCGTTCCTCGCTTTCCTCGCAACAGTTAATTACCAAACACACGTCAGCCGCAGAAAAAATCGAAAAGCGGCAGTCGTTTGCCTTCAGGACCGGGTTTATATCTCGGACAATATATATATCCAGCCCGGAACATTCTTTCATACGTTGAAGCAGCGTTTCTATGTGGTGCTTTCTTTCTTCGCGCCCGAGGACAATGTGCCTTGTATTATTAATGCACATAGAGCCGTCTACGAAATAGCTTAAAAACACAGATTCAAAAATATATACTGAAGTTGTCCCCGCATATTCATAATAGAAGTTTTTGTTGGAATCTGCCGAGGTTGGGCTGAGCTGCGTGTTGAAAACCAGCTTCTGTATCTCGCTGTCCATGTATATTGGGAACATTTCACCGAGAATATAGACATGGGAGGGGTTAGTGGCATACTTATACGAATACTTCTTTGCCTTCTCCGAGTATGGTTTTGCATGGTCAAAAACGCTTGTCTGCTTGTAGAAGTAGGAGAGCGCCGAGTGATATATCTTTTCAACCGATTCGTGATTAGATATGCTGGCGCAAAGCGCCTCGCCGCTGAACGGATCCCGTATTCCGCAGACGGCAAAGCAATCGTTTAGCACACACAGTCCGCCGTACTTTGAGTAATCCGCCTGAGAGATGTAATAAAGCTGAAAGCTCGAATTAAAGAAAACGTGCGCCAGTGACAGAATGAAAACCTCCATACTGTCGTCCTCCTCAAGGGTACTGTCTGTGTAGAACAGTCGGAGAGAGACGCGCTGACGCTCCGTTGAGCCTATTTTGAAAAATGCCAACAGTTCCGGCTTTTTCTCCACCGCCAGTTTGAAGACATTCAGCGGTATGATCAAGTCAAATTTATCTGCCCCGCGCTCTATATGAACCATGAGCTGCTCAAAAACGAGGTCAATATTCAGCGGGCAAGTGACAGGCAAAGCGGCCTTCTTACGCGGCTGTGTTTCTCTTTCCGTCTCAAAAAAACTGTTGGCGATAATGCTCTTTATCATTTTTTTGCATGCAGTCTTATCCGATACGTCGACTGATTGTATATTGTAGTTTTCCGCGAGCTTTTCAAATGCGGAGGTGTCGCCGCTGTGCACACAGACCTTGGCAATCTCTTCTGCAGTGCCGTCAATCATTGCGGCCGGAGGTCGCTTGCTGTTGTTCAGCCATTTGCTCAGGTAGGAGGGATCGTAGCCGAGCGCGTCAGCAAGTATATATGATTTTACGCCGCAAACCTTTATGATGCTGCGCAGTGTGCTTCCAAAGTCCGACATATAATTTCTCCGTTGCTAATAATAGTTTTGCAGAGTAAATTCGCTGGTCTTTAACAGCTCTGCCCTTAAATAATAGCGCGTTGACTGAGTTGTTGTCAAGCATTAGACAGCATTTCTTGACTTTTGTTGTGGAGAAAAGTCAAGAAATGACCACATTCGAGTCAAGAAGGGCACGTTAGTTCATTTTTTGCCAATGTACTTTTCGTCGAATGTGTGTTAAATTACAGGCAAGCAATCCTGAAGATACCGAAAGGAGCAAAAATATGAAAAAGAAAGTGCTTATAACCGGCGTGACCGGAACCATGGGCTTTGCTACTCTCAAGCAGTTTGCCGCACATCTCGACGAATTCGACGTCCGCGTGCTTGCAAGAAAGTCCGATTTCAATGAGAATATGCTCAAGCCTTACGCTGAGCAGATAGAGATTGTTTGGGGCGATCTCACTGACGACGAATGCCTGCACGAGTGTGTAAAGGACATGGATTATATCCTGGCGATCGGCGCCTTTGTCTCCCCAATGGCAGACGCACATCCGGAGGAATGCATACGCACAAACTACGGCTCTACGCTGTCGATGCTCCGTTCGATAAAAGAACTGGGGCAGACGGATAAGACTCACTTCGTATTCATTGGCTCTGTCTCCATGTATGGCGACAGACAGACTCCCATACACTGGGCAAAGGTCGGCGACCCGCTCAAGTCCTCCATTCTTGACCACTATGCACTTGGCAAGATATTCTCCGAGAGAGCTGTCATCGACTCCGGACTCAAGCATTGGGCCTCTATCCGCCAGACCGGAATGTACCCCACCAATATCCACAACATCACTGTCGGCTATCCGATAAGAAGCCATATCCCTCTCAACAACGTCTGCGAGTGGTCTGACTGTGATGACTCTGCACGCCTGATGTTCAACATTTGCGCAAGCGCTCCGGAGAAGTTCTGGAACCACTGCTACAACCTCGGCGGTGGCGCAGACTACAGAAAAAATCAGCTTGAGCATGACAAGCTTAACGGACTCGACAGATCCAAGATTGCCGACACCAACTGGTACGCTCTTTACAACCACCACTGCGCATGGTTCCTTGACTCCGACAATCTTCAGGAGCTCGTCCCCTTCAGAGAGAAGCCCTTCGAGAAGTGTGTTGCCGACAGCCGTGCCTATCTTGCCGAGAAGTTTAAGGAGATTGGCTACACTCTCAAGCCCAAAACTGACGAAGAAAAGCGCCAGAAAAATTTTGAAGACTTCAGTAAATGGGGCGGAACTCTGTGGGCACTCAATCAGGAGGATCCCGCCTATATGCAGGCATTTTACGGCTCGAAGAAGAAGTACGATGCTATCCCCAAGGACTGGGAGACCTACTACAAGCGCGGCATAATCCCTGAGGAGTACAACCAGATTGAGCTTGGCTTCGACCAGAATAAGCCCGTTGAGGAGCTTGACATTGAAGATATGAGACAGGCAGCAGCTTTCCGCGGCGGTGAGTGCCTCTCCGAGACGATGGAAAAGGGGCGGCTTTACAAGAAGCTGCGCTGGAGATGCGCCTGCGGACACGAATTTGAGGGAACTCCCTATGCAATACTCTTCGCCGGTCACTGGTGCGAGGACTGCATGGGCGCTGAGTGGCGTTACGGCGACATGGCCGACGAGAATCCGTTCTTTGCCCAGGTATGGAAGCCCCTGCACGCAGATGACGAGAACTTCGTGGTCAAGACCGAGTTTGACCCGAGGATAGTAAAAAACAAGTACGAAGAGTGAGGAAATCATGTCACATCTTTTTGAAGAATACAAAATAGGTTCCGTTACACTGAAAAACCGTGTAGCGATGGCTCCGATGGGACACGTTCATGCTGCTGACGGCGGCGTATCGGAGCAGCAGCACGCATACATACTTGAGCGTGCCAAGGGCGGCTTTGGGCTCATCTATCCCTCCGCCCACACCGTAACCGACAAATACGAGAAGCCAGAGGGCAGCGGCAACTTCCTCTTTAATTATTCGCAGGCAGCGCGCCTTGCACATCTCGTTGATGAGGTACACCAGTACGGCGCCAAGTTTGCTATTCAGCTCACTCCGGGCTATGGTCGCGTGAACAAGGGAAATCCCGCTCAGACCATTCACGTCTCCGCAAGCGACAACCGCGCCTTCTACTATCCCGACGTCGTGTGTCACACGCTCACTGTAGACGAGATACATGAGCTCGTTGCCTGCATGGGCAAGAGCGCAGCTCTGGCAAAGATGGCCGGCGTTGACATTATCGAGATACACGCCTACGGCGGCTACCTGATAGACCAGTTCATGAGCAAGGTATGGAATCGTCGTGACGATGAGTACGGCGGGTCTCTTGATAACCGTATGCGCTTCTTTAATGAGTGCACACAGGTCGTTCGCCGTGCAGTTGGCCCCGACTTCCCCATTTCTGTAAAATATACGCCTGTCCACGAGATTGAGGGTGGACGCACCTTTGAGGACGAGGGCATAGAGATTGCCCGCCGTCTGCAGGATATGGACTTTGCCTATATGCATGTCGACTATGGCTGCTATGAACGCTGGAATCTTGCCATTCCAAGCGCATACGAGAAGCAGGGGGCACAGCTCCACGTTGCAGAGCGCCTGCGCAAGGAAGGCATCACAATGCCTTTCCTCATTCAGGGCAAGCTCAATGATCCCGTTGAGGCGGAGAGAGTCATCGAGTCCGGACTCACGGATATGATAGCCCTCGGCAAGCAGTCTCTTGCCGACCCCTACTGGCCCAGCAAGGTCAAGAACGGCAGAGTGGACGACATAGACTTCTGCTGCGCCTGCCTTGAGTGTCTCAACCACAGCTACCCATTTATTCGCCGCTCCTCCTGCGCGATAAATCCCAGAACTGCGGCCGAGCGTGAGTACAAGCTCGAAAAGACTGCACATCCCAGAAAGCTGCTTGTTGTCGGCGGCGGCCCCGGTGGCATGGCGGCGGCCAAGTATGCCGCCCAAGTCGGCCACAGCGTTGAGCTGTGGGAGAAGAGCGACAGACTCGGCGGCAACATGAACGCTGCTGGCGGTCCTGACTTCAAGTTTGATGTTCGTCGCTTCAGCATGAATTTGCAGAAGCAGCTCTATAACAGCGGCGCCGTCGTCAGACTCTCCAAGGAGGCCAATGCCGACTCCATCAAGGAATTTGCTCCTGACGCTGTCATCGTGGCCGCCGGTGCAAAGCCCATAAAGCCGCGTATCCCAGGCATCGACAACAGCAAGGTCATTGATGCGCTCGATCTTTTGTCCAACAGAATTCCCACCGGTGAGAAGGTCTATGTTCTCGGTGGCGGCGAGGTCGGCTGCGAAGCCGCCGCGTATCTGGACTCTGTTGGCAAGGACGTCACCATTATCGAGATGCAAAGCGAGATTCTCTCCACTGCGAACATGGCGGATAACGCACGCAAGGGTCTGGAGGATCTTCTCGGCAGAACGAGGGTACGCATACTGACCGGCACAAAGCTCACCGAGATAAAGGACAACCTTATCGTTTGCGAGAATGGCACGGAAACACTGGAACTTGCCTATGACAATCTCGTTCTCGCCGTCGGCTTCAAGTCCGATCACACGCTCTGTGACGAGCTAAAGAGTGCCGGCATCAAGGTATTCCCCATCGGCGACTATAACAGTCCGCGCAAGATATATTACGGCATACACGAGGGGTTCCATGTCATCAGATTGCTTGACGATTTGATGCAGATTTAATAAAAGTGAGGGGATATCAATGGAGATTAGCAAATCCAAAAGAACATGGATCATAATCGGTGCAGTTCTCATGACAGCCACGGTGCAGCTTTCGTCCGCCGGGCTCAACAACACGATGTACGCAATACTAAGCGGCATGAATGGCCTGCAGTATTACGCACTCCTGGCAACACTCTCATCCCTTGGCATGGCGATTATGTGCGTCATCGGCGGTCGTATAGGTGATATGATCGGCAGACGCGCCGTCATTCTCGCAGGTGCGGTACTCAGCCTCGCAAGCGCGATAGTAATGGGTCTGGCGCAGAGCTTGTCCGTTTTCATCGTAGCCCGTGCAGTGCTGTCCTTCGGCATCGGCACCTTCCCCGGCAACGCATTCGTCGTGGCGGCGGACGTCTCCGACGCCAAGCAGTACCCCAAAGTCGCAGCGCTTCTCACCGCTACTCTGATGGTCGCAACCTTCCTCGGCTCTACCATTGCGGGTTATCTCGTTGACGCAGGTCTCATCCCCGCAGCCATCATCTATCCGGGTGTCGTCGGTCTCATTGGCGCCGTCATTGCCGCGGCAAAGATGGATAAGAAGCCCACAACTGACGGCGTTCGCGGTAAGGTTGACGGCATCGGCATGGTTCTGCTCGCAGTATTTATGCTCAGTCTCTGCCTGTCTCTCAATCAGGGTGCAAACCTCGGCTTCGGCAATCCCATCATCATCTGCGGCTTTGTTGTTGCCGTTGTCAGCCTCCTTGCTCTTCTCAAGGTCGAAAAGAAGGCGGAAGTTCCCGTAATTCCCCTGTACCTCTTCAAGAACAAAAAGTACACCGGCGTTATCATTGCAGGCGCATTCATAACCTTCTATGAAGTCGTTATGGCATCCTACGTTCCCGTAAGCGGTCAGGCTCTCATGGGGCTGAGTGCTTCCATCACCGGCTACTTCTCTCTCCCGCGTACCATAATCGCAATTGTCCTTGCTGCTCCTGCCGCCGCATGGGTGGTAAAGAATCAGGCAAAGAACTCCGCAATCGGTCTCGCCGCCGCAGGTCTGCTTGCAGCCGTAGCCTTCCTCGGCATGATATTTGTCGGCGCAGGCTCCCCCGTTGCATTGCCCTTCATCCTTATCGGCATCACCGGCTTCACCGAGGCTCTCAAGGGTGCATCTTTCAGACCTCTGGTTATCAGCCAGCTCGAGCAGAAGGACTTCGGCGTCGGTATCGGCATGATGACCGCAACCGGCACGCTTCTCATGACCATTTTGCTGAGCATTGTTGGCCCCGTATTCACCGCCGTCTCCGCTCAGAACATGGGCAGTGCACTCAGATTCGTATACATCGTGACCGTCTGCTGCGCACTCATCGCCGTAGCAATAACCGTCTTTGCAACCAAGGACAGCAAATCCAAGAATTAAGCTCTAATACATGGAGGTGCGGTGTCTGCATTGCGGACATCGCACCCCAAAAGCACACCCAACAGTACAAGGACGGTGAATTACAATTAAGAAAAGCAGTATATTTTTCCTTACAATGTCCGTCGCGTTCACATGGTTCACCTTCGTGTTCGGCGGAGGTGCGGCAACCGGCGCTCAGGCATACTCCCTCTTCGCCGTCCATGGCTGGACAGCGCTATGGATGCCTCTGGTCGCAATTGCAATAGTTGCGGTTGTCGGCTGGCTCTGCGTTGATTACGCGAACAAAATAGGTGCACATCACTACCGCGAGGTCATAGAGACGCTGTATCGCAGTAAGCTCGTTGGAACGATATATGAGATAGGCTGCATATACGGCACTGTCCTCGGACTTGCCACCTGCTTTGCATCGCTCGGAAGTCTTACGGTAAGTCTGGGCTTTAACTACTGGCTCGGCATATTGGTAATGGCAGCGGCCTGCACTCTTGGCTGCCTGTTCGGCGCGGCTACCGTCAGAGCAATATCCACGGTGCTCGGTCTTGTCATCGGTGTTATCATCGTGCTTATATTCTCTCTCGACCTCAGCATAGACAGCGGCGCTGCACGGCATATTATCTCCGAGCATCAGGTGTTTAGCTCATACGGTAAGGCGTGGTACGGCTGCTTTTATTTTGCTGCCAGTAACTGCGGAACAATGCTGGCTCTGCTGCCGGTATTCGACCGCGTAAAGAACAGAAAACGTCTTACCGCCACAATACTTGCGGGTTTTTTACTGAATATTGTCATGTTCAGCATGGTCATATTTGCCGTGCTTAACAGCATGCCCGGCGTGACTGAGGCTCAGGTTCCGTATCTCTATGTAATACAGACTCTCGGCGTCCCGGGGCTTGTGAATATATACAGCGTAATTCTCGCCGCCGCAGTAATAACGACTGGTATTACTCTGCTTTATACCTATACCATACGCTTCAGAAAATATGTAAAGGTCAAGAGCGACCGTGTCAGCGCATTCATCATTCTGACGGCCTTTGAGATAGTCGGCGCGGTCATCTCAAAGTTTGGGCTCATCACGCTCGTCTCTAAGGGCTTTTCGTTGACCGTCTGGATAAACATCGTTATCCTGATAATCGGCGTCCCAATCATGTACTTTATCAGAACTCACCAAGCATCAAGGCAGCATTAATGCCCATCTCGGCAGTTCCTGCATTCGTAGCATCAAATTCACTTATCATTTTATGACTCCACCGTGATTGAGTCTGATTACGGTGGAGTCTTTATTATATGGCATGAAAACACCATCGGCTGAAAAGGAAAATCAAAGCTTGGAAAATCCTGCTCAGCTCCCACCTAATTAAATACTTAATATCAAAGATAACGAACAGACTTGAGAAGTATTTTGACGAACTCATCATTGACGAAATACAAGATATTGGCGGACGGGACTTCAACTTTCTTGAGGCTATTATGGAAGCCAATATCAACATGTTATTTGTAGGTGATTTCTATCAGCACACATTTGACACCAGCCGTGATGGTGCAACAAACAGCACATTATTTAACAGTAAGGCAAAATATGAATCACGTTTTACTGCAAAAGGATTTATATGTGATAATACAAGCTTAGTTAATAGTTGGCGTTGCAGCAAAAATGTTTGTCAATTCTACACCACATCGGAGGTTTACACAATCTTTGGGATTGCCTCTGTCAACATATGAAATCCTTGATTTTACTCTGGAGAAGTATGGGCACGAGCTATCGGTCAATGGTTCCGCGCCGTACCTGTTTTCGGTCGAGCCTGATGGAACTGCTATGAGATTGTGATTTTTCAATGACAGCGCATTATACTTCCACAGGCTCCTGTCCTCAAAATTGGCTGACCATGCCAGGCTTGTCAGCCAATTTTGATGACACTGCGTCAAACGCAGTGTCATCAAGGCTTTCCGGGCTTTTTCAGCTCGGAAATTTTTTTGCTTTATTATGTAGCCATAAGAAGGAGGTAAAAACGTGTAAAATAATAATTAAAAGATAGAAAGGAGCCTATACGATGGCTGAACTGAAAATTATGAAAATGAGGTGCATCGCTCCGACAAGCCCGTCCTGCTCGACTTCTGCGCCGACTGGTGTGGCCACTGCAAGATGCTTGCTCCTCTGCTGCATGAGCTTGCAGAGGAATACGACGGAGTCTGCAGGGTAGGCAAGGTCAACGTGGACGAGCAGATGGAGCTTGCCATGCGCTATCAGGTCTCAAGCATCCCGATGCTCGTGGTTCTTAAGGACGGCAAGCCCGTCTCCAAGGCTGTCGGCTACCGCTCCAAGGCGGATCTTCTCGACATGCTGAAAAATGCAATCTGATAAAGAAACAATCCCCCTCCTGCCGATTGGCAGGGGGGGGAAAGCTATATATATCGTTTTGTCACACGATCCTTCTGTCTCTGACCTGAGAATCGTAATGCTTGTTAAGCAGCGGGCGGACGACGTAGTAGATGAGCTTGTTCTCGCCGTTGAACATGTACAGCGCGAAGGTCGCCACGAAGCCGACGAAACCGATGACAACGAGCTTCTTTATGAGCTTGAATATGAATTTCCAGAACTTTTTCATGTGCTATCCTGCCTTTCTCAGTATGCCATGGAGTCGTCGAACTCGACGATGGTCGGGTCGAGAGGCTTCTCGTTGAGAACAACGGACATGTAGTTATTGATGCAGTTTCTCATATCCTGACGGGACACGGTACGGCAGTCCTCAAGGTCATGCTCGATGAAGACGAAGTGGAAGCCGAGGTCGCGCGCCTGCTCTTCCATGACGGCGTGGACGCCGAGCATGCCCTTGCAGGCGATGTTGTCGTTGAAGAGAACCATGTCGCAGTTGAAGTTCTTTGCCCACTCCCAGATGGCGTTGACGTTCTCCCAGCCGCCGACTGCGTGGTGACGCATGGTGGCCTTCTCGGAGAACAGAGCCAGATCCTTGATGGCCTGCTCCGGATCGGTCGTGCTGATCATGTTGTGACCCATGGTGGAGTCCATGTTCAGGACGATGTTGATGCCCCAGCAGTTCTGGGTCCAAGTCGGGAAGTCGGTGTAGTAAACGGCGGAGGGA
>ULSO01069001.1_pt1 | contig 12064 bp, 9 predicted proteins | sample 1956701 | NCBI WGS metagenome assembly ULSO01 (sample SAMEA4835708, study PRJEB28245) | human gut metagenome | biome: gut microbiome; material: fecal sample | place: Denmark | collected 2008 | reverse complement strand
GCTCGAAAAAGTGGCGTTCAGCCACTTTTTTGACACTCTGAGCGCGATACCGCGCTTTTTTCGCCTTACATCATCTGTAGCATCTCGGACTTCAGCAGTTTGATTATGTGCTTTTCCAGCCTGCTTATATAGCTTTGGGATATTCCCATCATGTCTGCGACCTGCTTCTGGGTGTACTCCCTGTTGCCATATAGACCGAAGCGCAGCTCCATTATCTTCTTTTCTCTCGGAGTGAGCTTCTTCATGGCGAGAGACAGCAGCTCCTTATCCACCTCGTCCTCTATGCCCCGGTATATGGCATCTGCGTCTGTGCCGAGTATATCCGAAAGCAGCAGTTCGTTGCCGTCCCAGTCAACATTCAGTGGCTCATCGAGGGATACCTCAAGCTTCAGCTTGCAGCTCCTTCTCAGGTACATCAGTATCTCGTTTTCTATGCAGCGGGAAGCGTATGTGGCAAGCTTTATGCGCTTCTCCGCGTCAAAGGTATTTACCGCCTTGATAAGGCCTATTGTACCTATTGATATAAGGTCCTCAACGCATACGCCGGTATTCTCGAACTTTCGGGCTATGTACACTACCAGCCTGAGGTTGCGCTCGATGAGCGTCTGCTTTACCTCCTCATCTCCGGCACGGAGCTGCTCCATTATCTTTGCTTCCTCTTCCCTGCTCAGGGGCGGCGGCAGCGCCTCACCGCTGTTTATGTAGTATATATCACCTCCAAGGGCAGCATACAGCCTTGTGAGCACATCCTTCACTATGCTAAGCATGGTATTTCCCCTCCAGCCTCGTTATTTTCAACTCATCGCAGAGCGCCGCGGGCGGTATAAGCGCGGCCTTGAGCGGCCTTTTTGACACTGCCACCAGTATATCCATATCGCTGCCGTCCAGCCGTGCGCTGTCCGGCCTGAATGCGTACAGCACGCTTCTTTCGTTCACCGTGCCAACTGGTATAGGTATATCTCCCGTCTCAGGCAGCCATGCCACGGCTACCGGGCGGCCGCTCACAGGATCGTACAGGCTGTTGCCGCTGTCTACCATGGCGTCAAGCTCATATTCCTTATCTCCCCGCTTCAATAATAGAGTATGTCGGTTTTGGTTATCCAGCCTTTTGCCCCGCACCCTTCTGGCAATGCCCGGCATTATCGACGCCGCAAACGCTATGAGCAGCATCAGCCTTAACGATATGCCGTCTCCGAGGCTTCTCACATTGCCAAAGGTGCATATCATCAGAAACCCGAGCCCGCCTATCGTCAGCGCCGCCGCCAATATCGCAGTGAGGCCGGTAATGTAGCCGCGCAGGCCCTCATACGGGAATACCAGCGCCATGGCAAGGCACAGGATAGTTTTACACGGGAACATAGAAAGCACCGGCACATACATTGCGGCAGCTCCGTATACCGCTCCGCCCAATGAGAACAGCAGCACCCGCCCCAGCCTGATGCTTCTTCCGCATACCGCCCCCGCCAGCACGCATATTACGGCATTCATCAGCAGGTTATCCAGCAGGAACACCTCTATGTACATCTCAGTCACCCCCGGCGCAAGCAAATGATACCACAGGGCGGCAGTCGCAAATTGTAGAAGCGGTGATAAATATATATGCGAATATTGGTGGAAATATCACACATAAAAAAAACCGCCCCAGTAGGAGCGGTTTTCGCGATATTGAAATTTTTTAGAGCAGCGTCACGCCAGCCTTTTCGAAGCAGTCTATGGTATCCTGATCCCATACGGAGGACTGCACCTCGCCGATGTGAGCCTTACCCAGCAGCAGCATGCAGAGACGGGACTGGCCGATACCACCGCCGATGGTAAGGGGCAGCTCACCGTTGAGCAGCATCTTATGGAACGGCAGCTGACGCCTGTCATCACAGCCAGCCTTGGTAAGCTGCTCGTCCATGCTCTTGGCGTCTACGCGGATACCCATGGAAGATATCTCCATCGCGCAGTCCAGCACGTCGTCATAGAACAGTATATCGCCGTTGAGCTTCCAGTCGTCATAGTCGGGGGAGCGGCCATCGTGCTTTTCGCCGTTTGAAAGCAGATCTCCTATCTGCATTATAAATACCGTCCTGTGCTCCTTGGTTATGGCGTTCTCCCTCTCCTTGGGGGTCTTGTCGGGGTACATATCGAGCAGCTCCTGAGTGGTTATAAAGAACACGTCGCGGCTCAGCTCTGTCGTAATAAAGTTATAGCGGGCCTTGAGTACATCCAGCGTGTTGCATACGCAGCCCACTATGGCAGTAACAGTGTTCTTGAGGGTAGTAAGGTTGCGGGTATCAGGGGTTATGACCTTCTCCCAGTCCCACTGATCCACGTATACGGAGTGCAGGTTGTCCAACTCTTCATCGCGGCGTATGGCGTTCATATCGGTATAGAGGCCGTTGCCTGGGTGGAAGTCGTAGCGGTAAAGCGCCATGCGTTTCCACTTTGCGAGAGACTGCACTACCTGCGCATCCTTGCCGGTAAATGGGATATCGAAGCCTACCGGGCGCTCATAGCCGTTCAGGTTGTCGTTGAGGCCTGTCTCAGGCTGTACGAACAGAGGTGCGGATACGCGTTTGAGGTGCAGTGCCCGCGCAAGGCTGTCCTGAAATTCACGCTTTATGAAGCTTATAGCGTCCTGAGTTTCATAAAGTGACAGCGTGGACTTATAGCCCTGTGGGATAAAGGATTTGGTCATGGTTTTTCTTTCCTTTCTGAAAAATAAAAATATAAACAAAACGGGGAAACGCTCCTTTGCGCTTCCCCGTCTTATTACTTAAAAAAGTGTACGCCGGGCTAAGCGCCCGCGTCTTTTTGATTTAATCGTTTCTTCTCAAAAATGCAGGCACGTTAAGGTTATTAGTATTATTATTATTTCCCCTGGTCTTGTCTGCCTTGGGCAGGTCGTCCATGGTAAAGTGAGGGGTTACTTCCTCTCCTTCCGGAAGAGGGGAGCTGTACTGAGGAGTTCTGGTACGCTCACGCTCCCAGAATTTCACGTTTGCGCCATTCCAGCTGCTTTCCTGATCCTTCACGTCGCGTATGGTCGGCCTTCTGGGGGGCTGGCTGTTCTGTACGGCGTTTACGGCAGCCGTGGGATGCTGGCTCTGCTGAGACCTTGCGCCGGGTGCATCGAAGCCGGTAGCTATTACGGTTATGCGCACACCGTCGCCCATATCCTCGTCGATGCCTGCACCCATGATGATGTTTGCCTCGGGATCCGCGTACTCCTGAATGATAGAGGCCGCTTCGGAAAGTTCCTGTATGCCCAGATCCGCGCCGCCGGTGATGTTTAGCAGCACGCCCTTTGCGCCGTTTATTGTAGTTTCAAGCAGCGGGCTTACCACAGCCTGCCTTGCAGCCTCGGCGGCGCGCTTGTCGCCGGTGGCCATGCCTATGCCCATGTGGGCCATTCCACGCTCACGCATTATGGTACGCACATCAGCAAAGTCAAGGTTCACCATAGCAGGTACAGCTATAAGGTCGCTTATTCCCTGCACGCCCTGACGCAGCACATCGTCGGCTATCCTGAATGCTTCGGTAAGGCTTACCTTGCCTACTGAATCCAGCAGCCTGTCGTTAGGTATGGATATAAGAGTATCTACGTTTGCCTTAAGGTTGGTTATGCCGTTTACGGCATTGTTCATACGCACCCGTCCCTCAAAGGAGAAGGGCTTTGTGACTACGCCAACTGTAAGTATGCCAAGCTCTTTTGCGCACTCCGCTACTACGGGGGCTGCACCGGTGCCGGTGCCGCCGCCCATACCTGCGGTTATGAATACCAGATCCGCTCCCTTGAGAGCCTCGGATATGGCTTCCTTGCTTTCTTCAGCCGCCTTGCGCCCTACTTCGGGATCAGCACCCGCGCCCAATCCTTTGGTGACCTTTTCGCCTATCTGTATCTTCTGGTTTGCATGGGACAGGTACAGCGCCTGCTTATCTGTATTTACGGAAATGAACTCAACGCCGCGTATGCCGTACTGTATCATACGGTTGACAGCGTTATTGCCCGCGCCGCCTACGCCGACTACCTTAAGCTGCGCAAGGTTGCCTCTTTCCATATCGAGTTCAAGACCAATAGGCATATCATTTCCTCCTGATAATTTATCTTACGTTACCAAACAGTTCTCTGATCTTTTTGATGAATCTGCTCTCGCTTACCATTCCTACCAGCCTGTCCACGCTGTCTTCTTCCTCAGCATGCATCACGAAATCCATTACCGAAAAAGCGCTGGCGTAATTTGGGGAGGAAAGTCTGGGCATCCACGGCATTCTTACCTTTAAAGGCACACCCATGAGCTTTTCCATGTATTCGCAGCTGCCCCGCATAAGGGCTATGCCGCCGCCGGTTATGTATACGGGGGGCTTTTCCTCAAGCCTTACTCCCATATCCTTGAGCATGCGCACAAGATAACCGGCAAGCTGCTTTGTGCGTTCCTCAATTATGAACTGTATCACTGCGTGATCGACGTGCATGGGGCTTTTCCCCTCCATGCGCACTATATCTATGCTGTCCTGATAGTCCAGCGAATAGACGTATCTGCGTTTTACGTTCTCCGCAGACTGGGTGGATATCCGAAGCCCATAGGCCAGATCGTTTGCAAAGCTCACGCCGCCTATTCCCAGCGTTTCGCAGGCTATAAGGGCAGATCCCCGTATGAAGCTTACGTCGGTCTGCCGCGCCCCTACGTCTATGAGCACCGCGCAGTCCGTCCTCTCCTCCTCGGGTATCACAAACAGTGAAGCCGAAAGCGGAACGCTTATATACATATCCGCTTCGAGATTCGTCCTGCTCAGTGCATCGGACACCGCTGCTCTGAACCCGTTGTGCATGTACACGTGGGATACTACGGCGCTGACCTCTTTTGCCGCCTGCCCAAGGGGCGGATCGGCGGTAACCGTTTCGCCTATTTTGAATTCCACCGGAGTGGAGTGCATCAGCTCGTACCCTTCAGGCTGCTCGAATGTGAGCGAGTCGTTTATCAGGTCGTCTATAGTGTCGCCGTTTATCCTTCCCGTGCGTGACTTTACCCCGGCAGATCCCTCATGCAGCACCAGCTTTGAAAAGCTTGCGGGTACGCCTACGGAAAGATCCCTTATGCGTACCTTTGCCTCACCCTCTGCCATTGCGATGGCGTCCACCACCGCGCTGGAGAAAAGCTGTTCGTCTATAAATCGTCCGTTCTCAAAGCCCGGATATTCCTTTACGCCCGCACCCCGGACGGTTATGCTGTCCCTTCCCTGTGCGCTGCATATGAGGCATATCACCTTGGAGCTTCCAATATCGAGTATGGCGGTATTCTGTTTCATTTTTCCTCCATAGCGCCCCTACTCTCCATATGCCATGAGAATATACTTCCACCTAATAGTTGGTCTAAGCATACCACACCACTATATTTTGTGCAATAGGATACAAGTATTTTTACACTTTGTAACTACTGGAAGTTACGGTGCAGGACTTGGTTCGGGCTGCTCCGTCCCGCCTTCCTCGGCCTTATCCGGCTCTGCTTCGCCGCCCTCGCCGTCTCCGCCCTCCTGTCCCTCTGTCTCCGGCTGGTACACCTCTGGCGGAGAATATACCGGATCGCCAAGCACGCCAAGGTCTATTGTTCCGCCCTCAAGGCCCATGGAAAGCACCTTGCTCAGCACGGGCGGCAGGTTTTCCAGCTTTCCCGTAAGGTTTTCGGGCTGTCCTATGTTGACCGTATAGCCGTATGTTGTAGTCATGCCTATCTTCAGGGGCTGCGACATATCTATGCTCTCTATTATGTCCAGCATTCCCTGATTGGAAAGCACTGCAATTATCTCAAGCAGCGTTTCGCTGTTGAATTCCGCATAGTCGCCGATCTTCTGGCCCACGGCGTAGCCGCCGGAGCTTACGCCGTAAACCGCTACCAGCCCTTTGTCGTTTGTCTGCGCTATCTCCATAACGCTGCCCTCCAGGTCTATCAGGGCATATGACCCCACGCCTACGATCGCTGCCACAGGCTTGCGTTCCTCTATGGTGATAATGAGCTTGTCCGGATACGCTCTTTTTATGTATGCCGAGCGTATATAGGGGCTGCTGAGCAGCCTGCTGCGGGCTTCTCCGAGATTGGCAAAGAGCATATGCTCGCCTATGTTAAGTCCGGATATGGTGAGCACCTCTCCCCGCTCTATCTTTTCGTTGCCTACGACCTCTATGCGGTCTATTATGAGCGCAAAATAGAAGCCTATGGCTATGCCTGCCAATACGAGACCGAGCAGCAGCAGGTATACGCCCCTGTGCTCTTTCTTCTTGACATTTTGCGGCTCTTCTTCTCCAAATACGTGCAGTTCTTTTCGGGGCTCTCTTGTAGAGCGTCCGCCATAGCGCTGCTTTACCTGCTCTATGTCGACATAGGACACATGGCTGCGAGGCGGCTTTTTGCCGTCCCTGCGTCCTTCGTTCTTTACCACTCTGGTTTTTCCCTTATTGCGTACCATCTTCCCTCTTTATACAGGCTCCGAGTGAATTCAGCGTCTCATCCAGCCGCTGGTATCCTCTATCGATGTATTCCGTGTTCTCTACTGCCGTCATCCCCTCAGCACCCAGCCCGGCTATGGTAAGCGCCGCTCCTCCGCGAAGGTCCTTTGCGTATACCACGGCTCCCGAGAGCTTCTCCACGCCCCTTACTATTGCGGTCCTGTCCTTTTGGGTTATATTTGCGCCCATTTTTATAAGCTCCGCGCAATGGCGGAAGCGGTTTTCGAAAAGGTTTTCCACTATTACGCTGGTGCCGTCCGCCACGGTACACAGGGCGAATATCTGCGCCTGCATATCCGTCGGAAAGCCCGGATAAGGCAGCGTTTCTATTAGCTTTATCTCTTTAGGCCGTCCCTTTGCCCGTATCTCCAGCGTATCCCTGCCGCAGCTTATATGACACCCTGCCTCGCGCAGTTTTGATATGAGGCTGCCTATGTGCTCCGGGCACACGTCTGTAAGCTCCGCTTCTCCTCCGGCCATCGCCACGGCGCACATGAGCGTTCCCGCAGCTATCCTGTCGGGCATTATTCTGTGCGCAGCTGCCGGCACTTCTTCCATTCCACCTTTTATGTATATGGTAGATGTGCCTGCGCCACGGATATCGCCGCCTATTGAGTTGAGGAAATTCTGCAGCTCCTCTATTTCCGGCTCCCGGGCGCTGTTGGTTATCACCGTATCGCCCGGGACGGCAGCCGCTGCCATCATTATGTTTTCTGTTGCGCCTACGCTGGGATAATCGAGGTGTATCTCGCCTCCGTGCATGTTGTGCCCGCCGCAAATTATGTAACCCCGCTCTTCCCTTATATCCGCCCCCAGCGCCGCAAGGCCTTTCAAATGAAGGTCTACCGGCCTATGGCCTATCTCGCAGCCCCCCGGGTAGGCGCACACCGCCTCGCCAAAGCGTGAAAGCAGCGGCCCCAGCATGAATATGGAGGAGCGCAGCTCCTTGGAAAGGCGCTGCGGCATAGGACTGCTTCTGGCGTTTCTGCCGGAAATTTTCAGCGCGTCCCCATCATAATACGATTCCACGCCCAGCTCACGCAGGATGCTCAGCATATTGTGAACATCCCGTATTTCAGGGCAGTTGAACAGCGTCATCTCTCCCCGGCTCATGACAGTCGCCGCCAGAACCGGCAGCGCGGCGTTTTTCGCTCCCTGGACCTTTACGCGTCCGCTCAGCCTGTGTCCGCCCTCTATTATGAATTTGCCCATTGCGCCCCTCCCCTGCCGCCATTGCGGTACAATCCATACTATTCAGGAAGGATGGAATGGGTTAATTCTATATGCTTTCCGTATTTCTCGAAATATTGAGCAGTATGCCTGCCGCAGCCATAAATATTATGAGCGACGTGCCGCCGGCGCTTATAAAAGGCAGCGTCTGGCCGGTAGGAGGGACAGAACTGGTGGCCACGCCTATGTTTACTGCCACCTGTATGGCTATAACGCTGGTTATTCCGGCAGCCAGCAGGCTCCCGAACTTATCCTTGCAGCGGGCGGCTATGCGCATTCCCCGGCAAACGAGGAAAAAGTACGCGGCTATTACCAGCACACAACCTATGAAGCCAAGCTCCTCGCCGATTATGGCGAATATAAAGTCGCTCTCGCCGTATGTAAGAAACAGCAGCTTCTGAGTGGAAAAGTTAAGCCCCTTGCCGAATAGGCCGCCGCTGCCCAATGCGTACAGGGACTGTATCAGCTGATAGCCGTTTCCCTGAGGATCCTTCCATGGGTTTGTGAATATCACCAGCCTGTTCCAGCGGTACGTTTCCATCGATGCCGCAAGAAAGAACACCGGCACAGCCAGCAGGCAGAGGCCTACCAGATGCCGCATATCCGCCCCTCCAAGGAACAGCATTACAAAGCCTATCATCATGACCACCATCATCATGGACATGTTCTTCTGCAGCAGCAGCAGTATGCAGATGATGCACATTATGATGAGCATGGGTACAATGCCCCGGGTAAAGCTCTTCATCTGAGGTGCCCTACGGGTCATAAAGGAAGCCATGTACAGTATGAGCACGAACTTTGCAAGCTCTGAAGGCTGGAAGGTTATCACATCAAACAGGTTCAGCCACCGCTTTGCGCCGTTTATATCCTCGCCCCAGAACACCGTAGCAAGCATAAGCAGAAGCGTCACCATAAGTCCAACGTTCCTGAGCTTTTCAAGATAGTGATAGTCCACCCGTGACATCACTATCATAACGCCAAGCCCCATGGCCATGTACTTTGCCTGGTTCTTCAGATAGTACAATCCATCGTAATTCAGGCTCGCCTTGTTCTGTGCGTAATAATAGCTGGCTGAAAATACCATCACAAGCCCGAAGGCGCACAGCAGCAGCACGGTAACGTAGAGCAGGAAGTCCATCTGCCCATTCTTTTTTTTGGCCTTCAGCGTTTCCATGCCGCACCTCCCTTCGGGTTATTCTATGCTGGTTACAGCTTATTTACGATATCCTTGAATATCTCGCCTCTCTGTTCGTAGTTGTCGAACTGGCCCCAGCTTGCAGCCGCAGGCGAAAGCAGCACCGTGCTTCCCTTGCCCGCCATCTCTCCCGCTTTCTTTATCATACCTTCAAAGTTGCCGTACCACTCCACGAATTCGCCTTTGTAGCCTGTCTTTTCGGCGGCAGCCTTTATTGCGGGTATATTGATTCCGGAGGCTATAACACCCTTCACAGTGCTGCCGAACGCCTCAAAAAGCGGCGTGAAGTCGCTGTGCTTATCGTAATCGCCTACGCCCAGCATGAGCACGGTGGGCTGGGTCATGGCCTTCACGGCCTTTATGGTGGAATCCGGGTTTGTCCCCTTGGAGTCGTTTACATAGCGGACGCCTTCCACCTCGCGAACGAACTCTATGCGATGCTCAACGCCCCGAAAGGCGCGAAGTCCCCGGCACACCGCTTCTGCATCAAGGCCCATGCACATGGCAAGAGAGGCGGCGCACATGGCGTTTTCAAGGTTGTGATCGCCGGGTATCTGCAGTTCGCTCCGGTGTATAAGCCGCTGCTCATGGCCGTCCAGCCTCCATATCATATAGCCGTCCCGGAGAAGCATGCCGTTTTCCACGTCCTGCTTCTGCGAGAAATACAGCACGCGGGCCCTGGTGAGCTTTGCCATGTCCCTCACGATGGGGTCATCGTAATTCAGCACCGCAAAGTCCTGGGGAGTCTGGTTTTCAAAGCCCCTGCACTTTGCGGCTATGTAGTTCTCCATCTTATATTGGAACCTGTTAAGATGATCCTCAGTTATGTTCAGCATGCCAAAGGCGTTGGGACGGAAGCTCTTTATGCTTTCAAGCTGCAGTGCGGCCACTTCCGCTACTATGACGTCCCCATCTTTTACCTCCATTGCCCGCTCGGTTATGGGTATGCCAATATTGCCCAGCACGAACGTGCGCTTGCCCGCGGCTTTGAAAAGCTCGCCTGTCAGTGCAGTGGTGGTGGTCTTGCCGTTGGTGCCGCTTATGCATACGAACTTTGCTCCCCTGTGGCAATAGCGGTATCCCAGCTCTATTTCGCCTATCACTTCTATGCCCATATCCTGTGCTTTCCTGGCAAAAGGCTTGAATATAGGTATAACCGGGCTGAGCACCAACAGATCCACGCCGTCCAGCAGTGTCTCCGGCTCCTGTCCCATTGCGTTCACATACTCGATATCCTTGAGCGCTTCCTGGAGTCCGGATATCTCGCTCTTCATGTCGTTAATTATTACCTTGTAGCCGTTTTTATAGAGCAGTATTGCGCTGGCTATGCCGCTTTTGGCCATTCCGCAGATAAGAGCGGTCTTCTTTCCGTTTTGCATAATCCTGACTCCTTCCGAAACACATATTCGGCCTATATTTATTTTATAAATTATAGCACACGGGGCGTTCTTGCGCCCACTTCATGTGCGATTCTGTTAAAAAAAGCCCCCCGGAGGTGTCAGGGTGCTTGAGGCAACGAGCCACGTCCTGCCTCAAACGCCCTGCGTCCGCCTGCCGTGCCAAGCGCCAAAGAACCACGGCTGAAATACGGAACCCTGCCACCGGGCGGCAAAATAAACGCTAACGCTTTCGCAAAAATGTGATTCCATTTTTGCAAGTTCCCCGCATATGCTTAATACATATGCTCTTTATTGGAATGCCAAGAGGCATACCAGGCAAAGCAATGTGGTAACTATCATGTATCCCGCAACGATCTTTGTTTCGGAATAACCGAGAAGCTCAAAGTGATGGTGCAGCGGGGCCATCTTGAATATGCGCTTCCTGCGCAGCTTGTAGGAGCCCACCTGAAGTATCACGCTGACGGCGCTTGCCACGAAGCATGCGCCCATTATGGGAAGCAGCAGCACTGCCCGGGAGAACACCGCCATAGCAGCTATTGCTCCGCCAAGGGCCAATGAGCCCGTATCGCCCATAAATACCCTTGCCGGAAAGCTGTTGAACCTGAGGAACCCCAGACAGCCGCCCGCTACCGCCGCCGCAAATACAGCCATAGAATTGAGCTCGGCTGCGTACTGCGTCTGCCGGGCCTGTCCCATGTCCACTGGAGCATCCATTATGGAAGCCATGTAAAGGAATATCACCGTCATGGCCATGGAATATACCAGACTTACGCCGCTCGCCAGCCCGTCCAACCCATCGGTAAGGTTAACAGCATTGACTGTGCCGATTATCACGAATACTATGACGGGTATATAAAACGCGCCCAGCTCCCACTCAACCTTTGAGAAGGGAAGATAAATGCTGGTGCCTATAAAGGGACTGCGCTGTGCATATACGGCGATTATCAGGGCTATGAGGAACTGGGCGATTATCTTCTGATAAGCCCTGAGTCCGTCGGTATTGTGCTTCTTTACCTTGAGGAAGTCGTCCATGAAACCTACAAGGGCGAATGCCACTGTCATCAGCAGCGCCGGCATCACCAGCTCAGATGCCGAGTATGCAAATATCATTGTGGCCGCCACAATGCCCAGTATGAAGGTTATACCTCCCATAGTAGGGGTACCCGCCTTTTTGAGATGGGTCTCAGGGCCAAGCTTCCGCTCGCTCTGTCCAAATTTAAGCTTGTGCAGCAGGGGTATGAGCACCGGGCCCGATACCATAGTCACTGCCGCGCTCAGCAGCAGGGCGTATATTGCATACTTCATTTGCCAACTTCCTTCCGCGGGCCTTACAGGCCCAGTATCTCCGCCACTATTTCCTTTTCGTCAAAGTGGTGCTTGCCGCCGTTTATCTCCTGGTAGTTCTCATGTCCTTTGCCTGCGAGTATTATAACGTCGTTTTTTCTGGCGTTCTTCAGGGCATACTCTATGGCTTCCCTGCGGTTTTCTATGACTACGTATTCGCAGCCCGACTTCTTTACTCCTTCAACTATCGAGTTGATTATATCCATCGGGTTTTCTGTCCGGGGATTATCCGATGTCACTATGGCGAAATCCGAGAACCGACCCGCTATCTCGCCCATTATGGGGCGCTTTGCGTGATCTCTGTCGCCGCCGCAGCCAAATAGTGTAACTATCCTGCCGGTGGCGAAGCCCTTGACCGTCTTGAGCACATTTTCCAGCGCATCTGGGGTATGGGCGTAGTCGAGG
>ULSO01061933.1_pt1 | contig 12066 bp, 10 predicted proteins | sample 1956701 | NCBI WGS metagenome assembly ULSO01 (sample SAMEA4835708, study PRJEB28245) | human gut metagenome | biome: gut microbiome; material: fecal sample | place: Denmark | collected 2008 | reverse complement strand
AAAAAAGCGGAAAAAACAGGCCAAACGGCAAGCGCCTGCGGCGGTAAAGCGGCGCAGGCGGGCGGTAACATAATATGCAAATCGTGAAAATCACGAAAAGTTTTGCGTGACGAAACATTTTTGATTACCCACTGTAAAGTGCAGAGAATCAAACGTTTGTGCCGCGCTTCAACATCTGGTAGGGCGATTCAGTACTTTTTACCACATCTCGCCTTTTTTACGGAAACAACCTGATCAGGCAAAATGGTAGACATAATGTTGTTGACATAACATTTTGGAACAACTGACAAAATTGACGGAATTCGCAGAAAGACCTTGCGATTCCGATGAATTTGCCATATAGTAGATAGAAGAAATGCTTCTATAAGGCTGGCTTGTCTCATAGGAATAGGTTGAGGTGAGTGGTCTCCATGAAGCTGCGTAAGGTATTTCATAAAGCACCGGCGTCGTCGGCGCGGATCCCGCGCTTGCTGACGCTGTGTGCATTTTTTGCGGTCGGGATCGTAGCCGGACAGGTAGCGCAGCACGCTGTGACCGGCGGTGAGCTGGCGGATTATCTCCGCAGCTATGCTGGGATGGTGGCGGAAAACGGTGCGGCACAGGCATCGCTGCTGCGTGTGGCGGTGGCCTATCTGCGGGAGCCCACCATCATTTTTCTGCTGGCCTCCTGTTCCTTCGGCGCGGTGGCGATTCCGCTGGTCTGCGCGTGGCAAGGCTTCACCCTGTCCTTTGCTGTGGCGTGCTTTGCCGGAAGTCTGGGGCAGGAGGGGGTACTTCTGTCGCTGGCGGCCTTTGGACTGCGGAGCGTGGTGGTGCTGCCCTGTACGCTGCTGGTGGCGCAGTGGGCTTTCGATAAGACGCTTTGCCGCCTGAGAGGCGAGTCTGCCGCCGGAGCGGCGGCGCAGCGCTGGCGGCTGATAGGCTGCTTTATTGTACTGATCTTGGGTGCGGTGCTGGAAATGACAGTGGTGCCGCGCCTGTTCACACTGGCCTTGAGCCGGTTATCTTAACGAAAAGGAGGGATGCGTATATGGCGGATCATATTGCGGATTACTGCCGCTATCTGACGGAAGAAAAGCATGTACAGAAGAATACGCTGAACTCCTATGCCAGAGACCTGAACCAGTTTCAGGCGTGGTTGCTGGATACGGGGATCACCGATCTGAAAAAGGTGAACCGTGATACCGTCAGCGAGTACCTGCACCATATGGGTGATCAGGGAAAATCACCCGCTACCATTACCCGCTCCGCGGCGTCTATCCGCTCCTTTTACAATTACATGATGCAGGCAGGACGTGTCAAGGCGAACCCCGCCAAGGCCGTTACCACGGCGAAGGTGGAGCGCAAATGCCCGGAGATCCTGACCAACCGCGAGGTGGAGCTGTTTCTGGAGCAGCCGAAATGTGAGGATGAGAAGGGCTTCCGGGATCACGCTATGCTGGAGCTACTGTACGCCACCGGTATCCGTGTGTCGGAGCTGATCGACCTGAACGTGGAGGACGTAAACCTGCCAGTGGGCTTCATTCACTGTACCGGCCACAGTAAGGAGCGGATCATCCCCCTGTACCCCACCGCCGTGAAGGCGCTGCGGGAGTATATGACGTCGATTCGTCCCCGCATCGTCGCGGACGAGACGCAGAGAGCCCTGTTCGTCAACATGAACGGCGCACGTATGACCCGTCAGGGGTTCTGGAAAATCATCAAGCATTATCAGGCGAAAGCGGAGATCAGCAAGGACGTGACGCCCCATACGCTGCGGCACAGCTTCGCGGTGCATCTGCTGGAAAACGGCGCTGACCTGCGCTCCATTCAGGAGATGCTGGGGCACGCGGATATCTCCTCCACCCAGATCTACACCCATGTGATCCAGAAGCAGCTGAAGGACGTATACCAGAAGGCCCATCCCCGCGCATAGACAAGCGTAAGCGCAGTCCCGCAGAGCATCGCGAGGTGGCGGCTCTTGCTTTTTCAAAAGCGGTTTTGCCGCAAATTTGCATGTCGATGATTGACAAGCGCACGACGGTGTGATATATTTTTATGAGATAATCACTTGGGAGGACATTCATCATGAAGCACATCAATACCATCGAGACTCGTGACCTTTGCGAGAGCGCCAAGAAGGGCGGCTGCGGCGAGTGCCAGACTTCCTGCCAGTCTGCCTGCAAGACCAGCTGCGGTATTGCCAATCAGGCCTGCGAAAACAAGGAAACCAAGTAAACGGGTACTTGAGACTATGATGCCGCCCCTTTCGGGCGGCATTTTTAGCGTGACCAAACCATCTGAAGGGAATTTCAATATATGATCCATCAATACAAACTGGACGGCTACAACATCGTGCTGGATATCTGCTCCGGCTCTGTCCATGCGGTGGACGAGCTGGCCTATGATATCATCGCCATGTTCGAGACCGAAAGCCGCGATATGATCATCCGTGAGCTGACAGAAAAGTACCGTTCCACCGAGGGCGTGACGCCGGAGGAGGTAGGCGAATGCTATGACCAGATCACCCAGCTGAAGGCGGCGAGCAAGCTGTTTACCGAAGATACCTTCCAGCCTATGGCCGGTGATTTGAAAGCCAAAACGGCAGGCGTGGTCAAGGCACTATGCCTGCACATTGCCCACACCTGCAACCTCAATTGCTCCTACTGCTTTGCCAGTCAGGGCAAGTACCACGGCGACCGGGCGCTGATGAGCTATGAGGTGGGCAAGCGGGCGCTGGACTTCCTGATCGAAAATTCCGGCTCCCGGCACAATCTGGAGGTGGATTTCTTCGGCGGCGAGCCGCTGATGAACTTCGATGTGGTGAAGCAGCTGGTGGCGTATGCCCGTGAGATCGAGAAAACACATAACAAGCATTTCCGCTTTACACTGACCACAAACGGCGTGCTGATCGACGATGACGTGATCGATTTTGCCAACCGTGAGATGAGCAACGTGGTGCTGAGCCTTGACGGCCGCAAGGAAGTCCATGACCGCTACCGGGTGGACTACGCAGGCAATGGCAGCTGGGAGAAGATCGTTCCCAAGTTCCAGAAGCTGGTAGAAGCACGGGGCGGAAAGAACTACTACATGCGGGGCACCTTTACCCACGCCAACCCGGATTTTCTGGAGGATATCAAGACCATGCTGGACTTGGGCTTCTCCGAGCTGAGCATGGAGCCGGTGGTGGCCGCCGCCAACGATCCCTCCGCGCTGACCGAGGCCGACAAGGCCATCGTCATGGAGCAGTACGAGAAGCTGGCGGAGCTGATGCTGCAGCGGGATAAGGAGGGCAAGCCCTTTACCTTCTATCATTATATGATCGACCTGAAAGGCGGCCCCTGTATTTATAAGCGTATTTCCGGCTGCGGCTCCGGTACGGAGTATATGGCCGTTACCCCCTGGGGCGACCTGTACCCCTGTCACCAGTTCGTGGGCGACGAAAAATTCCGCTTAGGCGATATCTGGCACGGTGTGGACAATCACGCTGTGCAGGATGAATTTGCCTCCTGCAACGTTTATGCCCACGAGGAGTGCCGTGATTGCTGGGCGCGTCTGTATTGCTCCGGCGGCTGCGCCGCCAACGCCTACCACGCCACCGGCTCTGTCCGGGGCGTATATAAGCAGGGCTGCGACCTGTTCCGCAAGCGCATGGAGTGCGCCATCATGGTGGCTGTGGCCCGTGAGCTGGGAGCGGCGCAATGAGTTCGCCCATCTGCGATTTTGTCCGCCGCTATAACGAGCGCCGCCCGGCCCGGTTTCACATGCCGGGCCATAAGGGCAGCGCGATACTGGGGTTCGAGGCGCTGGACATTACCGAGATCGACGGCGCGGACGAGCTGTTCACCGCTGACGGTATCATTGCCAAAAGCGAGGCGCAGGCCGGAGCGCTGTTCGGCGCTCATACGGTGTACGCTACAGGCGGCTCCACCCTGTGCATTCAGGCGATGCTGCACCTTTCGGCACTGTACGCCGCAGCAAAAGGGGAGAGACCCTGTATTCTGGCGGCGCGCAACACCCACAAGGCGTTTATCAACGCCGCCGCGCTGCTGGATATTGATATTCAGTGGTGCTATCCGGAGACGGATACCTCCTATGTCAGTTGCCACCTATCACCAGAGGGAATACGGCAGGCGCTGCACAGCTGCCCGCAAAGGGTGACGGCGGTCTATGTGACCAGCCCGGATTATCTGGGCCACATGCTGGATATCCGGGGGATCGCGGAGATCTGCCATCAGGCGGGCGCTCTGCTGCTGGTGGATAACGCCCATGGCGCGTATCTGCGGTTTTTACCGCAGTCCTGTCACCCGATGGAGCTGGGCGCGGATATCTGCTGCGATTCCGCCCATAAGACGCTGGGAGTTCTGACTGGCGGCGCTTACCTGCATATTTCCCACGATGCGCCGGAATGGCTGGCGCAGCAGGCGAAAGCGTCCATGTCACTGTTTGGCTCCAGCAGTCCGTCCTATCTGATCCTGCAATCGCTGGATGCCGCCAACGACCGAATGGCGCGCTTTCGTGATGATCTGGCCGACCTTCTGCCGAAGGCGGCGGCCTTGAAGCGGCGGCTTTCCGACCGCGGCTATATGCTGACAGGGGAGGAGCCGCTGAAGGTGACGATCTGCCCCAAGTCCTTCGGCTATACGGGGACGGAGATCGCCGCCACGCTGGAGGAAAACGGCGCGTTTCCGGAGTTTTACGATCCCGACCATGTGGTGCTGATGCTGTCGCCATGGAACAGTGACGACGATCTGGTTCGACTGGAGCGAACCTTGTGCAGCATCCCCCAAAGAACGCCAATCATATTGACTCCGCCGCCTGTGCCGCACCCGGTGCGGGTGATGACGCCGCGTCAGGCCCTTTTCGCGGTCAGCGAGCGGCTTCCTCTGGAGGACTGCTGCGGCAGGATCTCCGCAGCGGCGGCCATCAGCTGTCCGCCGGCCATCCCGCTGGTGGTGTGCGGCGAACGGATTGACCAACAGGTGATCGCCTGCCTGCGGTATTACGGCGTGTCAGCGTGCATGGTCATTCAGGAATAAGAATTTTACCGAGAGCCGCAGCTTCTGCTGCGGCTCTCGATTCCTGTACGCAGAACTGGCAAAATAGCCAAAAACAGAATGAATAAATTGTGATTTTTCAACATACGTCGCCATTGACTTTGCCGGACGGCGATATTATAATCTCTCCGCAAAATCATAAATACCGCAAAGGAGGGAGAACAATGGAACAAAAACAGGAAAAGCGCGGCGTTTCGGCACTTTTTCAGCCGGTGGATCTGACGCAGGGAACCTGCTGGAAAACGATCCTTGTGTTCTCGCTGCCTATCATTCTGTCGTACCTGCTGCAGCAGGTGTATTCCATCAGCGACGCGGCCATCGTGGGCCAGACCCTGACGGCGCAGGAGGTGGCGGGCGTCAATGATACCACGTCGCTGGTGTTCATTTTCCTGCAATTTGCCTTTGGCGTCAGCGCGGGATTCTGTGTGATCACCTCGTGCAGCGTAGGCTGTCATGACCAACGGGGCGTTCGCCGTTCGTTTGCTACACAGATCATTCTCTCTGCCGCCCTGACGGTGCTGCTGACGGCCATCGCCCTGCTGCTATTGAACCCGATGCTGGCGTGGCTCAACATCACGCCGGACAACCAACAGGTGTACCGGGCGGCGTATACCTACTGCGCCGTGATCTTTGCCGGTATCGGTGCGCAGCTGTTCTATAACTTCATCTGCTCTTTTCTGCGTAGTCTGGGCGATTCCGTCACGCCGCTGCTGTTCCTGCTGTTCTCCACGATCCTGAACGTAGGGCTTGACCTGCTGTTTATCCTGTCCTTCCGCTGGGGCGTGGCGGGTGCGGCGATCGCCACGGTGTCCGCTCAGCTGATCAGCACCATCGGCTGCTTCTGCTACGCATTTTTCCGCTATCCCGACATTCGGCTGCACCAGGAGGATTGGCGCATCACCTGGTGGGATATCCGCCGCCATGTGACGCAGGGCATCCCGCTTGGCTTGCAGTTTTCCGTCTTGGCTGTGGGCATCATCGTAATGCAGAGCGTGGTGGTGCGGTTTGACATGCTGGATGGCGTAATGGTCTCCAGCGCAGCGCAGAATGGCTTCGGCGCGGCCAACAAGCTATCCAATCTTGTCACCACACCCATGAACGGTCTCGGCGCAGCCATGACCAGCTTTACCGCCCAGAATCTGGGCGCCGGAGAGCACGAACGCATCAAAAAAGGTACGCTTCAATCGCTGGCCATGATGGCGGTTTTGGTGGCGGCTGCCGCCGGAATCGGACTGCTGCTTACCCGCAACGGCTTTTATCTTCACGTATTCCTCAGCGACGATAAGGTAACGGCGGAGACGATCCGCTACGGCAACACCTTCCTCTATGTGGACTTCTCCATGTACATATTTTTGGGATTCATATTTGCGGTGTGCAACTGCGTGCAGGGGATCGGCAAATCCCAGTTTGTCCTTGGCGCAGGCGCGGCGGAGTTGGTGGCCCGCATTGTGGTCAGTCTGCTGCTGCCGCCGCTTTTCGCCGGAGGGGCGGTCAACGCGGAGGCTCCGGCACTGGCGTTCTATGCATTGTGCGTGGCGGATCCTTTCGCCTGGATCGCTTCCGACTCCGTGCTGCTGATGCCATTTGTCCGCAATATCCTGAAAATGGACTATCGCTATATGCACACCCATCGTGTCCGCCGGGAGCCGGAGGACACGTTCACCTGAGAATACGGAGGACGTTGTTCTCCGTATTCTTTCTTGTGTTTTCAACGGATATCTTGACGGTGATGACGAAATGAGGTAGACTCTAAGGAACAATGGATAACTGTAATGGAGAGAGAAATATATGACAGAGCGAGAAAAGAGTATGACACTGGACGAATTGGACATTGGTCAGTCTGGCCGTATCACGGATGTAGGGGGACAAGGGGCGCTGCGGCAGCACTTTCTGGATATGGGGCTGATCCCCGGCGCGGATGTAACACTGGTGAAATTCGCCCCCATGGGCGACCCCATGGAGCTGCAGATCCACGGCTATGAGTTGACGCTGCGTTTGGCCGATGCCGCGCAGATCGGCGTGATCCCCATCAGATCGGCAAAGGAGCAAACAGAGGTACAGGCAGAGACCTGTGCCGACTGCGAGCATCCCGGCCTAGGCGAGGGGGGACGGTTCCACATCAAGGCAGAGGAGCATCCTCTGCCGGAGAATACCACGCTGACCTTTGCACTGGCGGGCAACCAGAACTGCGGCAAAACCACGCTGTTCAATCAATTGACCGGCGCAAACCAGCATGTGGGCAATTTCCCCGGTGTAACGGTGGATCGGAAGAGCGGCGCAATCCGGGATTATCCTAACACAGAGATCACTGACCTGCCGGGAATCTACTCTATGTCCCCCTATACCAGCGAGGAGATCGTCACCCGGCAGTTCATCATCAACGAAAAGCCCACCGGTATCATTAATATCGTGGACGCAACCAACATCGAGCGGAACCTCTATCTGACCATGCAGCTTCTGGAGTTGGACGTGCCCATGGTGCTGGCACTGAACATGATGGACGAGGTGCGGGGCAACGGCGGCTCCATCCGCATCAATGAGATGGAGACCATGCTGGGCATCCCGGTGGTGCCCATCTCCGCCGCCAAGAACGAGGGCGTGGACGAGCTGGTACGTCATGCGGTGCATGTAGCCAAATATCAGGAGAAACCGGGCCGCACCGATTTCTGCGGCATGAACGATAACGGCGGTGCGGTACACCGGTGCCTGCACGCCATCATGCACCTGATCGCCGACCATGCTGAGACGGCGGGGATCCCTGTTCGTTTCGCCGCCACCAAGCTGGTAGAGGGCGACCATCGGGTACTGGAGGCACTGGCGCTGGATCAGAACGAGCGGGAAATGCTGGAACATATCATCGTTCAAATGGAGACAGAACGGGGGCTGGATCGGGCCGCGGCCATCGCGGACATGCGATTTTCCTTCATTCAGGAGCTGGTGGACGCCACAGTGGTGAAGCCCCACGAGAGCCGTGAGCACCTTCGCAGCCAGAAGATTGACCGCTTTTTGACAGGAAAGTACACCGCCATTCCAGCCTTTATCGGCATTATGGGGCTGGTATTTTTCCTGACCTTCAACGTGATCGGCGCATGGCTGCAAGGTCTGCTGAAGAACGGCATCGTGTGGCTGACGGAGCTGGTGAACGCCGCTTTGATCTCCTGGGAGGTAAACGACGCGGTGCGCTCACTGGTGGTGGACGGTGTGTTTACCGGCGTGGGCAGTGTACTGAGCTTTCTGCCCATCATCGTGACGCTGTTCTTTTTCCTGTCGTTGCTGGAGGACACCGGCTACATGGCCCGTGTAGCCTTTGTCATGGATAAGCTGCTGCGAAAGATCGGTCTGTCCGGCCGCAGTATTGTGCCTATGCTGATCGGCTTTGGCTGCACGGTGCCCGGTGTGATGGCCAGCCGCACGCTGCCGTCGGAGCGTGACAGGAAGATGACCATTTTGCTGACGCCTTTTATGAGTTGCTCGGCCAAGCTGCCCATCTACGGTTTCTTTACCGCTGCCTTTTTCCCTGGGCGGGGCGGGCTAGTGATGGTGGGGCTCTATTTTCTGGGAATCATCATCGGTATTCTGGTGGCGCTGCTCTTCAAGGGGACGTTGTTCCGTGGGGAGGCGGTACCCTTTGTCATGGAACTGCCCAATTACCGGATGCCGGGTCTGAAAAATGTGGGGCAGTTGCTGTGGGATAAGGCCAAGGACTTTTTACAGCGTGCCTTTACGGTGATCTTTCTGGCGACCATCGTCATCTGGTTCCTGCAGACCTTTGACCTGCATCTGCGGATTGTACAGGATTCTCAGGACAGTATCCTGGCTCTGGTGGCCAGCTGTATCGCGCCCATCTTCAAGCCTCTTGGCTTTGGCGATTGGCGGATCTCCACAGCGCTGATCACCGGCTTTATCGCCAAGGAGAGCGTTGTCTCCACCCTGACGGTGCTGGTAGGGGACGGCATCACCTCGTTGCTGACAGTGGGAGCCGCTGCGCCGCTGTTGGTGTTTTGCCTGCTGTATACACCCTGTGTAGCAGCCATCGCTTCAGTGCGCCGTGAGCTTGGTGGCAAGTGGGCGCTGAGTATGGTGGCGATGCAGTGCGGTATCGCCTGGATCTGCGCCTGCCTGATGCGGACGGTGTTGTTGTTGGCAGGGGTGGCTTGATGAATCTGGCTACGATCCTTGTGGTGCTTTGCCTGGCGGCGGCCGCGGCGGCCGCGATCCGGATCTATCGGAAGCAGGGAACATCCGATTGCTGCCGCGGTGGCTGCAGCAGCTGCAAAAAATGCGAAAAGAAGAGGTAATGATGCTGCGTTCTGTAATTTTTGATTTGGACGGCCTGCTGATCGACAGTGAAATGACGGCCTACCATGTGGATCGGGATATCCTGCGTGCCTATGGTCATGAGTTTTCGCTGGCACACTACGCCGAAAAGTACTGCGGGCGGACGATCCTGCGGAATATGACGGACTTCATTGCGGAGTACGCGCTGCCCATCAGTGTGGAGGAGGGCATCCGCCAGTACGAGGAGCGGGAAGCCGCCTGTATCCGGCAGGGCATTCCGCTGAAGTCGGGTGCGCGGGAGCTGCTGGCTTACCTGAAGGAGCGCGGCTGTGTGATCTCGCTGGCCAGCTCCAGCATTGCGTCTCGCGCCAGAACGATTCTGGATGGGAACGGCGTCACGGATTATTTTGATTATTTTACCTTTGGGCCGGAGGTAGAGTACGGCAAGCCTGCGCCGGATATTTTTCTGAAGGCCCTCAGTAAGACCGGGGCCGCGCCGGAGGAATCGCTGGTTCTGGAGGACAGCGAGGCGGGCATAAAGGCCGCTGTCTCGGCACACATTCCCGTGGCCTGCGTTCCGGACGTAGCCCGGCCCAGTGAGGAAACGCTGAGAATAACCGACGGTGTGTTTGACTCGCTGCTTCAGGTCATGGAGTGGATAAAAGCAAAATAAGTAACAAAACCAACTGTTCATCCATCAGGTGAACAGTTGGTTTTATTATGATAGCTTTATATGCTCAGTTTAGAAACTCCCCAAACTTTTCCGCGAACAGCTTGTCGCCATACTCACGCAGCTCGGCGCAGAACTGGTCATAAGCGGACAGCAGGGCCTGTCCCTCCGGTGTCAGCGCCGCGCCGCCGCCATGCTTGCCGCCGGTGGTGGACGCCAGCAGCTTGAAGCCCAGCGCGTTCTCCGAATTCTTTATGACAGTCCAAGCCTTGGAATAGGCCATCTCCATTTCCATCGCGGCGGCGCGCAGCGAATGAAGCCGCTCCACACGGTGAAGCAGCTGGGCAACGCCGGGGCCGAAGCATTTCACGTCGGTAAACAGCCGGCAGGATAGGTTGTATCGTAATTCTTCCATGAGAATATTGTAGCAGGGGAGAGGGCAATCGTCAAGGTTACGATTGACTATCTTTGCGGGACATGCTATTCTCAATAAAAAAGAGACAAAAGGAGAGAATGCCCTATGCGTGTATTGATCCGTGGAGCGGGGGATATTGCCACCGGGATCGCGCTGCGGCTCTGCCGCGCCCGGCTTCAGGTGGTAATGACCGATCTGGCGAGACCCACTGCTATCCGCCGCACCGTCTGCTTCTCGCAGGTGATCGTCTACGGAACAGCAGAGGTGGAGGGCATCCGTGCCGTGTATGCCAAGGACTGCGCCGAAGCGGAGCGGATCATGGCGCAGGGAGATATCCCCGTGCTGGCAGACCCTGACTGTGCCTGCCGCCGGGACTTGAAGCCTGACGCGCTGGTAGACGCCATACTGGCGAAGCGCAATCTGGGTACAACTATGACGGACGCTCCCGTGGTGGTAGGCATCGGCCCCGGATTTACGGCAGGGGAGGACTGCCACGCCGTGGTGGAGACTATGCGGGGCCATACGCTGGGCCGCGTGATCTATCAGGGCAGCGCACTGCCCAATACCAATATCCCCGGCCTCATCGGCGGTTACGCCGGCGAGCGGGTGCTGCGGGCTCCGGATGACGGCATATTCCATACGGTGCTGGACATCGGCGCACAGGTGAAGTCCGGCGATGTGGCAGGAGAGGTGAACGGAAAACCCATGCGCTGTACCATTGATGGTGTTCTGCGGGGCCTTCTGGCGGACGGAACGCCCGTTTTCAAGGGGATGAAATCCGGCGATGTCGATCCCCGCTGCAAGGAAGAATACTGCTACACGGCGTCTGATAAGGCGTTGGCCGTGGGCGGCGGTGTGCTGGAGGCGGTGCTGCATTTTGCCGGAGGAACAGGCAAATAGTTCTGATTTTTTGTTAGCTTTCCTAAAATATTGTAAGTTTTTTATGTGGTTTCAACAGTAGAATATCGTAAAAAACTGTGGTATAATAGCAGTACCCTGAAATGTGGGGTACATTCCAGACAATTACAAATTAACAATAAATGTAAAGGAGTAAAGAACATGATCGACCTGAAAAAGTACGGTATTACCGGCGTAGACGAGATCGTTTACAACCCCTCCTATGAAGAACTCTTTGCTGAGGAAACCAAGAAGGAGCTGACTGGCTATGAGGTTGGCCAGGTCACCGAGCTTGATGCCGTGAATGTGATGACCGGCATCTATACCGGCCGCTCTCCTAAGGACAAGTATATCGTCATGGACAGCAATTCCAAGGACACCGTGTGGTGGACCACCGACGGCTATAAGAACGACAATCACCCCATGAGCGAGGACGTCTGGGCCAAGGTGAAGGATATTGCCGTCAGCGAGCTATGCAACAAGCGCCTGTTCGTGGTGGACGCCTTCTGCGGCGCCAACAAGGATACCCGCATGGCCGTCCGCTTCATTATGGAGGTGGCATGGCAGGCTCACTTTGTGGAAAATATGTTTATCAAGCCCACTGCCGAGGAGCTGAAGGACTTCGAGCCTGATTTCGTGGTCTACAACGCTTCCAAGGCCAAGGTGGAGAACTTCAAGGAGCTGGGTCTCAACTCCGAGACCTGCGTGGCCTTCAACATCACCTCCCGCGAGCAGGTCATCATCAACACCTGGTACGGCGGCGAGATGAA
>ULSO01091391.1_pt1 | contig 12078 bp, 11 predicted proteins | sample 1956701 | NCBI WGS metagenome assembly ULSO01 (sample SAMEA4835708, study PRJEB28245) | human gut metagenome | biome: gut microbiome; material: fecal sample | place: Denmark | collected 2008 | reverse complement strand
CCTGCCGCTGATGTTCGCCTCCGGTGTCCTTTTCCCCACGGCGGCCTTCCCCGAAGCTTTGAAAATCATTGCTAACGTCAACCCGCTTACCTATGCCGCGGATGCAGCACGCAGAGTAGCAGTGGGCGACGTAATGATTTCCATACCAAGTATGAGCTTAGGCATGGATCTTCTGGTGCTATTTATCGTAGCCATCGTCATTACTGCCCTCGGAATGTTCTTTGCCAGACGCGGATTAAAGGTTTAAGCAAGGGCTTTATAAACAAAACTCTATCACAGCCAAGAGGGGTTTGGTAAGCCATCAAACCCCTTCTATTGCCCGGGAGATTTGCTTGTGGAAAGTGAGATATATTTGGGTCTGCTCGCAATATTCGTCATTGGCATCGGTGCTCAATGGTTAGGAAGATTGTTGAGAATTCCTCCACTCTTGATCTTGTTGCCCGCAGGTTTAATTGCCGGTGGCGGGCTAGGAATTGTAAAACCTGAGCAGATCTTCGGGGATCTTCTGTATCCCGGAGTTACATTTTTAGTGTCCCTTTTACTTTTCCAAAGCGCATTAAAACTACGTGTTGTTGATCTGCCTGCTGAAAGTCGTAAGCCGGTGGTGCGCCTTACAAGCATCGGCCTCGTGATTACAATTTTTGGTACGGCTTTGCTCCTCTACTATGTGCTGGATGTCAGCATTGATATGGCGCTTCTCGTTGGTGCAATTTTAGGAGTTTCAGGACCTACCGTCATTGGACCACTGATTAGATCTACAGGTTTAAAGAAAAAGGTAGCTAGCGTCTTAGAATGGGAAGGCGTATTTCTCGATCCGATCGGCGCTACAATCGGCATCGTTATTCTGAATGTGATTGTCGCCGCAGGACACAGTAGTCCATTTTTAAATCTAGTGACTTGTGCTGGTTTTGGTATCTTAGTAGGCATTGTCTTAGCCGCATTACTCACAATAATTCTATCGCGGAATATGGTTTCCGACACTCTTGAAGCCGCCGTCTGTTTGATGTTTGCAGTCGTAGCTTTCACCTTATCAGAAGTAGTCGTTCCTGGTTCTGGACTCTTTGCTTCTACCGTACTAGGATTTATTTTAGGCAACCAACGGGCCGTTTCAATGACGAGCATCAAAGGATTTGGCATGACTATTGAAGTTCTGATTATCGGCATTTTATTCGTCACGCTAGGTGCCTTAGTGCCATTAGATGGCCTGATAAAATATATCATCCCAATCCTGATCATTCTCGCTTTTGTTATCCTTATATTACGTCCCTTGGCTTCGAGCATCGCCCTGGCGGGAACAAAGTTGACCCGTAAAGAAAAAGCAATGATTGCCTTTATGGAACCACGTGGTATTGTAGCAGCGGCCACTGCATCTCAGTTTTCTGTATCATTAACTCAGGCAGGAATTGCCTGTGAATTTTTGTTACCAGTTGTTTTCGGCGTAGTTCTTGGTGCCGGCATCATCTACAGCATCCTTGCTCTACCCTTAGCTAGACACTTGGAAGTTACAGAGCCGCCTCGTCATGGTGTTGGTTTCATCAGCAATAAGATGTGGACCATAGAATTAGCAGGAAAATTGAAAGATTTGGGCGTTTCCACACTTGTATTCATTACAGATTTCCCAGAGAGGATTGACAGCCCGCGTAAGGATGTGCGCTTAGCTTCAATTCATTACAGCATGGATGATATCGATGCTGCGATGGAAGAGGCTTCTTTATCACAGCTTGTTGTGGTCGCACCAGAGAGTACAGCCGAAAGACTCATTGAATTCCATGCTTCCGCTAAACTTGGTCGAAGAGCAATTATGAGCCTGCCGCCTAACAATATTCCCTATCGTTCAATCCTTCATTCTCAAAAAAGAAGCAGAATCGCCTTTTCACCCAAGTTATCACAATATATTATTGAGCGCGTGATTGAAAATGGTGGCACGATTGAGACTATCGATGCCTTAACCCCCGGTGATATTGCTCTGGCAATTGTCTACGCCAATGGTAATGTGGATATGTCACCTGGCGACAAAATTTACTATGCTACTGATTTAAGCCCCGTTGAAAAAAGAAGACTGTTGAAAAGGGGTTTCCCAGTGATAGATACCGGGGATGAAATTATTGGTATAAAAAAACATTATAATCTATCAGATAAAACAGCATTTACCAAGGATGTTCCCCAGAGTTTGTTGGATAAAGCGTGCTGATGCATATAGGTCCCGATAGTTCGACGGACAATTTTTCCATCAAAGCCATTATTAAATCCCGTACCACGCGAGATTGAGTAAGCAAAAGGTCCAGTCGGCACAGGCTGTAGATGAGAATAATGAAATTCATGTGCTTTGATTTGCTGCCCGGCAAAAAGGAAGTTATCAACAGTGGCTTCTGCACGCACATAAGAAAGCCCTTGTCGCTGTGAAGTCTGAACTGCCTTTTCTGAAAAGATTTTTGCCATTTCATATTCGCCATCATTGATGATTGCTGAACAGAAAGTCATCATTCCGCCGCACTCACCATAGATGACATTTCCATCCTCAGAAAAGGTCTTTAATCCCTCGAGAAAATCCTTATTGGCTGAAATTTCACTAGCATGTACTTCGGGATAACCACCACCGAGATAAAGACCATCCACAGCAGGAAGAGCGTCGCCCTCAGTAGGCTTGAAGTACTTGATTTCCGCACCAGCATAAGCTAAAGATTCCAAATTTTCACGGTAATAGAAAGAATAGGCCTTATCAAAAGGAGCACCGATTTTAACCTTATTCAATGAATCGTTGATATTAAATGGACAACTATCATCAAATTGCAAATCAGGAGCCTTTTCAGCAATTTCTTCGATCTGAGCAAGATCGATATCAATTACCATGTCTGAAACCTGTTTCAGAAGTTTTGATGAATCGAGTTCCGAGGTTGTAACGAGTCCCAGATGGCGTTCGGCCAATTTTTCTGGTAGTTTCTCGACGGTACCCACAACTGGAGTAGAGGTTAAGGTCTCCACTGCTTCTGTGGCTTTTCTGCGATGTCGATCCCCACTGACGTTATTGAGGATTACCCCCGCAATATTAACCTCGGGATCTAGTAATTTAAATCCTAAAATGTGTGCCGCTGCACTCTTAGCTAAACTTCGCGCATTGAGTACTAAAATCACTGGTGCTTTGAGAAATTTAGCGATTTCAGCGGTGCTGCCTTCATCACCAACAGAAGTTAAACCATCATAGAGGCCACGGACACCTTCAATAACGCTAATCTCGGCATCCTTAGAGGCCCATCCAAAAAGATTTTTAATTGTAGATTCGTCCATAAAGAAAGAGTCAAGATTTCTTGAAGGTCTTTTGGACGCTAACGTATGAAACATGGGGTCGATGAAATCTGGACCTACTTTATATCCCTGCAATTTTTTGTTTTTAGAGATCTGGGCCATTATGCCGGCCGTAATGGCCGTTTTCCCTACACCGCTACCGGTACCGGCGATGACAACCCGCGGATAGCTCAATTCATCCCTCGTAATGCATCCCTGATAACTTCCGGTGACACGGGAGTAGGAATAGTTGCCGAATTATTTGCCAAGATGGCATCCCTGAGGTTCCGGTATGCTGCAGCTTGTGAACTTTCGGGATCGCCTTCGATCACGGTCATCCCGCGGTTTTCACATTCCCGAACGGCTGGATGACGCGGTATGTAGCCGATGACTTTTGAGTTGATCATTTCGGCAAACTTAACGACCATTTCCTTTTCATTTTCTGTTTCACGGGCATTGCAGATTATCCCACCCAGGTTTACTCCGAGATTGGATAAACCCTTAGCAATGTTATTAGCAGCATATAGCGAAAGATATTCCCCCGAGGTTACAATGTAGACCTCATCAGCGAATCCTTCTCTAAGGGGGGAAGCAAAGCCGCCACAGACGACGTCGCCAGGAACATCATAGAGTAGAAAATCATCATCCTGCAGATAATTTTTAGATAATTCCTGCATAGCAACTAATATCCCTCTGCCAGCGCAGCCGACACCCGCCATAGGGCCGCCAACTTCAACACAGTGGATACCGCGATAACCTTCAAAAACAACTTCCTCTGCACCTGCTTTTTTCTGCTCGAGAAAGGTAGGTATGCTCCGGCCCTTCATCAGAGTCATGCTGCCATCAGATTTGGGATCACAGCCTACATACCAAGTCTTTAAACCAAGTTCAGCGACAGCTGCACATAAATTAGCAGACACGGTGGATTTACCGATTCCACCTTTGCCATAGATGGCAATCTGTTTCATAGGAGACCCCCGTCAACAATTTCGCGGATGGTGTTTCCCAGCTCAGAGGGAATGATTTTGGTCGCACCCATCACTGCGGCATGGGTGTTTATTTCACCAATGGAATATTCAAAACCACGGTCGATATAATTCCTAATTTCTCGTGGTTGATCGGTGACTAAAATATCATCTTTTTTGAGATTGGGTATGATATGCGGCAATCCTGCGATTATGCGCAGATCGGCATTGGATGCCTCTAAGCTCTGTGAACAAATATCACCTAATACAGGGTATTCATCCAAGCCACCGGTGATTTTAATATTATTAATTCCACAAGCAGAAAGATCATTGTGAATATCCTGAGCATAGCGACGAATACGTGGAAGTCCAACATCTAATGCAAGATTGCCGATGTATTCAGTGCTGCCACCTAGTTTGGATTGCGCATAATCAACTGCTTTGATGAGATCGGCAAAGCCATAGGCAGTTTCTTTTTTAGCATTGATCGCCACAGTCACTTTGCCACCATTTTTTAAAGTATTGACGATCCGCATAGCTGCTGACAACTTAGTAGCACCAGTGTGCGGTTCCAGATATTCTCTACTAGTCAGGCCTTTTTCTCTTTCGATGAGAGTGGCACGTTTGAGAATTGCAATTTGGCGGTCAGCTTCTTCCTGACTAATGATGCCCCCCTGAGCGGCTACCTCTAGAGTTCTAATAGCTCCAGAAGTATTAGGGCCAGAGCAACCGTGAATATCGACACAAATAACTTTAGCTTGTAAATCAGTTTTTTTTACGGCCCCATCTAAATTTTCCCCAATAATCATTGAAGAACAGGTCCCGACTACACCAATTAAGTTAGGCGCATAATGAGAATCGATGTGCTTAAGAATTCTAATTAATTTTTCTTCAGCTCCAAAGATTAAATCGTTTTCTTCCATGCCTGTGGTCATTACTCTAACGCCCGCTTCTTCTAGCCTCCGAGACGGCATGAAACCACAACCGGCGGGCCCGTGAATGAGAACGACGTCGGCATCTAAATCGCGCAGAGTGTACATCGCGGCGACAATCGGATTGGGCCGTGGATGAAGGATGTCATTCACAGATATCCCTCCTTTGTGCAACACATGAGTGTGGCGTGTTTTCCCCGGACATCGGTGAAGCCATCAATACGCCGGAAGCCGGGATTGTCAAAACCGGGCATATTCATCAAATATTGACCAGTAACACAGTTATCGGCCGATAAAAGTGCATTCACTTCTTTCAAATCTAATTTCTCACACACTTTGGCATTTACGGGATCAAGAGCGACACCGATATCGGTTTGTGCGTAATAATCTTCCAAAGTTTTAAGATTCCAGGCGATTGAACCAGCACTAACACCGGGATTGCGTTCGATGATGCGGTACCAACCTTTCTCTTTAAGCACCTCGCCACGACCGGGAACGCCATTGAAAGAAGCTAAGGAAGAAACTGCTTTATCCATATCTAATTTCAAAGCATAAGCGCAGCCAAGAGCGGTTGAAAGAGCAATGAGGTAACTAGGAACAAGGTAAGACCCCTGTAACTTAACCTCGTATGATTTTTCAGGGGTAATTACCTGGGCTCTAACTTGTTTACCAAGAACTAACTTATCCGGCAAGATTAATTGAACATCGCCACCACCAAAAGTAACGGTCTTTACACCTTGCAACACATGTGGTGCCCAGAGATTTGTCTCTTCATGTGGATAAACAACAATATCCCGGGCAGAAGCGATCATTTGTACCTTACCATCAAATGCTTTCTTGGTGCCAGCGGCGATAGCATAGTTATTGCCTAAAGAAGTAATAGCTGCGATATTAGCTAATCCAGTACCGCCTAAGCTGACTTCAAAAATACCAATGTCTACATCAAGTTCAGACTTAGAAATATCTAAGATTGCCGGTGGGGCAATGCTGACTTTATCTTTAAGAATGACAGTACCCTCGGTACTGACTATTCCCCGACCACGGCTAGTATGCAAGAGTACTTTCTTACCACAGGCAACGAGGATGTGTGCAAGAATGTGGCATGCAGAAGTTTTTCCCCAAACACCAGTTATTTCTACAGTGGGAAAATTAAATGAGGCCAGCTGGCCAACTGCCTCATGTGATGTTAAACGTTTTACCAGTTTAGCTTTTCCAATGTAGGAATCAGGACAATGAATTGGCAGAATGCCTAAATCAAATGTGCGAGCAGGAGCAGCATCTAAGACCTCTATCCCACAGCTAGTTAGTGAATTCTTAACTTCCTCACTAGCAGTGTGATAGACATCCACTGCAGTAACTTCACATCCTCTTTGTGCATACTCCTTGGCCAGAATCTCACCGCCATGGGTAAGATCTAGAACAAGGACGTTACCATTCATTTACATCCTTTCCTTAACCCGGTCGGCAAGGATCTGTGCAATCCTTTCATCTTCACCAATTGGATCGCAGTACTTCAGTGTAACCTGCTTGTCGCCTACCATGATTTGTCCATCCTTAGAACCAAATGGTATGCCAATAGCGAGTGGAATGTCTTCCGTAAGATGCATGCCAGAAGCTAAAAAGCAGGGCTGCACAAAGATAGTATCTACACCTTGTGATACTAACCACTTCATACCCTCATCGATTGTTGGTGTGTTTATCTGCATATAAGCAGGTGTAACTGGGCCGAGACCCATATCTTTCATTTTCTCAGCAGTAAAATCGACTACCTTTTTGTTGTAATCCAATTTACTTCCGTGTCCAATAACTAATACTCCACTTTTCATTTTTATATCCCCTTTTTGTCACGTGCCTTTCGGCATGGCTGAAATAGATCACGTCTATTAAATCTTTCAGGCTCCTCAAACATTTCTTAAAATCAAGAAACTCAGATAGTAGACTTGTTCAGCAGAGATGCAAGCGATTCCAGCATCGCTGGATATGTTGCGTCTGGTGGAACGATATCGACTCTGATTCCCAGAGACTCTAAGCGTTCTTTGGTGGGGTACCCGATAGCTGCCACCGTTGCTGAATTTATATGATCGATCGCTTCCTTCGACAGTTCACAAACCGTTTCGATGAATGAAGATGCAGAGAGTGCAGAAGTAAAGGCAAAGGCGTCAATTTTACCAGCCAGAGTCATTTCAGCAAGCCGAATCATTTCTTCATCTTTCAATTTAACCAAACGGTAAACAGGCACATCCACAACCTTAGCTCCGGCTTCGGTAAGTCCCTGTGATAAAAGGCCGTCGCCATGATCAGATCTTAAAATGTAGATCTTCTTACCTTTCACTTCTCCTGCTAAAAGTTCCACTAATCCTCTGGAAGAATATTCAGAAGGTGTTTCAAAAACATTGATGCCCATGCGGGAAAGCGCTTTGGCACTTACAGGGCCGATAGCGATTACTTTAACAGAAGAAAGCAGTTGGATGAATTTTTCCTGCGACAGATGATCAGCCGCTAAGGAACACATTGCTTCAGCACCATTGGTACTGGTGATTATTAAATAATCAATAGTATTATTTGTCAAATTATTTATAAATTCATCAAACAATGTAGATTTATTAAAGAGAATCTCTACTGGTGACGCACAGATTGGATTGAAACCGGCTGCTATTGCCATTTGCTCGGATTCCTGCAGACGGTTTTTAGGACGCATCACCGCAAGTGTCTTCATCGCAGTTCCTCCAGGAGTTCATGCAGTACAGCTACCTTGCCAACAACAACTACGGCTGGTGCGGTGATTTTATTGGCCTCACAGGCATCAGCTATCGAGCTAACATCCGCCAGGATGGAACGTTGTGCAGGGGTTGATGCGGAGTGAACTACCGCCACCGGCATAGCCGGGTCCATACCAAAATCAGTGAGTTTTTGCATGGTCTCCCGCAGATTAGAAACGCCCATCATAATGACCAATGTTCCTTTCGTTTTAGCCAGAGCTTCCCAATCTACGGCTTCAGCGTTGCCATCTTTAGAATGACCAGTAACGAATGTAACATATGATGCATAATCGCGATGAGTTACGGGAATACCCGCAAGCGCTGGTCCCGCAATTGCTGAAGTTACACCAGGAACTACTTGCACAGCCACACCTGCAGCAATCAGTTCTTGTGCTTCTTCACCACCGCGACCAAACATGAAAGGATCGCCTCCTTTCAGCCGAACAACGACTTTATTTTCTTTAGCTTTTGAAACTAATATTTGGTTGATTGAATCCTGTTCTGCTTTGTGGAAGCCGCCTTTTTTACCAACGTCAATCAATTCTGCTCCTTCTTTAGCTTCTTTCAATAAATCAGAACCGGCTAGCTGATCATAAACAATAACATCAGCAGCTCTCAGAAGCTCCAATCCTTTTACAGTTATCAGTTTAGAATCGCCAGGACCGGCGCCAACTAGGTAGACTACGCCTTCAGACATCTTATTCACCATCGATACCGCGGCGCAGTTCAGCCGCTATAGATTTTATATCATTTTCTGAATTAACTCTTTGAGAAATTCGCACAATCCGTTCCTCAGAAACAGCAACGGCAGTTACGAATGATCCTTCTTCAGTAGCATGAATGCCTACCGGGATCGAACAGCCTGAGCCCAGTTCACAAAGTATTTTTCTTTCAACATCCACATCTTTTCTAGTGGCCTCGTCATTGAGCTGAGCGAGTCTTTCCCGATAAGGAGAATTTTTTGCACAGACAACCGCAATGGCTCCTTGTCCAGCTGCCGGAACAAAAACGTTGGGATCTAGAATATGATATTTTTCCTGCAGATGAAGTCTTTCTAAACCTGCCCGTGCGAGAATGATTGCATCATATTCACCACGTTTCCATTTATCAAGTCGGGTGTGCACATTGCCGCGGAGATCTTTTATTTCAATATCAGGCCGAATGTGGTGCAGAATAGCTGCACGACGAACGCTGGAGGTTCCTACTACTGCACCCTGAGGAAGTTCTTCTAAGGGAACATCTGACAATAAGACGTCTTCGATTGGTCCTCGTGGTAAAACAGCAACTAGCATTGTTCCTTCCGCATCTTCGGAGGGCATGTCTTTGAGACTATTCACAGCTAGATCGATTTCCCCTGAGACGATCATTGCATCCAGTTCTCTAACAAAGGCGCCAAGGCCAAACGAACGCAGCGGTTTGTCGGTTATCCGATCCCCGGAAGTGCTGATCTTTTTAACTTCAATATCTTCTCCTGCCAATAACGAAATCACCGTATTGGTCTGCGCCATCGCTAAAGAACTGCTCCGTGTTCCGATAATCACATTAGCACCTCGGACATGACTTTAGCAAAAGCTTCTGCAGTCTTTTCGACATCCGCGGAAGTGTGGGCAGTGGAAACAAAACTAGTCTCGTACTGTGAGGGGGGAATATAGATTCCCTCATCTAATAGACCATGGAAAAGTTTCATGAAAGCTGCGGAATCACAGGTCAATGCATCGGCATAATTCTCTACCGGTTTGGCAGTCAAGAACATTTGAAAGAGTGAGCCGATACCCTGCACTTGATGAGGAATTTTTAGCTCCTGGGCAACTTTACCCAGAGAAGTTCTCATTAATTCACCTAATGAATTTAAATCATCATAATTTATCTTTTCTAAAGATTTTATAGTTGTGATACCGGCGCACATCGATAAAGGATTACCGGCAAAAGTTCCTGCCTGATAAACTGGGCCGCTGGGAGAAATCGAAGACATGATTTCTGAAGAAGCACCGAAGACTCCAATCGGCAGGCCACCGCCAACGATTTTACCCAGGGTAGTGATATCAGGCTGTACCGCAAAATATTTCTGAGCGCCACCCAAAGATAATCTGAAACCGGTGATTACTTCATCAAAGATTAATAGCGCATCATTGGCCGTGGTGAGCTCCCGCAATCCCTGAAGGTAACCGTCTTTGGGAAGAATTGGGCCAGTATTGCCCATAACCGGTTCAGTAATTAATGCAGCGATTTCACCGGGATTAGCTTTGAAGGCTTCTTCAATAGCATTTAAATCATTAAATGGTACTAAAATAGTATTTTTAGTAGATTCCTCGGGAATGCCAGCAGAGTTAGGCACACTATGAGTTAATGCGCCTGATCCAGCTTTCACCAGCACAGTGTCATGGGCCCCATGAAAACCTCCTTCCATTTTGATGATCTTTTTCCTGCCCGTATAACCTCTGGCAAGCCTGATCGCATGCATTGTGGCTTCAGTTCCTGTGCTAACTGGCCTTAGCATTTCAATCGAGGGAAAATGTTTGCAGATCAACTCTGCAAAATCAATCTCTAATTCAGAAGGTGCACCAAAAATGGTGCCATTGAATACTTGTTTTGATACTGCTTCGGCGACAGCGTTGTTAGCGTGTCCCAAAATTAAGGGGCCAAAGGCCATACAGTAGTCAATGTACTCATTATCGTCCACATCATAAATCCGGCTCCCTTTTCCGTATTTTATGAAACGTGGATAGGGTTTAAAGGCCCTGACCGGCGAGGATACTCCACCAGGAAGCAGAGTAGATGATTTTTCATACAATTCTTGCGAACGCTTAGAGTTCATTAATTCCCTCCGCAATCTCTTTGGCAAAGTAGGTGATGATCATGTCGGCACCGGCCCTTTTAATGGCCATGATTGATTCTTGAATTGCCCTTTGACGATCCAGCCACCCGTTCTGAGCAGCTGCCACGATCATTGCGTATTCACCACTTACTTGGTAGGCGGCAATCGGCACTTCATATCTCACTCTCGCTTCACGGATCACATCGAGATAGGGCATAGCAGGTTTTACCATCAGAATATCGGCACCTTCTCTGAGATCTGCTTCCATCTCTCTGAATGCTTCCCGCAAGTTAGCAGGATCCATCTGGTGTGTACGCCGGTCTCCAAAGGAAGGTGTGCTGTCAGCAGCTTCCCTGAATGGGCCGTAAAAAGCTGAAGCATATTTAGCAGAATAAGCCATAATCGGCGTATTAAGGAAGCCATTGTCATCAAGAGCAGTACGCATTGCCGCGACCTGGCCATCCATCATTCCTGAAGGCGCTACCATGTCAGCGCCAGCTGCTGCTTGACTTACCGCAGTCTGTGCATAGAGCTCAATGGTTGGATCATTATCGACAATTTCTCCCGCAAGAACACCACAGTGTCCATGAGAGGTGTATTCACAAAGGCAGAGGTCAGTAATTACAGTCATGTTGGAAATTTCCTTGATAGCCCTTGTCGCTTTCTGCACAATGCCATCTTTGACCCAGGCACCGCTGCCCTGTTCATCTTTATGGGCAGGAATACCAAACAAGAGAATTGCATTGATCCCTAAATCTTGCAGGGAAGCTGTTTCCTCAGCAATCATCTCCAAAGGATAGGCTATGACCCCCGGCATGGAGGCAATTTCACGTGGTTCGCTGATCGTTTCATCAACAAAAATAGGGTAGATCAGATCAGATGTGCAATAGGAAGTTTCACGGACTAAAGACCTGATGGTCGGATTAATCCGCAGCCTTCGAAGACGATTTCCTGGTAGAATTTTCATCACCTCTTAAACAAAATATGTCGCTGACGATCTCAAGCATTTCAAAATTACCATTTCTAGAAGCTTCTTTCAAACTTGATGTGATATCAGCCAGAAACTTATTTGACAAGGAGTCGCAAAAGTCTTCTAAAACTTGATCGGGATCTTTTGTACATCCTTTCAACCGGCATTGGGCTTTCCTGAGTTCCCGGTTTTTTATTGCATCAAATTTAGTATACAATTTGCCCAGCAGATCGTTAGCTTTTAATTCCCGGATTTTAGAGTCCAGATCCGATAATTCCTTATCAATAATCAATTCTGCATTTTTTATTTCTGCTCTTCGTTTGAGAATGTTTTCTTCAGCCAATTCTCGGAGACC
>ULSO01096497.1_pt1 | contig 12109 bp, 9 predicted proteins | sample 1956701 | NCBI WGS metagenome assembly ULSO01 (sample SAMEA4835708, study PRJEB28245) | human gut metagenome | biome: gut microbiome; material: fecal sample | place: Denmark | collected 2008 | reverse complement strand
TTCCACCGCTCTATATTACACAATTCGTTCTGATGCCCCTAGTTATGAAATTATCGCGCTGTAAAATGAATCTTAATCAGGAGTGGCGAGAATGTGTTAAATTGTCAGATGATATGGGAAAACACATGGGAAGCAATGCAGAAGTTGAAGCTTGTTTGTATGAATTACGCTTAAAATAGCCTGCCAAATACTAATTTGTTGCTGAAATGAATAAAAAACTTTCATTTTATTTTGTAATGTCGAAATATTCTCTACCTTTGCAAGCGTTTAAGACAAATAAAAGATAATAATGAGTACATTTCTTATACATATTTTGCTAGGCGGTATTATTATTCTATTGGTGCAACCAGTGGGAAGTGAGCCGTGTGCATGACGGTATAAGATTTATGATATAAAGCCTTTCTCACTTCTGGTGCGAAAGGCTTTTTGCTTGAATAAAACAATATAAAAGATATACGTTTATGAGCGACAGATTATTTATTTTTGATACGACATTGCGTGACGGGGAACAGGTTCCCGGTTGCCAGTTGAATACAGTCGAGAAAATTCAGGTAGCAAAGCAGCTCGAAGCTTTGGGAGTAGACGTAATTGAGGCGGGCTTTCCTATTTCCAGTCCGGGGGATTTCAATTCTGTAATTGAAATTTCGAAAGCAGTAACCTGGCCTACCATCTGTGCTTTGACACGTGCCGTACAGAAAGACATCGATGTGGCTGCCGAAGCATTGCAGTATGCAAAACACAAACGCATTCATACGGGTATCGGAACTTCAGATCCTCATATCAAGTATAAATTTAATTCCACTCGTGAAGAAATCATCGAACGCGCGGTAGCAGCCGTGAAATATGCTAAGAAGTATGTAGAAGACGTTGAGTTCTATGCAGAAGATGCCGGACGTACAGAAAATGAATATCTGGCTCGTGTCATAGAGGCTGTTATCAAGGCAGGAGCTACAGTCGTAAATATTCCCGATACAACTGGATATTGCTTGCCCGACGAGTATGGTGCCAAGATCAAATACTTGATAGATCATGTAGACGGAATCGACAAGGCTATCATTTCTACGCACTGTCATAACGACTTGGGCATGGCAACAGCCAATACCATCAGTGGAGTATTGAACGGTGCCCGTCAGGTAGAAGTAACCATCAATGGTATCGGCGAGCGTGCCGGAAATACAGCCCTGGAAGAAGTTGCCATGATTTTACGTTGCCATCACGGCATTGACATCGATACTAATATTAATACGCAGAAAATTTATCCTACCAGCCGAATGGTTTCCAGCCTGATGAACATGCCGGTTCAGCCAAACAAGGCTATTGTAGGACGTAATGCTTTTGCTCACTCTTCGGGAATTCATCAAGATGGAGTCTTGAAAAACGTGCAGACGTATGAAATTATCGATCCGAAAGATGTCGGTATCGATGATAATGCAATTGTACTGACAGCCCGCAGTGGTCGTGCGGCATTGAAACACCGTCTGCATGTACTGGGTGTTGAAATGAATCAGGAAAAGTTGGACAAGGTATACGAAGACTTCCTGAAACTTGCCGACAAGAAGAAAGACATTACTGATGATGATATTCTGGTACTTGCCGGAGCCGATCGCAATGTGAACCATCACATCAAGCTGGAATACCTTCAGGTGACCAGTGGTGTGGGAGTTCGTTCGGTTGCCAGCTTAGGACTGAATATTTCCGGCGAGCACTTTGAAGCAGCTGCAACCGGTAATGGTCCGGTAGACGCTGCCATCAAGGCTGTAAAACAGATTATCAAGCGCCAGATGACTTTGAAGGAATTTACCATTCAGGCTATCAGCAAGGGTAGTGATGATGTAGGTAAAGTTCACATGCAGGTAGAATACGACGGACAGATGTATTACGGTTTCGGAGCAAATACCGATATCATCGCGGCATCTGTAGAAGCTTATATAGATTGTATCAATAAATTCAGAAAATAATATAATGAGATTTTAAGTATGGCTAATACATTATTCGACAAAATATGGGATGCACATGTAGTGCAGAAAGTAGAGGAAGGACCTACTCAATTGTATATTGATCGCCTTTACTGCCATGAGGTGACAAGTCCTCAGGCATTTGCTGGTATGCGGGCTCGCGGATTGAAATGTTTCCGTCCGGAAAAGATTTACTGTATGCCCGACCATAATACTCCAACTCACGATCAGGACAAACCGATTGAAGATCCTATTTCTCGTACACAGGTGGATACACTTGCCAAGAATGCTGCCGATTTCGGTCTGACTCACTTCGGCATGATGAACAAGAAGAATGGTATTATTCATGTAGTTGGTCCGGAAAGAGGACTTACTCTGCCGGGAATGACCATCGTCTGCGGCGACTCACATACTTCTACTCACGGAGCTATGGGAGCTGTTGCCTTCGGTATCGGTACCAGTGAAGTGGAAATGGTTATGGCTTCTCAGTGTATTCTTCAGGCACGTCCGAAGACCATGCGCATCACTATCGACGGAAAACTGGGTAAAGGTGTAACAGCCAAAGATGTGGCGCTCTACATGATGTCGAAAATGACAACAAGTGGTGCTACTGGATATTTTGTTGAATATGCAGGCGAGGCTATCCGCAGCCTGACGATGGAAGGACGTCTTACCTTGTGTAACCTGAGTATCGAAATGGGAGCTCGTGGAGGTATGATTGCTCCGGATGAAGTTACCTTCGAATACATCAAGGGACGTGAATATGCTCCGAAGGGAGAAGAATGGGACAAGGCACTTGCTTACTGGAAAACGCTGAAGAGTGACGATGATGCGGTATTCGATAAAGAAGTCCGTTTCGATGCAGCCGATATTCAGCCGATGATTACTTACGGAACCAATCCGGGTATGGGTATGGCTATTACCGATCATATTCCTACTACCGAAGGAATGAGCGATGTAGAGAAAGGTTCGTTCGAAAAGTCTTTGCACTATATGGGCTTCCAGCCGGGCGAATCGCTGTTGGGCAAGAAAGTTGATTATGTGTTCCTCGGAGCATGCACCAACGGACGTATCGAAGACTTCCGTGCGTTTGCCTCTATCGTGAAGGGACGTAAGAAAGCCGAAAACATTACGGCATGGCTTGTACCGGGATCGTGGATGGTAGACGAACAGATTCGTCAGGAAGGCTTGGACAAGATACTGGAAGAAGCTGGTTTCGAAATCCGCCAGCCGGGATGTTCGGCTTGTCTTGCCATGAACGACGATAAGATTCCGGCAGGAAAATATTCGGTTTCTACCAGCAACAGAAACTTCGAAGGACGTCAGGGTCCGGGTTCGCGTACCTTGCTTGCCAGCCCGCTGACAGCCGCTGCTGCTGCCGTAACCGGCGTGATAACCGATCCCAGAACACTTATGTAATCCGTAAAATTGTACATTTATTATGAAACAGAAATTCAACATCATAACCAGTACTTGTATCCCCTTGCCATTGGAAAATGTGGATACAGACCAGATTATTCCGGCACGTTTCCTGAAAGCGACTACCCGTGATGAAAAATTCTTCGGTGATAACCTTTTCCGCGACTGGCGTTATAATCCCGACGGATCGCTGAACAAAGATTTTGTGCTGAACGATCCTACATACAGCGGACAGATTCTGGTAGCCGGAAAGAACTTTGGTAGTGGTTCCAGCCGTGAACATGCAGCATGGGCCATCGCCGGATATGGTTTCCGTGTGGTAGTATCGAGCTTCTTTGCCGATATCCATAAAAATAACGAACTGAACAATTTCGTGTTGCCGGTAGTCGTAAGCGAAGGTTTCCTGAAAGAGTTGTTCGATTCTATTTATGCCGATCCGAAAACTGAGGTCGAAGTGAATTTACCGGAACAAACCATTACCAATAAGGCAACAGGTAAGTCGGAAAAGTTTGAAATCAATGCCTACAAGAAACATTGCTTGATGAACGGACTCGACGACATCGATTTTCTGGTAGAAAATAAAGATAAAATAGAAGCTTACGAAAAAGCTCGTAACTAATTAAACAATTTCAATGAACAATCATCCGAGAATAGAAATCATGGATACCACACTCCGCGACGGTGAGCAGACCAGCGGAGTGTCCTTTGTGCCCCATGAAAAATTAATGATAGCCCGTTTACTGCTGGAAGACTTGAAAGTCGACCGTATCGAAGTGGCTTCGGCTCGTGTTTCCGAAGGTGAAGCCAAGGCAGTAAAAATGATTTGCGACTGGGCTGCTCGTCGGGGGATGTTATCTCGGGTAGAAGTGTTGGGGTTTGTCGACGGAAAGATTTCTGTCGACTGGATTTACAATGCGGGATGCCGGGTGATCAATCTGCTGACGAAAGGATCGGAAAAGCACTGTAAGTTTCAGCTGAAGAAGACGTTGGAACAGCATCTGGCAGATATTCGGCAGGTAGTGAGCTATGCCCATGAAAAAGGCATGGATGTGAATGTCTATCTCGAGGACTGGAGTAACGGCATAAAAGATTCTCCCGATTATGTATTCGGACTGATGGACGGATTGCAAGATTGCGGCATCAAGCGTTTTATGTTGCCCGATACATTGGGTATCCTCAATCCGTTGCAGGTTATCGAGTATATGCGGAAGATGAAAAAGCGTTATCCCGATGTGCATTTTGATTTTCATGCGCATAACGATTACGACCTTGCAGTGAGCAATGTACTGGCAGCCGTGCTGAGCGGTGTCAAAGGATTGCATACTACCATCAACGGTTTGGGTGAGCGTGCGGGAAATGCGCCGCTGGCCAGTGTGCAGGCAATCTTGAAAGATCATTTCCATGCAATTACCAATATCGACGAGAGTCGTCTGAATGTGGTCAGCCGTCTGGTTGAATCTTATTCGGGTGTGACCATTCCTGCCAATAAGCCGATTGTAGGCGACAGCGTGTTTACGCAGGTAGCCGGCGTACATGCCGATGGAGACAACAAGAACAATTTGTATTGCAACGATCTGCTTCCGGAACGTTTCGGCAGAATACGTGAATATGCGTTGGGAAAGAACTCCGGCAAGGCGAATATCCGGAAGAATCTGGAAAGCCTGGGACTGGAGCTGGACGAGGAGTCGATGAAGAAAGTGACCGACCGCATTATCGAGTTGGGCGACCGTAAGGAGCAGGTTACACAGGAAGATTTGCCTTACATCATATCTGATGTGCTGAAGCACGACACCACAACCAATAAGGTGAAACTGCTGAGTTATTTTGTCACGCTGGCAAAAGGACTGAAACCGATGGCAACTTTGAGTATCGAGATCGACGGAAAGGTTTATCAGGAAAGTTCTTCCGGCGATGGACAGTACGATGCCTTTGTACGTGCGTTGCGTAAGATTTACAAAGACATCTTAGGACGTACCTTCCCGATGCTCGTGAACTATGCGGTCACCATCCCTCCCGGCGGACGTACGGATGCCTTTGTGCAGACAGTCATTACCTGGAACTATGAGGACAGGGAGTTTCGTACCCGCGGCTTTGATGCCGACCAGACGGAAGCGGCTATCAAGGCGACAATTAAAATGCTTAACATTATAGAAGAATCAAAAAAATAAAGAACTATGGATTTTAAAATAGCTGTATTGCCAGGCGACGGAATCGGTCCTGAAATCTCTGTTCAGGGCGTGGACGTGATGTCGGCTGTGTGTGAGAAATTTGGACATAAAGTAAGCTACGAATATGCGCTGTGCGGTGCAGATGCCATCGACAAGGTGGGAGATCCGTTTCCGGAAGCAACTTATGAAATATGTAAGAACGCCGATGCTGTATTGTTCTCGGCTGTAGGCGATCCGAAATTTGATAACGATCCGACTGCGAAGGTTCGTCCGGAACAGGGATTGCTCGCCATGCGTAAGAAATTGGGATTGTTTGCCAATATCCGTCCGGTTCAGACATTCAAATGCCTGTTGCATAAGTCACCTTTACGTGCCGAACTGGTAGAAGGTGCCGACTTCCTTTGCATCCGTGAGCTGACCGGTGGTATGTATTTCGGTGAAAAATACCAAGACAACGACAAGGCTTACGATACCAACATGTATACTCGTCCCGAAATTGAACGAATCCTGAAAGTTGGTTTCGAATATGCCATGAAACGTCGCAAGCATCTGACAGTAGTCGACAAGGCAAACGTGCTGGCCTCTTCTCGTCTGTGGCGTCAGATTGCACAGGAAATGGCTCCTTCTTATCCGGAAGTGACTACCGACTATATGTTTGTAGACAACGCTGCCATGCGTATGATTCAGGAACCTACCTTCTTCGATGTAATGGTTACAGAAAATACATTCGGAGATATCCTGACCGATGAAGGTTCTTGCATCAGCGGCTCTATGGGATTGTTGCCTTCGGCTTCTACCGGTGAAAGCACTCCGGTGTTCGAACCTATTCACGGTTCATGGCCACAGGCTAAGGGATTGAATATTGCCAATCCGTTGGCACAGATTCTGTCCGTTGCCATGTTGTTCGAATACTTTGATCTGAAAGAGGAAGGTGCACTGATTCGTAAGGCAGTCGATGCTTCACTCGACGAATGTGTACGTACTCCCGAAATTCAGGTTGAGGGCAAGCCTAAATATGGAACCAAGGAAGTGGGTGCATGGATTGTCGATTACATCAAAAAAGCCTGATTCGTTTCGGGTGCTGAAATTGAATGATAAGAACAAAAAGCCGTTGCTGTCAATTTTTGCAGCAACGGCTTTTTTTGTTGGATTATCCAATATTGTGTATAAATATACGCTGATTACACTGGCTATCGGAAATATCAGAATTTCTTTGTGCGGATATGGCAATAAGGTTCTCCTCCCGTCTTGTCATAATAATGCTGATGATATTCTTCTCCCTCCCAGAAAGTAGAGGCAGGAGTAAGTTTGGTATTCACCACATATCCTTTTTCACGCAGCAGAGCAATGACCGCTTCGGCTTCCTGTTTCTGTTTTTCGTTCAGATAAAAAATCTCACTACGGTACTGTGGTCCGATGTCAGGACCCTGTCCGTCGGTCTGTGCCGGATCGTGAATCTCAAAAAAAAGTTTGCATAAGTCTGTAAACGATGTCTGTTCGGCATCGAATTCTACCAGCGTTGCTTCGGCATGTCCGGTAGTATGTGCCTTGACCTCTTCGTAGGCAGGATGTTCCTTGTGTCCGCCGATGTAACCTACTGTGGAGCGTACTACTCCTTTGGCATGTTCGAACTGGTATTGTGCTCCCCAAAAACACCCGCAGGCGAATATAGCTTTTTCTAGTTTCATGATAGTTTCTGTTTAAATGATTGTTCAAACTTACAAAAACTTTTTAATATACACTTATCCCCACAGATTATTCCATTACCTTTGCTCACAGATTTAATTAAAATTGTGTTTGAATGAAAAGAATACTTCTATGTTTGATAGGTGTCCTCCTGCTGACAACCGGTCGTGCGCAGTCGTACAACGAGCTGGTGGAAAAAGCGATGGACTATACTTTCAAGGACAGTCTGCAACAGGCCGAGCAATTGTTTCGCGAAGCCCTGCGGCTTGACCCGTACAATGCCCGGAATGCTTTGCTCTTTTCCAATCTGGGAACCGTACTGAAACGTCAGGGCAAGATAGACGAAGCCATCGAAGCGTACACCATGGCTTTGAATATTACTCCTTATGCAACAGCCATCCTGCTGAACCGTGCTACTCTTTACATGGAGAAGAATCTGACCGAAAAGGCGTATCTGGACTATTGCAACGTGATCGACCTGCTACCGAACGATAAGGAGGCCCGTCTGTTCCGTGCCTATATCTATATGAAACGGCGGCAGTACAAGGAGGCACGTATCGACTACAATGTGATATTGGGAGTGGACGCCAAACACAAGGCTGCCCGTCTGGGACTGGCGATGCTGGATCAGAAAGAAGGAAGATACATCGCTGCACGAGATGGGATGAATTTGCTGATTGAGGATTATCCGAAGGATGCTTCCCTGTATAAGATGCGTGCTAATCTGGAACTGGAACAGAATCTGCCCGATGCTGCCTTGCTCGATGTGGAAGAGGCCCTGAAACTCGATGCCCGCGATGCTGATACGTACGTGATGATGGGTGATATTTATTTACAAATGGAGAAGAAGCACGAGGCAAGTGAAGCGTACGAAAAGGCCATCTCCTTGGGGATTCCCCGACCGGAGCTGATGGAAAAAATAAAGAAATGCAAGTAATTGAATAATAAGTGCTTAGATCTCTGCCGAAAATTTGTACAAATTTTCAAAAAACGTGCAGAGATTTTGGGTAAAACGTCGGCACGTTTTTTGAAAATGTGCCGACGTTTTATTGCAAATGTGAGCTTGTTTATTTTAGGCGTGTCAAAAAGAGTACAAGCCAGAAACAGAAAACATTGAATCAGGCTACCGTTCATCGATTAAACTTTGATAAAAATAATTGACTTGTTGGCTTCCTATCTGACAAACTTCCGGATGACTTCAATAAAGTCCTTGCCATATTTATCTCTTTTATATTCGCCGATACCACTTATTTCGCCGAAGGCCTCTATCGTCGTAGGGCGTGACGAAGCAAGCAGGTGGAGCGTCTTGTCGGAAAGTACAATATAAGCCGGTATCGCCTGGTGGTCGGCGAGTCGTTTCCGCAGTACACGGAGTTCCTCGAACAACTGTTCGTCTTCGTTTTCGAACACCATCGGAGTGGGGAACAGGACATCGTTCGGGGCAGACTGCTTGCGTTTTTTGCCTGCTTTCTTTTCTGTATAATCCTCACGCTTGATGACCACCAGCAAAGCACGTTCGTGTCCGAACAGCACCTTTCGTCCAGCCTCCGTTATTTTCAGATGATTCTTTTCGTTGTATGCCACTTCGAAATATCCTAAGTTCAGCATTTGCAGCAGATAGTCCTGCCAGTCGCGAGCCGGAATATCCCGTCCGGCACCATACGTTTTCAATTTGTCGTAGCCCCGTTCGATGATTTCCTGAGTAGCAGCTCCTTTCAGAATATCAATCAGCGTATTGGTAGATACCTGCTGGTCAGCACGTGCGATGGCACTCAAGGCTTTCTGCACAATGATGGTACCGTCGAAACGTTCGGGAGGATTGCGGCAGACATCGCAGTTGCCACAGTCGTGATCCATCGTTTCGCCGAAATAGTTCAGCAGAATCCGTCGCCGGCAGATATCGGCTTCGGCATACTGCTGCATACGGTGCAGCTTCTCCATGTTGATTTCCTGCTGACTGCTTTCAGCCGCAAATTTCGAGAGCAGGACAATGTCGCCGAAAGAGTAAAACAGCAAGGTATCGCTAGGCAGTCCGTCGCGTCCTGCACGACCTATTTCCTGATAAAAACTTTCGATGCTTTTGGGCAGGTTGTAGTGAATGACCCAGCGGACATTCGACTTGTCTATCCCCATTCCGAAAGCAATCGTAGCACAGACTACCTGTACACGGTCGTTGATAAAATCATCTTGTGCTGCCTCACGTGCAGCCGTACTGAGTCCGGCATGATAAACCGCTGTCGAGATGCCATGCTCCTCCAGCATTTCCGCCACTTTTTCGGTCTTGTTTCGGCTCATGCAGTAGATAATTCCACTTTCTCCGCGATGCCGGGCGATGAAGTCGAAAATGGTACGCATTTTTTCTTTCTGTTGGTAACCACGTTTTACATCCAGACTCAGGTTGGGACGGTCGAATGAAGAAATGAAGACTTTCGGATCTCTCATGGCCAGTTGCTTGATGATATCCTGCCGCGTTATCTTGTCGGCTGTAGCCGTCAGCGCCACCACCGGAACATCCGGAAACTGCTGGCGAAGCACTTTCAGTTGGGTATATTCCGGACGGAAGTCGTGTCCCCATTGCGAAATGCAGTGTGCCTCGTCGATGGCGAACAACGAGATACGGATATCTTTCAGCAGGAAGTTGATTTCCGACAGGAGCCTTTCGGGAGAAATATAGAGTAGCTTGACTCTTCCCTGCCGGCATTCGAAACGGATGTTGGCATCGGCTGTTTCGTCGTTTGTGCTGTTCAGGGCACGGGCGATGATACCATTTGCCTGCAAACTCTCCACCTGATCTTTCATCAGTGAGATAAGAGGAGAAACTACAATGGCAGTCCCCTCCATAAGTAATGCCGGAAGCTGGTAGCATATTGATTTTCCACCTCCGGTGGGCATGAGTACCAGCGTGTCTTTTTTATTTAATATTTGAGTGATGATTTCTTCCTGTTGCGGTCGGAATTGAGTATATCCGAAATATGATTTCAGCGTTTTCAGTACCATTTCTTATATTTATGTAATTGCGGGCAAAGATAGTTCAATCTTTTAAATAATCGTTTATCTTTTATTTGTAGGGTGTTTCAAATGTGAAAAAATGATATAACGTGAAAATAAGCTTGTATTTCTGTTGTAAAATACAAAAACTCTTAGCAATTTTGTATAATTATAGTGTTTTATAGCGTAGAAACAACCATTATCTAAATAAAAAGACAGATGAGAGAAGAGGACAAATTAATGACCGGAAACGGTCGGGTTTCAGAGAAAAGGCCCTATAATCTTCGGGAGAGGAAGATTAAAGATGCGCCTTACCGTAACATGATCCGCGCCGAGTTGGCGGACGAATTGTATGATAAAATTATGAACATCATTGTTCTTCAGAAGAAGTACAAAGACCCGAATTACTCAGCAAAAGATCTTGCGAAAGAGCTAAAGACTAATACCCGTTACTTGTCGGCTGTCATCAATTCCCGTTTCGGAATGAACTATTCATGCCTGGTGAACGAGTATCGGATTAAAGACGCTTTACACATGCTGATTGACAAGCGTTATGCAGAGAAAAATGTGGAAGAAATCAGTACGATGGTAGGTTTTGCTAATCGACAATCGTTCTATGCAGCGTTTTACAAGAATGTAGGTGAAACACCGAATAACTATAGAAGGCGAAAGCTGGAAAATAACAGATAACAACTAGAACTAGAGAAGACTTAGCAACAATAAAAACGGGATGTCATTCCAGACGGAAGAAAGGTATGGGGGAGTTTTTTTCTGACTACTTTTTTCTTTGCGTTTGGAATGACATTTAGTTTAAAGCTTTTTTTATTTAGATGATGGAGGTTTGTTTAAAAGATTAAAAAGAGAAATGTCAGAAAATTCATTTTCATACACTGTAGAGCAGTTTGCCGATTTGCAGATATTGCGTTATCGGGTTCCCGGTTTCGAGCAGTTGTCGTTGCGACAGAAGCAACTGATATATTATCTTTCGCAGGCAGCTTTGGAAGGAAGGGATATTTTGTTTGATCAGAATGGTAAGTATAATTTACAGATACGCCGTTTGCTGGAAGCTGTTTATACGCATTTTGAGGGCGACCGTACGAGCGAATCGTTTCGTGCACTGGAAGTGTACCTGAAACGGGTATGGTTCTCGAACGGAATTCATCATCACTATGCGTGCGACAAGTTTGTACCGGGATTTACGGCGGCTTATCTGGAAGAGGTCGTTCAGTCGCTGCCAGCCGAAGTACTTCCGCTTGAAGAAGGTGAAACCTGTCGGGCGATGTGCGACAAATTGTTTCCGGTGATATTCGATCCGGCCGTCATGCCCAAACGTGTGAATCAGGCAGACGGAGAAGATCTGGTACAGACGTCGGCAGCCAATTATTACGAGGGGGTAACCCAGCAAGAGGCTGAGGCGTTTTATGCGGCTCAGAAGAAAGCCGATGATCCGGAACCGGTGATGTATGGCATGAACAGCCGGCTGGTAAAGAAAGACGGTCGTATATACGAACAGGTCTGGAAGGTAGGCGGTATGTATTCGGCTGCAATAGAGAAAATCATTGTCTGGCTGGAGAAGGCAGAAACTGTAGCCGAAAATGATGCACAGCGTGAGGTTATCCGGTTGCTTATCGAGTTTTACCGTAGCGGCGACTTGAAGGTGTTCGATGCCTATTCCATTGCATGGCTTAAAGATACCGGTTCGCAGGTCGATTTTGTCAACGGATTTATTGAAAGCTATGGCGACCCGCTGGGTATGAAAGCCAGCTGGGAGTCAATCGTCAATTTTAAGGATATGGAAGCTACTCACCGTACGGAAACCATCAGCAGCAATGCACAGTGGTTCGAAGACCATTCGCCGGTAGATGCTCGTTTCAAGAAAGAAGAGGTGAAAGG
>ULSO01025564.1_pt1 | contig 12130 bp, 6 predicted proteins | sample 1956701 | NCBI WGS metagenome assembly ULSO01 (sample SAMEA4835708, study PRJEB28245) | human gut metagenome | biome: gut microbiome; material: fecal sample | place: Denmark | collected 2008 | reverse complement strand
CCCGCTTGACGCTTTTTACTCAGGCTTATTTCCGTCCCGTGCGGACGGAGCAACCGATACGGTTACTGTTTTTACGCCTTTTCGGCCTTTTCCGCTTTCTTGACTCTGATCACGCGGATGACTACGAACGTGACGCCTGCCAGAACCAGCGCGTATCCCACGATGTTTCCTATCAGCAGACCCACTGCCCACGGAGCCATCTTGAAATAGAACACTGTTCCGGGCGCCAAACCGTTCATGGCATGCGAATTCACGACCGCATACGCCAGATTCTTGACATTGTTGCGGTAGACATTGAGCGCCGTCGCGCTTTCGAAATCGGTCACCGTAGGGATGAGGATGCCGCCGATGCTCAGGCACAGATACGTGTCGCAGCCCGCACGGAACGTAGCGTCGCGCAGTCTGTTATCCATCCAGAACCAATAGTCCGAAATTACGCAGCCTTCGAATCCCCATTCGTTTCTGAGCAGTGAAGTCAGAAGCGCATAGTTTGCATGTCCGGGTTCGGCGCCGATATTTATCTGCGCGGCCATGAGGCCGGTCGCACCTCTCATAACGCGCGTGGAATGATTGCCGTTTTCGTCGGAAATATAGGTAATCGTCTTCCTGGCTTCCTTGACGGGAATCTCGAAGGCTTTGAGATACAGCTCTCTCATTGACTGTTCGTCGCACCATACGCTCATAACCTTTGCGCGGTGGGTTTCCTGGTTGTTGAGCGCGAAGTGCTTGATGTAAGTCGTAAGACCGGAGTCGCCGGCGCCGCTTATCATGACGGACGCTATCTTACCCGAAAGGACGGGATCTTCGGAGAAGTACTCGTATACGCGGCCGCAGAACGCCGAACGGTTCAGGTTGACGGCGGGCGCATACAAGCCCATGATATCGTGCTGCTGGCTCTCTTCGCCTATTATCTTACCCACCTCATATATGAGATCGGTGTTGAAAGTTGCCGCCCAGACAGTCGTCATTGGATATGTAGCGGTAAGAGACATATCGTACTGGAAGTAGCCGCTGCTCTTTTTCAGTCCGTTGACGCCGTCCGCACTTTCCGTTCCCGGAAGTCCGATATCCTCAATAGTGGGGGTGCGATAGTCGGAGCCGCTCAATCCTTCCATAATTGTTTCGACATTGTTTTCCCAATCGATCTGGTTCAGCAGCTCGTCCCACGTTTCATCGTAATAACTCAGTCCTCTCAGGTCGATTGCCGTCAGCGTACTGCTGTCGTCGAAAACGGGTTTTTCCGCGGAATATACGAGGCTGCCTTCCACGTTTCCGAGAATCTTATCCGTCGCGTAGTCGAATTCTTCGAGCGCCGTACCGTTTCCTCTGTCAAACAGTCCGCGGGTTATTTCGTCCGCCTCCTTCGTTCTCGAAGGCTGGTTGGGCTGCGTGCCCGCCCAATTTAATCTCGTCAGAATCGTGGACTGACGGTTCATATAATCGCTGCTGGCCTGGAACAGATTCGTCGCCGCGACATACTGCGCGGAACTGTCATGTTCGGCTTTCGCCGGATAGGGCAGCGTTTCGCCCGTTTCCGGATCGATTGCCGACTGTCCGAACTTGTCGTAGTTTCTGATATGCGCGTCGTCGCTGCCGTCGTACCAGAAAGTTTCCGCCACGTTGACTGTTCTCTCCTCGATCACGTCGTGGCTGTTCGCCCGCAGCGATACGGTGTAATCGCCGGCCTCGAGGACATAGCAGCCCTTCGTACCGTTCGAATTCTCATGCATATAGCTGTACGAAGCCATATCCTCTTTCAGAAACTCGAAATCCACGTATTCCGTTCCGCCGGCGGGCACTTCCACCTTATCGAAAGCGAGCAGCTGCACCGACGGTTTTTCGATTTTATACTGTCTGGACAGATCGGTATACGGTGCGCTGTAATACAGCTGAACCACTTCCTTGGCTGCCACGGAGCCTTTGTTTTCCACTTTTACGCGGACGGTAACGGTATCTCCGTTCACGCCGAACTCATCGATGCTCTGCACGAATTCGTTATAGCTCAGACCGTATCCGAACGGATAGGTTACCGCGCCAGCGGTCTCGATGCCGCCGTATTCGTCCAGCTCTCCGTATACGAAAGAATCGTCCACTTCGTCGGCTGTTTCGTAATAGCGGTATCCCATATATACGCCTTCCTGATATTCGAGGAAGTATCTGTTACCCGACGGAGAAGTGTAGCCGGATATGCCGGGTACGTTCGTATATTCGTAAGTTCCCCAGTTGGCGTACGACGGATCTTTCGTCAGATCGGTCGCATAGACGTGCGGCGTTCTGCCAGACGGCACGATATCCCCGGAAAGTATTTTCCCGAAGCGCGAATATCCGTCCTGTCCCACCTGTCCCATCATGAGTATGGCGTCGACCTCGAGATCGCCCGCCATGACGGGGGCGAGTTCCATGGCTCCTGCGGTCTGGAGCACGAGGACGACGTTGGTGCAGAGTTCTTTCGCTTTTGCGATCGTGTCTCTCTCGTTCTGCGACAGCGCAAGGTAATGAGGCGTGCCGTCCTCGTACGCGTCGCACTTTTTATCCTGATTCTCCTGTCCGTACCGACCCACAAACACCAGAGCCGTCGAATTCGGAATCGCGGCAAGACCGTCGTAGATACTTGCGGGATACTCATAGATATAGCTGTTTCCGCCCAGCGGCGATCCGGTATCGCCAGCCGTACTCGTGCCCGGAGCTTCCGCCAATCCCTGCGGCTCGCCGACCATTCTGTCCGCCGCCGAATTATTGATGACGAAGTCGGTCAGCCCGGCTTCGGGCAGCGTGCGCTCGCTTTCGAGTATCCATTTCGCCGCACCGCCGCTCGAAGGCTGTCCCAGCACGGGTTCGATGTATCTGTATCCGAACGGAACGACGGTACTCTGCTTCGCAAGAGGCAGCACGCCGTCGTTTTTCAGCAATATAACGCCTTCGTCCACCACCTTGTTCGCGACCGTGATGCCCGCCGCTTTGGCTTCCGCACCCGTCGTATAATCCGTTTTGTTGTACTGCGAATCCCAGCCTTCCGTACCTTCCAAAGGCACCTCGACGCGTTCGCCTCGGCCGATATATGTATCCATCACGGATGAAAACATATTCATGCCTACGGTCACCACGATGAGCAGAACCACGATTACTGACAGTATGGGGATCCATATTGCCAGGAATTTGCCGTTGCTCATCCTCTTCTTGTTTTCCATTTTCACTCCTTTATATGCCGGACGGTTGTATTTGAAGCATTCCCGGCTCTTCGCATGCTTCGACACAGAGTATAATAAAAGGACACCCCGTTTTTCAACAGAATGTCCTAATCTAAGTATTTTCCGACCTATTTTCGGTTTACGGCAGCGGCAGCACGATGTTGAGATAGAATTCGTCGTCTTCGGTCGAAACCGAAAGGTTCCCGCCGTATTTCTCGACGATCGCCCGTATGCTCTTCATTCCGAACCCGTGAAAATTCTTATCGCCCTTGTCGGTCACCGGCAGTCCGTCCTCGAACTCCACCTTCCCGCCGAAATAATTCACGATCCGGATCAGATTCATGCCGCTGCGCACTTCGGACGTCACGCTCACCACTCTCTTATCCGGGTCTTTCACGCGGCCGACGGCCTCGATCGCGTTCTCGATCGCATTCCCGAACAGCGAACACATATCCGCAGATGAAATATAAGACAGTTTCCGTCCGTCCACCATGCAGGTAAGTTTTATCCCGTGCTCCCTGCAATAAAGGCTTTTCTCCGTCAGCATCGTATCGAGAATCTCGTTGTTCGTTTTTATATTGGAGTCATAGAAAGACACCGCGTCTTCTATCTCCCGGACGGCTTCTTTGGAAATTTCGCCTTCCGACGTGCGCAGGGCGTACAACTGATGTTTCAGATCGTGGCACTTGATATTTATTATATCGATGTTTTCTTTCGTCAGGTCGAATTGCTTGCGTTTTTCCTCCCAAAGTTGTTCCATAATCTCCATATCCTGCCTGTATCTGCTTTTGTCCAGCAGGCCGGACTGTACGGACAAAATAAATATGCACGTAAATACAGCGAGCACCGACCCTGCAACGTCCAGCAATACAATGCTCCGGGCATACATATCGAAAAGATTATTGATGAAAATCGTCACGATAAGCGCGGCTACGGACAGGAACAAAATGTTTCGGTTTTCGATCTTCGTCGATATGTTTTTATTGGCGCGGCGTGCAAAAATAAAATATATGCAAACGAGGCCCGCCGCATAAAAACATAAGTTGCATGCAAACGATATCCAGGGCGCACCGCTTAGTCCGGTTATAATCAGAAAAAGGCGGTATATCTTGCTGATAGGATGCTGCGTCAGGTAACCGGCTATGCAGCAGAACATAACCGTCCACGCGCTTTCATTATAACATGACATAAAGCATGCGAACGTTGCCAGAAACATTATGATATATATACTTACATATCCCCAGTAATACGAACCGAAATATAAAAAGAAATACATCACTCCGACCGACAATATCGTCATGCATACAAACGATACCGAGGCTCTGATCAGAAAACGTTTCCTCTTTTTCAAATGCACGGTAAACAGCAGCGTCGCGCCCGTAAGCTGGCAGATAAAAAAGAAAAACATTAAAAACCACAGAGTGAACATTGAATAAATTGAATAACCGGAAAAATCGTAACCGCCGTAGTCAGGCATTTTTCCCTGTTCCCCCTTTGAGAAGATAATCGGTAAGTCCGGACATGAACTCCTTTTTCCTCGGCTGACTGATGGGCAGCGACTCATCCCCCACCTTCACGGTAAAACCGTGCACCGATACTATATATCTGGGATTGACCAGAAAACAGTTATTGCATCGCAGAAAGCCGCAGCCGGACAGAATTTTCTCCACCTCGGCCAGAGAGCCTCTGGCTTCGAGCACGCTGTCCGTCAGATGATACTTTATCGTATGCCCCATGACTTCCACATACATCAGCCTGGATGAGGACACGCGGCTGAATCCGCCCGCTTTCGGAACGAGCACGTCGACCTCGGCGTTCGTTTTCACGACTTTGACGGCTTTTTTCAGTTTGAGAGAAAAATCCGCATAGCTTATGGGTTTTACGATAAAATCCAGCGCGTCGACTTCATAACCGTTGCAGGCGTACTGCGCCATATTAGTCACGAATACGATGGTGACGGCGGCGTCCGTTTTCCGCAGTTCCCTGCACGCGTCCATGCCGTTGATGCCGGGCAGTTCGATGTCCATGAATACCAGATCGAACTGCGGTACGTATTTGTATAAAAAACTCTCGGCGCTTGCGAATCTGCTTATATCGAAGTGTTCCGAATATGTTCCGGCATATCTGTTTAGATACTCCGTAAGAATATTTGCGGCGATATTATCGTCCTCGACTATTGCTATCTTCAACTCATCTCCCTCCCGGATTAACGGCCGGAACGCATCGTTTCCGCCGTCCGTTCTTATAGATTATAGCACAACGGCCGGACATAATCAAGACATTATTTGCCGGTATCGAAAAGCGGGCGGGAGTTTTCCGGCTCCCGCCCGCTTAAACGTTATCGGAGGAAATTATCGTTTGTCGTCCGTTCCGCGCTTCCGGCCGCGCACGGTGCGTACGATTATCCACACGGTCAGCGCTGCCGCTGCGACGTACAGGCAGATTGCCAGCGCGATGAATCCCATCTGCCACCCTGCGAGATGATAGATGAACGTGGAGCCGGGAGTCACGCCCTGCATGCGGTTGGAGTTCACGACGGCGTAGCTCATCGCGTGGATCGCCTTGCGCATGACGCTTACAGCCGTATCCGACTTCTCGTCGGCGAACGGTATGCCCACGAGATTGAGGTTGAGGTTGGTGCCCGCGCGCACCGCCTGATCGACGTCGGTGTACTCGTACAGGTTGAAGTCGGACAGCGCCACGCCTTCGAAGCCCCATTCGCCGCGCAGCACTTCGGTCATCAGTCCGTAGTGGCCGCCCGCCCACGTCGTGCCGAGGCGGTTGAACGAGCTCATTATCGCGGTCGCGCCGATGGTTTTCTCAGCCACCGTGCCCTTGTCGTCGGCGATATATTTAAGCGTCACTTCCGCCTCCTTTATTGCCGTTTCGAAGGGTTTGAGATACAGCTCGCGTATCGCCTGCTCGTTCGCCCAGATGCAGATGTTGTTGGTTCTGTATATCTCGCTGTCGTTGAGGGCGAAATGCTTTATATACGGATACACGCCCTTGCTCATGCAGCCCTTATACGTTTCGGTCGCCATCTTGCCCGAGAGCACGGGATCTTCGCTGTAATACTCGAAGTTGCGGCCGCCGAACGGGCTGCGGTGGATGTTCGCGCCAGGAGCGTACCAGCCGCTCGTGCCGCCCATATCCGAATCGGCGTTCTTGCCGTACCAGTACGCTTCCTCGCCCAGCGCCTCGCCCATGGCGAACGCCAGCGAGGGGTTGAACGTGGACGCGAGTATGACCTCGCTCATATACGCGCAGCAGCCCGTTTTGCCGAACAGCGAGGATATGCCCGCGGGGCCGTCGGGGTCGTTGGTCGAAGGCTTGTTTATGGACTCGATCGCCGCGGTGTTGTACGCCGACTTGTTGAATGTCGCGGACACGTATTCGGCGTCGGTCACCTGGTCGAGCAGCGTTTCCCACGCGGGGTCGTCGTAGTCCTTGCCGCGCAGGTCGATGAGCTGTACGCCGTTAGCCGAGCCCGTGGTCGGCTTCGACGACGCGTAAACCTTGGAGCCTTCCACGTTGCCGAGCGTGGGGTCGGTTTTTTCGTCGAACTCTGCCAGGCCGGCTTTTATCGTCGTGCCGCCGTTCTGCTGCCGCGCGATTTCCAGCGAGGAGTTCAGCGTCGCGGCGTCGGGCGCGGTCGGGAAAGTACCCGCGAAGTCGGCTCTGCTGAAATTGAGCGCATAGCCCTCCGTCTTCGTATCCCTCATCATCGTGGACACGTCGTCGAATCTGTTGACCGCCGCGATCTCGTCGCTGCCGCGCTTGCTGCCGCCCTCGTAGACGACGTCGCTGCCCACGGTCACCGTGTCGGAAGCTATGACGGTGTGGCTGTCGCTGCGCAGCGATATGACGTACTCCCCCTTTTCGAGTACGTAGCCGCCGTTTTCCGTCTTTGTCTTTTTATAGTCGTAGGACGCCATGTCCTCCTTGTCGAAGGAAAGCGTTATGCTCTTGCTGCCGCCCTTCGGCACGTCGACCTTGCCCACGGCGATGAGATTGACCTCGGCTTTTTCGATACCGCCCGACGTGTAAGGCGGAGTATAGTACAGCTGCACCGCGCACTTGCCGTCGCGGTCGCCCGTATTCTTCACCGTCACTTCGACGTCGATTCCGTCGCCGTTCTCGGTCAGCGCCATGCTCTGCTCGAACGTCGTATAAGACAGGCCGTAACCGAAGGGGTATACGACGGCGGAGTCGTAGTCGAAGCCGGAGTAGTTGCCTTTCAGCGCCTCGGCGTGCGCGGTCTCGTAATACTTGTAACCGACGTATATTCCCTCTTCGTACTGCATCGTCCACGCCTTGTCCGACTGTTTCAGCGTGCCTTCCGCCACGTCGCCCTCGGACAGCCCGGTATATTCAAACATTCCGACGTTGGGGAACGAAGGGTCGGCGGTGAAATCGGCGGCGTATATATCGACCGTTCTGCCCGAAGGATTGACCGCGCCGGATAGTATGCCGCCCAGCGAGCGGTAGCCTTCCGCGCCCGGGCTGCCCACCCACAGCACGGCGTCGACTCCGGCGTCGTCTTCGAGCTGACCCAGTTCCATGGCATGCGACGAATTGATTACGACCACGGTTTTGGCGTAGTTTTCCGTCGTGTATTTCACCATGTCCTCTTCTTCCTTCGACAGTTCGAGCTGGTGCTGTCCGTCCTCGTAGTTCGCGACCTCGGCCGCGGCGTTGGCGTTGGACTGTATCTTGCTCTTTGCCGCCGCCGTCTGCGCGTCGCGCTTCAAGTCGGTGGAAAGGTCCCAGCCTTCCCCGCCGCCGCGGCCTATGAACACGAGCGCGGTCGCTTCGGAATCGGCGGAAAAGGTATACTTCGAGGTCGGTATCTCGCCGATGAAGAACTGCGACTGATCGTAATTGTCCATCGTGATTACCGTCTTTTCGTAATCCGCGTAATTGTCCGCGAAAAAGTTATACGCGCCGTCGTCCACGGTAAAGCCGGCGGCTTTGAGCGAGTCGTACGGGTTTACTATCGTTTTCGCGTTGCTCGTATTGCCCGAGCCGCTGCCGCCGAGTATGGGATCTGCGCCCGCGCGGCCGAGCATGGCTATTTTGTCCGCGCCCGTATCAAGCGGCAGAGCGCCGTTGTTTTTGAGCAGTACGAACCCTTCGTCGCAGATGTCCTCCACCACGTTGTTGGCGTTCGCGTACGCCTCGTCCGAATTCTTCGTCTTATACGAATAGTAATCGGCGTCCCATTCCTCCGTGCCTTCCGCCCTGACCGCTTCGGCGGTCGGGGACTCCCACGAAAACAGCGAGATGAACACGGACGAGAACGTCGTCGCCATCAGGTTCACGGCTATTCCCAGCGCGAGCACGATCACCGTGACCGGGATAAATATCGCGAGGAACACCGATGTTTTCATTTTCCGCATAATTATGCCTCCTTGATCGTTTTTCCTTATTTTATACCGCGGCCGCCGCGGCTTTCAATAACAATATTTTACGAAAATACCGGAATATTATTTTTATCGCGGTTTTATTATCTGCAGACGCCGCGCTTTTATGTCCCGCACGAAAAAGCCCAGAGCGGTTAATTGCTCCGGGCAGGGATTCGTTATGCCTTATCTGCGCCTCACAGCGTTTTGAATTCGGCGAGGGTCTTGCGGAATTCGAGCATCGCCGTCTGATACGGACGGTCTGTCATGAGATCCACGCCCGCGTCTTTGAGTATCTCGTACGGGGACTTGCTGCCGCCCGCGCGCAGGAACTTGTCGAAGTACCGCTCCACCGAGCCGGGATCGCCGCCGAGTATGGACTTGGCGAGCGAAACCGCCGCGGTCAGGCCGGTTGCGTATTTGTATACGTAGAACGCGTTGTAGAAGTGCGGTATGCGCGCCCACTCGTAACGGATCTGTCTGTCGTGCGTCACGGCGGCGCCGTAATACTTCTTGTTCAGTTTCAGATAAGCCTTGCTCAGCGTTTCGACGGTGAGCGGCGCGCCCTTCTGTTCCGTCTTATGCGCCCACAGCTCGAACTCGGCGAACATGGACTGGCGGAAGAAGGTCGTGCGGAACATATCCAGATAGTAGGACAGCAGATATTTCCTGACGTTTCTGTCCCGCGTCGTCGCGAGCAGATGTTTGAGCAGCAGCACTTCGTTGGTCGTGCTCGCCACCTCGGCGACGAATATGCTGTAACCCGCCTTGTTGTAGCTGAGCGCTCCGTCCGAGTACAGCGAGTGCATGGCGTGGCCGAGCTCGTGCGCGATCGTGAAGATATCGTGCGTGGTGCCCGAATAGTTGAGCAGCACGTACGGGCCGCAGCCGTAAGCGCCCCAGCTGTACGCGCCTCCGCGCTTGCCCTCGTTCTCCATGACGTCTATGCGCCTCTCCCGCTTCATCATCATGAGGTTGTCCGCGTATTCCTTGCCCAGCGGCGCGAGCGCTTCCAGCACGATGCGGAAGGCGGTTTCGTAGTCGGTGCCGAGATCGGCGCCGGGGACGAGCGGCACGTACATATCGTACATATGCAGGTCGCCGAGCAGCTCGCGGCGGTACGCCACGTATTCGTGCAGGTCGGGCAGCGCGTCGCCGACCGACTCTATGAGTTTGTCGTATACGCCGGCGGGCACGTCGTCCGACTCTATGGACGCCGCCATGGCGTTGGGATAGCCGCGCAGCGACGTGAGAATATTATTCTTCTTGACGCTGTTAGCGTAGCAGGCGGCAATGGTGTTTATGCGCTCTTCGTACAGCGAATAGTACGTCTTGAACGCCTTCTTGCGCACCGCGGGATCGGGGTTCTGCAGCAGGCGGGAATACGTGCCGTGAGTGAGCGGCACGCGCTTGCCGTCCGCCTTGACGAAGGGGTGCGGCAGATCCACGCTGTCTATCTTTTCGAATATGTCGCCGAACGCGCCGGTCACCTCGCCTATGCGGGCGAGCAGGTACTCCTCCTTTTCGCCGAGCACGTGCGGCTTGCGCTTCTTTATGCGCGCTATGGTATAGTCGTAATCCGCGAAGGACGGGTGCCCCGCCATATAATCGAGCTGTTCTTCCGTCAGCGCTGTCAGCTCCGGCTCGACGTACGAAATCGCCGCGCCGAACGCCGCCGACAGCGTGTTAACGCGCTGCGCGAGCGCCACCGCCCCCGCGTCCGCACCGTCGGTGTGCATGCTCATGTGCGCGTAGACGTACAGCTTTTCCACCGCCAGCCCGACCTCGTCGGACATGCGGAACATTCTGAGCGCCATTTCGGGATTGGCGAGTTTGCCGCGGAAGCGCGCAAGCTCGTTTATTTTCATGTTGGTCTGCGAAAAGGTCTTTTCCCATTCCAGTTTGTCGGCAAAGATGTGCGACAGATCCCAAGTGTATTCCATTCTGGCTTCGCTGCGTTTCATTTCGTTCGCTCCTTATCCGGATTGTATTATCATTATAAATGAAATCTCCGCAAATGTCAAACGCGCCGCCGCAGCCGCCGCCCACAAAAAATGCCGAAAAAAATATATACAAAACCCCGCGGCTTTTGCCGCGGGGCCGGGCGCAAAAACGCGCGTTAAATCAGTTTTTGAGCGAATGGAGCGGCGCGGGGATTATGCCGCCGCGGCGGATGAACTCGCCGCTGTCCACGTCGCTGACGGGAATAATTGGAGCGGAGCCGAGCAGGCCGCCGAAATTGACCTCGTCGCCCACCGTTTTGCCGGGCACGGGAATGACGCGCACCGCCGTCGTCTTGTTGTTGACGACGCCTATCGCGCACTCGTCTGCGATGATCGCGGAAATCGTTTCCGCGGAAGTGTCGCCGGGCAGCGCGATCATGTCCAGACCGACCGAGCACACCGCCGTCATCGCTTCGAGCTTGGACAGCGACAGCTTGCCCGCGCGCACCGCCTTTATCATGCCGGCGTCCTCGCTGACCGGGATAAACGCGCCGGACAGTCCGCCGACCATACCCGACGCCATGACGCCGCCCTTCTTGACCGCGTCGTTGAGCAGCGCGAGCGCGGCGGTCGTGCCGTGACCGCCCACCGACGACAGTCCCATTATTTCGAGTATCTCCGCCACGCTGTCGCCTATCGCGGGCGTGGGAGCGAGCGAAAGATCGACTATGCCGAATTCCGCGCCGAGCAGCTCAGCCGCCTTGCAGCCCACGAGCTGACCCGCGCGCGTGATCTTGAACGCGGTCTTTTTTATGACGTCCGCAACCGTCGTAAGGTCGGCGCCCTTGCACTTTTTAAGCGCGGCCGCAACTACTCCGGGTCCGGAAACGCCGACGTTGACCGTCGCTTCGCCTTCGCCCAGTCCGGTGAACGCTCCCGCCATGAACGGATTGTCCTCAACCGCGTTGGCGAATACGACGAACTTTGCGCAGCCTATCGCGTCCCTGTCCGCCGTGCGTTCGGCTAGCTCCTTGACTATGCGCCCCATGAGCGCCACCGCGTCCATATTGATACCGCTGCGCGTGGACGCGACGTTTATCGAGGAACAGATCTTCTTCGTTTCGGATATCGCTTCGGGCACGGACATGAGGAAGTCGCGCTCGGCGTTGGTCATCGCCTTGTGCACGAGCGCGGAATAGCCGCCGAGAAAGTCTATGCCTATCTCCATCGCCGCCTTGTCCAGCACGCGCGCCAGTCCGACGTAATTGCCGCTCGGCGCGCCCACGATGGACACGGGAGTGACGGACACGCGCTTGTTGACGATGGGTATGCCCAGTTCTGCGGACAGCTTTTCGCCCACTTCCACGAGCTTTCCCGCCCGCTTCATCACTTTGTCGTACACCTTTTTCTCGGCCTTTCTTCCGTCCGCGTCCGCGCAGTCGAGAAGAGAGAGCGACAGCGTTATCGTTCTCACGTCGAGATTCTGGTCGTCGACCATTCTTATAGTTTCGAGTATATCTCCGGTATTGATCATCCTTATCTCTTGCGCACCGCTGTTTCGCGCCGATTGCAATGTTGCGCCCGAAAAACTCGGAAG
>ULSO01076874.1_pt1 | contig 12169 bp, 10 predicted proteins | sample 1956701 | NCBI WGS metagenome assembly ULSO01 (sample SAMEA4835708, study PRJEB28245) | human gut metagenome | biome: gut microbiome; material: fecal sample | place: Denmark | collected 2008 | reverse complement strand
AGTAACGGCTGTCAGCCGGCCTTTGGGAAACTCGACATCAAGAGCGTGCACAGTATGAAGAGGGCGTGTAGAGAGCTTTATGCGGCCCTCGGCGAAAATTTCACTTTTATCAATCTTTTTACCGACAGTTATGCTGGCTGTTTTTGCTAAGTATTTACCAATGATACTTTCTGGGTCATTCTCAACTTCAGCCACTGAACCGCAGGAAACGACCCGCCCGCCGTTTTTCCCCGCGCCCTTACCCATTTCGATTACGTAGTCGGCTGTTTCAATAACACGCACATCATGATCGACAACAATCACTGAATTGCCACGAGCTAGTAAATCACGCATTACTTCTAGCAGTCCATCCACATTAGCCGGATGTAAGCCGATCGACGGTTCATCTAGCACATAAAGTACACCGGTTGTTTTGTTTCTTACGGCACGGGCTAACTGAACACGCTGCAATTCACCAGTGGAAAGACTTGCACCAGTTCTATCTAACGTTAGGTAGCCAAGCCCTAAATCGATAAGCCGGGCAGAAACACCTAAGAATTCATTCACAATGCTTTCTGCCATGGCGCGTAAGTCCTTCGGCATCTGCGCGGGAATTTCTTTTACCCAGGCAATGAGTTCTGTTAAAGTCAGCGCACAAACTTCCGGCAGCGTTTTGCCAACAAGTAGAGAGGAACGGGCTTTCTCACTAAGCCTCGTGCCTCCGCAAGCGGGGCAGTCGTGCACGACCAGATACTTATTGATCCGTTCCAAACCTTTTTCGGTTTCTGCACCGTTTAAAGCTTCGACTACCGCTTGATGAGCATTGCGGTACTTACAATTCAGATCGAACATTTTGCCGTTTTTTGACGGAATAAGAACGTACTTGCTGACCTCTTCACCCTCGTAAATGATCTTCTTTTCTTCGTCGGAAAGCTCTTGAAAAGGAACATCAAGCCTTACGCCGAGTTCTCCGGCCACCCGGTACATCCAGGAGATGCCAAACATATTCCATGCTTCGACCGCTCCCTCTGCCAATGTTTTCGTTTGGTCGGGAACGAGCTTGCTGTCATCGATTTCCCGTACCGCTCCCGTGCCTGAACAAGTCGGACAAGCACCGTCGGAATTGAATGAAAAGCTTTCAGCGCTGGGCGGCGCAAATTCCGTTTTACACACCGGGCAAACAAGATTTTTGTCTAAGGCCACCTTAACAGTAGGCGGCAGATAATGGCCCTGCGGACAGCGATGACTGCCAAGACGGGAAAACATCAGCCGTATGCTGTTGAGCAACTCAGTCATCGTACCGAAAGTGCTTCTGACATTAGGCACTGTTGGCCTTTGATGCAGCGCAAGTGCCGCCGGTACATTTTCAATGCTGTCCAGATCAGCATTTGCTGCCTGGGTCAGCCTTCGGCGCGTATAAGCAGAAAGTGCTTCGAGATAACGCCGTGAACCCTCGGCATAGACTACACCAAGAGCAAGTGATGATTTTCCACTGCCAGAGACCCCCGCGACTGCCACTAGTTGATTGAGGGGAATATCGATATCAATATTCTGCAAATTGTGCACACGCGCGCCACGGATCTCGATCTTATCTGGCATCATCTCTTCCTTTGACAATTATTGTTCTATACGGGAGCAATTTGAAGTAAGTCTTCCCGGCAGAACATTCTGACCATAGCTGGATTAAAAGATAAGTAAATTACGAACGATGGTGACTTGGCATTCTTCATTCCGTCTGCATTTCAAAAAATAACACCAACGACGAAATGATGTAGCTCCCCTAACAATCATTCTTTATTGAGTATCTTCACCAGCTAAAAAATTCAATGCTGGCGACTAAAGTGTTGAATATATAGTTAATTCAAAAATAATATCAAAAACAATCCCGCGCTCACCGCCTGCGATTAGTTATCGCCGAGGCATTGAGCGGGCTCGCCGGGATTCGAACCCGGGTCTGAGGCTGTCTCCAGGAAGTTCCTGCCGGAGGCCTCGGTGATATCCAAGCTACACCACGAGCCCTTAGTTATCCAGATGAACATATTATCTTAGATAAACCTTCTTAAGCTTTGGAGCTTAATGCATCGCTTCAAACATCTTTTTGACGATTGTCGGAAGTTCGCTATCCATCACGGCCAGTCCTTTTTCGGTGATGCCGCCGACAGTCGCGACTTCTTTAATCAATTCAGCCAGCGACATTTTTCGTTCTTTTAACAGCTCGGAGGTTGCGATCAAAGTTTCCGTGATCATTTCTTCCGCATCTTCAAGCGGCAAAGCTGAACCTTCAGCCAGCAACTGTGCAAAACAGGCAAAAAATGCCGGTGAACAGCCAGTGAGATTTTCAGCAGCGGCAAACTGTGCTTCGGGCAGCAGCTTAACGGTACTTACGGAAGACAATAACTGTTCCACTTCCAGATTGCTTGCGCTTTCGGCCTGATGACATAACAGCATCATCCCCCGGCCGACTTCTGCCGTCAAAGAGGGCATTGCTTTAGTGATTGGCCCCGGATAAACAGCCGCTAATTCCGCCAGGGAGATGCCGCCGTTGATGGAGATTAAATGGCCATGGAAAGTTGACAAGTTGCGAAGAACGGGCAGCGCATCTTCACTGCGCACACAGAGAAATAGAAAATCAGCGGTCGCGATCTGTTCCATATCTGCCAGCTGCAGGTCAGGATATTCAACAAGCAGCGGCTGCAGCTTTGCCGGACTGCGGGTAGCAATCATAACTTCCGCTGCCGGCAGGCCATGAGATAACAGACCTCGCACGAGCGCTCCGCCCATGTGACCATAGCCGATGAAACCAATCATTTAATCACAAAATAGAGAAAAGATAGTGTGGAAGATCCACAATATCAGTTTTTGTTTTTGAATTCAGTGTAGCCGCACTTTCCACAAGATGAACGATCTTTGTGTTCAGCGAGGAATACACCAGGACCGCATTTAGGGCAGCTGCGTTTAACGCGTTCCAGTTTGTCTCCGCTAACGGAGTAGTAGTTCTTTTTTGCAGAAGCTTCTTTCGGAGCTGCACCCTTACCTTTTTTGTCAGCCATTTATGTCACCTCACTTTTTCTTCTTCTTAGCGGTTCTTACTTTTTTCTCAGCAAGGCCGTTTCTTACCAGGAGATAGTTTCTCTCGTGGGTTTTTGCAATTTCTGCGGAATCGTAGATTTTAGCGTAACCATCGGTAGAACATTTACCGTATTCAGAGTTCATGCGGATGATGACGATGTTCTCTTTAGGGGCAGAAAAGTTGTTAGCCAAGGCGTCTCTGATGGCGTCGCGGCTTGGTGTAGAATCCCCAATGTGGACCGCTTTGAATTTTACTTCTACACGGTGCATGAGTTTGTTTTCAGTTTTATCAATTATCTCTAACTTCAATTTAATTCCTCCATGGAGTCTAGGAAAGATTTTGCACGGCCTGCTGCAGCCTCATCGATCTTGAGCAAAGCCATACCCACACCGGGCAGGCCATAGAGCAGGCAGGAGCCGAAGGGGGCCATTGCTGCACAAGCCAGTGCTGCAAGGTCTTCTTCACCTTCAACTCTGATTTTGGTAGGAACATCCCGTTCAAGCGCGGCCCTGATTTCAGTGACCAGCTCAGGCGTGATCGATCCTGCCGGGTTTTCCACAACTACTTCCTCGCCGCACAAAAGACCGAGCTTAGAGGAGAGAGGAGAGAAGGGTCTCCGCTCAGTCTTGAGGTCGTAGATGAGTAAATCGGGCCGGAAACCATTGTCTAAAAGAGTATATGACACCACATCACCAACAGACAACAATTTCACACAACCCGCCAGTTGAATTTTTAAATCTTCTAATTTGACTAATTCGCCAAAACCTGTACCAAGTTCATTTCTCATCTTTTCTGGAAGAGCCCATCCCTTAGCCGGGCACTGTAGTTCAGCGCACCTTGAGGGCGAACTTTCCATTGACATTGATTCCCATCCGTTCTGCGATTTGTGAATTGGTATGGTCTAAAATTACTACATAACCCTGCCATTCTTTAGAAGTAGCATTTCCGCAGAGCGGGCAGGTTTCTTCTTCAGTCATGTAGCTGCAGTGTTTACATGCGCGTTGTACTTTCATTCTTCATCACCAGTTTCTTTGCCGCTGTGGTCCTCTTCAAGCCATTCCAGCTTGCCGAGTCCGGGCTGCCTCATAGTGAGTCCGATTTTAGATTCGCGCGGGTTTCTTTCGTTAATGCTGAGAGCTACGATTCTAGCGCGTACTCTATCACCGACTTTCAGGTCACGTTTGGTATCCTTACCAATAAGTCTACCGTTATCCTGATCAATGTCGATACGATCGTCCATTATCTGACTGACATGTAATAAGCCGTCGAGAGGTCCAAATCTGACAAATGCACCAAATTTCAAAATTTCTACAACTGTACCTTCGATAACCTCTTGAAGGAGTGGTCGGAACATCAGCGCGTCGTATTTTACGTTTTGATAAACTGCTCCGTCACCATGGACTATGCGTCCAGGACCCACTTGCTCCACGTTGGTAATCAGTATAGTGTACGAATTACCACTTTCCATGCTTCCCTCGAATGAAGAGCGTGTGCTCTGGTTAACGACCTCGTCGAGGTCCTCACCCAGCATTTCTGGGGGAATACGTACTACTTTTTCCTTCGTAGTCAGCAAATACATAGCATATCCTCTGAACGATAAGGTCGTCATGAACCAACTGTTATTTAAATCTAAGCGTAACCCAGAACCTCTAAAAACTCTGGCTCAGAGCGCAGAAAACAAAGAAGAAAAAATTAAAGAAAAGGGGTTTGGGGGTTTGCTTATAGTGGGAATGTACCAGTGACAAACACTACAGCAAAGACCAGGGAGATAGTGGACAGCAGCTTGACTAACACGTGCAGTGATGGTCCAGCGGTGTCTTTGAATGGATCTCCCACAGTATCTCCGACGACAGCGGCGGCGTGGGCTGGTGAGCCTTTACCACCGTGGTGGCCGTCTTCGATGTATTTCTTGGCGTTATCCCAGGCTCCTCCACCGTTGTTTAAGAGGATAGCCATCAGGATACCGGCAATGGTTGCTACCATCAGGAAAGCACCAACAGCCTGAACCGCAATGACCCCACCGTTGTCGGTACCATAGTCATAGGCGTAGAACATCAATAATCCGAGGATGATTGGTGTTAAGACCGGCAGGATACCGGGTAAGACCATGGTCTTGAGGGCAGCTTTGGTGGAGATATCCACGCAGCTTGCGTAGTCAGGTTTGGAAGTTCCTTCCATAATGCCGGGATCTTCTTTGAACTGCCTGCGTACTTCAGTGATCATGCCGGAAGCAGCTTTACCTACTGCACGAATAGCCAGTGAGGCAAAGATGAAGACTAACATGGCACCGAGAAGAGCGGCGACAAAGATCTGTGGCTGAGCGATATCAACATGGAATACTTCAGAGAGTGAAGTGTTGATGCCCATGTTTTGTCTGGCAATAACTACCTGCTCGAAGAAGGCTGAGAACAATAAGAACGCAGCAAGTGCCGCAGAACCCATGGCGTATCCTTTGGTAAGGGCCTTGGTGGTGTTTCCTACTGAATCCAGCTTGTCAGTTCTGTTACGAATTTCTTTGGGCTGGTTGGACATTTCGACAATACCACCGGCGTTGTCGGTGATTGGTCCAAAGGTATCCATCGCCAACACGAAAGTGGCAGTTACCAGCATACCGATGGTTGCCGCAGCGGTTCCGTAGAGACCAAAGATGAAGGACTCTTCGGGGTGACCGAGCGTAGTTGCCGCATCTTGACCTAGCGCATAGGAAGCAAGAAGTGAAATGGCAATCGCAATGATCGGCAGTACAGTGGTCTCCAGACCAATGGAGAAACCAGTGATGATGTTGGTAGCCGGTCCGGTTTCGGAAGCATCAGCGATCTCACGGACTGGACGGTAATTTCCTGCGGTGTAGTACTGAGTAATGTACACGATGGCAATGGAAAGGATGATACCGATAATGGCGCACACGAAATACTGCCAGGCACCTAACATATAGTCGGTAATGAAATACAAACCGACTGCCGAGATGATAGCAGTAATGAAGTAACCGCGGTTCAAAGCTTTCATTGGTTCTTCGTTCTCATTTCTCAATCTGACGGTACCGATACCAATCAAGGAAGCGAGCATACCGAAGGCGCAGACGACTAAGGGGAAGAATACCCACAGGGGATCATTGGTGTACAAGTAGATTGCAGAACCCATGATCATAGCACCGATGTTTTCCGCAGCAGTGCTTTCGAATAAGTCAGCACCACGGCCGGCACAGTCACCGACGTTGTCTCCCACCAGATCAGCGATTACCGCTGGGTTACGGGGGTCGTCTTCAGGAATACCAGCTTCGACTTTTCCTACTAAGTCTGCACCGACATCGGCAGCTTTGGTGTAAATTCCACCACCAAGCTGAGCGAATAAAGCAGCAAAGGAAGCACCGAAGGCATAACCAGCGACTAAGTTGAGCGTGTTAGAGAACCACAGGGAGTTGGATTCAAAGTCAGTGTCGTTGTTGAGGACAAAGAGATACAGGAAGAAAATACCTGTAACACCCAGTAAGCTCAGAACAACTACCGCGAGACCAGATACGGCTCCACCGCGGAATGAGGTCAAAAGGGACTCATTCAATGATCTTCTAGCAGCGCTAGCAGTCCTGATGTTGGAGCTGACAGATACTCTCATACCGATGTAACCAGACAAGGATGAGAAAAATGCTCCAATCAGGAAGGCGACGCTGATTCTCCAATCTAAGGCGAGTAACAGCACCGCTACGATAACGCTGATTATGGCGATTGTCTTGTACTGACGAGCTAGGTAGGCCATCGCTCCTTCACGGATAGCATCTCCGATTACTTTCATTTCAGGAGTGCCTGTATCCTTACCCATAACCCATTTGGTAAGGACACCCGCGACGATGAGGCCGATTATGCCCGCAATTGGTACAAGATATACCAACATGTCAATATCAACATTCATAATCAGAACCTTCTTCGAGGTTTTGAGGTCGTATTATAGTTTTTATATATATTGGTTGCTGACATGATTTTTAGGGCATTCAGCAGTATTTCTTTCTCAGAGTTGCTGATCATTAATGGAACCGCGAAAATCGTAGTTGGAGACGTATGAATGCGTTCAAGCGTGAACCCATATAATAATAACAATATATAAAATGAAGATAATAATTATTGAAGAACAAGCATAAATACTATAAAAGTGTAAGTGAAAACCAGACTTGAGCCAGAGAAGAGGAATAGGATAACTGTGGAAGAAGCCGTACTACTTGTCAATATCACTTACTTGTTACTAATTGCCGGCTTTTGTTCAATCATCTTTACCAAATTGAAGATGCCGGCAATTATCGGTTATCTAGCAGCCGGTATCATCTTAGCAAATTTCTGGGACGGCGCCTCTACTTCGACGGAAACGATCGTTTCAATTCTCTCTGATATGGGCTTAGTGCTGCTGATGTTCTTCATCGGTTTAGAGCTTAATCTGGCAAAGCTGAAGAAAAGCGGCATGTTTGTCGTGATGGTAGCGGTTATCCAGCTACCGCTGATGCTACTGGCCGGTTACCTGGCCGGGATCGTCATGGGCTGGGGCATGGTCGAATCGATTTTCCTTGGCGCGGTGATCTCGGGATCGAGTACAGCAGTGATTGCTGCGGTACTCAAAGAACAGGAGAAAATTGACAAAGATACCGCAGAAACGATCATTCTCATTACGGTCATGGAAGACATCGGCCAGGTTCTGATTCTCACGATGGCCGCGCCGCTCTTAGTCGGCGATACTCCTGCGTTAGGTTCCATCATCGGCATGATCGGCGCCATTATCGTCTTCATCGGTGCCAGCATCGGCATTGGTCTGATTTTTATCCCCCGTCTTCTTGACTGGATCGGTAAAAAGATTTCATCAGAAGTGCTACTGATTGTCGCCATCGGCCTCTGTTTTGCGATGGCACTCCTCGCGACTAAGATCGGACTTTCGATGGCTATCGGCGCCTTCATCATGGGCGTCATTGTTTCGCAGTGCCAGTTTTCGCAGGAGATTATGACTAAAACCGAACCCATGAAAGAACTGTTCATGGCCATTTTCTTCATCTCCATCGGCTTAGAAATTGTCCCCGATGAACTACTGCACAATATCCCGTTGATTCTGATCATCTTCGGCGTCTTTGCTTTAGCAAAGGTCTCAACAGTATTGCTAGCTTACCTGCTAGGCAATAGAAAACTGAAAATCAGTTTCATGTCCGCGGTCAGCCTGGTAGCTATGGGTGAATTTGCATTTATCATTGCTAAAACGGCCTTGGATGCCGGCGTGGTCAGCCAAAGCTTCTACTCGGCGGTTATCGGTGCCGCCTTAGTCTCGATGGTCATACTGCCCTTCCTCTCCAAAAACTCAGACAAAATTTACGATAAAGTAGCGAGCAGCGTGCCGCAGGCAGTTCATAAAAAGGTTGACCATCTCTCCTGTGTCCGCAGCGACGCTTATGAACGAATGCGTTCGTCCAAAAAGTCCGCTTCCCTCGTTAGATCAAAATTCATTATGATCTACATTGACCTGCTGGTTATCGCCGCGATCGAGATTATCTTCTATTTCCTTTCGCCGTATATCTACGAGAATCTGGATCCACTACTGCCCAGCAATATCCATATTGCCAACTCCCTGTCGATGATCATTAACTTCCTGGTTCTCCTGCCGCCGATTATCAATCTGGTACACAACCTGAAGCTGATTGATGAAGTGATGCTCGAAGGCGGTAAAAGAAGCAGACAGCGCAACAATGATTGTGCAGAGAGCAGCGGTTATGAGAAGTTTATGAAGGTCAGCAGTGTACTGCTCATTCTAACCATTGACTTTATTGTGCTGCTGATTGTCCCCAATCCCTTGGTGCTCTGGGAAGAAGTGGCGGTAATCCTCATTTGTCTGGTAGTTTTCGTAGCGCTCATTATCCGCGGACTGCCGCGTGCTAAGTACGCCGCAGCCAACGAGAAGATTACGCAGAAGATCAAGAAAAAGTGATTACTTAATCCCTAATTCTTTCTCAGTAATTTCCAAGACAGACTTATGGGCCTGCAGCCGGGCGCTGTGTTTGTCATTGGAATCAATAATAATCCACGGAGCATAAGGCGGTGAAGTACGGGCAATCATCTCATTGATCGCTTCTGTATAGCGGTCCCATTTTTCCCGGGCTTTCCAGTCATCATCTGAGATTTTCCAATTTTTGAGAGGGTTGTCGACCCGCTCAATAAAACGCTGCAGCTGCTCAGCTTTGCTGATTTCCAGCCACATCTTGATGAGAATGGTGCCGTCGTCAACCAGAGATTTTTCAAATTCATTGATTTCACGGTAAGCGCGGCGCCAGTCTGTTTCGCTGGTTAAATTATCAACTCTTTCAACTAAAACACGGCCGTACCAGGAACGGTCGAAGATCGAAATATGGCCTTTGGCCGGCAGTCCCAGATAAAAGCGCCAGAGGTAGTGGTGGGCAATCTCGACATCATTGGGTGCGCCGGTCGGCACTACCTGATAAGTGCGGGGATTAAGCGACTGCGTCATGCGCAGAATCGTTCCTCCTTTACCGGCAGCATCACGGCCTTCAAAGACCAAAAGCAGCGGTCGTTTTTGCTTATACAGCTCCATCTGTACTACCTTCAGCCGCTGCTGGTACTTTTCCAGTTTAGTATAATAAGTCTCATCATCTAACTTTTGATGCGGCGGCTGGCATTGAATGGGCGCATACTCCATCCGGCAGTAGCCGCCGTCAGAAATATTGTTATTTGTTTCTAAAGCGGATTCCATGCGGTTGACGACAGTTTTCAGGACTTTCAGCGTTGCAAATTCCTCATTGGCCGACTCCACAATCGTCCACGGAGCAAAAGGCGACTCGGTAGCAGTGATCATCTTGTCAATAAGGGGCAGATACTGCTCCTGTCTTTTGATTAGATCAAGATCGTCTTTGACTAAACCGCAGGTCTCTTCATCAGTCGGCTCACGGTTATCCGCTTCCACGTGCAGAAAGAGTTTGATGATAGTGACTCCGCTGTCAGCCAGCTGTCTTTCAAAAGTATGAATCTGCTTGAGATCGCCCACAATCAGCTCATCACTGCCGGCGTCCATCGAACGCGCTGCTGAAGAAGAATACCAGGAACGGTCAAAAATAGCAATTCGCCCTTTGGCCGGCGTCTTGATCCAAAAACGCCACAAGAACTGGTGTTTCGCTTCTTCATTGCTAGAAGGGCCGATATTGTAATAATCAAAGCCCCGCGGATCCAGAGGTACCAAAAGCTGGTTGATGACTTTGGCCATCAAAGCCGGTTCCCAGCCTTCAAAAAGAATGATTACCGGAATCTCAGCCCGGCGTAGTTTACGCTGCAGCTCGCCTAACTGGTTGCGAAGGTTAGGGATCTGTTTCTTAAACTCACCTTTTTTGAGTTTTTTATGAGGGTCAAGATTCTGAAGCATCGCTTAAGAAGATTGCGTTCTTCATTAATATCATTGTCTGAAGAAGATAGTCCGATTCATACCGCAGCGGTGAAGATCATGAATGGTTTGATGGTGCGCTTCAGAGATAAAAATATGAATTTATTAGAAGTTAATTTGAATATTCCCTAGCTGACAATGAGTTTAGTCAAAGAAAATTGCTTGCGTAAAACAGTCATTTAATAGGGCAAATAACATTGCCCTGCAAAATTTGAAAAGTGTTGTGCAGATGTGGATCGTAATTGAAGGAACAGACGGCTCAGGAAAGAATACGGTGGCGGAATGGATTAGAGACCGCTATGAAGCCTGCGGCCAAACAGTAAGAATTTACGTCCATCCTTCTGAACGTCTCAGCGGAAAGTTGATGAAAACCTGCCTGCAGGGTGAAGGGATCAAATATTTTCTGTCAGTGATCTTTTTCATCATCGATCTTTTACTTTCAATTGCCAACATGAAAAAATCTGCTGCTGAGGTAGTTATTTTCGTCAGGTATTCGATGAGTGCCGCCTATCTGCCGCCTAAGCTGGTGAAACCCGGCTATACTTTCCTTACTAAACTGTTTCCACAGCCTGATCATCAGCTTTTCGTGGATGTTGATCCGGCCACAGCTATGGAAAGAATCCACCTGCGCAATGAAGAGTGGGAAATGTTTGAGACCGAAGAGAGCATTGCCGACATCCGGAAAAAGATGCTTGCCGTGGCAGCGGGCTGGGATAAAGTGGACAACAGCGGTGAATTGTCAGCAACTTTTACCCAACTGCAGGAAATTATGGAGAAATGGCTGATTCCCTGCCGTTCCTAAGCAAGAAGGCTGCGCAAAGAGAGATAACTTTTTTAGCGAGCTTTGTGCTTGCTGCTCTGATGAATACTAAAAAGCCTGTAGTTGATCTTAAAATCGGCGGGGCCATGACGGTTAACGAGCTCATCAGTCAAATGAGCAATTGCGGAGGTTTCACAGCTAAAAAGTTGGCTGATGCTGTGGACATTACTGAAAAAATGCTGAAAAAGAAAGATTGCACTGTTTTCCTCTCCTTCCCCGCCTGCATTATGGCCACGGGAACCCGTGGAGTAATTATTGAATTAGTAAAGCGCGGTCTGGTTGATGTTATCATTACCACCTGCGGCACTTTAGACCACGATCTAGCCAGAACCTGGAAAAAATACTATCACGGCGAATTCATTATGGATGACGCTAAGCTCTATGACCAGGGCATCAACAGGCTGGGAAATGTCTTAGTGCCTAATTCCAGCTACGGCATTGTCCTCGAGAAAAAGATGCAGCCGATGCTGAAAAAGATTCTGAAAGGCCGCAATTCGATTTCTACCCGCGAACTGATTGATCAGGTCGGAGCGATGGTTGACGATGAGAGTTCACTGCTCTACTGGTGCCATAAGCAAAATGTACCGATCTTTGTCCCGGGCATTACTGACGGTTCCTTCGGCAGTCAGGTCTGGATGTACTGGCAGGAGCACCGCGATCTCCACATTGATCTCTTCCAAGACGAGCAGGACCTGATGGATATGGTCTTTGATGCGGAAGAGTCGGGAGCGATCATGGTCGGCGGCGGTATCTCTAAGCACCACACCATCTGGTGGAATCAGTTCCGCGGCGGTTTAGATCACGCTGTTTATCTGACTACAGCCGAAGAATACGATGGTTCCCTTTCCGGCGCCCGCGTGCGGGAAGCTGTATCCTGGGGAAAAGTCAAA
>ULSO01058235.1_pt1 | contig 12231 bp, 15 predicted proteins | sample 1956701 | NCBI WGS metagenome assembly ULSO01 (sample SAMEA4835708, study PRJEB28245) | human gut metagenome | biome: gut microbiome; material: fecal sample | place: Denmark | collected 2008 | reverse complement strand
CGGGTTTCCACCACATGGGGAGCGACCCCATGCGAATTAACGAGTCAGCGCTCCAGTTAGTCATCACCGGTCAGCAAACCCGTTCGCAGTCATTCTCGATAACTGGAGCCCGCGAGGATGCCGTGTTACCCCACACCCCCAGGATTCAGCCTCATGCCTTACGCATTCTTTGTTGTCTCTTTCGGCGCCTCATTTTCTTTTTGCGCCATTTCCATCTCTGTTTACCTCGCTTTTTCCAAGCGCGTGAACTTCGTTTCATCGTGAATCTCCTAATTTATTTTCACCGAGAATCGGTAGTTAGATATGAAGGTTTTGTTTAAATGGCGAGCTCGGAGGGATTCGAACCCTCGACCACTGACTTAGAAGGCCAGTGCTATATCCAGGCTAAGCCACGAGCCCATCCTGCCCTCGATACGCATTTAGTAATAAAACCTTTGCCTTCGCAGGGGCACAAAAACGAGACTTTTTTACTCACAATTTTACAGCCTAATACAAGAAGATTGCCTTTGATTTTGCAAAAAACATCGTCAGATTCAGCAAAACATGCGTATTATTAAAGTATAGGTTGAACCCTAAAACGCCTGGTGACGGGATGAGGCTCATCATTTACACAGGCAAAGGAGGAGTCGGCAAGACTTCAGTAGCAGCGGCAACAGCACTTAAATGCGCCAGAAATGGTTACAAAACACTGATCATGTCCACCGACGCCGCACATTCCGTATCAGATTCTATGGAAACTGAATTGTGCGGTCAGCCGGTAGAAGTAGAAAAGAATCTCTATGCGCTGGAAATCGATATGCTCTATGAGTTAGAGACACGCTGGAATGAGATTCAGCGCTACATTTCTAATTTCCTGGTTTCACAAGGTCTTGATGGCATTACTTCCAAAGAAATGTCGGTTATTCCCGGCATGGAATTGATGTCTGCCTTGTTCTATCTGGATGAATTTAACAAACAGGGAACATACGATGTTGTGGTGATGGATACCGCACCGACCGGCGAGACCATCAAACTATTGTCATTCCCGGAATCTTCCGAATGGTATTCGGACAAATTATACCGCATTATCCACAATTTAATCAAAGTAGCCAGGATGACCGTCGGCAAGATCATGACGACTCCGCTGCCTTCCGAAGATCTGCTTCATGATATTCAGAATTTAGTTGACAGAATGAAGAATGTCCAGCAGATTTTAGAAGATCCAGAAATCACCTCCATTCGCCTGGTAGTCAATCCTGAAAAGATGGTGATTAATGAGACCAAGCGGGCCTACACTTATCTTTGTTTATATGGCATGACCGTCGAATCACTGGTCATTAACAGACTGCTTCCTGACGGTGATGATGAGTACTTTGCCCAGAAAAGAATTGAACAGGAAAAATACCTGAAGATTATTGAAGAATCCTTTGATCCCCTGAAGATGCTGAGAGCCCAGCAGCTGCCGGTAGAACTGGTGGGTATGAAATCCTTAGAGTATCTCGGAGATATGCTCTTCGGCGATGAGGATCCCACTCAGAGATTTACCACCGAAAGACCGATCGAGATTTACAGTGAAAACGGTAAAGATATCATTGCGTTGCGGCTGCCCTTTATCCCGAAAGAAAAAGTACAACTCTATAAATCCTCAGACAGCCTTGTAATAGAAGCCGGTCAGTATCGCCGTTCGCTGTCTCTGCCCTTCACGTTTATCAAAAAAGAGCCCGAAAAAGCGGAATTTACTGACGGTATGTTAAGAATCATGTTCCCAGGAGATGAGGTCAGTGGATGATAATGAAACGTCAAATACAGAAGCGTGTTCTCCCCCAGAAGGAGACTTAAAGAAAGAAGTAGAAAAACTAGTTAATGTCGTTTTTCCACCTGAGTCCCGGCAGCATGTTCTACGCGCCACCAGCGAGCTGATTCTAGCGATAGATGCCGCAATTCCTAAAGGCTTAGTTCCCAAGGAAGTTAAAGACCAGTGCGAAGTTGTCCGCAAAGAGACGGTGACGCTGGTAAAAACCATGGTACACGCTGCTAGCTGCCCGCAAAAGGCAGAGGAAGCAACAGAAGAAAAAGAAGAAAAAGGTTTACAAAAAATCGAATTCTCTTAATCAATGGGATCTTTAACAAAAAGATCTCGGCATTCTGCGCACAGCAGGGGTCCGCGGCCGGAGACGGCTCCTGTCTGGCGCAGATCATAGGAGTAATTTTCACAGTTTTCACAATAGCCGGCTAAAGAGACTGGTTCCCGTTCAAAATCCGCTTTGCTGCAGATACCGCTCCGTTCGGCGGCATTCTCAATCAGCAGCGGGGAAAGTTTAGCCAGATCACTTTCGGAAACGAGACCGACGAGCTCTCCGTGGGCGATTACCGGCAGACAGCGGATTTTCAACTTAGACATTTTTTTACCAGCTGAAGCCAGCATTTCTTCCGGCACAGTGGTAATCACCGGCGAAGTCATGAGCTCGCCGACCAGCGTTGTTTCGGAATTGCGGCCGGCCGCCGCCAGTTTCTCCACAAAATCAGTTTCCGTAAGAATACCGATCGTTGCTGAACCATCGACGATCACGACACCGCGTGCCTCTTTGGCATTCATCAAGTTAGCAGCTTCCCGCAGGGTGGAATCTTGCGCACAAGTAACCGCTTCCCCCATTACATCAGCAACACGAAGGTTTGCTTCAAAGACCATGATGCAGAGTTGCGTTCAAGAGGTACAAATAGCTGCTCAGCAGCACTGACGGTTAATCGGCACATTGTTATTGAGGCTCTGCATATCCTCTAGTCATGGATGAGACCGAAGGAACATTCGCGGTGAGGCTGGCAAGAAAGGCTGTTGATGCCGAAACCAAGAGAAGAAAAGTTGACGCTGGTCAGGTCCCGGATACTTTTCACAATCAACGAGGTGTCTTTGTCACGCTTAATACCTACCCTGATGGCGAGCTGCGAGGCTGCATCGGGTTTCCTGAGCCGGTCTACCCACTTGCAGAAGGAATTATTCAGGCAGCTAAATATGCTTGTCATGATCCCCGTTTTGCTGATCTGCGGGAAGAAGAAACAGATCATCTTACCGTGGAAGTTTCCATTCTCACCGTCCCCGAGCTGGTCGAAGTAGCACCGGCGGAACGGGCCGCGGCGGTGGAAGTAGGAAAAGACGGTTTGATTATTGAAAACGGACCCTGGCGCGGATTATTGCTGCCGCAGGTAGCTAGCGAGTGGCACTGGAATGCGGAAGAGTTTCTAGCCCACACTTGCACCAAAGCGGGTCTAGCGGCTCACGCCTGGCAAAAGAAAGATACGCTACTCTACAAATTCCAGGCGGAGATCTTCGCGGAAAGTTCGCCCCGTCAGGAAATCAGGAGGCATGAAAACCGTGTATGAACTGGTAATCGAAGGCCGCGCTTATGTTAAAGGAAGTATTGCTAACTGGTGCATCGGCATTGAAGACGGTAAGATTGCCGCTATTGCTAAAAATCTCCGCGGCGATGAACAGCTGAAGTTTAAAGACCAGATCATTTTCCCGGGAGCTATCGATCCCCATGTTCATTTCCGGGATCCCGGACTGACAGATAAGGAAGATTTTGCCACAGGCTCGCTGGCCGCAGCTTTTGCCGGTATCACCTGCGTTTTCGATATGCCCAACACACTTCCACCCAGTATTTCTAAGGCTTCCTTTTTAGAGAAGAAAGAGGCGATCGCCCATAAGTCATGGGTTGATTACGGTTTATTCGCCGGCTGCGTGCCGGGCGCGGATCTGCGCAGCATGGCGCCGGAAGCCGTCGGGTTCAAGCTCTTTCTGGGCTCTTCGACCGGCAAGCTGCTGGTCACCGAAGAAAAAGATATTCAGCAGATTGTCACGGCCGCCGCGGAAACTAAGAAAGTTCTCAGTGTTCATGCCGAAGATGAGCAGCTGATTGGCAAAGAGCCAGCCAGAAATCTGGCGGAACACATGAAAAACCGCCCGCCGGAGGCCGAAGTAGCAGCGATCAACAAACTCCGCGGCCGGGAAGGTAAGATCAACATCTGCCATGTTTCTTCAGCTGCTGGACTGGCAGCACTAGATAACACTGGTTTTACATCCGAAGTTACCGCCCACCATTTATTCTTGGATAAAGAAAGTGCGAAAGGGACTTATGCTAAAGTAAATCCGCCGCTCCGGACGCGGGAAGACCGCTTTGCCCTGATGAAAGCCTTCATGGACGGCAAAATCGATATGCTTGGTTCAGACCATGCTCCGCATACTATTGAAGATAAAGAACAGGAGTTTTCCTACGCGCCTTCCGGGATGCCCGGTGTCGAGACTTCGGTGCCAATCCTGCTGGCAATGGTTAAAAGAGGGCAGTTTCCGCTGCCGCGCTTCGTCAATGCCGTCTGTGAACGGCCGGCGGAGATTTTCCAGCTCAACAAAGGGAGCATTGAAATCGGCAAAGATGCAGATTTCATGATCGTTGATCCGGGTCGTCTTGAAGCCATAAAAGTTAAGAACCTGCATAGCAAGTGCGGCTGGAGCTTATTCGAAGGATTTGATGCCTTATTCCCCCAGTCAGTAATGCTGCGCGGACAGCTGCTGATTGATGAGGGCAGCATTGCCGGAGAGCGGGCTGGGAAGGATGTCGTTGAGTATACCAAACCTTGATGTGGATCTGTCGGAACTGGAAGGTAAGAAGTTTACCTGCTATGAAGAATGCGGGTTATGCTGCCTCTGTCAGGCTGAAGTACTGCCGGAAGAAGTTCCTTTTTTCAAAAAGAATTATCCTAAGAATATTGTACAGAAAACAGAACCGCATCGCCATACTGCGCTGGCGCTGAAAAATAAAGAAGGGCCGTGTATCTTTCGGGCCCCTACCCGCCGCTGCACCATTTATCAGAATCGGCCGCACTACTGCCGCCAGTTTCCGTTCCACATTTATGCCGGCGAGCGCGTGCAGATGGAACTAGATCTTTCCTGCCGCGGCGTCTGGGGTAACAGCGGCGAAGATGCCTTAGTGGTCGGCGCCAACATGGTTTCTGATCACCTGGAAGAGCTGCGTGAATATCTGCCGCAGTCGCAGGCCGTCTACCGTGACTTTGTGAATAACTGCAAAGAAGCTGGAACCTACAAAAGTCCTGAGCTGTTGCGCAAGAAATTCAAAGAAAAGATTCCGCTAATGATGAATCTGCAGTATCTGGCTAAAATTCTTGATCTCTCTTCCGATGATGAAGAGATGGAACTGCCGGAAGGTGTGGAAGGCCGCGAATACTCCAAAAAAGAACTGGAAATTTCTGCGATGGAGACCGGCGTGGAATCACTGATTGCCGAAGACATTTACTCCGCACCGGTGTACTGCGACCCCCGCAACCGCTGGAACGTCTTCATGGCAGAAGATGATGAAATTGAATGGGCAGTCATGGGTGACGACGGTGTTTTGACTCCGGCCGGCAAGATCGACCCTCAGAAAGTGCCGCTGCTGGCTCCGGAAGGCGATGGTATCCAGGTTTTCTTAGATTATCTCAATACGCTCAACAACCGTGACAGTTCCATGGGTTATGCCTACTACCTGGTCGATGATTACGGCTACGAAGATTACGTCGCCAATGCGTACTACGGCATGATGGCCACTGCCGCCCTGGATGTCTTATGGCGGGCCTCACTGATTGCCCACATCAACGAGTGGAAATTAGATGCCAGCGGCATGCGGGAAGGCATCATTGCTTACGACATGGACCGTTTAGACGCCCCGACAATCGGCGCCTTTCTCTGAAGAATGGTAGTTAGCTTCAAATAGTCCCTGGATTTATGGGGTTCCCTGGTGGATGTAATGCAGAAACCTCTCACCGTTCTGAATCAGACGATTAACCGCCCCGTAATCGTTGAGCTAAAGGCAGGCAGGGAATACAGAGGTATCCTTGATGGATACGACCCTCACATGAATTTGGTGCTTAAAAACGCCGAAGAACTCGTGAACAACGAAGTGGTGAGAAAGCTCGATTTGACAATCGTGCGCGGGGACAATGTGATCTATATTTCACCGTAATCAGATTTACTTAAGGAGATGAAGATATGGGAAAAGGTACTCCCTCTATGGGTAAAAGATCAAGCGGCAAGTCACACATTCCTTGCCGTCGCTGCGGAAGGAGCGCATACAACATCGTCAAAGGCACCTGCGCATCCTGCGGATATGGCAAGACTACCAGGATTAGATCCTACTCCTGGGCTAAACAACACTAAAATGGAGGATTACATGGTCGACATGCCCGGACATTATTGCGGGGTTGTCGCCATGGCATTGACTTCAGACGTTGTTCCTTCCCTTAAACGGGCTTTGAGAGTTATTCAGCACCGTGGACAGGAAGGAGCTGGCATAGCAGTATTTAAAGATGAGAAGATTCAATCCCTGGCTAATCTGGGATTGGTCCATGAAGTTTTAAGCGGGCCACGTTACAACGAAATCGAAGGTAACTATGGTATTGGACATGTTCGTTATTCCACTACCGGCCTTTCAGTAGCACAAAATTGTCAGCCAATTGTAGTCACTTCTGCCATAGGCGATGTAGCTGTAGCACATAACGGAGATTTAGTCAACTCCAACAGTATGCGGGAAAAGCTTCAGAATTCTGGTTGGGCTTTCCTGACCACAACCGATTCGGAGATTATTATCCGCCTCCTGGTCAATGAATTAAAAGAAGGCATTGATCCGATAAAGGCGATCCGCACAGTGATGAAGCAGCTGGATGGAGCTTACTCCCTGGTAGTGATGATTAAAAACAGGATTTTTGGAGTAAGAGATCCCCTGGGATTCCATCCCTTATGTATCGGAAAACTCGACAAAGGTTACGGACTGGCGTCGGAATCCGCAGTTTTTGATATCTTGCAAGGACAATTTGTGAGAGATGTAAATCCCGGAGAAATTGTCGAAATAACTCCGGAAGGTTACACCGTTTATCCCTCCAGCTCCAAAGAAAGTGCTTACTGCATGTTTGAATGGATCTATTTTGCACGTCCTGATTCAGTTCTTGATGGAAAAGAAGTGTATGACGTGAGAAAGAAGCTGGGTATGATTCTGGCCAGAGAGCATCCGGTTGAGGCTGATGTAGTGATTCCCGTACCTGACTCAGGCCGGGCTCATGCGATCGGCTATGCCGCACAGTCAGGCATTCCCTATGAAGAAGGATTCATGAAGAACCGCTATGTGGAGCGTACTTTCATCCTGCCTGAGCAGTCAATGAGAGAAGAAGGAGTCGGTCTCAAACTGAATCCCATTAAATCCACAGTAGCTGGTAAAAGCATCGTCGTAGTTGATGACTCGATTGTCAGAGGAACTACCTTGCGAAAGATCATTCAGCTTCTGAGAAAAGCCGGGGCCAAAGAAGTCCACGTTCGTATCGGCTGTCCACCCGTCGTTGCACCTTGCTATTACGGTGTTGACATGCGGACTAGAGACCAATTTATCGCCACCAACCGGACGATTGATGAAATTGCTGACTATCTGACAGCAGACAGCGTTAAATACACAACAATCAAAGACGTCGAAGAAGCGATTGGCATTCCCGCCAACAAACTCTGCGTCGCCTGTCTCAACGGCGAATATCCGACAGCAATCAGCGGTGAAAAGTGCAGAAAACAGCAAACTCTGGACGTTTGAAGAAACGCTAATCAATAGGAAGCTTTAATAAGGAAAATAACTTTGCTGGTGATAACCGGGCAGGTAGATCAGTTGGAAGATCGCTACCTTGGCATGGTAGAGGCCGGGGGTTCAAATCCCCCCCTGTCCACTTTTTTGTTTCCGGTTTTTGATTTTAATTCATTAAACGAATTGATTTTTAACAAGATTCGAGTTAGAAAAAACTAAGAGTATGCGGCATAACATTGAATGATTAGAGGGATAAAATGAGCGATAATGTAAAACGAACAATAACTAACGCAAAGAAGCCTACTGGCTTCTGGGGCTCACGTATACTTTCCTCCATGAATATTCATCATGATGCGCTTACTAACTGGGGATTAGAGCATGTAAGCATCGATCCTCAATTTCACATCTTAGACATCGGCTGCGGCGGCGGTAACGCCTTATCCAAAATGTCAAAAATGGCCGTTGATGGAAAACTTTGCGGCATTGATCATTCGGAAGTCAGTGTTAAAGAATCAAAAAAGAAAAATAAAGAAGATGTTAAAAGCGGAAAAATCGAGATAATACAAGGCAGTGTTTCCCATCTTCCCTATGAACAGCATTCTTTTGATTTAGTTACCGGAATTGAAACTTATTATTTCTGGCCAAACCCGATTGAAGATCTGAAAGAAGTCAAAAGAGTGTTGAAACCTAATGGTTCGATCCTCTTAATCTTCGAAGCAAGAAGTGACAATAACCCTGAAATCTGGAAAGACTACCGGGACATTGTCGACATGCATATTCCCAGCGAGAAGGGAATTAAAGAAGAATTAGCAGAAGCCGGTTTTTCAGAGATAATTACTGACACCAAGGGTGACTGGCTTTGCGTGGTTGGTAAAAAAAATTCTAAAATATGAGTTATAATGGTGCATTTCAATATATTAAGTAAATTCATATATTTTGTATGAGATATTGCACCGATATAGATGGATGAAGCGGTACATGAAGAGGATCTTTTAAAAGAAGATTACATCTCTGAATTGATAGCGGAGCCTAAATATATACCATTTTCCAAAAAATCACCGTTTGAATACACTATTGAAAAAAATCACAGAAAAAGTACCGTCATACTAGAAGGCAAGCATCAATTCAAAATGCACATCCGTCAATCAATTAAAGATCCGCTTAATTTTTCAGTAATACTATTGTATGCTAGTTCAGCTAAGAACGCAAGTTACAGGATACTTGTGAGGTATAAGGAGATCATGGGTTTCACGTAAATAACTTAGAAAAAAATAGGGTAAAAAAACAGCATATTCATAGAATAACAGAAAGATACCAGATAAATCATCTGAGAGCTGATGGATATGCAGAAGAAACAAATAAATATACTACACTTGAGGAAGCCATAAATGAATTCATGAAAGATATGAATATCTCGTATAAAGGCCTTGAATTCGTACCTAAGATGGAGTTGATCCCTTATGAAAAAGTTAGATGTGAATGCAATAAAAAAGGAAATATGCTCCAATTTTGAAATAGAAGAAAAAAGTGATGACCGATTCATAATTCACACAGGGTTCACATACCACGATGGAGATGAATTAAGAATCATTCTTGAAATGACAGATGAAATCTGTAAGATCACGGATGAAGGGCATACGATGATGTGGTTTTCATACTCTGATTACACCTTCACAGAGATGAGAATGGACTTATTAAACAGAATACTAAGGAGTAATGATGTACAGATGGAGGACGGTGAGATTTACATCGAATGCCCTCCACAAGAGATTGGGAGATCATTAAATTCAATCATTCAAGCCTTACTCCAGATAACCGATTTATCATTTTTAAGTCTAGAAAGAGTTGCGAGCACATTCATAGAAGATTTGAAAGGTACCATCTCATCAATCATTAATGAGAAGGCAATCCCCTTTACAATTTCATATGATACGCATATAAAATCACCAAGTGGGGATATACATAATGTAGATATTGTGATTGAATCGCCTACTCCAATATATGTTCTCGGAATCTCCAATAAAGATAGGTGCAAAGACGCAATAATTACACTTCTGTCGATGAAAGAAGTTCGATTCAAATCAATAGTAGTTATAGATGATCGCGCAAACATTCCAAAAAAAGATGTGAATATGCTAGTCAATCATGCTAATAGACCGATTTTTGGAATAGAATCAGAGCCTCTGCAAAAATATATAGTAGAAGTTACAGCTACTTGAGTCAAGAAAGGATAATCGTAGGAATTTATACTAATTTATATTCGCCGACAGAGACTTCACAGATGATACCGGCGAGCAGCAGTTTGGCGATAGTTTCGTCCAATTCCTGATCATCTTTAACCTGCAGAGCTTTACCAATATCCGCCTTAGACAGCGTTTCTTTTTTCTGCTGTGTTTTAGCTAACGCAGCCCGGATTGTGACTTCATCTTCCGGTTTCGGTTTAGCTTTCTTTACCCGTACCCGCTTTCGGGGTTTTTCAGGAGGGTTTTCAATATCATATTTCAGCTGTTCGCTGACCTGCCGCACCGCTTCCGCTAATTCTTTAGGAGATTCAGTAGAAAAATAGACTTTGGCCCGCTTGACCTCAATTCTTTCCCCGCAGCGGGGACAAGTCACGCGGGCGGATTTTAAGTCTGCTCCCTGCACGGTTGAGCATTTAGAGCAGACAATAACGCCTAACATTATCAGTACTCAACAAAGACGAGTGCTGCCAGACAGGCGCCGTAGTGATCCATAGGAACGGACAGCTCTTCTAAACGGTATTCGATCTTTTCCATCTCGATTCCACGAAGTTTAGCCATTTCATCCATTTTCCATTCCATGATTTCACGCAGAGCTTTTTTGCTGCCGTGAATGTGACCTTCGGCGACATAACCGCCTTTGCCGTCTTTACGGAGACCGTAAGCGATACCAGCAGAGATCATTTCACCTTCTCCACCGCGCATCTGGGCCAACACACAGTGGGTGATAGCGCCCATCGGCAATTCTCTAATACTTACCTGTTCAGCACCAATTGGTAAAATCGAAGATACTGAAACGATGTTAAGTTCTCCAATGCCAGCTTCGAGTAACGCTTTATCAAACGCATTAAGATCTGAAACTTTACTTACTGCGCAGCCAGATGAAACGAAGAACTTCTTCGGAACAAGATGCATACGCGATGTAACCAAAACGTTGAATTTAAGCATTTGCATCAACTGCCCCTCAAAAGCCAGAGAGGCAGTTTTGATGCCGGACGCTCAACCGTAGATCACGGAATCTTCGAAGGCTGATTTATGCTGCGGGTTGGCACTATCTTGGGCTTTTTTCAGCTGCTTTTCCATCTCTTCTGCTTCTTTATACAAGGGATCGGGATCGATCTTTAGTTCCGGCAGCATTTTGGCGACTACTTCCAGAAGTTTCGCGGAACCGCGAGCATCAGGAAATTCCGCCCGGGCAGCACCCAGCAGACACATGACGTCGATGTCACGGGTTTCTCCTTCATAGAGCAATACACCTGAGATGCCGCTGATGATGCCTTCCTTCATCTCTTCCACACCATATTTGGCCAGCATATCACGGGCCGCCTGTGTGCTGCCAACCCCCATCGGACTGACTTCCGTAGAGCCCGGTCGTGCTACTCCTTCCAGCGTGACGACTGTCTTGATACCCTTATCATCGCAGTAATCTAAAAGGGCCTCCGCCAGAGGTTTTATTGTTTCCGGCTTGGGCATAAACTCCGCTACTACCGTCACAATCTGTTTGCAGAGTTCAGTATTGGTACACTGCCGGTCGCCTGCATAAATTCTCACTGGTGGTGAGGGAACGCCTTCGTTGATCAGGGTATAGGGTGGAAAATCAGGAGAAAGTACCCCGGCAACACGGTTTAAGCCAGATGTGCGGACTACGTAGTTGGCTGCGATCGAGCTGACCAAACCGACGGAAGGAAAGCCGACGATCATCATCCCGCTTTCGAAGATGTTGTCATGATATTCATGGATTTTTAGTTCTGAAACCATATCTACGCCTCAGATTAACTTGGGAGCACAGCCTATACTTAATTTTCGAAATCAAGGGAAAAAGACATAACCCCATTGCATAGTCATGGCTTTTATGAGCGATGAAATTAAACTGTTACATACGCCAGCCGGCATTCCTGTTATTACTGAGTCAATTTCCCATTCACATTCGGCTTCTGCCGCCGTTTATTTCGGCACCGGTTCCCGTGACGAGACGGATAAAAAAGCGGGCATTGCCCACCTTTTGGAACATATGATGTTTAAGGGAACCCCACGGCGCAGTTCGAAAGATATCGCTGAAGAAATTGAAGCGGCCGGCGGGGAACATAACGGTTACACAACTTACGAAGTTACCTGCTACCATATTTCCTCGCTTGACGAAACATTCCGCAGCAGTGTTGACATTCTTTCTGACATGGTAAAAAATCCACTGCTGAAGCAGTCTGATCTGGATACTGAAAGAAATGTCGTCATTCAGGAAATCCGCATGATGGAAAATGATCCTGATGATTACATTCACACTTTGTTTTCACAGACAATCTGGGGCGAGCACCCCCTGGGCCGTTCCGAAGCCGGTTTTGTGGAAACAGTGAAGGCCTTAAACGCCGAAGATTTGCAGGACTTCTTTACAACCAATTACCGGCCGC
>ULSO01046248.1_pt1 | contig 12307 bp, 9 predicted proteins | sample 1956701 | NCBI WGS metagenome assembly ULSO01 (sample SAMEA4835708, study PRJEB28245) | human gut metagenome | biome: gut microbiome; material: fecal sample | place: Denmark | collected 2008 | reverse complement strand
CCGCTTATGCGGTCGGGCGGCGTTATGTTTAAGTCATACTTTTATCCGCTCAAAATAAATATATAAGTGTGAAAGATTGCAAGGGCGGAGCACAATTCATATTCACCGCGCTCGGCGCGGCGTTCGGGCTGGGTAACACCCTGCGCTTCCCCGCGCTGTGTTTATTTTACGGCGGAGCTTTCGTCATAGCCTATGTTCTGGTGCTTGCGGTATTTGCATTGCCCCTTTTATATGCAGAGCTCGCGGCGGGCAGAACAACCCGCCGACCGTTTTCGCATTTGCTAAAAAGGTATTGCCGCGCGGGCAAAGCGGTGGGGGATGCCGCGTGCCTCAATTCGGCGGCGATAGTCGTGTATTATATTACGATTATATCCCTGCTCGCCGTGCGGGCATGCACCTTTTACGGCAGCATAAATTACGGTTACCCGTCAGATATCCCCGCGGCAACGCCCTTTTTCGCCGCGCTGTGCTGCCTTGCGCTTGCATTTTTTCTGACGCGCGCGTCGGAAAAGCGCGCAAAAATTGCCGCCGCGTCCGTATGTCTGCAAACGGCTTTTTTTATTGCCCTTGCGGTGCGCGGGCTGATGAACGAGCAATCGATGCAGGCGCTCGCGCTTATTTTCAGCGTAAACTTTTCGCTGTTTACGCAGGTAAAACTCTGGACGGCGGCGCTCGGTCAGGCGCTCCTTTCTCTTTCGCTGGCGGCTGGGGTTATGCCTTCGTTTGCGGCGGATATGCCAAACGGCGCCAAACCTTTGCGCTTTGCCGCAATAATAATTTTTGCAAATATTGCTGGCGGACTGTTGTCCTCCGTCGCAACGCTTACGTTGGCTTACGGCTGCGGAATGCTCGACGGCATAAGCGGTTCGGGCATAGACAACGCCTTCGAAATATTTCCCGCAGCGCTCCAGGCGGCGTTCGGCGAAGGTGAGGTTGCGGGCGCTGTCGGAAGCGCCTTTTATGCCGTGCTTGCGCTGACGGCGTTCGTATCCGCGCTGTCGCTCGCGCGCCCCGCTTACGTCAGACTTTCTTCGTCATTTTCGCCGCCCGCGGCGGCGCTCGCCCTGTGCGTGTGCTTTTTTGCGCTAGGGCTGCCATTTTCTCTTGGCGCGGACTATTCCGCCGCCGACTACATCTGCTGCAATATCGTTGCGCCCCTCGTCGCCGCGGGAGAGTGCCTGTGTTTTTGCGCAGGTTTTATGCGGCGTAAAAATTCACCCGCCCCGCGGGGGAAAGGTAAAAAAGTTAAAATTCCCGTAATAAGAGGATAAAAAACATTACCGCCGCAGGCGGCTATTTGTACACGGTGGCTATTTATAAAAAAAGCGGCGCGCGTAAAACTACGCGCGCCGCATAAATTATTTGCTTTATTTTCAGTTTTCGCCCTGAGCTACGGGAACGAGTTTAATGTTCCCGTCTATGCGTGGGTCCCGTATTTCGTCTGCAAACATCCTTTCAGCCTTTTCGAGCGAAATTTCAAGGCTGTATTTTTTTGCCGACTCGGCATAAACCTTTCCCATAACTTCGCGTTCGGAGTTGCGTTCATACCAGTAATCTATCTTTTCTGCAAGGGAAAATTCGTTGTTGTCCTTGAACAGCGAACGCTCGTCGAGCGCAAACTGCGGCGTTGCCGAAGCCGCGCTGTCGGCTATGACGGGCACAAGTCCGCATGCAATCGCCTCCAAAGCGGCAATGGCTTCTATTTCGACCGAAGCGGCATGAACGTAAAGGTCGCCGCTCTGCAACTTTCTGATAAGGTCTTCCTTTTTGAGGAAATCAAACGATACGTCAACTCCAAGCTTTTCGGCAAGTTTGGTAAGGGCGGACTTTCTCGGTCCGTTGCCGAGCAGGGTGAGGTGTATATCCTCGCGGTGCGCAGAGAGCGCAATGGCTTTGATTATGACCTGCTGGTTCTTTTCGGGCGCAAGCCTGCCCGTCATTATAATTTCGAACTTGTCGTTCTTTTTCTTCGCCTCGGGCGGAACGAAAGCGGGGTCGTATCCGTTGGATATTACGTAAAGCTCGTTTTTGTATCCGTGCATGGCGAGCTGTTGCGCAATGAATGCCGAAGGGCAGTGAACGCGGTTGAACTTTTTATAAAACGTCTGTCTGAAATAAAAATAGACGAGTTTATTGAAGGGCTTGCACCAGCTCAGGTGCGCGTTGTACGAAACGTTTTCGGGCTGAACGTGGAAAGCGGCGGTGGTGGGAATGCCCATTTCGTCGGCGAGCTGCTTGCATTTCTTTTCGAGCTTGAAGGGGAATATGAAATGCACGAGGTCAACGCCCTCGAATGCCTTCTTTATGCGTTTTTTATCAAATTTTCCGAATTTTATCTGGTTGAGGGCAGAAACTTCCGTAAGGACGGGGACATAGCGTTCCTTAACGGGGCAGTCGTCGGGTCCGTCCGCGCCGATTGCGACAAGGCGCACTTCGTGCCCGCGGGCGCGAAGTCCTTCCGTAAAGCGCAGCGCCGTAATTACGGAGCCGTTTGTTTTGTTGTCGATTAAGTCTATAACTATCGCAATAACCATTATAATACCCTTTGTAAAGCTAATACTAAATGACAAAAGTAAATTGATTATAAACTATCTGTTGATTTTTTCCAAAAAATATTATATACTCAACTAAGCAGGCTTGAGGTTTTCAGTGCCTGCATAAGGCGGATTTTATGGCAAAAATTCTCATAGCCGAAGACGACGTCAATCTGAGAATGCTCATGACGTTGCGGCTCAAAAACAAATACGACGTAGTCGCCGTTACGGACGGCGCCGAGGCGCTCAAAAAATACGAAGAGGGGGGTATAGACCTAATTATTACGGACATAATGATGCCCGTAATGGACGGTTACACCCTTGTTGAAAACCTGCGTTCGACGGGCAGCGTAACGCCCGTAATAATGCTCACAGCCAAGGACGCCATAAACGATAAAGGCAGGGGGTTTGCGGCGGGCACGGACGATTACCTTACAAAGCCCGTCAATTTCGAGGAGCTCACCTGGCGCATAGACGCCCTTTTAAGGCGCAGCAAAATAGCGAACGAGGGGCGCATAACCATTGGCGACGTGGTCGTCGATAAGCAGTCGTTCACTGTTACGAGGGGCGACGTTTCGTATGAGCTGCCCACAAAGGAATTTCAGCTTTTGTATCTTCTTTTGTCCTATCCGGGAAAAATTTTCACCAAGGAAAACATCCTCGACAGCGTTTGGGGGTATTCCTCCGAAAGCGACGAATACACCGTGCGCACTCACATCAACAGATTGCGCAACAAATTCGAAAATTTTCCCGAATTCGAAATAACCACCATCCGCGGCGTGGGGTATAAGGCGGTAATAAAAAAATGAGCGGAAAGAAAGATAAAAACAAAAAGCGCACCCTGCCCGTTCACGGCATAATAATAGCGGCGCTCAGCTTCATACTCGCGCTCACCGTGGGCGAGATAGTAGTGTATATTATTCAGACCCTCGGCTCGAAGAATATAATAGTAACCGACGGTTCGCTCATAACGCTGTACGTCATTCCCGCGATAGCCGTCATCATAACATGCGGCGTAATATACCTCAATCACCGCACCTTGCAGACTTCAAAAACGCTGATAGACGCGCTCAATAAGGTTGCAGGCGGCGACTATAACGCAAAGATACCTTATAAAAGGCTGGACGGTTTCAACTCCGTGTATGAAAATTTCAACAAAATGACGGAAGAGCTAAAAAGCGTAAAGGCTTTGCGCGAAGATTTCGTGCACGATTTCTCGCACGAGTTCAAGACGCCCATAGCCTCGATAAACGGCTTTGCAAATCTGCTCCTCGAAGGCGGCGTGAGCGAAGACGAACGGCGCGAAATTTTAAAGATAATAGCCGACGAGTCAGACAGGCTTTCGCGCCTTGCGGAAAGCATGCTCGCGCTCTCCAAGATAGAAAATCAGCAACTTCCCGGCGAGAGCAAAAAATTCCGCCTCGACGTTCAGATAAAGGACTGCATAATCCTCCTTCAACGTCAGTGGGAGAAGAAGAATATAGAAATAAGTTCCTCACTCGCCCGCGTAACCTATACGGGCGACGAAAATCTTTTAAAACAGGTCTGGCTCAATCTTTTGTCCAACGCGGTAAAATATACGCCCGAGGGCGGAAAGATATGCGTTTCCCTCAAACGCGAGGGCGGACGCATAGTCGCCTCGGTGAGCGATACGGGCATAGGCATCCCGCAGGAGGCAATACCGAAGATTTTCGAAAAATACTATCAGGTATCTGCGGGAACGGGCAACGGTCTGGGGCTTGCCATATGCAAGCGCATATGCGAGCTTTCGGGCGGGGAAATAACTGCAACAAGCGAAGTGGGCAAGGGTTCGGTGTTTACGGTAAAACTCTGATAAAACCCTTTTTCGGCGCGTGCGGGCGGACGCGCGCGGAGGCATATAGATGAAAAAGACGCTCGTCTATCTCAAACCTTATTCGGCAACGGCAATCCAGGGACTTATGGTAAAGTTCGTGGGTTCTATTGCCGAACTTTTTTTGCCTCTGCTTCTCGAATATATCATCGACGATATCGTGCCAGCAGGCGATTTGAATATGGTGCTGTGGATGGGGCTTGCAATGCTCGTCTGCTCGCTCGTGGCGATGTTCGGCAACATACTCGCAAACAGACTTTCGGTAAAAGCCGCCGCCAACATGACGCACGATTTAAGGTACGACCTCTTTGCAAAAACTTCCTATCTTAAGAGCGGTCAGGTCGATGAAATAACCGTGCCGTCCCTCGTTTCAAGACTGACGTCGGACAGCTACTACGTCAACCAGATGGTTGCGCGCTCTTTAAGGCTGGGAATAAGGGCGCCCATACTTCTTATAGGCGGCATAATACTTACGTTCATAATCGACTGGAAACTTGCGCTCGTGCTTTTGGCGTGCGTTCCCTTCGTCATAGTCGCCATCGTTATAATAACGAGGCAGAGCATACCTTGCTATTTCAATCTGCAAAAGAGCGGCGACGACATGGTGCGCGCCATGCAGGAAAATATTTCGGGCGTAAGGGTGGTAAAGGCGCTCTCCAAGGAAGAATACGAAACGCGCAAATTCCACGAGGTGAGCGATCGCCTCGCCCGCACCGAGCTCAGGGCGAACAAGATAATGTCGCTTACCAACCCTCTGGCAACTTTAATACTCAACCTCGGACTGGTTGCGGTAATAGTCGTCGGCGCGCTGATGTCCAGCGGCGCGGGCGTCGTGCTCGCCTTTTTGTCCTATTTTACGATAATTCTCAACGCCATGCTCGGACTTTCCAAAATCTTTGTCGTGCTCTCGCGCGGAATAGCTTCGGCGGACAGAATTGAAAAGGTTCTCGAAATGGACGAAAAGCAGTCGGTGGAGGAAATGCCCGAGGACGACGGCGGATATATGGTCAGGTTCAGGGACGTCTCGTTTTCTTACAACGGCAAAGAGGACAATCTGACGGGCATAAATTTTGCCGTAGGCAAGGGGAAAACTCTGGGCATAATAGGCGCGACGGGCAGCGGCAAGACGACGGTAATCAACCTTATGATGCGCTTTTACGACGTGCGCTCGGGCGCGGTTTACATAGACGGCAGAGACGTCCGTTCACTCCCGCCCGAAAATCTCAGGGCGAAGTTCGGCGTGGCTTTCCAGAACGACTTTCTGATGGCTGCCTCCGTAAAAGAAAATATAGATTACGGCAGAAATCTCGCAGACTGCGACATTCAAAAGGCGATAGAGTGCGCGCAGGCGCAGTTCGTCTACGGGCTCGATGGCGGGCTGGAATACAATCTCGCGCAGAAAGCCGCCAACCTTTCGGGCGGACAGAAGCAGCGTCTGACCGTCGCCCGCGCGCTCGCGGGCAATCCGCAGATTTTAGTGCTCGACGACAGCTCTTCCGCCCTCGATTACGAAACGGACGCGGCTATGCGCAAGGCGATAGCCACTCAATATCCCGACACTACAAAGATAATAATAGCCCAGCGCGTCAGCTCGGTAATGAATGCTGACGACATCCTCGTGCTGGACGACGGCAGGCAGATAGGCTACGGCACTCACGCCGAGCTCATGAACAGTTGCGAAGAATACCGCCTTATTTACCGTTCGCAGATGGGGGAGGACGTATGAAAGAACCCAGAATGCATATTTCGGATACGCGCAACATCGGCAGGCGCAAGGTAGATACGAAGTACGTTATAGTAAACCTCTTCAAATACCTCAAACCCTGGCTTCCGCTGTTCATTCTCGTGTTTACAGCGAACATAGTTGCGGGCGTACTTTCCCTCGTCGGACCGAGAATAAGCGGCGAAGCTATAGACCTCATACGCATTGACGGCACAACGGATATGTCGCGCATTTACTATTACTGCGCGCTGCTCGCGGGCATATATGTCCTGTCGGGCGTCATAAACTATCTCTCGACGATAGGCATAGCTTACGTGGCGAGGCTCATGGTGCGCAAAATGCGCAACGATACCTTTGAAAAGCTGATATCCCTGCCCGTAAGCTACTTCGACAGCCGTCAGGCGGGCGATATTATATCAGTGCTCTCTTACGATATAGACACGGTCGGCGAGTCCCTCGCAAACGACGTCGTGCTCGTTCTGAACAGCTTTGTAATGATTGTCGGCTCGCTCGTTATGATGCTGACCATTGCGCCCCTTCTGGTGCTTGTTTTCGTCGTTACAATACCTATATCAATATTCATAACGCGCTATCTCGCCAAGAAAGTTCATCCGCTCTTCCGCAAACGCAGCGCAAAGCTGGGCGAGCTCAACGGCTTCGTCGAGGAGATGATTTCCGGTCAGAAGACGACAAAGGCTTACGACTGCGAACAGGTTGTCATAGACGCTTTCGAAAAGAAGAATGACGAGGCGATACGCGCCTATGCCAATGCCGAATATCTTTCTACTATAACGGGACCGACGTCCAACTTTATGAACAACATTGCGCTCACGCTGATATCGGTGTTCGGCGCGCTCATGTATATGTATTCGTTCGGCGGCGTTACCGTCGGTCAGATTTCCTCGTTCGTGCTCTATTCGCGCAAGTTCTCGGGTCCCATAAACGAAATAGCCAACGTCTTCGGCGAATTCCAGTCGGCTCTGGCGGCGGCGGAAAGAGTGTTCCGCGTCCTCGAAGAGCAGCCCGAAAAGCCCGACGCAGAGGGCGCAGTTGAGCCTGAAAACGTTCAGGGCAACGTGGAAATAAGCCACCTCGCTTTCAGTTACGTAAAGGGCAAAGAGATAATTCACGACTTCTCGCTTTCGGCTAAAAATGGCAACATAATAGCCGTCGTCGGGCGAACGGGCGCGGGAAAGACAACCATTATCAATCTTTTAATGCGCTTCTACGACCCCGACAGAGGCACTATCAGCATAGACGGCAAGGACATAATGACGTTGACGCGTTCGGGGCTGCGCGGCTGTTTTACGATGGTTTTGCAGGATACCTGGCTGTTTGCGGGCACGGTTTATGAAAATATCGCCTACGGCAAGGAGGGCGCGACGCGCGAAGAGGTGGAAAGAGTGTGCAAAGCCGCCAAAATTCACTCCTTCATAACCAAACTGCCGCAGGGTTACGACACATACCTTTCCGACAGCGCTGTCAATATTTCCAAGGGACAGAAACAGCTTTTGACCATAGCCCGAGCCATGCTCATGGACAGCCCCATGCTCATCCTCGACGAGGCGACTTCCAACGTCGATACCCGCACCGAGCACATAATTCAGCAGGCAATGACGACTTTAATGCAGGGCAGAACGTGCTTCGTAATAGCCCACAGGCTGTCAACCATACGCAATGCGGATAAAATTCTCGTTATGGAAAAGGGCGACGTCGTCGAGCAGGGCACGCACGACGCGCTTATGGCAAAGCGGGGCGCTTATTACAAACTTTACCGTTCGCAATTCGAAAGTTACTGATATTTCATGTTGCAGATATTTTATGGCGCGCCGACGGAATTTCCGTCGGCGCGCCTTCATAATTTATTTACATATTCCGTTCGGCAGATCGAGAAAAAAAGGTTTATATGGCGAATGTGGTCGTTTTTTGCCGTTGCATGCCCTCAATCGGTTGCCATAAAATTACATATATGTTATAATGTCGATTGTTATTGATATTTTTTTATCGATATACGCCCTACGGGCGCAAAAAATATGTAGGAGTGAAAAGATGACGACAACCACCTTCGAGGGAACGAGCGAGCAGGAAGCCGCTCTCAAAAAGGTAATAGAGGAGCACCGCGGCGAACGCGGCTGTCTCATGCCCGTGCTTCATGCCGCGCAGGATATTTACGGTTATCTGCCCGTTGAAGTGCAATCGCTCATAGCCGAGGAGCTTTGCATACCTCTGGCGGAAGTTTACGGCGTGGCTACCTTTTATTCGCAGTTCAGCCTCAACCCCAAGGGCAAGCACAAAATATCCGTCTGCCTTGGCACGGCGTGCTATGTAAAGGGAGCGGATAAACTTCTTTCCGCCCTCGAACACGAACTGCACATAACGTGCGGTCAGTGCACGCCCGACAGAAAATTTTCCATAGACAGCTGTCGCTGCGTTGGCGCGTGCGGACTTGCGCCCGTAATTATTATCGACGGCGAAGTTTACGGCAGGCTTACCGAAGCTGACATAAATAAAGTGCTCGATAAATACATAAAGGACTAAGGGAGGGAAGCTATGACTGTCGAAGAACTTGAAAAGAAAGCGGCGGCAAAAGCCGACCTCATAAAAGTAAGAAGAATAATCAGATCGCAGGCCGAAGAGCTTGCAAAAAATACGGGTTACCGCAAACAGGTTCTCGTTTGCGGCGGCACGGGCTGTACGTCCTCTCATTCGCTCGAAGTTATAAAAGAGCTTGAAAAGTGCTTTGAAGAACTGGGCATAGACGACGTTCTCATCGTCAAGACGGGCTGTTTCGGACTGTGTGCTCTCGGACCTATAATGATAGTTTATCCTGACGGCGCGTTCTATTCGCAGATGACGCCCGAACATGCGCGCACGGTCGCGGAAAAGCACCTCGTAAAGGGCGGGAGCATAGTAAAGGAACTGCTCTATGCCGACACGGTCAATGCCGACGGCTCCGTTCTGCCCTTCGGCGAACTTCCCTTCTACAAGCACCAGATGCGCATAGCTCTGCGCAACTGCGGCGTAATCGCCGCCGAAGATATCGACGAAGCCATCGCGGCGGGTGACTACATGGCGCTCAGAAAGGTGCTGTTCGACATGACGCCCAACGAAGTCATCGACCAGATAAAGGCTTCTGGTCTGCGCGGAAGAGGGGGCGCGGGCTTCCCCACGGGCTTTAAGTGGCAGTTTTCAAAGCAGGCTCCGGGCGACGAAAAATACATATGCTGCAACGCCGACGAGGGCGACCCCGGCGCGTTCATGGACAGGTCGGTGCTCGAGGGCGACCCTCACACCGTGCTGGAGGCTATGACCATAGCGGGCTACACCGTAGGCGCGCACGAGGGCTATATTTACGTCCGCGCGGAATACCCCATAGCCGTAGAAAGGCTGAATATTGCCATCGCGCAGGCGAGGGAAGCGGGGCTTTTGGGCAAAAATATTTTAGGCAGCGGCTTCGATTTCGACATTCAGCTCCGCCTCGGCGCGGGCGCGTTCGTCTGCGGCGAGGAAACTGCGCTCATGACCTCGATAGAGGGCAAGCGCGGCGAACCTCATCCCCGTCCCCCGTATTCGGCGCAGTGCGGACTTTTCGGCAAACCCACCGTGCTCAACAACGTCGAAACGTGGGCTAATATCGCCCCGATAATACTAAACGGCGCAAAGTGGTTCGCCTCCATAGGAGAGCCAAACAGCACGGGCACGAAAGTTTTCGCCGTCGGCGGAAAAATTCACAACGTCGGACTTGTCGAAGTGCCCATGGGCACAACGCTCCGCACTATTATTTACGATATAGGCGGCGGCATACCTGACGGTAAAAAATTCAAAGCCGCCCAGACGGGCGGACCTTCCGGCGGATGCATTCCCGCGGAATATATCGACGTTAAGATGGACTTCGACAACCTCGTTAAAATAGGCTCTATGATGGGTTCGGGCGGACTTATCGTCATGGACGAGGACACCTGCATGGTCGATATCGCAAAATTCTATCTCGAATTCACGGCGGACGAAAGCTGCGGCAAGTGTACGCCCTGCCGCATAGGCACAAAGAGGCTTTTGGAAATTCTCACGAGAATTACAGAAGGCAAGGGCGAGGATGGCGACATGGAGCGCATAACGGAAATAGCAGAGCACATGAAGAGCTCATCGCTGTGCGCCCTCGGACAGTCTGCGCCCAATCCCGTGCTCTCTACCATCGCCCACTTCGGGGACGAGTACAAAGCTCACATCTACGACAAGCGTTGCCCTGCGGGCGTGTGCAAATCGCTGCTCAACTACTACATAGACGCCGACAAGTGCCGCGGCTGTACGCTGTGCGCGCGCAACTGCCCTGCGGGGGCTATTTCGGGCGCGGTCAAGAGCCCTCACGAAATAGACCTTGCAAAGTGCATAAAGTGCGGACAGTGCATTGCGCATTGCAAGTTCAATGCGATAGAGAAGAGGTAACGGAGGGGGATTATGGTAAATCTTAAAATTAACGGCATCGCCGTGAGCGTGCCCGAAGGTTCGACTATTTTGCAGGCTGCCAAGGCGGCAAACATCCGCATACCCACCCTCTGCTATCTCAAAGACGTGCAGTGCGTCGGTTCGTGCAGAATGTGCCTTGTTGAAGCGACGGGCGCAAAGGGGCTCGTCGCCGCGTGCGTATATCCCGTCGCCGAGGGCATGGAAGTGCGCACAAATACTCCGCGCGTCAGAAAATCGCGCAAGACGACGCTCGAACTCATACTTTCCACCCATAAAAAGAAGTGCCTCTCCTGCGTTCGCTCCATGAACTGCGAATTGCAGAAGCTCGCGCTCGAATACAACGCCGAAGAAGATAAATTCGGCACCGACCACGACCTGAAGCCCATAGACGACTTGTCGGCTTCGGTCGTGCGCGACAATTCTAAGTGCATACTCTGCACGAGGTGCGTCGCCGCCTGCGAAAAACAGACGATAGGCGCGATAGGACCAAAGAACAGGGGCTATGCCAAGGTAATAGGTTCGCCCTTCGACATATCTCTCGCATTCACGCCCTGCGTAAACTGCGGTCAGTGCGTCGTCGCCTGCCCCGTAGGCGCGCTCTACGAAAAGAGCGCCGTCGCCGACGTCTGGGGAGCGATAGTCGACCCCGAAAAGAAGGTCGTGTTCTTCACCGCGCCCTCCGTCCGCGCGACGATAGGCGAGGCTTTCGGTCTGCCCGTAGGCTACAATGCCGAAGGCAAAATGGTTTCGGCTATAAAGCAGTTGGGCGACGTAAAGTGCTTCAATATGGATACGACCGCCGACCTCACTATTATGGAGGAAGCGACCGAGCTTATCGACAGGGTCAAGGCGGGCGGAACGCTGCCCATGTTCACGAGCTGTTGCCCAGGATGGATAAAGTTCTGCGAACATTACTATCCCGAATTTCTGCCCAATATTTCCTCGTGCAAATCGCCGCAGGAAATGTTCTCCGCGGTGCTCAAAACTTATTACTGCGAGAGGGAGGGCATTGCGCCCGAAAATCTCTTTGTCGTGTCGGTAATTCCCTGCACGGCAAAGAAATACGAAATTCAGCGCGAGGAGCTGGGCGGATACACCGACGCGGCAATAACGACGCGCGAGCTTGCAAAGATGATAAAGGAGGCGGGCATAGACTTCGTCAACCTGCCAGAAGGCAAGTTCGATAATCCCTTCGGCGAAGCGTCGGGTGCGGGCGCAATATTCGGCGCGACGGGCGGCGTAATGGAGGCGGCTTTAAGGACGGCGGCTTCCAAGCTCGGCGGCGAGGGCGCGCCCATAGAGTTTAAGGAAGTGCGCGGCATGGATGGCGTCAAGGAGGCGGAATACGACCTCGGAGTTTCCAAAGTAAAAGTTGCCGTGGCTTCGGGTCTCGCATGCGCGAGGCGCGTTCTGGAAGATATCAAAAGCGGCAGAAAGAACTATACCTTCGTCGAAATCATGGCGTGCCCGGGCGGATGCATAAACGGCGGCGGTCAGCCCTATGTTCACGACGAGGTGCGCAACAACGTCGATTTGAAGACGCTGCGCGCGCAGGCTCTGTACGACTACGACAGGGATAGCGAGGTGCGCTGTTCGCACGAAAACGCAAACGTTACAAGGCTTTATATGGAATATTTCGGTCAGCCCAATTCGGAAAGAGCGCACAAACTTCTGCACACAACTTACTGTTACAGACCCAAATATTAAAAATGTGAAGCGGCGGGCGCGAACGCG
>ULSO01090074.1_pt1 | contig 12340 bp, 13 predicted proteins | sample 1956701 | NCBI WGS metagenome assembly ULSO01 (sample SAMEA4835708, study PRJEB28245) | human gut metagenome | biome: gut microbiome; material: fecal sample | place: Denmark | collected 2008 | reverse complement strand
AGAATTTTGCAATTCAAACAAGTAATCGAAGAATCGATCACAAATAGATATCTAAAAAAGCAAAAAAGAACAAATAAAAGAAAGAGCAAAAATAAGCATATCCAGATCAATTAAAACAAGATCAAAAACAAATAACAAAACAATCAAAACAAATAACATAAAATCAAATAAATAAACTACAATATGAAAATTAAATCACAATCGAAAAGATCATCATGAAGTATCATTATAACTTGATATCAAGATATTCAAGATAAAAAAAACTCAAAATTTTTCAAACTTTAACACAATCAACTTACTAATTATCCTATAAGCAATGGCGCAGAGGAAATAACAAATGACATTGATTCCTCTGCGCTCGTGACTTAGTAACAAAATGTACTCTGGTGGTTTAGCCTTGTCAGAGTACAAGAATTGCGTAGTTATCACTCAAACAAATGTTAGTCTAAAACTCAATAACGTTCACATCTAGAAAAAAATAGATAAAAAAGAGTAAAGTGCGGAGTATTCCGCCTTAGTGAAGTTCTTTCATTTTGTAGATTACGAACCCAGACCAAATCTTTGGCCAGAAGTAAGTAGTCTTCTTGGGCATTTTGAGATCTTTCATTGCCAGTTCCCAGACTTTTTCCAATGTTGGTGCCTTTACAAAAATTGCCAGTTTAGCTTCGCCATCGGCAACTTTTTTCACCACTGAATTCTCATCGTGATCAAAAGTAAGATCGAGATCTCCGTCAACCAAGGGAGCAAGAACCTTTTTGAACATTACTTCTTGACAAACGTAGGTGTCTACACTCCACATGTCATCCACGAGAGGTTTAGTGTATTTGGCCACAACGACTTTTCCTGAGGGGAAAGCAACTCCAAAAACTGGAACTTCAGTAGCCGCCATCTCTTGCAACGCTTCGTCGGGAGATGAGACTTCTTTAGTGGTAAACTGCTCAGCCATTGCCGAAAGAATCGTTGCTTCATCACTTTCAATGTTCATCACTAGTCTGTGTGTTGGCCTTACAAACATTCCGGAATCCTGTGAAGAAACAAGTGTGCAAAGGACATAAGACTTCATCGACTCTTCTGGATTTTCCTGTGAGTACTTGTACGCTGTTTCATAACGGTGATGTCCATCCGCAATGAGGATTTTCTTATCCCGCATCATCAGGTGCAGAGTGGTAACAGCTGCACGACTGGAAATCCGGTGGAGCTCATGGATAGTTCCTAAGTCATCAGTACAAGAGAACAGTTTCTGTGTAGGTAAGCAATCTAAGTCGACATCATTTTCGTCGTAGAGGCCGAAAATAGACTCACAGTGAGCTTCTGTAGCCCTCAACAGATTAAGACGGTCTTCCTTTACCTTAGGGAAAGTCTCCTCATGAGGGATCACATTGCCTGCAGAATAGTCTTCAGTTTTCAAAATCCCAATGATTCCATTTCTCTGTAACCATTTTTCGCCATCTTTGAATTTTTGACGGTACAAATAATAACATTCGTGCCGGTCTTGCTCTACAACTCCCTTGGCAATCCACGACGAGAGTTTTTCTGCGGCTGCAGAATAGTCGCCATGTTCCCCGCCGAGGGTGATGTTGGTAATGTTATATTCCTGTGATTGCAATTCTTTCAATTCTTCTGGTGAGATTATATCATATGGCGGGGAAACCCGCTGGCATATGCTTTCATTCTCGCCTAAGACTGGTAATATTCCTCTGAAAGGCTGGAAATCAACCAATTTTAGCACCTGCGTATGAAGATGGATCAGATAATTAAAAGATTTCACCCTCCGTCAAATTAAAAAATGAGATAGTTATAACCTCATTTATGGACAAAAGGCAGGCAGCGGCGCTAGCTGTAGCCGGCGGCATTGCTGTTTTTTTGATAAAAGCCGTGGCCTATGGGATCTCTGGTTCCATCGCACTCTTATCAGACGCTCTTGAGTCCATCGTCAACATCGCCGCCTCAGTTATGATGTTGATTTCCGTTAGAATTGCGTTAAAACCTGCTGACGAGAATCATAAATATGGGCACTACAAGGCAGAGAACATTTCTTGTTTTATTGAAGGTGTCTTAGTACTCATTGCGGCGGTACTTATCTTCTGGGAAGCAGCCCGGCGTATTCTTTCACCGCTGGAGCCCTCCAATCTCAACTTTGCGTTAGTGATCTCTTTGGCGGCCACCGCCATCAACGGTCTGCTGGCATTAATATTAATGAGGACTTCCAGGGCTTCCGGTTCTATTGCTCTAGAGGGTGATGCCAAGCATCTCCTTTCAGACGTGGTCTCCTCCGGTGGTGTCGTTTTGGGTCTCGCTATTGCATCTCTAAGCGGCTGGATGATCTTGGACCCACTCATTGCAATGATTGTAGCTGTTCTACTGGTTAAAATGGCATATGACATTCTTAAAAAGACTGCCCAGGAGCTGATGGACTGTAACTGCCCGGAAGAAGAGAAAGCTATTGAGGACGTTCTCTCCACCATTGACGGTTACATCGAGTACCATGACTTAAAAACCAGGCGGAACGGCAACACAGTTTATGCTGAGTTTCATCTTTGTGTAAACGGAAACTGCACGTTGGCACAGGCTCATAATCTTACTGAGCTCATCGAAGAAAAGCTCCAAGAGGCGATACCGCAGCTTTCCGTAATGATTCATGTGGAAACGGAAGAGCAGGTCATGTCCGCAGACCATTCGCAATGAGGGCGGGCAATTAGTTTCAACATTTGGCTGAGAAGCTGGTACATGCTTTCTAAGACAATATCTCCCAAAGAACTGCATAATAACCTTGACAACGTTAAACTAGGAACCTGGAGCCTCATTGATGTCCGCAGCGTATCCGAATACCGTGCGGGTCATATTCCCATGGCCGCTCTGATGCCTTTTGGTCATACGACAAAAACCGCTCAGCAGATCAACCCTGACGCCATGACTGTTCTTTACTGTCGTACTGGCAATCGCAGCGGAGAGGAGGCTCAGGAGCTTTCCGGCATGGGTTTCAACAATGTCTATTCTCTGGATGGTGGGCTTACTAATTGGATTTCTTCAGGATTTCCCGTTGAAGAGGGACGTTGAAGACCAGGATCAAAAAAAGTCCGCGGTGCTTCTTCTCCCATTATCTGCTTGGTGATAATCTCTGCCGACACGACTGCTGGTAAAATGCCGATGCCGTTGCAACCCAGACTGTAATAAAGTGAGTCAATCTGCGGATCTTTTCCTGCCAGCCTCACACCCGTTTTAGTGTAGGCCATTAAGCCTTTCCATTGAAAATCACGGGGCCCGCTGAAACCTTCTAAGTTTCTGAGGAGAAATGATTCGATCTGTGAACATTTGCGCTCATCCTCCGCCGTCCAGGTCTCAATATCCTGCCAGTCCTTCATGCGGGTGTCTAAGCCGCCAGTGCAGGTGAGTGATTCGCGGCCGGCATCTCTCCTGGTGACGTAATAGTAGGGTTCTGTACGATCTAGGGGGATGTATGATCTGACCCCGATCGGCGCCGGCGCCTCTAGTTCACCAATCATGTAACCAGCAACCGGCTGAATACTTTCGTTGACTGCCGCAGGCTGATTAGCTGCAAGTTCAAAATCACCATAGCCATTGGTACAGAGCGCTACGAAATCTGAGTGCAAAGTATATCGACCACATTCAACCGTTGCCTCATCATTATTCAGGATAATTCTTTCTGCTTTTGTTTCTTCATAAATATTAAATTTTCCTTCATACTCTTGCAGAAGTCTGGTAGCTAATTTTTCCAAAAGCACTGGGCAGTTGACAATTCCCGCTTTGTAACCAACAGCTGCCACATACTTGGAAGACCATACCTTTTCTTTAAAATTATCTAAATGAACAGCCGTTTCATCGTTATCATCTGAAACATATAACTTAGTGGAGCCGGGAGTATTCAGCCGCTCTTTGGCCGCTTCAAGATTAAGAAAAGAAGCTAAAGCTTCCACTTCTAGCATCGCAAACGAAGCGTAGGCCGCGATTGCTTCCAGTGATGAGAATGCGTCATTTACTTCAGCATAAGTTTGATTGGTAAGTTCACGACCATAAGTTTCAACTAACTGTGAATAAGGCACTTCAAAAGCCGCTACCGCCTGCCCGGCATTGTGTCCTGATGCCCCGCTGGATAAGCGGTTTTTCTCCACTAAGATAACTCGTTTATCAGTTTCTGTTAAAAGTGCATGAGCCAGAATCATCCCCGAGACACCACCGCCGATAATCACGATGTCTGTATCCGCATCGCTTGTTAGTCGGTGAAGCGGGCGGTTTCGCTGAAGACTTAACATCCATGGTGATTCTGTTTTGATCATGTATTGCACTTGGTAATGCTTTCCATATCTATCTGGCGTGCATTTTCTGCTTCCAAGAAGTTCAGCGCTTGCCTGGCAATTAGTGGGTTGATCTCGTAACCAATGCCGTTTCTGCCCAAAGCAGCTGCCGAGATCAGCGTGGTTCCTGAACCTAAAAACGGATCCAAAACCGTCTCACCTTTGAAAGTAAACGCTCTAATCAGCCGTGAAGGGAGTTCCAGGGGAAAGGGTGCAGGATGATTTCTTCTCTCTCCGCCGCCTTGTGGTGCAAAAGTCCAGACATCTGAATTTTTAAGTTGCAGCCAGAATTCTTTATCCAGTCGAGATTCGTCTTTAATTTCTTTAGTAATGTGGGCATATTTTCGCAAAGCTTCTGCTTTAGAGGATGGTTTTTCAAATTCTAGAATAAATTCATGCATGTTGTTGAGTAGAATTCCGCCAGGATAGGGATAAGTACCGAAAGGCGCGCGTACACCATTGGTTTTGTGCCAGATAATATCCCGCTTAAAAATAAAACCTAATTCTTCACATTCATCAATTATTCTACCTGCGAGATTGAGCGTGCGGAAACTTCCAGCAGTGGTTTTTACGGGTAAGTTCATGATATTGATGAAGGCTTTTCGTCCAGGCTGGAGAACCCTCCAACATTCTTCCCACACTCGCCTGGTTCCGTTAATCCAGTCTGCTAAAGACGCACTGTTTCCTAAGTCTCCAGCCAGCGGAGATTCGGAATATTTTTTAGCATTGAAATACGGCGGGGAAGTAATAATCAGATGAACTGATGAATCTGCAACTGCTGACATCTCCGCAGCATCGCCGCAGTAAACTGTCTGCGTTGTGTCATTGACTAGCCGTAAAGGTTCGCCAAACTCCCAAGAAGTTGCGGCTGTTTGCTCAGTCCAGAGTTCTATTCTACCCACTGAGAATAGTTATTTAGACTTCAGGCAGTTAATCTTTACGGATTTCTTCGTAAACATAGGGGGCTGTTCCTTTTTTAAAAACATGTGTGACCGGTGTTGTTGCTGGCGATGTGTATTCCGGGAACATGGAGATTGTTTTAGTCGGACAGAGGCGGACACATTCACCGCAGACGATGCACTTAAACCGTTCAACTGACTGCGATTCTCCTTTGACGGTAGTTATCGCTGCGGTGGGGCAGCTCCGTTCACATAAGCGACAGAAAATACACTTTTCCATATTCCACATCACCCGGCCTCTGTTCTCTGGAGGAACGTATCCTTTTTGATCAGTCAAAGGCGGAGCAAAGAGATTTCGTATCGATTTAATCAGCATATCATCACCGGTCCGTACAGCAGATACAGGGATCGATCGAAGCAGCAATAACCGGAACGTCAGCCAGAGATGAATTTTTGAGAATCTCTGTCAGGAGAGGAACGTTTACTGAAGCAGGAGTTTTAATTTTGAGCCGCGAGAGCTTTTTATCTTCTGTTCTTAAGAAATAAATGAGCTCACCACGAGGAGCCTCAACCCGTGAATAAGCACTCCCTGCAGGTAATTTTTTGGCAGTTACGGCTAACTCTCCCGGTTCCAGCAAGGACAAACACTGTTCGATTAGTGTTAAGGATTGTAAGCATTCTTCCGCTCTGATTAAAGTCCTGGCAAAAGCATCGCCTTCCTCTCGCACGAGCGGTTGGAAGTCTAGTTCAGCATAAGCGGCAAAACCATCTAAACGGGCATCTTCTTTAATGCCTGAAGCTCTTGCGACAGGACCTACTGCACACCAGTCTTGTGCTTCCGTAAATGAAAGTTTACCGGCACCTGCCAGCCGATGGACAAGTGTCAGATCCTTGAGAAAAACATCCCGCAGCGCCGTAAGTTCCGGCCGAAGATTTTGGATTACTGAAAAAATATCTTTTTCCCCAGCAGGCGAAATGTCTGTTCTGACCCCGCCGATGATACTGACTGAATAATGAACACGGCTGCCAGTCAGACGATTAAGCAGGCGCATGATCTCTTCTCTGACGGCAAAAGAACGCATAAAGAGACTTTCATAGCCAGCTGCTTCGGCGATGTGACCTAACGCCAGCAGGTGAGAAGTCAGTCTTTGCATTTCCATGAAAATGGTACGAATTATTTTGGCTCGCGGAGGAGCTTCGATACCGAAGATGGTTTCAATTGTCTGACAGTAAGCAGAGGAATGATGGAAGGAGCAGATGCCGCATACTCTTTCAACCAGATACTGAGTTTTTCTATAATCTAAAGCTAAGGCATACTCCATTCCGCGGTGGTTATAACCGATGTTGACGGTTGCGGCAACTACCCGTTCTTCAGCCAATTCAAGAGACAAATTCATAGGTTCCAGAAATGCCGGATGCTGAGGTCCAAAGGGAATGATCATCGAACGGCTCATAGGTTACGCCTCAGCGGTGCGTGGGGGGAGTCGTCAGCAAAGAGCAGTTTGGCAGCTGCACCATGAATCACTAATCCAAAAAGATCGACGATTTCCCGCTCCATATTGAGCGCCCCATGATAGATCGCAGAAATCGAAGTGAGCTCTTCATGAGGCAGAAGAAAATAAGAATGATCTTCCAGTCTGCCGTTGATATCATAGATGTAAGTAAGCCGCAGACCATCGCCGTTTTCTTCCGCAATGATGGTGGCCAGTCGGGCTTTAGCGCCCCTCATTTTCTGAGCCGTTGCTATTATTTCTTCGTTGACTCCCATATTGACCCTCTTTTTTCTCTTCTAGAATCTGTACTGCTTTGGCAAATCCTTCGATGATCGCTTCCGGCCTGGCGGCACAGCCTTGAATAAAAACATCTACCGGAATTACGGAAGAAATGCCCTGGCAGGTGTTGTAGCAATCTAAAAAGGGCGCTCCGGTTGAAGCGCAGTCACCGACTGCCACCACTACTTTCGGCTCCGGTACTTGCTCATATAAATTCTGCACACGGGAAGCAGACTTTTTATTCACGGGACCGGTGAGCAGGAGAACATCAGCATGTTTAGGATTGGCAGCATTAATGGCGCCAAAGCGTTCTATGTCGTAATAGGGTGTAAGCACTGCCCAGATCTCCATGTCACAGCCGTTGCAGGAACCAGTATCAAAATGCATAACCCATGGTGAATTTTTAAAGCTCATATTACCCCCGCGAGATGCATTACTGCAATATTGATAGCCATCAGTCCTAAAGTTATGCTTGGCAGCGTAAGCATCATTGTTCTCCTGCTTACCCTGGCCGTCGCATTATCAATCCAGATTGTTGCAAAAATAGCAACAGCCACCAATACTATTTTAGCAAAGATATCAAGAAAGATATTTTCTGACCAAACAAGCATTGCCAGTAAGACATAAACAAAGCCGAGCTGCGCCCATTTAGCAAGATTAAGGATGCCCAGCAGGCGGCCGGCATACTCAGCATAGGGACCGCTAACAATCTCCTGATGAGCTCCGGGTACATCATATGGTGATCGTTCAAGCAGCACTGAAAGAACCGGTATGGTGGCTAAGAATGCTGCAGGAAAAACCAGAAGGAGATTATGCGCATGCGTACTTACGGAGAGAGCTAAAACAAAAAGTACCGGTTCATAAGCAGCAATAGCTAGTAATTCTCTTCTGGCTCCCAGCCAGGAATATACCGAAGGAGAAGCAAAAGCTCCGGCAGCAAGATACACCGCGCCGGCGCCTGAGACAAAGAAAGCCATCATCGTATCGCCGCCATAGATAACGATGAAAACGGCGGCGATCTGAAAGGCCAGTGAAGAAACAGCAAAGGCCACCGGCAGTTTACTGGTATAAAATGGTTCTTTGGCAAAGAGTTTAGCTACATCGTAAAACGCCTGAAAAACACTCGGACCAATGCGTCTCTGCATTTTTGCAGAAAGTTTTCGCGCAAGCCCTAGGCTGAAGCCGCCCAGCAGAATGACAACGATCGTTTCAAAAAGAGCAAGGAGGGCATTCATCCAATGACCTCCACGGCAACCATGGCCAAGAAGACAAAAATCGCTACCAGATATGTGAAATTTATGAAAAGCGCCTGCTTGTTGGTGTTGAAATAATATTCACCAGCCGGCTGATATTCACTTTTTTCTCCGCAGGCATAACCAGTGATCATCCGTCCTTTGGCCGGCAGGAAATAGGCCAAGAAAGACAGTAGCGAAACGAGCAGGATAATCGTTAACGGCAGCAACCCGCCCGATACTTCCAGAGTAAAAAGTTCTGGCGAGAGCTGGAATGATGCCGAAGTAACGCGGGCGATGCCTTGGGCAAGTGGAATAATCAAAATGGAAAGAATGATGATTGAAGAAAGCAGGACCGAAAGTGCAAACCGGTACTCCTTTGGCTGTTTGTCGTTTACTTCTTTGTTCAAAGGAGAAATGACGATGCCCAGCCATTTAAAGTAGTACAAAGAAGTGAGACCTAAACCGATGGCCAGCGGGATGATGATGCCCGGGTTGGCAGAAGCCGCACCGGTGATCATCCATTTAGAAGCAAACATCCCAAAGGGCGGCAGAGTAATGGAAACAATACCGGTGACCAGTGCAGCAGTAAGAAAAATTGATTTGCCTGCTAAGGAGCGCATATCTTCGATGTCCTCACTGCCAGTTTTTTCTTTAACGGCACCGACTGTCAGGAACAGTAAGGCTTTAGAAAGTGCATGATAAACTAAGAGAATTATTGCGGCCATCAGGGCATGCGGCTGAGCAATGCCGGCACACATTACAATCAGGCCGAGATTGGAGATTGTGGAATAAGCTAAAAGACGTTTAGCGTTAGTCTGGGTGGCAGCTAATACTGCCGCTGCTACGAATGAAATTAAACCAATAAAGGCCACTCCCGCTGACAACGCTGGTGCCGCGGCAAAGACCTGTGAAATGCGGATCAGCAGATAAACGCCTAAATTAACCATGGTCGAACTGTGAAGTAAAGCTGAAACGGGGACCGGTGCGGCCATGGCACCGGGCAGCCAGGATTGGACTGGAAACTGGGCTGATTTAGTCATCGCCGCCGCAATCAGAAAGATTGCCGGAACGGCCAGAGAGGCGGAAGAGAAAGATTCTAGGGAGCCGGCACCGTAGTGAACTACTGCGAGATACATACCAACTGCTAATGCCGCCCCGCCACTGACGTTGATTTTTAAAGCCAAGCGGGCAGCCTTTTCTGCTTCTTGTGTTTGAGAATGGCCGATTAACAGGAAAGAACATAAAGAAGTCGTGCCCCAGAACAACATGAACCAGGAAGGATCATTGGCCATTACTGCTCCGTTCATGGCCGCAATGAAAAGAAAAGTAGTTGCGAAGAACGCTTTCTTTCTGCGGTCGTCCCTCATGTAATGCAGAGCATAGATGGAAATTACTGAACCCAGAAGGGAAGTGATGAAAATTAAAATCATACTCAAAGCGTCAACGGTTAAGGGCGGAACACTGTGGCCAAAGGACAATGCTGAGAAGACGATTTCGATAATCGCTGCCAGCGCAATGAGCAGACTGTGAAACTTAATTGCCAAATAGAGAAAGATGCCAGCCAGAACAATTTCCAAAGCAAGGATAAGCAGGCCGGAAGATTCAGGGAAGGAAATGACAAACTTTTCTGTACCTGCCAAAGCAACCGCTACTGAAAAAATGGAGACGAGAATGGTGGCAAGGTAAACCAGCCACCGCAGATGTTTAGTTTTGAGGAGAATGACTGCTAAAGCAGTCAATAACGGAAGTGCAATCGTCATCAAAGCAGCGATTTCTTGGAAACTCATGTTGACGTTTCTATCTAGGTTGTGGTGGGAATAGATACAAAACACCCGCTAAAATTGCGGAGATTGATGCCCAGAAAAGCAATGCTTTAACGAAATGTATATCTGCCAAAGGAACATACCCGCCTTCATACAGCCCTATTCAGGGTGAGCGGCCATAATGTTCAGTGAGGTGTATCAATGGTAAAAATGCCTGAAATTAAACGAGAGCTTTACGCCTGTCTGCAATGCGGATATTGCATACGCGTATGCCCTTCTTATGAACAGACACCCTGGGAATCCATCACTCCTAGGGGGAAGATCTATTATTTGAATCAGATTGCCAATCGTTCGCCGATGGACACTTTGCTCAGACGCAAAGTAGAGATCGACGATGAATTTGTAGAAGCCATATACCGCTGTACTGGCTGTGCTCAGTGTGAGACTGTTTGTCACGTATCTATTGAATTTGGCGATTTCTGGGAAAAAGTTCGTGAATGGCTTGTAGATCAGGGAAAGGGGCCATTACCAGTTCACGCCAAACTTGTGGAGAAGATCAAAGCCACCCGTAATCCTTATGGCGAACCAGCTGCGGCTCGTGATAAGTGGTGGCCAAAAGAAGTTCCAAGACCAGCTAGCCCTGACATTATTTTCTTTGCCGGATGCACCGGATCATACCGTGCCACTGACATTGCCAAAGCTGGAGCAATTGTGCTGCATCGTGCAGGTGTTAAAGTTGATGCCCTTGGAGCCGATGAATGGTGTTGCAGCTCACCCGCGCTCAGAACCGGACAGATTGATTTGACTACCGAACACGCCGAGCACAATCTGCTTGCCGTGGAGAACAGGGGAGCCAAAGCCATGGTTACTACCTGTGCTGGTTGTTATAAAACTACCACCACCGATTATGGAAAATACTTCTCCAACCCTACTTTTCCGGTATATCACTTCTCTCAGTTCGTTAACAACTTGATTAAAGACAAAAAACTCAAGTTCACCAAAGAACTGAACATGAAGGTGACATATCACGACCCCTGCCACCTTGGCCGTCATGCGGGTGTTTTCGAAGAGCCGCGTGAAGTTATCCAGAAAATCCCTGGTGTAGAGCTCGTGGAAATGCCCAGAAACCGCAGAGGTTCAAGATGCTGCGGAGCCGGCGGTGGTTTCAAGAGTGCCTTCAATGACGCGGCAGTTAACATTGCTGCTGAAAGAGTCAAAGAAGCCGTTGCTACCGGTGCTGATGTTCTTGCTACCGCTTGTCCTTTCTGTGTAGTTAACCTGCAGGCCGGCGCTAAGAAGATTGGTGCTAAAATAAGAGTAGTTGATATTTCACAGCTCTTGTTAGAAGCAACAGAACCAATTGAAGTTAAAGAAGAAGTCAAGGCCTAAAGCGGCCTTTCTTCACTTTCATTTTTTTCTTTTAGAAAAAGTTCGCATAGTGTTTATGCGAATTCGGGGCCGATTGATGACCTTGGCGGCATCTGCGGCGGTTTGTTCTCCTGAATGTTGATATGAGGCAGAGGTACCGGAGACGGTAAATGCAGATCTCTGGTAAGAAACATAGCAATCGGAACACAGTAAGAGACTACTGCATTGTGAACAGCCGCAGCTTCTTCTTTGGGCAATGCGCCAGTGGCAGTCCAGCGGTCACTTAAGATATTATTCTCATCTTCTAAGAGGACTGAACCTTCCATTACGATAAACCCGATACCAGAATAATTCACAGAGAATCTGAAGTCTACATTTACTTTATTAGAAGCAGCTTTGGCAACTTGTGTTACGGTGCTGTTATGATCGATCCTAACATTCGTAACAGTCTCTCCTCTTTTAGCGAAACGCTTTGCTTCTATTGCACTTACTTCCACTCTTACGATCTGATTAGCCATTTCACTGCTGTATTATGTCTTTAGTATTTGCACTTTTGTTTGATTTTTGCAAGTGAAATTGAGCATTTACAGTCGTGATTTCTAAAATGTAGCATGAAGGGATTATATGTGCTGCAGCAGTGGGCATTTAATTATGCACTTACTTATCGCGCGCAGAGGAACATCAACGCTAATTCCTCTGCGCTTAATTGTAAGGAGAATAAGGTTGTTGTGATGATGATGTTTGAAAAATTTTTGATTTGATGTTTTTGATTTGATTTGTTACTTGTGAGAAGTTATTTTTGATTTGATGATATTCTATTTGAAGAATTGATTTCTTATTGTAGTTTATTTGTTTGATTTGATGTTTTTGATTTGATTATCATTTGTTATTAATATTGTTTTTGAGTTGTCTGGATTGCTTGTTTTTGTTGAGTTGTGATTGTTTATAGATCGATTCTTTTTGCTTGTTGTTGATTTTGAATTTTTTGTT
>ULSO01056862.1_pt1 | contig 12399 bp, 22 predicted proteins | sample 1956701 | NCBI WGS metagenome assembly ULSO01 (sample SAMEA4835708, study PRJEB28245) | human gut metagenome | biome: gut microbiome; material: fecal sample | place: Denmark | collected 2008 | reverse complement strand
ATGATCTGCCAGAAAGATGTGAACAATTATGTAGAGGTTCCATTCAAAGGGGAGCCGAAAATCAAAGGCGGAGTCCTCGTCAGGGGAGCAATTACCAATGCCAAGATTGATTTTACCGCAATGGGTCTTCCGACATGGAAAAACCTAAAAGGTGGAGCATTCAACATCAATAACAATGCCTGTATCGTTGCAAAAGCTGTTGAAGACTATCTGGCCTACGGTGTGCCGGTGGAGAAGACCATTATGGAGTGTGACCGGCTCTTAGATTTCCAGTTGATAGCTAAGGCCGGAAGCAAGTATGGTGATGCTTTGCATGAGGTAGACGGAGAGTTACAGGTGGTGCAAAAGGTCAATCGTGTATATGCCACCGAAGATCACCGGTTCGGGACACTCTACAAAATGCACCTTACCACCGGAACTCCGGTCAAAATTGCCGGTCTTCCTTCGAGATGTGTTGTGGACAACGATAATCACCTGACCATTGATGTAGTTGACCGTGACTGGTATATCCGACTGGCAAAGCGGTATGTCCGTGATTTTCTAGGGCAGAAGCCCCCTAAGAGGAACACTCGGAAAGTGAACAAGGTGAAGAAATCCCTGTTGTCCTTATTGGAGGAATAGGGTATGCAAAGAGAACCTAACACCGAGTATGTTCTTTCACTCTCCTATGGTAAAGACAGTTTAGCTTGTTTAGGAGCCATTGAAGAGCTTGGCTGGCCGCTTGACCGAATTACTCATGCTGAGGTTTGGGCCACCGATGATATTCCGGCTGATTTGCCTCCAATGGTTCAGTTCAAAGCAAGGGCGGACGAAATCATTCGAGAGCGATACGGGATTGAAGTGGAACATCAATGTGCTGTTCGGAACGGCGAGAAATTGACCTATGAGAAACTGTTTTACCATGTTCCTGTTAGAAAGAAAAAAACCTTAGATCGTTTCGGTGAAGGGGGGGGGCTATCTCCGATTGCCGGGTTCCCACCCCGCCTCGCTCCATGGTGCAACAGCAGACTCAAACTCCGAAATTTGCAACGGGTTCCCGTTCACGGTCAGCGCATGGTGCAAGAAGCTCAAAGACGGGTCTTATCCTCGGGTTCCCGATCATCAAAGGCCCGTGGTGTACCAGCGACCTCAAACGCCGGGTTTTCACGCAGCTCCCTTGCACAAGGAGCTGGAACAAATATTGTGCAGTACCTTGGCATAGCCGCCGACGAGCCTGAGCGCATACAGAGGCATGATAAGCCGGGGTTCAAAATGCCCTTAGTAGAAATCGGATGGACAGAGGCCGATTGTCGGAAGTGGTGTGAAGAGAGAGGGTTACTTTCTCCGATCTATACCACGGCAACACGGGGGGGGTGTTGGTTTTGCCACAATCAAGGGATAGACCAGCTACGAATTCTCAGAAAAGAGTACCCCGATCTGTGGAAACTTCTCTTGAAGTGGGATAGGGACTCCCCTGTTTCCTTCCATGCAGACGGTCATACTGTTCATGACTTCGATCTTCGCTTTCAAGCAGAAGACCTTGATCTTGTTCCGAAAGACCGGAAATTCCGGTGGAAAATGTTGACCGGTAACACAATGATTGCTGTCACAAAACGAAATCTTTTGAAATTATTGGAGGGTTCAATATGAAGAAAAATCCCGGAAGAGCAGAGCGCAGACGGCTTTTCTTTAGCCGCCGTAGGGCCGCAGGAAAGCAGAGAGCCAAGACGAATGAATATATCAGCTCTCACAAATTTTTGAAGAAATTTCAGGAGGTATAAGAGATGGCTACCAAAACACCCGCTCCCGCTGTTGATTACAGCACCATGAATGCCCTTGCGAAGTTGCAGTTGGCCCGGTTGAAGTTCCTGCAAGCCGGGGTGAAGAAGACCGGTAAGAACATTCACTTGGAGTTCATGTACTTCGAGCTGCAAGACATTGTTCCCACCGCTGAGTCCATCTTCGCAGAGGTTGGTCTTCTGATGGTTCCTACCGTTGGAAAGGACTTCGCTACCGCTAAGGTCTATAACTGTGATGACCGTGAGGAAGAGCCGGTTGTCTTTGAGGTTCCTTTCACTCAGATTGCCCCTATCATCTCGAACACCGGTAAGGTGGTTACGAATGAAATGCAAGCCCTTGGCAGTTCTATCACCTACATTCGCCGGTATCTCTGGCAGTTGGTACTTGACATTATCGAGGCCGACAGCATTGACAATATCTCCGGTGGGGATGATGGTCAGGAAGCTCCTACTCCGCTTCCCAAGAAAACCCGGAAAGCTCCTGTCACTCAGGAACAGCGGCAGGAGATCAAGTCTGAATTGACTTCCGCTCCCGAGAATGCCGCCAGCGAGGAACAGATTTCCAATCTGAAAACTTCCCTGAAAAAGCTCATGGAACTCGACCCTGAACAGGAGTCTTTTGTTCAGAGCGTTGCGGTAAAGACCGAGGGGTTCACGAAGATTACAGCGGATGTGTGTGACCAGTTGATTGCAGGTGTTAATGAAATGTTAACAGCCTACGACTCGCAGGAGGGTTAAGAAATGCTGGAAATTGATTGCCGCAAATGTGTAAATGTGGACATGACCTCCGATTGCTGTAAGGTCTATGGGAACAATCCTGATAAGGCGGTTGAGAATTGCGCCCAGGATAATTTCAAAAATTATAAGGAGGTTTCCGATCATGGAATGGCTTGACAACAGAATTCAGATCGTGCCGCCCAAGCGTCCTAAGAAGCTGACGGCAACCCGGTTTGCTACCGTTTTGGGGCTGAACCCGTGGTCTACTCCTTTCGAGGTATGGTGCGAGATCACTCGTACCTACCAGAAGACCTTTGAAGACACCATTTACACCAGGGCCGGTAAGGTTATCGAGCCGAAACAGGCGGAGTACATGAGGGACACTTACCTTATGAGCAATCTGGTAACTCCTACTGATCGGTTCGGGGAGGATTACTTCAAAAGGACTTTCGGTGATTTCTTTCCTGATGTGGCCGTCTTCGGCGGTATGTGGGATTATCTTTTGTGTGACAAGAACGGAAAGCCTAGAGCTGTGCTTGAAATGAAGACCTCCAAGCGGGTAGAGGATTGGGCTGAGGATATTCCTGAGTATTATGCCCTGCAAGCTGCGCTTTATGCTCACCTTCTGGGAGTGGACAGTGTTATCATGGTAGCCTCTTTCCTTGACCCCTCTGACTATGAGGCCCCTGAGAATTTTGTGTGCAGCTCCGCAAACACCATTACCCGGCCTTTCAAGGTGTCTGAGCGTTACCCGGATTTTGAGAAGCGGTATGTGAAACCGGCTCTGAAATGGTGGAAAGACCATGTGGAAACCGGCCTCTCTCCCGCTTATGACGAGAAGAAGGACGCAGAAATCTTGAAGGTTCTCCGTACCAATAACCTGTCCCCGGAAACCGATTTGGCTGATCTGGTGTCCGAGGCGGAAATTCTGAAAGCCAAATTGGACGCTCATGCCGCAGAGGTGGCGGAGGACGAGAAGCGGTACAAGACCTTGACAGACCTGATTAAGAAGTCCGCTATGACTCAGTTCCGGGATGGGGACAAGAAGGTGTCTATCACCGGAAAGGCTTACACTTGGGAGGTCAGCCGTACTTCCACTTCCAAGATCAACAAGGACGCTATGAAAGCAGACGGTGTGTTGGAGAAGTACACCACCACGGAAGACAGTTATCGAATTACCCCGAAAGCGATTAAGGAGGATTGAACGATGTATATTGACCCCTTTGTGGCCGGTGTCCTGGCTACTGTCATGGTTGAGTTGATGGCCTGTATCGTCTACGCTGTTTGGGTAGGCAGAAAGAAGTAAGAGGTGCGTTATGAAGTTTGAAAAATTCGTGAAGTCCCTTGCTTCCAGCGGTGTCATTTATAAGCGGGGAGTTGATGATCTCCCGTTTGCTGACCGATGGCTGGCCTCTCCCTCTGTGTTTATGCTTATCCCTCCCACGGTAAGGAGCGTGACAGCGGAAGCCATTCAGGAGATGCCTAAAGCCATTGACAAGATGATTGACCAGATCGGCCATACCGAATACGCAGAACTGGCAGAGGCCATTATGCCCTATCCAGATGGTGGTATCAAGGATTGCATTCGGGTCTTCAAGACCAAGGATGGCACTATCTCCATAAAGATCAGTAACGATGACTGGTCTTTGATTGAGAAGTCCGATCTGTGTGAAATCCTGTATGCTTATGACCTTGACACGAATTCCACCGTGGCTAAGGCTCTGTTGGTTAAGCAATATCCAGAGTTACCGGATGATGAAGACGAGCTTGTAGGTATCATCTTCCCGGTAAACAACGAAGTTTAAGGAGGACACCTACAATGGCGAAAATTGGATTGAGTGAGGGATTTACCCTCATTCCCGAAGGGACTCATGTGTTCAAGATCACAGCGGTCAACTACAAGGAAGCCTTTGGCAAGTTGGAGATCACCATGCAGACTCAGAGCGGAGCCAAGCACATTGAACGCTTCTCTCTGCTGAAAACCGATGGCTCTCCCAATGAAGGTGCCCTGAACGCTTTCAGTTACTTTGCCAAGACCGCTCTCAATGATTTCTCCCTGACTGAGATCGACCATGAAGACCTCGTGGGGTGCTTCATTGAGTGTGATGTGGAGCATGATGTTCAGCCGAATAAGAATAAGCCGGATAAGACCGTCACATTCGCTAGACTGGCTGATAAGCGGCCCTCTGAGGGCTGGGAGGAAGGAGAGGTATCTACTACACCCTCCCCCGCCTCTAAACCCTCTCCTGCGGCCTCCCAGACGGCAAAGAAGCCCTCTTTTGACTGGAAATCCCTGTTAGGGTGAAACTGGACGAGGGAGAGCGGTTATCTACCCTCTCCCTCTCCAATGGTTTGTTGAAAAACCTGTGGAAAGTGAGGATAAGATACTTTGACCACGACAAAGACAAAGGTGCAAATGCACCTGGAGATTTGCGAAGAAATCAATGATCTCTATGCCCGGAAAAATCACGATTACGGGGACAGTTTTCACCAGACCTTTGTTGAAGAGGGTATGGCTATGGCCCGTATCAGGCTGGGAGATAAGTTCAACCGGTTCAAGACCCTTTCCCGTTCTGGGGAGCAGAAGGTTGATGACGAGTCTATCAGGGACACGCTGATTGACCTTGCCAATTACGCAATCATGACTGTGTTGGAAATGGAGGTTGCTGACCATGACGGGAAATGAGTACCAAAAGGCCGCTCTAAGAACGGCTGACATGAACTATTCTGAACACAGCATGATAATGAACGGCGCACTTGGTCTGTGTGGTGAGGCCGGTGAAGTGGCTGACATTATCAAGAAAGCGACCTTTCAGGGACACTCTCTCGATACCGAACACATTGCTGAGGAACTTGGTGATGTAGCGTGGTATCTAGCAATTACGGCTTCTGCAATCGGGAAGAACTTGGATGACATTTTTGCGGCCAATGTTGAGAAGCTGCGGAAGAGATACCCGGAAGGGTTTGACTCCGAGAGAAGCGTTCACCGGCCCGAGTATGAGGGAGGTGCCCGTCATGACTGACAATCAAAGGCTCAATGCCCTTTTGGGTTTCATGAAACTCCCGGACGGAAGCCCTTTAGTTACAGTCAACATGATTGACTGGCTTACGAAAAACGGCTTTTTCTGTGCCCCTGCCTCCACCAAGTATCACGGGAATTATGAAGGTGGCCTCTTTGACCACTCCCTCTCCGTGACAAAGCACTTGGTTGGCCTGACTGAGAGTTGTCAGTTGAAATGGAGGGATTGCCGATCTCCATATCTGGTTGGAATGTTCCACGATCTCTGCAAAATTGACCAGTATAGACCTGAGCGGCAAGGTTTTACTCTGGATGGAACAATCATTGAAGACCCTCTCCGTTGGGAGTATAACCCGGACACGCTTCTGAAAGGGCACGGGGATAAGTCTGTCATGCTTCTCTCTCAGTTCTACGCTCTGACTGAGGAAGAGATCATGTGTATCAGGTATCACATGGGAGCATTTTGCCCTAGAGAGGAATGGAACGATTACACCAGAGCGGTAAGAGCCTATCCAAATGTGCTTTGGACACATCAAGCGGATATGCTGGCAAGTCATGTGGAAGGAGTCTGACCATGAAGATTATTGAACCCAGTGTGGAGCTTGTCAATGCTCCCTCTTATCCGAACATTCTTTCTCTGATTGAACAGGCTGGGCGCACTTGCTACAAGTCTGAGAGCAAGATCACCGAAGACAGTGCAGAGAAGTTTGTCAGGAATATTTTGAAGCGAGGTCATGAGGCTGTCATTGAACACGGTGTTGTGACCGTCCGGTTTATCTGTGACCGGGGAGTGAGTCATGAGATCGTCCGTCACCGGCTGGCCTCCTATTGTCAGGAGTCTACCCGATACTGTAATTACAGCAAAGAGCAGTTCGGTACAGAGATCACCGTTATTTCTCCGGCATGGACTTCTCCGGGATATTACCCCTATACCATGTGGAAAAAGGCTTGTTCGGAAGCTGAGGAAAACTATTTTACCCTCTTGGATATTGGTTGTTCCCCGCAGGAAGCCCGGTCTGTTTTGCCGAACAGTCTGAAAACCGAAGTAGTCATGACGGCCAATCTTCGGGAATGGCGGCACTTCATCAAACTTCGCTCCGCTCCCGCAGCTCACCCGGATATGCGCCGAGTTGCCCGAATGCTCTATGACCTCCTATCGGTTAGATACCCGGTCTTCTTCGAGGACATTGAGGTGTAATCCATGATTGTTAAAAAGGCCGGAGGAAAGGTTTACGGGGCAATATTTACCGCCGCAGAGAAAAAGGCTATGGATATGGAGATCAACCGGCAAATCATTGAGGCCGATAGACGATACACCGATGATATTGACGCTATGGTTCTTTATACCCTCATGGTTCATCTTGGGTTTGGCCCCAAGCGGTTGCGCCGGTTCTACGAGGCTTTTTCAGTAGAACATGACCGGCTTATCCAGCATTACGAAATGCCGGATGACTACACATGGCTCTGTAAAGAGCAGTTGAAGAAAATTGGTGTCGATGTGGAAGCGTGGAATAGAGAAAGGGGAAGTCTTCATGACATTCGTGAACAATAATGGGAAAGTCCCTTATATCATGGTGGCCGGTGCCGATCATGTGTCCGGCGAAATGCCTATTGCAGCTGCGGAGCAGATTTACAACGAGGGCAAGAAGAGAGCCAGCAACCGGTTCCCCGGCTATCCGGTCTGCGTGGACGGGAAGTATTTCTTCGCTACGGTGAAGACCTCTTCCCGGAAGAAAAAGACCGATGACGAATAAAGTCTGGCTGATCTTCCTTACAGTTTTCCTTTTCCTTCTATCCTCCTGTGCGTCCGAGCCGGTTCCCAATGAGCAGGGGCCTCCCACTCAGACCGAACCGGCTGACCAGATAGAAAGCCCCTCTCCTTCTCTCTCGTTATGGTCAGAGGAAGAGATCATTGTCCTCTCTAAGATGGTATGGGGAGAGGCGAGGGGCATTCCCTCTGATACTGAGAAAGCGGCCTGTGTGTGGTGTGCATTAAACCGGGTGGACTATGGATATGGGAACATCGTCATGGTAGTAACCGCTCCTTATCAATTCGCCGGATATGATGTAGATAACCCGATTGATGATGAAATTAAAGCTCTGTGTGAAGATGTTCTGACCCGGTGGTATGCTGAAAAATCTGGTGAAACCGATGTAGGCCGAGTTCTCCCCTCAGACTATATGTGGTTCACCGGGGATGGGAAACGCAACTATTTTCGCAATGCCTATAAGGGAGGTCAAACTTGGGATTGGAGTCTGCAATCCCCTTATGAGAGTTGAGAGGTGCCAGTCATGTATGAAAAGATACCTACCGAACTAAAGCAGAAAACACAATGGGTCAATGTATGGAATGGCTCTAAGGTTCCAATGCAGACCGGCCAGAAGAAAGCTGCGTCCTCTGTCCTATCTGACACTTGGGGCACTTTTGACTGTGCTGTGCTAAATGTTGCGAACGGCATTTATGACGGGATAGGGTATGTTTTCAACGATGATGGTCTGATCGGGATTGATATTGACGATGGCTTTGCCGATGGCCTGTTAAATCAACTGGCCTCGGACATTATCAGCCATTGTCAGTCTTACACCGAGAAGAGCCGGAGCGGACGAGGGGTTCACATCCTTCTGAAAGGCAATCTCCCATTCAAGGGCCGCAACAATCGTAATGGCGTGGAAATTTATCGGAGTAGCCGGTACTTTATCATGACCGGGAATGTCCTGCTTTATTCGGAGATCATTGAAAATCAGGAAGCGGTTGACTATGTAGTGTCCAAGTATTTTCCTGACGCTCCGAAAGAGAGTGCCGGTTGCTCCCCCTCTCAACGGATATACTCACCTATCTACCGGAAGCCGGAACATGGCAAGATCACACTCAAACCGGAGTACCCGCCCATTACCACCGGAAGCCGAAACCTGAGCCTTACTTCATTGGCCGGTCAGCTTCATAATCAGGGGTATTCCAAGGCAGACATTTACAAAGAGTTGCTGTTTGCAAATCAGCAAGCGTGTAAGCCTCCGCTTCCCCGGAGTGAGATTGAAACAATCGTGAATTCAGTTACCAGATACAGGAGGTAATTTCAATATGAAATCTTTCAGGCGTGGGGACATTGTTCCGATTGATGTTCCCATAGTGGACGGGAGCCGGGTGCAGGGTGGAAACCGCCCGTGGCTAATCGTGCAGAACGATGTTGGCAACAGACACTCTCCCACCACGATTGTAGTTCCTCTTACTTCCAAGCTAAAGAGAATGGAAATGCCTACCCATGTAATTGTCACAGGAAAGGGTATAAAGGCAAGTATGGTGGAATGTGAACAGGTACGGGTCATCGACAAAGCCAGTGTTAAAAAGTGTATCTGTACTCTTTCACCGCAAATCATGTCCTATGTAGACAAGGCTCTGAAAAACGCTTTCTTCTATGGGGGGGTATAAACGATGGAGAATAAGATTTGTCCTTTATCTATCATGAGTCCTACTGAGTACCCGTTCATGAATTGTAAAAAGAATGAATGTGCGTGGTGGGATGAAGACTCTCAGGCGTGTGCGCTTTTGACCTTAGCGAGATCAGTTAGAAAGGTGACAAGAAATGGCAGATGAAATTTTGACTACCGAAGAACAGGAACTTTTTCAGCTCTCCAATGGCCGGTACATCATGGATAAAGACCTCTCTCAGAAGATGTTCTACATCAAGGAGGCAAAGCCTGAAAGAAGTCACCAGATCAGCGGTACAGGATATTCTTGGGACGAGTCCGGCATGGCGGAACTATTCTCTGAGTGTTATCAGAATGACACCCGCTTCTGCCCGGAAGCCAAGTGTTGGTACACCTATTCAAAGGGTGCGTGGCGTAAGGACATTGGCTCTCTTCTGGTAGCGGAAAAGATCAAAGAGTTTTGCCGCCTGATGGCTTTGTATTGCGGAGAGATTGATAACGAAGACCGCCGCAGGGAGTATATGAAGTTCATTTCCAAAATGGGTGATCGTCGCTTCCGTGACCGGCTCATGAAGGATGCCGCCAGCGTCATGCCAATCACCGCAGAGGAATTTGACGCAAACCCCTACCTCATTAACTGTCGGAACGGAACCTATGACCTCCAAAAGATGGAATTCCGGGAGCATGATTGGCACGATTTTCTGACCATGCAGACCAATTTCGACTATACCCTGCAAGACGCTGAGTGCCCTCGGTGGGAGCGGTTCATTCAGGAAGTCACCTGTAATGACGCAGATAAGGCCGACTATCTACAAAAGGCTCTCGGGTACTCCATGCTGGGTACGGCCAATGAGGAATGTATGTTCATTCTCCATGGCAAGACCACCAGAAACGGCAAGTCCACCCTTCTGAGTGCCATTCATCACCTTCTCGGTGACTATGCCTCTGTGTCCCCGGTGTCCATTATCTGTAAATCTGACCGCTCCAAGAACGCCGAAGCTGCAAGCCCTGTTTTGGCCTCTTTGAAGGGTAAGCGGTTTGTCACTATGGCGGAAAGCAATCAGTATGGACGGCTGGACGAGGAAACAATCAAGCAGCTTACCGGTGGCGAAGAGATCAAGGCCCGGAACTTGTATGAAGCGGCCAGCACTTTTCTCCCGCAGTTTACTCTTTGGCTTTCCTGTAATGACCTCCCCTCTGTCAATGACAAAAGCCTGTTTGCCTCTGACCGTGTGCGGGTGATTGAGTTTAATCGGCATTTCTCTGAGGACGAGCAGGACAAGAACCTGAAAACAGAGTTCCAAACCCCAGAAGCCATGCAGGGGATCTTCACCTGGCTCTTGGAGGGCTACTTTAAGTATAAGCGGTTTGGTCTGAAAATGTCCCCTGCTATGCGTCAGGTGGTCAAGCAGTATGAGAAGGATAACGATCTTGTCTTGCAGTTCTTAGAGGAAAAGTGCGAGAAGAAAGAGAAGGTTTATACCAGACAGACTACCCTTTTCAATGCCTATAAAATCTGGTGTAAGTCCAATGGATATTTTCAGTGTAGTGCCAAGAGGTTTAATGCTGATATGGAAATGCACCCTGAATGGCACGATGGCCGCACGGTCTACTCTGGCTATCCCTGTTACCGTGGCATTCAGATGAAAGGAACGGTATGAGTATGTACTACAAGAGAAATTCGTTCGAGGTTTCCATTCCCGCTGATGATCTCAAACCCGGTATGAGGGTATGTGTTCCAAGGCCTGTGACTTATGGGTGGTACCAGTACACCGGCCTGACTATCTACAAGCCTTGCACCATTAAGAGAGTCACGCCTAAGAAAACGAAGGTGATCTGTGAGGACGGGAGTGAGTATTTCACAAAGGAAACAACCTTCCTCAAACCTGTCCAAGAAATGAACATCGAGAATGAGAGAGCCGGTTATTTCTACCAAATATGCAAAACTGTCACTGATCTTGGCAGACAGTCTGTTATCAACTATGTCGGTTCCTATGAGGACATGAAGGAGGCCGCAAAGCAGCTTGCCTCTTTCTATGAGTTCTGCCTGAGAAACACAAAGGAGAAGTGATTTCCGTGAACAAGAAAAATATGCGCCGGGTGTCTATGTTGGTCACGGCACAGACAGCAAAGAACTTAGATCGACTCGCAATTATGTCTGGTTACTATGAAATTGGCCGTGTGGTGGATAAATTGGTCAGGGAGAAGATGATCTCCCTTCGATGCGAAAAGGAGAGTATGCCTTATGGGTATGGTGATCGTAAAGGGTGATACCAAAATCGGTGTCTATCACTTCCCTGATGTGAAGCGTCCCCGACTATGTGTTGAGAAAGGCAATAGCGTTACAGCCTATGCGACTTTCAGGAATGAAGAGAGCGCAAACCTGTTCATGGACGAGCTGATTGATATGTTCGGATTGAAGAAGGAGACTTGACTATGCTGTTTGAAGAATGCGGACATTATCAGAGGGAATGCCCTTGCTTGACCTGTAAGAAAGAGTGCGCAGGTTGTCTGGTTGCTCTTGATGGGTATGTCGTAGACACTGACCGACTTTGTGAGAAAGCGAAAGCCTATTGTGAAAGTGGGAGGGAGAAAGACCATGACTGTTAAGGAATTGAGAGCCAAATTGAGTACAGTCCCGGAAGACGCACAAGTGGAAATGCTCATGTGCCAGAATGATAACCCTGTTGAGGAAGCCTGTCGAGTTGACAAGATGGTTTATTTTCAGTGGTTGGAGAAAGATGGAGCGTCTTCGGTGGTGTTGTACCCGGTATAGTTAAATATATTTTGTGTAATCACTGAATATATTTCTTGATTTCGAGATTAGTGATATTTTAGTGACTTTTTGGTGAATAATCCGCCACTAGCGGAAAGCCTTGTGGCATAAGGGTTTGAGGCAGTTTTTACCCCCTATTTTTATAAATTCTTGTATAAACCCCCTTATAGAGAGTGATATATAGAGGACTTTACTGCAAAAAGCCTAAATTATTCACTAAACTCACTAAGGGTGACTGAAAATAATTAGTGGAAGGAGAACGACTATGAGTAATAAAGTGGTAGATTTACCGACTCCCTCTCGGGGCCGTGGCCGTCCGAAGGGCACTGGTGGGAATAAGCGTCCTGATCGGACTGAGGCAGTAAGTGTCCATACTGACCCCGGCGATAACCGGAAGTACCTGCAACACACCATGAGGATGTGGGACTGGCCGGAAGTGGATATGAGAGAGCCTGAACAGGTATCAGAAAGGATTAGACAGTATTTCGGTATTTGTATTGAGGATGATATGAAGCCGAGTGTGGCTGGTATGGCTTGTGCCTTTGGGGTGGATAGAACGACTCTGTGGAAGTGGTTGAATGGTATAGATAGTGCCTACATTCCCGCCCAGAGCCGCCACCTTATAAAAAAGGCGTATCAAAATTTGAACGCTCAGATGGAAAACTATATGCAGAACGGAAAGA
>ULSO01013455.1_pt1 | contig 12409 bp, 9 predicted proteins | sample 1956701 | NCBI WGS metagenome assembly ULSO01 (sample SAMEA4835708, study PRJEB28245) | human gut metagenome | biome: gut microbiome; material: fecal sample | place: Denmark | collected 2008 | reverse complement strand
GCAGGCTCGTGCAGCTGGAGACCTGCCACTCCATTGCAGATGCTGTGGTCCGTAAGACGGGCGAGCCCTTTTTGTTCCCCTACATCGAATCCAATGTTGATGAAATTCTGACAGTTCAAGAACATTCCATTCAGTCTGCCATCAAAACTGCGGCTTTATATGGGAAATTAATTCTCGAGGGTGCGGGAGCCTTGCCATTGGCCGCCGTTTTGGAGCATCAGATCAACCTGGACTTGGAGACGGTGCTGATCTGCAGCGGAGGCAACCTGGATGAGAGCGTACTGCGCAGCGCTTTATCTGAGGGCTAAGGGATCGATCCTTCCAGAAACCATACCGTGTAGTTTAGAAAGGAGTTTCAACATGAAAAAGAGAATTTCTGTTCTGCTGGCACTGATGATGCTGCTTGGAATTCTGAGCGGCTGCGGGGGCACCACACAGTCTGAGGAAACCGATCCCAACGAAGGGGATGATGGCACCATTAAAATTGGCCTTTCCATGTTCACCCAGGAGTTTCCCTTTTACGTGAGCATGCAGGAAGCTTTTGAAGAGGCCTGCGCGGAAAACGGCTATGAATTGATTTCCACCAACGCCAGTATGGACATTTCCAAGCAGATTGACGGCTGCATGGATATGCTCTCAAAGGGCGTGGACGCTCTGGCAATCACCAGCTGGTACGGCGACGCGCTGCTGGATGTCTTCGAGGCGGCGGAAAAAGCAGAGGTTCCCGTTTTCCTGATCTCTACCAATACGGCCCCGGATGATGCCACCTTTGTGGTCAAGGTGGGAACCATCGACAAGGACACCACCTATTTGGGCGGTCTTTGGGCAGGAAATTATTATGCCAGCCAGGGCATTACCGAATTGGACGCCGTCGTGTTCATGGCAGCCGACCAAGTGCACAACGACCGCAGAGACGGATACCTGGAGGGTTTTGAAGCCAGCGGTGTGAAGGTGAATGTGCTCAACACCTACAACGGCAGTACGCGTGAGGACGCCATGTCCAGCTGTGACGACGCGCTGGTGACCTATCCGGAAATCGACTTGATGATCACCACCTCCGCGCAGCACGGCCTGGGCGCGTATGACGCCTGCGTTGCGGCGGCTCGGGATGAAATGAAGATCGTGTCTATGGACGGTGAGGAAGAGGAGTTCCAGAAAATCGACGAGGGCGGCATCTATCTGTGCACTGCCCTGCAATTCCCCGCAGAAATGTCCAAGCAGACGGTGGAGCTGATCGGAGATTACTTTGCCGGTGAGGAGATTGAACGGTTTGTCTATACCGACGCCGGTGTGTACTGCCCCGACGGCACACTGACCGCACAGGATATCCAGGGGTAACGGCCTAACTCAACCTGATGACGAAAGAGAGGAACCATGGCAGCGCAAAGGAACGATGAAATACTCCGCCTGGAGGGGATCTGCAAATCCTTTCCCGGCGTCAAAGCTCTGGACAATGTGGGGTTTTCCGTTTTTCGAGGCGAGGTTCTTGCTTTGGCAGGTGAAAACGGTGCGGGAAAATCCACCTTGATGAAAATCCTTTCTGGTTCCTACACCAAGGATTCCGGCAAGATCGTATTTGACGGGAAGGAAGTGGAGATCACTTCACCCAAGATGGCCGAACAGCTGGGCTTGTCCATCATCTACCAGGAACTCAACGTGCTCCAGAACCTGACGGTTGCCGAGAATATTTATCTGGGCAGGCAGCCGTGCCGGCACGGAAAAGTGGATTGGAAAAAGATGAACCGGGACGCAGAAGCGCTCTTTGAGAAGCTGGGAATTTCCATGAATGTCACAGTGAAAGTGCGGCAACTGAGTGTGGCACAGCAGCAAATGGTAGAAATTGCGAAAGCGCTGAGCTTTGATACCAAGCTGGTGATTATGGACGAGCCCACATCTTCCCTGACGGAGAAAGAGACGCACATCCTGTTTGAAATTATCAAAGGGCTTACCGCCGCAGGGATCGCCGTGATTTTCATTACCCATCGCATGGAGGAAATCTTTACCATTGCCGACCGGGTTACGGTTTTGCGGGACGGATGCTGCATTGGCTCCCGGGAAATTTCCCAGATCAATACCAGTGATCTCATCGAGATGATGATTGGCCGCGCTCTAACGCAGCAATATCCTCCCCGAAATGCCCAAATTGGCGAGACCGTATTGGAAGTCTCCCATTTGGGGAACGGTTCAACGGTGAAGGATGTGTCTTTCTCCCTCCGGGCCGGAGAAGTGCTTGGCTTTGCCGGACTGGTGGGAGCCGGGAGAACGGAAACCGTTCGGATGATTTTCGGAGCGGATCCCAAAACAACGGGTGAAGTCCTTTTGAACGGAAAAAAAGCAGTGATTCGGTCTCCCAGGGATGCAATCCGAAATGGCCTCTCTTTTGTTACCGAGGATCGGAAACGGGAGGGATTGTTGCTGCGCAAATCGGTGCAGTCCAACATCGTGATGGTGGCTTTGAAAAAGGTTTGCCGGATGCACCTGATCCATTATCCCAGTGCCAGGAAAGTCGCACAGTCATATGTTGAGGATCTAAACATTGTGACACCGTCTGTGAACCAAAAGAGTGAGTTTTTGAGCGGTGGAAATCAGCAGAAAGTCGTCGTGGCGAAATGGTTGTTTTCCGACGCAAAGATCATCATTCTGGATGAGCCCACCCGGGGCATCGACGTAGGCGCGAAACGCGAGATCTATGAGATCATCAACCGGCTGGCGGAAAGCGGAAAGGCAATCATCGTGATTTCCTCCGACATGGAAGAGGTCATGGGCATCAGCGACAGAATCCTTGTCATGTACGAGGGCAATATCGTAGGGGAAGTGGAGAAAAAGGACTTCTCTCAGAGATTGATATCGGAATATACAATAGGAGGCCGGAAACTATGATTACCATGAAATCTGTGCAAAGCAGAAGGAAACAGATTATCAACGGACTTGGTGTCTGGCTGATCCTGATTGGTTTGCTGATTGTACTCTCCCTGACGATTGGTCCGGATGTGTTTTTTGGGGTAAACCTCATCAACGTGATTCGCCAGATCTGCGTTGTGGGCGTCATGGCAGTGGGTGCGACCTTTGTCATCCTATGCGGTGAAATTGACCTGAGCGCCGGAGCCATGGCTGCCTTGTCCGGCTGTGCCAGTGCTTTTCTCATCGTAAACCTGGGCTTTGGCGTATGGACTTCCATTATCCTGACGATTATCGTCGGAATGGTATTCGGATTGATCATGGGCGCCGCGGTTACATACCTCCGTGTTGAATCCTTTATCGCCACTTTGGGCATGCAGTACATTCTCACGGGTATTGTTATGCTGATTACAAACGGCAGTCCCATCCTGAATCTTCCGGACGCCTATTTGATCATTGGGCGCGGCTATGTCCTGGACGTTATTCCCGTACCCACCATTATCCTGCTGGTCCTGGTGATCCTGATGGCGTTTGTCCAGCGGTATACCAAATTTGGAAGAGACGTGATGGCCGTGGGCGAAAACCGGGTGGCAGCCCGGCTCTCCGGAATCAATGTCATTCAAACGAAATTGATCGTATTCGCTTTGGCGGGCGGGATCAGCGCCCTGAGCGGCATTATGTTGGCTTCCAGGCTGTCCTCCGGCCAGCCCACAGCAGCCGGAGACCTGTCCCTGCAGGCCCTTGCGGCGGTTTATGTAGGCGGCGGCACGGCAGCAGCCGGCACGCAAAACGGCGTCATTGGAACATTGGCGGGTGCGCTGATCATCGGCTTTATCAATAACGGCATGAACCTGTTGGAGATCAATGCCTACTGGCAGAAAGTGGTACTGGGAGCGGTCATTATTGCCGCGGTAGCACTGGATGCATACAGATCCTATGCCGGGAAGAAAAACTGAGTTTTCCCATGACTCATGATTCGGTTGGAAGTTCAAAGATCATGAAGGGAATCGGATAAAAAGGAGGTGGCTTACGCCACCTCCTTTTTTATGCAAGAACTGCCCCATCGGCCCTAATCAGCTTTTGTCCTTTGTGAGCGGCAGGACAGGGGCCGGGGAACAACTCAATCCACCCTGAGCAGCCGCTTTTCTCTTCGCGGAAGCTGGCACTTGCGGCCCCGCCTTACTCTCCCCGATACTCCGAGGGAGAAACGCCGGTTCTGCGTTTGAATATGGTGGAAAAATACGTGGGGTTTTCATAACCGCATCGCATAGCCACCTCATAGGTCTTGCTGCTGCCGCTTCTCAACAACTCCTTGGCCTTGGCGATTCGAACGTTGGTCAGGTAATTAATAAACGAGCTTCCGGTATTTTGCTTGAACAAAGCACTGAAATAATTGGGTGAAATCCCCATCTCACCCGCCACGCGATCCAAAGTCAGGCTGGAATCCGCATAGTGAGCCGCCACATACGTCTTTGCCCTCTCGGCCACACTCTGGTTTGCCTTGATATTTTTTTCCAAGAAATCACAGATCCGGCACACGAAGCGATACAGCTCCTGGAGCATGTCGTCCAGCGTGGTATGGGTAAGGATCCCTCGGTATGCCGCCAGTGGATCCTCCAAGATGGTGTCAATGGGGCAGTTGATATCCACAAGCAGCTTTACAATCTCCCCATATACCACATTCACCAGCATTCTGGTATAGAGATAGGAATTGTGGCCCGTCTGGCGAATGTCCTTTGCCAGTAAATCAAAATCCTCCCGTATGGTCTTTTTATTGAATGTAGAGATGGAACGAATGACCCGGCCCACATTGGGAACATCCGGAAGCGGGTCTGCGCACACCCGCTTCACCTCGTCCGGCTGGACATCCCGGTTACTTCCCAGCTGGAACGCGTAACCGCAGCCCCTTTGCACAAACGCATAGGCTTCCTGACAGTGCCAGATCCCGTCATAGACCGGCGAGGTCACCGTTGTGAACTCCATATCAGGCTCTACCAAACGCAGCCTGCGGATATAGGAGCGCACCTCAAAGCACAGCTCCTCTCCCCACGCGCCCGTAAAGAGCAACAGATATCTTCCGCTGCTCTCTTCAACGCAGATCATGCTGGTTCCCTCTCCCGCCTTCTGCATGGACTGTTCCATCTTCTGTGTCATGGCGAAAATGGTTTCCTCATCCATGGCAGCAGTCAGATTATCGAAATGGTCCACCTGCAGCAAGGTCAATATCATAGCCTGGTTTTTTTGCAAATGATCCGGAAGCTGTTCCAAAAATTGTTGTTTGGGAGTTCGCCCGGCGATATAGCGCCGGATCTGTCGCTGCAGCCGGTAAGCATCTGCACGCTGCAGCTGAATCCTCATTTTTTCCACCTCATTTTTCTGGTGGCAGCTGCTGTCAAGATCTTTTTTCAAACGGCTCAGTGTACGGCACAGAGCAGTAATATCAATGGGCTTCAAAACGAAGTCGGATACCCCCAGCTGGATGGCTGTTTTGGCATAGGAGAATTCTCCGTGTCCGGTGATGATTACCACCCGGCAGTCCGGATGCACCTCCCGGATTTTTCCAATCAAATCCAGGCCATCCAGATAGGGCATCCGGATATCCGTTAAAACAATGTCCGGTTTTTTCTCCCGGATCTCTTTCAACGCCTGTCTTCCGTCCTCTGCTGTTCCAATGAGCTGCAGTCCAAGAGAGTCCCAGGGGATGGTCTGTGCCAGCCCCTCTCTGATCAACTGCTCATCATCCGCCAAATAAACCGTATACACGTTCTCAGGCTCCTTTCAGTGTCTTTGGCAGAACGATCTTTGCAGATGTCCCTACCCCCTTTTCACTGGTAAATACAAGGCCATATTGCGGTCCGGCCAAAATGCGTATCCGGTCATTGACATTGACAACGCCGTAACTGTTTGTCCGGTTTTCTCCGGTATGCTCCATGGCCTCACGAACCGACCGCAAGGTCTCTTCATCCATCCCGGCGCCATTGTCCAGAACCTCGATCTCAATCTCATCCTCCCGAGACAGCACTTGAATCATCAGCAAACATTTCCGGTCACACAGCTTGATGCCATGATACAGCGCATTTTCCACCAGAGGCTGCAGTATCAGCTTCGGCACGAAATACTTCTCGGTCTCCGGATCCACGCAGAACGAATAATCGAATTGATTCTCATACCGGATCTTCTGAATGACCAGATAGCTCCGAACATGCTCCACTTCCTCACGAACTGTAATCAGGTCTCTCCCCTTGGACAATCCTATGCGAAAGAACGTGGTCAGAGCCGTAACCATCTCCGTGGTCTTTTGCACATCACCCCGGCGCGCCAGCCAATTAATGGAATCCAGAGAATTATAAAGGAAATGGGGATTGATCTGAGCCTGAAGCGCCTTGAATTCCGCAGTCCGCATGCGCTCCTGCTCGGTCTTCAACGTTTCCACCAGCTGTCCGATCTTTTCACTCATCTCCTGAATACTGGAGGCCAGCTTGCCGATTTCATCCCCCCTCTCCGGGGGAAGGGGCTGGCCAAAGATTCCCTGTTCCACCTGCAGGACATACTCCTGGATCCGGCGAATGGGTTTAAATTCATAGTCGGCCAAATAGCGTGAAATAATGATATTCAGCAAAAATGCCACCAGCATGGCCACCAGAAACACCAGCAGGATGGCCTGGCTGTCGTCCTTCAGTTCATCCTTGAACACCACGCCCGTCATGACCCAGCCGGTGGAGGGCAGGCGGTCAAACAGCAGCAGACGGTCCTTCAAGTCTGCGGATTCCATCCGCAGTCCCACCGCCGTCTGTCTGGTTCGTTCTGCTGCTTCCTTCACCACTTCCTCGTCCGCGGAGATTCCCTGCAGAACGATGTTGTCCTCCACATCCACCAGGATAATGGTTCCTCTCCTGCCGAAATCCGCACTCATCAGCTTGTCCAGATAGGACTGCTTTACCTCTACAATCACAATGCCGCACGGCGATCCGCCGTCCTGCTGCGGAAGCGACACCGCAAGGCTCAGCACGGCATCGCTCAGATTGTCCGTCACAAGGGAGCCCGCATCACTGGCAAACCAACGGGAATCCGCATGATTCCGAATGCTCAGATAGGTTTCCTGATCCAGGAAAAGCTCCTCCCGCACGGAATAATACCGGGATTTTGCGATGGTTCCGTCGTCCAGCCAGATATAAATACCATTTAGGCCTTCATACATATTGGAAATCTGCTTGAGCCTGTCGCTCAGCCTCTGAGCGAGGGAATCTTCCGCTTCCGGCGTTTTCTGACGCAGGAGGTTCTGCACCGTATCATCCACGGTTACCATATGGGCTGCCGCCTGCATATCAGAGAGCACCTCATTTACGCTCTCACTGTCTTTTTCCACGATCTGCATGACCAGCCGCAGCGCTCCATCTGAAATCCGGGCGTCAGAAACTCTGTATATCATATATCCGGTGACACTCAGCGGCACCATCATCAAAAGTGTGAAATAAAGAACCAATCTGAATCGCAGAGACCCTGTGAAAAACGCGAAGAACCGCAAATGTGCACCGCCTTTCGTAAGCTTTCCGCCGTACGTGTCAATTATACACAAGAGACCTCTCTCTTTCCAGTACGCAGGCAGAGAACGCACATCGCCTTGAGCCGGCCTGGTTAGGCCGGCTCAAGGCAACATGCAGAGGATTGCAATCTGTCTGTGAGCATCTCCTCCATTATTCTTCACCCAGGTACATCTTTCGAACCTGGTCATTTTCCAGCAGCTTGGCACCGGTATCCTCCAGGGTGATATTGCCTGTCTCCATGACATACCCCCGGTCAGCCACAGCCAGCGCCATACTGGCATTCTGTTCCACCAAAAGGATCGTGGATCCAAGTCCCCGCAGCCTGGGGATGATCTCAAACACCTCGTCGATAAAAATGGGGGCCAGGCCCAGAGAGGGTTCGTCGAGAATCAGCAGCCGCGGATTGGAAATCATGGCGCGAACCATGACCAGCATCTGCTGTTCGCCGCCGGAGAGGGTTCCCGCCAGCTGCGTAATCCGCTCCTTCAGACGGGGGAATATCTCAAAGAGGCCCTCCACCTCCTCCTGAATCTTCTTGGGATCGTCCTTTCTCAGGAAAGCGCCCATCTGGATATTTTCCATAACCGTCAGCTTGGGAAACACATGCCGGGACTCCAGAACCTGGGCAATGCCCCGCTTGGCCACCGCATGGGAGGGAAGCCCGTAAATGCTCTTTCCCTCAAAGAGGATGGAGCCGCCGCAGGGCTTCAGGATCCCGGAAATACAACGGAGCAGCGTCGTCTTTCCGGCTCCGTTTGCGCCAATCAGCGCTACTACCTCACCCTGATTCACGCACAGGCTGACGCCTTTCAAAGAACGAATGGCACCGTATTTGTGCTCAAGTTCTTTCACTTCCAGCAGATTTTGCACGTGCGACACCCCCCTTCCCCAGATATGCCTCGATGACCTTCTGATTCGTCTGGATCTCCTGCGGAACACCCTCCGCGATCTTGGCACCGTGATCCAGAACCGTGATCTGATCAGACAGGCTCATGGCCAGCTTCATGTCGTGCTCAATCATCAAAATGGTAATCCCCTGGGCACTGATGGCGCGGATAATCCGGATCAGGTTGTCCTTTTCCACGGAGTTCATTCCGGCGGAGGCCTCGTCCAACATCATCAGCTTAGGCTGGCTGGCAAGGCCGCGCACAATCTCCAGCAAGCGCTGCTCACCGTAGGGCAGGTTGCAGGCCAGCTCGCCGGCGCGTTTGCTCAGTCCCACAAAATCCAGCAGCTCAAAGGCCCGGTCTATCATCCGCCGTTCCTCTTCCCGCTCCTTTTTGGTGCGGAGGATAGCGGAAACCACGCCGGAACCGGTGCGGCAATGCTGCCCCACGATCACATTTTCCAATACGTTCATGGTGGAAAAGAGGCTGATGTGCTGGAAGGTTCTGGCAATTCCCAGCTGATTGATCTCATGCCGCTGTCTGCCGTTAATCGTCTGGCCCTCCAGCACCACGTTTCCGGAAGTTGCCTGATAAACGCCGCTGATGACATTGAAGCAGGTGGTTTTCCCGGAGCCGTTGGGCCCCAGAAGCCCGTGGATCTCACCCTTTTCCACACTCATGTTCAGATCGTTGATCGCTTTGAGACCTCCGAACTGCATCGTCACATGGTCGACTTTCAGTAGTTCCATGGTTCAGCCCTCCTGTGCAGTGTCTTTGCCGTTTTTCGGGCCCCGCCGCTCAGGCACCTTGTTCAGCAGATGATAATAGCGGTTGCGGATCGTACCGGCGATGCCATTGGGCATAAAGAACAGCACGAAGATAATCAGCGCGCCGTAAATGAGCATCTGGTATTCGCCGAACTGCTGGAGCACCTCCGTGACGAAAATAATAATCGCCGAGCCGATGATGGGGCCGCAGAAGGTGCCCATGCCCCCCACCAGAATCATGACCAGGAACATGGAGGACTGATCTGCCGAAAAGGACTCCGGGCTGATAAAGCGCACCAGATGTGCATACAGAGCTCCGCCAATACCGGCATAAAAGGCGGAAATCGTAAAGGCCATGGATTTATAAGTAGACAGCTTCATGCCGAACGCCTCGCTGGCATCGGGATTGCACTTGATGGCGCTCATGGCGCGTCCTACGCGGGAATCCACGATGCGCTGTTTGACGATCAAGCCCAGGACCACCAGCGCCACCACAAAATAGAGATAGGAGCCCTTACTGGTCAGCTGGAAGCCGAAGAAACTCACGGTAGGGATTCCGCCGATGCCGTTTGCGCCCCCGGTCAGCGATGTAGGTCCGTTCAAGGCCAGGAGCCGGACGATTTCTCCAAAGCCAATGGTGACTATGGCGAGGAAGTGGTGTACCAGCTTGGAGCACGGGATGGCCAGGAAATATCCCACCAGAGCGGCTATGCTGGCTCCCAGCAGCATGGACAGCAATACCGGCAGCCCCGCCTTGCTGAGAATGGCACTGAAATAAGCTCCGATGGCATAAAATCCCGCCTGGCCCAGGGAAATCTGTCCGGAGTAACCGAAGAGGATGTCAAACCCGGAATTGACGATGATGTAGATCCCCAGGGTACATATAATCAGGTGCATATAGGTCTGCTCCGGAAACAGAACAGGGTACAACAGCACCAGTGCCACCAGGCCCACCGCGAATATCTTCTGAAATTTGGAATTGGCGGCGATTGTCATAACTCGATTCATGCGCTCTCACCCCTTCCTCAGTCCGCTTTGACCTTCAAAATGCCGTGAGGCATTACGAAGAGAACCAGAATCAGTACGCCGAAGGAAATAATATCCTTAAAGGACGAGGAGATATAACCGGCAGCCATGGTCTCCACAACGCCGAAAATCAAACCGCCGATAATGGCGCCATACATATTTCCGTAGCCCCCCAGGACTGCCGCCGCGAAGCCCTTTGTGGAGAGGATGGCGCCCATCTTCGGGTACACACCGTAAATGGGAGCCAGGAGAATGCCCGCCACTGCGGACAAAGCCGCTGCCAGCGCCCACGCAATTCCCACCGTCAGGGGCACATTGATGCCCACAACGCCAGCCGCCATGGGATCCTGGGCTGCTGCCCGCAGGCTGGTTCCCAGCTTGGTGCGGCTCATGAACAGATGCAGACCGACCATACAGGCGATGGTCACCAATACAATCGCGATCTGCTGGGGAGAGATCGAGATATTGGCGATGCTGATGGGGTTTTCTCCCAGTGCGGAGGGAAAATTCTTGACATCAGATCCCCAGACGATCATGGCAAAGTTTTTCAGAAAAATAGAAAGGCCAATGGTTGCCAGCACAATGTGAATCTGCTGTGCTCCCCGCTTCAGCAGCGGGCTGATCATACCGCGCTGGAGCACGATGCCAAAGAGGAACATGATCCCGATTGCCAGCAGAACTGCCAGCACAAAGGGAATATGTAAGCTGACGTAAATGGTATACGCCACGTATGCACCCAGCATAAAGATCTCGCCCTGCACAAAGGACATCAAAGCGGATGCACTGTAGATCAAGCTGTATCCCAGGCCGATAAGCGCGTAAATACAGCCAACGGCGATCCCGCCGACCAATAACTGCCCAAACATAGTTTCTCTCCTTTTTATAAAGGGCGGTCGGCAAATAGTTCCGACCGCCCCTTGGGATTACTGCGCTTCCACGTATTTTCCGTCCTGGATCTGGAAGATGCGCATGGAGTCAATGCCCTCGCCGTTTTTCCCCACGTAAGAGAAGGTCCCCGCAAGGCCCACATGGCCGTCAATGTTGTTGTATGCATCCCGGAGTGCCTCGCCGCTGTCGGCCTGGGCAGCCTCCATAGCCTCGGCAATCATCATGACACCGTCATATGCGCGGAAGGCATTGTCGGATGCAGGGGGTTCACCGAACTCCTCAATATAGCGCTCCAGGAACTCTTTCATCAATTCGTCCTCGGCGTCATTGGGATCGCTGTAAACGATGTACTGGGAAGCAAACGCCACTCCGTTGGCGGCGTCGCCGGCATTTTCCAGAATCTCAGGCAGGGTGTAGCTCTCAGAGCCCAGGATCGGGCCGTCGAAACCGGATTGACGCAGCTGCTTTGTCACTGCGCCCAGATCGTCACCCAGGCACCAGACAAAGACCGCATCGGGCTCACTGGCATTGATCTTGGCAAACTGGCCGGTAAAATCCCGGTCGCCGTCGGTCATGGTCTCACTGGCCACGAATTCAATGTCATAGTCCTTGCAGGCCTCCTGGAATTCTTCTGCACCGGACGTGCCGTACTCACTGTTGCTGGTAAACAGCGCGATCCTCCGCAGGTTCTGGGAATCGGCATACTTAGCCAGCTGCTTGGCGGAAACAGAGCTGTTGGAAATGGAGCGGAACAGGTACGTGTATCCCTGCTCCAGCCACGTGGGAGACGTACCGCCGGAGACGCAGATGGTCTTGGCCTCTTCAATGACAGGCGCCGCCGCCTGGACATTGGCGGAGTGGAGGGAGCCGAAGATCGCGTTGACCTTGTCCACCTGAACCAGCTTTGTAGCTGCTTTCACGGCCTCCTCCGGCGAGGACTTGTCATCATAGGAAACGATTTCCAGCTGCTTGCCCAGTACGCCGCCGGCCTCGTTCAATTCATTCACCGCGATCTGCACACCGTTGAGGGCAGCCTGTCCAGCCTGGGCTGTTCCGCCGGTCAGCGGCCCGAAATAGCCGATCTTGATGGTAGACGAAGCGGAATCCTCACTGCTGCTGCCTTGGCTGCCGCAGCCGGCCAGCGCGGTCAGCATCAGCATACAGGCCAGTGCAAGACAAATCTTCTTTTTCATTTCGCATTCCTCTTTTCTTTTTATATTCTCTGCCGGAGGGGTTATCTGACTTATTTGTACCATATGGGGTTCTCTGGGGAAATCAACATTTCTATGATTTAGATTCACTTTTATATGATCGTAAATATTTTAATTTTTTCGAAAAAAAGTAAACGACACCTGCACAAATGAAGTGACCCCCAAAAGTTAGACAATATTTTGAAGTA
>ULSO01018836.1_pt1 | contig 12434 bp, 7 predicted proteins | sample 1956701 | NCBI WGS metagenome assembly ULSO01 (sample SAMEA4835708, study PRJEB28245) | human gut metagenome | biome: gut microbiome; material: fecal sample | place: Denmark | collected 2008 | reverse complement strand
GCGGCTTCTCTTCCGCCGCCGGGGAAATGCTCTCCGTCACAGGAGGCGAAATTTTCCTGGACAACGCCCCTCTCAAGGAACCCGGCCTCATCTCCTGGGAAATCTTCCTGTCGGAATCCCAGGAACGCATGGTGATGGCCGTGGAGGAAAAAGACCTTCCGGAACTCCGGAAGCTGGCAGACACTTTCCAGACGGAACTGACCGTCCTGGGCCATTCCGACGACACGGGAATCCTGAAGGTCTGGCACAAGGGGGAACTCGTCTGCTGCCTGGACAACTCCAAGCTGCATGACGCCCCCATCAAGAAGCTGGAATCCGTATTCACCCCTGGCAAGGCGCTCACAGGCCAGCCCCTCCCGGACAAGGATCTGAACAAATCCCTGGAAACCGTGATGGGAGACTTCGCCATCGTCTCCCGGGAACCCATCATCCGCGAGTACGACCACGAGGTGCAGGGCAACACCATCCTGAAGCCCCTGGCGGGCGCGCAGGCGGACGCCCCGCAGGACGGTTCCGTAGTGGACATCGACGGCTCGGACAAATGCATGGCCATGGCTTGCGCCATTCTTCCGGAATGGGGCAAAACGGATCCCTACGCCATGGGTACCGGCACCGTAGATGAATGTGTGCGCCAGCTTATCCTGGTTGGCTCCAATCCGGACAAAATCGGCCTGCTGGACAACTTCTGCATGGGTAATCCGGAAGATCCGGCGGAACTCGGCCGCCTGGTGGAATGCGTGAAAGCCATCGCCAAGGCGGCGGACGCGTACAATGCCCCCTTTATTTCCGGCAAGGACTCCTTCTACAACTACTTTGAAACGGAAGACGGCCCCATCAACGTGCCCGTCACCTTCCTCTGTTCCGGCTTCGGCGTGGTGGAAAACCCGGACCACGTCATCGGTTCTTCCCTGAGGAGGAGCAACAGCCTGCTGTACCTCATCGGCCATACGGAAGATGAAATGGGCGGCTCCGTCTTCGCCCGCACCCACGGGGTGGAAGACGGCAAGGTTCCCCAGACGGACTGCGCCGCGAACATGGAGCTGTACAAAGCCTACTACAGCGCCCTGACTTCCGGTCTGGTGCTCTCCGCCCATGACGTTTCCGAAGGCGGCCTGGCCGTCACGGCTGCAGAAATGGCCTTTTCCGGCAAGGGTGGCGTTCGGCTGGATCTCACGAAGGTACCGACTGCCAATGGCTGGAAATCCCCGGCAGTGCCTCTGTTCAGCGAAAGCACGGGCCGTATCCTTGTGGAGGTGGATCCGGAATTCGCCGCGGATTTTGAAACGGCTATGGACGGCTTCCCCTGCGCCTGCATCGGCGGCGTTACGGAAGAAAAGCGCCTCACGGCCACCTGCTGCGGCGGGGAAAAGGTGCTGGATTGCGACATAGCCAACCTCAAAAAGCTCTGGAAGGACGGACTTACCCCCTATTATTGATCCCCTGAAACCGGCATCTTACCAAACCAACGATTCATTTCTACCAATATGCCTCACGCACTTTTATTGAAATACCCCGGCACCAACTGCGACGTGGAAACGGAACGCGCCCTGCGCGCGGCAGGGTTCTCCACCCAGATCCAGCCCATCGCCACGGCTACGCCGGAACACGTCGCAAAATCCCAGCTTGTCGTCCTGGGCGGCGGGTTCAGCTACGGGGACTACGTCACCAGCGGCCGCCTGGCCCAGCTGGAAACGGAACGCTTCCTGGGGGATGCCCTGCAGCGGCATCATGCCGGAGGAGGCATGCTCCTGGGCATCTGCAACGGGTTCCAGATTCTCACCAAACTGGGCATTCTTCCTGACTCCAGCCTGATTGACAATAAAAAGGAACGTTTTGAATGCGTCTGGGCCAAACTGGTGAAAGTAGCCAAAAACTCTCCCTTCCTTCAAGGCCTGCCGGATGAATTCGAACTGCCCTCCGCCCATGCGGAAGGGCGCCTGGTCACCCGCCCCGGAGATGCGGAAAAATACCTGGCTGCCGGAAATGTGGCTCTCCAGTACGTAGACAACCGCGACGGCTGTGAATGCAGCATCGCCGGCCTCCAGGATTCCACCGGGCGCGCCATGGGTCTGATGCCCCATCCGGAACGCTTTCTGCTGCCCCGCCACCACTATGACAAGGACTGGGCCGGCAATGAAGACTGGGGCTGGGGGTACTTCCTCTTCAAATCCGCTTTTGACGCCCTGAAATAAAGGTTCATTCCCCATCAACCGCTCCCCCGCATTCATTCCATGACAGATACGGCTCTCATCGGTTCTTCCTGTGCCCTCGGCGTTTTCTGGTCCTCAAAACGGTACTTTGACTACCTGATTGATGAAACCAACCTGTCCCTGCTGCGCGGCAAGGAATTCGGGCAGGCCGTCATTATCTGCCCATCCCTCCGGGAAGGGGGCGCGGCTATTCGGCGGAATACGGCTCCCTTTCTGGCTCAGGTTAAAACCCTGATTGATATCCTGCATGAGGTGAAGGCGGAACGGGTGACCTACATCACCAGCATTGACACCCAGCCGGAAACGGGCAATGAACTTTCCCCCTTGCTCCGTAAACCGGAGGGCGAATGGCTGATGGCCCTGGTGGAGTTGAAAGACTTCATCAACCTTCGGTTCGGCCGCGTGCTGAACGTTTGCCTTCCGGAAGTTACCGGAACGGGAGCAGGCATGAGTGTGGCGGATCTGCTGGCGGCAGTTCCGGAAGGGACGGAAGAACTGGACGTAGCCCTGCTGGAACGCCACCAGCTTTATCCCATGCACCGCCTGGTCAGGGACGTGGAAAAAGCCTGGGAGTGCGGCATTTTTTCCGTGAATCTGGTTCCGGAACCCGTCACCGTCTTTGAACTGGTGGAACAGTGCTTCCCTTCCCTGGTCAGCCGCCTCCCCGTAGCGAAGGAAACGGATCCGTACGGGAGCGCCAGAACATCCGTTTACTCCACGCAGTACCACGATCCGGACACGGGTTATATCATGGACAAAGAGGACGTTCTGGCGGGGCTTTCCCCGGACAAACAGCCCTAGCCCCCAGTCTGGCTCCCGTCTCCAGGCCCCGCCAGCTCCCTGTGCAGGCAGAGCTTTTATTCCCCGCTTTCCGGAAGGGCTCTCCCACCAGGAGCCGTGCTTTCCTGTTGAGCGCATGCCGGAACGGTGCTATACAAAAGCCATGAAGATCAGTGACGACAGCCTCGAATTTTTAACGGAACTTCTGGAAACCCCAAGCCCTTCCGGCTTTGAAATAGACGCCCAGCGCATCTGGGCGGACGAACTGCGCAAATATACGGAAGATGTCCAGTGCGACACCTACGGAAATACCTGGGCCGTCTTCCACGCGGACGCGGAAGAAGCTCCCACATTGATGATTGAAGCCCATGCGGATGAAATCGGCTTCATGATCCGCCATATCACCAAGGACGGCTTCCTGTATGTGGAACGCGTGGGCGGTACGGATACGGCCATCGCGCGGGGGCGCCGCGTGCGCTTCCTTGGTTCCCAGGGCGAAGTGATGGGGGTGACCGGAAACACGGCCATCCACTTGAGGGAACCCGGAGAAAAGGAACCCAAAATCTGGGAAATTTACGTAGACGTAGGCGCCTCCTCTGACAAGGAAGTAGCGGAACTCGGTCTGCGAGTGGGCCACGTTGGCGTTTACTGCGACGGCCCCATGCTGATGAATGAAAACAAGCTGGTATGCCGGGCTCTGGACAACCGGTTGAGCGGCTTCATCCTGTCGGAAATAGCCCGCAAGCTGTGCAAGCTGAAAAAGCCCGTCGCCTGGAACGTGGTGCTTGTCAATGCCGTGCAGGAAGAAGTGGGCTGCATTGGCGCGGGAATGATTACCCACCGCCTGCGTCCAGATGCGGCCATCTGCATTGACGTGACTCACGCCACGGACTCGCCCGGACTGGACAAGGGCAAATTTGGCGATATCAGGCTTGGAGGCGGCCCTGCGGTCATCCACGGCACAGCCAATCATCCCAATCTGGTGGCCCGTCTGGAAATCGTGGCGGACAAGAATAAAATACCGCTCCAGCATGAAGCCGCCGGACGCCGCACCGGAACGGATACGGACAGTATCTACGTCTCCCGCGACGGCGTGGCCTCCGCGCTGGTGTCCGTCCCCCTGCGCTACATGCATTCTCCGGTGGAAACGGCCTCTCTGACAGATGTGGAAAACACAATCAAGCTGTTGCTGGAACTGGTCAAATCCCTGACACCGGGAGACTTTTTCGGCCACAAGCTGTAATACGGAACGGACGGCGGCATTGTGGATATGAACCGTCCTGCCGGGGGAAGGCGCGTAAAGGAGGCAATTTCCCCCGGCATGCTCCAATGCGGCAGCATTCAGGCCGCACCTCTCATTTGAAGCAGGGGCGGAATTACCCGCCGCAGGCATCCTGCGCCCCCATACGGCATTCTCCGCTTCCCGGCAGCGCTTCCCGTTCACCGGGCCCTGGCTTCCTCCTCCGTCATATTTTCCCGGAAACTATTACGGACCGGAAAACGGCAGGCTCCTTTCCTTCCGGTCACATCTCACTGAAATCCAGCCGGGTCACATTAAAGTACGTTTTCCCTTTCCGGCAGGAATCCCACAGGAGAATAAGCATAAGGGAAAAGAGGACCAGTCTCCAGGCCACTTCAAAGGGGTAGCTGGTTACCACCCTCTCCACGCCGATGCAGTTGCACGAGAGGGAAAGCCCCCTGGCCCAGCCCTGGACGAACAACGCCACGAACGCGAACGTGAGCGCGCTGCCCAGCAGCGCTGCCCCGGCACAGGTTCTGCGAAACAGGAGTCCCATACCCACCGCAATCTCGCACGACACCCCCAGGCAGGCCAGGGGATGCCCCCAGGCCTCCGGGAAAATGGAAAAACGGTCGATCGTCTCCTGAAGCTGGTCCAGATGAAGCAGCTTGCGCACCGCAACAAAAAGGAAAAAGCCCCCCATCCCCAGCCGCAGCAGGAGCAGGCAGAAACGGATAATTTTTTCCCTTAGCATCATTGGCATATTCCGTTTATTCAAAGTGAGTCTGCTGGGCGCTCACTTTTTCATTGCGCAAACTGTTCAGTTCATGGCGCACCTTTTCCAGCTCCATCTGAAGGGACTTCTCCCGTTCGGAGGCAGGAGCCGCGGAGGAAGACGGCTTACCGGCAGCTTTCTTTTCGCAGTCTGCGGCGTCTTCCGTAAAGAGCATTTTCAACCCGGGAGCCTTCGTGTCAAACTTTATAATGCCGGAAACAGGCTTTTGGGAACCGGGATGCTTCACGGAAGCCCTCACCGTCACCGTGCCGGGCCTGGTTCCCAGACGCACCAGAGCCGGAGCGGACCCCCATTTAACGGACTGGGTCAGCGTGCCGTCCGGGGAATCCGTCAGAAGTTCGGCGGGACCTTCCACGGAAAAAACAATCTCCTCATCATTCAGTCGCTTCACCGTTCCGCGGCCATCCGTAACCTCCGCCACCACGGCAAACACGTCGGAACCGTTGGCGTAAAAATCCACTCCATCTTCCCGATCCAGAGTCAAACGGATTTTTTCCGCTCTCCGGGCCGGGCGGACTTCATGCCTGGTCACCACCTTGCCGCCTATCAGGCCTTCCGCCACCAATTTCACCGCCCCCTCCTTGCCTGACGAGGCAAGCTTCTTGTTTTCCATGAAGTCCCAGGCTTTCGGGAACACGACGGGAACGTGCTTGAGGCCTCCGGGACAGGACGCCACCTTCTTTTCCACCAGGGGTCCTCCGTTGACACTCAGGCGAACGGAATCACAATTGGAAAACACCGTCACGTCTTCCGGAGAAAAGGGAGTGCATTCATTGGCGATGTGCACCACAGGGCCGGAACCCAACCCGTTTCGCGTCTTCCGGGGACGCTGGGACATAAATGCGTAATAGGAGGTTTTGGGCTGCCTGAAAGCATCCAGAATACCGCCGTAGAAGGGATCCGGATGGTAACCGCGCTGATGGTCGAAAGGATGCCACAGGCAGCCGCCGAAATGATAGGCCGGAGCGGCGTTCAGCGTATCGTACGTCGTATATGGGAACGAGGTCTTGAGGTAGTGAAGGGCCTGCACCATCATGGGAGCTTCACCCCAGTGACGGGCTACACGGGAGGTGGAGTTGTGGGCGGACCAGGTATCCACGTTATCACCGAATTCACGGGTAAAATACGGTTTGCTGTTCTTCCGTTCCTTGATGGACCAGTGTTTGTCCCCCGTAACCGGGTGGGCATACAGAACTTCATAATGCTGGCTGCTCTGAGCCACCGCGTCGCAAGCGGTGTAGCATCCCTTGTACGGATATTCCTCATGCACCAGGTCGCGGGCCTTTTTGGCGAAATCCGCCGGGTAATGAGTTTCATTCAAAATAGGTTCCCACATCATCACGGAGGGATGGTTCCTATCCCGGCGCACCATCTGGCGGATATCGTCATACACCCGGTCAGCAAAAGGGCCGCTGCCCCAGAACTGCCAGCCCGGCGTGGCGACGATGACGAAAAGGCCCAGACGGTCGCAGGCGTCCATGAAAGCCGGATCCTGCGGATAATGGGCGCTCCGGATCACGCGCATGCCTGCCTTCCTCAATTTCACGGCATCCTGCCATTGCAGGTTGTTGGGCACTGCATTCCCAAGCCGGGCAAAATCCTGGTGCCTGTTGCCGCCAATCAGCTTTTCAGGAAACAGGGATCCATTGAGCACCAGCCCCTTTTCCGTAATTTCCACCGTCCGGACACCCACCCTTATGGAACGGTTGTCCAGCAAATGGGCCGGATCTTTGGAATGGTCCCCTCCAACAGCGTCCCATACTTCCACGCTCAACGTGTACAAATCGGGATTGTCCGGAGACCACGGTTTCACGTTGGAAAGCACAAGAGGAATATCCACTTCACCCGTGGAATGGGGCGGAATAGTCAGCGGAACCGTCTCCCCGGCAGGATCCACCCCCTTGGGGTCCGTCATCACCGCCTGCACGCGCACCTTCCGTTCCTTGTCTGCCTGGTTGGCCACCTGAACCTTCACCCCCACCTTGCCCTTGCGGGTACGGGGATCAAGAAATTCCGTCCGGAAAAAAACTCCCCCTCCGGCCACAGTTCCGGCCTCGTTCGGGTCCGTGATATACACGGGTCCGGTGGAAATGAGGTACACATCCCGGTAAATACCGCCAAAATAGGAAAAATCCAGGCCTTCCTGGGGTTTGCCGGGGGGATAGGAAGCGTCGTTGGAATTGTCCGCCTTCACGGCGATGACATTCTTTTGTCCCGGTTTCAGCCACTTGTCCAGATTGACAATCACGGGAAGATATCCGCCGAAATGCTCCGCGGCCTTCTCCCCATTCACCCAGACCTCGCTCTTTCCCATGATGCCCTCAAAATACAGGGTGTTTCTCCTCCCCTCCAACCGGGAGGGAGGAATAAATGTTTTCCGGTACCATACCGGCCCCTGGTAGTTGGAACAGCCGCTGGCCTCTTCCGGAAGAAGCTCAATGCCGTTGGGGAGGTTGACGGACTCCCAGGAGGAATCGTCAACATCCGGGCTGGCCGCTTCCTCCGGTGTCTTCTCTCCCTTGAACAGTTTCCAGCCCACATTCATGCCGTAAACGTCCCTTTTCGTTACGTTTTCCGGCAGGCGAAGAGCCCCTGCCACGGAATAGGCTCCCGTAGATGAAGCGGCCTCCTCCTGATCGGAAACCGCATCGGCATAAAGGGAAAAAGAGCCGGCCAGACATGCCGCCGTTATGAGAATGGTAGTGACTTTCATCATGGAATAGGGGAATGCAAAATTAATATACGGAGCTCCCCCGGCGCCATCTTTCATTCATATAATACATCCTTGCGTATAATGCAAATACATATGTCATCCGGCATCTTCCGCTTGACCTGGAAGGCATGTTTTTTCATAGTCGACTCGCCCTGTACGGGATTATCCCGCAGCCCCGGTCCGAGTGCCAGGTTTTCAGTCCCGTGAAAAGGAAAAAGCGAGGCGTTCCTCCACCGGCTGTCTCAGGGCTATGCCTTTATCCACTAGTTTTTTATGTCATCTTTCTTTCAGAAAATTGTCAAACTTTTCTCCTATGACATTGGCATTGACCTGGGCACCGCCAACACCCTGGTCAACGTCAAGGACCAGGGCATCGTTCTGCGCGAGCCTTCGGTCGTCGCTGTCAAGGGGGACAAGGTTCTGGCCGTGGGAGACGAAGCCAAGCGCATGCTGGGCCGCACCCCCGGCTCCGTCACGGCCATCCGGCCGTTGAAGGACGGCGTCATCGCCGACTTCTACATCACGGAGGAAATGCTCCGCTACTTCATCAAAAAAGCCACGTCCAGGTACTACCTGATCAAGCCGCGCGTGCTCATCGCCATCCCCTCCGGCATTACGGAAGTGGAACGCAGGGCCGTCAAGGAATCCGCAGAAGCGGCCGGAGCCCGCCGCGTGCCTCTGATTGAAGAACCCATGGCCGCCGCTATCGGTGTAGGCCTTCCGGTTCAGGAAGCTGCGGGCAACATGATTGTGGACATCGGCGGCGGCACGACGGAAGTGGCGCTTATTTCCCTTTCCGGCATCGTTTACAGCCGTTCCGTCCGCTGCGCCGGGGATGAACTGGACGACGCCATCATCTCCTACATGAGGAGAACCTATAATCTCATGGTCGGGGAACGTACTGCCGAAGACATCAAAATCCGTATCGGCTCCGCCTATCCCCTGCCTCAGGAACTCTCTATCGAGGTCAAAGGCCGCGACCTGGTCGCGGGCCTGCCCAAGACAGTGACGATTCGATCGGAAGAAGTGCGTGAAGCGCTCACGGAACAGCTCAACACGATTGTTGACGCCGTGCGGACGACTTTGGAACGCTGCCCCCCTGAACTGGCCGCCGACCTTGTGGACCGGGGGATTGTTCTGGCTGGAGGAGGAGCTCTGCTGCGCGGGCTGGATCAGCTCCTGCATGAACAGACGGGACTGCCCATCCACATTGCGGAAGACCCTCTGAGCGCCGTTGCGGAAGGTACCGGGAAAGCCCTCCAGGAACTGGACTTCTTCACCAATGTTACTGATGCGGAAGACTAAAGACGGAATCTCCGGAGCAAGCGCTCCGGCCTTGCGTCTGCCGTACTGCCGCATCACATCAACGCAACTGCCTGCATGATTCCTTTCCGGCCATCCCTACAGCTTCAACTCCAGCCGCTCCTGACGGGAGACGGCCCACCGGAAACATTACGGGCAATAGCACACCCTAGCTTATTCTCACCCCGTGTTTACAAAAATGCTTAAAAAAATCAAACGGGCCTTCGGCTTCGGATCCTGCGATCCCATGGAAGGCTCCACTATCATCATCAATGCCGAAAAGCTCGAACGCCGCGTGGCCCTTCTGGAAAACGGCGTATTGGAAGAATACACCATTGAGCGCGAAGGCGAAGACAACATCGTAGGCGGCATTTTCAAAGGCCGCGTCAAGAACATCGAACCGGGCCTCAAAGCCATGTTCGTGGACATTGGGCAGGAAAAAAACGCCTTTCTGCACTTTTGGGACGCGCTTCCCGCCGCACTGGACTCCAGCCTGGAAGAAATCGAACGCGAAGGCCGTCCGAAAAAACAGCAGCGCAAAATCACGTCCAAAGACATCCCGGACATCTATCCCATCGGCTCTGAAATCATGGTGCAGGTCACCAAGGGACCGATCGGCACCAAGGGTCCCCGTGTCACAACGAACGTATCCCTGGCTGGACGCTACCTGGTCCTGATGCCCTTTACGGACCAGTTCGGCATCTCCCGTAAAATTGAAGACCCCAAAGAGCGCCTGCGCCTGCGCCAGATCATGCAGAAACTGAATGTTCCGGATGGAATGGGTATCATCATGCGCACGGTGGCACAGGGCCAGCGCTACCGCCACTTTGTCCGCGACCTCGCCATGCTGCTGGAACAATGGTACAGCGTGGAAGAAAAGAAGGAGGCCAATCCGGCCCCCGTCTGCGTGTACAAGGAACCGGATCTGATTGAACGCACGGCACGGGATTTCCTTACGGACACCGTAGACAACATCATCTGCGACAACGCGGAAACCACGGAACACATGCGCGCCATCGCCGGAAAAATCTCGCGCCGCGCCAAGCGCCACATCCAGCACTTCCCCGTGCGCACGCCTATCTTTGAAGAACTGGGAATTGAAAAACAAATCAATGAAGCTTTCCAGCGCCAGGTGCTCCTGCCCTGCGGAGGCTATTTGGTGATTGACGAAACGGAGGCGCTGATCGCCATTGACGTCAACACCGGACGCAACAAGGGAACCAAGGATCTGGACAAGACCATTCTGGATACCAATCTGGAAGCCGCCTATGAAATCGCGCGCCAGCTCCGTCTGCGCAACATCGGCGGTCTGGTGGTGGTGGACTTTATCGACATGCGCCACAGGAAGGACCAGCAGGCCGTTTACAAGGCCATGAAGGACCGCCTGAAACGGGACAAGGCAAAAACCCAGGTACTGCAGATCACCCCCATCGGCCTGATGGAAATGACGCGCCAGCGGCTCAACGAGAGCCTCCGGGAATCCGTTCATGATCCGTGCCCGTACTGCGGAGGCAGGGGACGCGTCAAATCCGTGATGACCATGAGCGTGGAAATCCAGCGGCAAATTTACGCCTGCATTCAGAAATACCGGGACACCATCGGGGACATGGTCATCGTCGTCAACTCGGAAGTGCTCTCCCGCTTCAAGAATGAAGACGCCAGTCTGCTCATGGAACTGGAACGCCAGCACAGCGGAAGGCTGATCTTCCGGGGCGACCACAACCAGCACCGCGAATCCTTCGCCATTTACGACGCCCGGTACGACAACAAGCCCCTCTACCAGTCCGGGCAATAGCCTGAAAATCAAATCCGGCTTTCCGGGCCGGGCGATACCCTCGCCCGGCCTTTTTTACGCCGCCATGAACAATATCCCCACTTCCCCCAACGACCCCGTCAACACGGACATTCTGCTGGTGGCGGAAGACCGCATCAAAGGGTTCCGCCGCCTGCCCTTCCACGCCATTTCCGAACAATGCGGACATCCTGTTCCGGTAGTTATCCAGCGGCTGAAAGCCATGATGGAGGCCGGAGTAGTGCGCCGCGTGCGCCAGACGCTGCTGGCGACCAAGCTGGCCCAGGGAGCCCTGGTGGCCTGGTCCCTGCCGGAGGAAAAACTGGATGCCGCTTTTGACTGGATGAAGGAGCAGGACCCTTTTACGGGCCATGTGGTGCTCCGCAATACGGATGCGGCCAACCCCGGCGCCAACTACAGGCTCTGGACCACGGTCAAGGTGCCCGTGGGATGCGGTACGCCGGAAGAACACTGCGGCATCCTGAAACGCCATATCGGAGCGGACGGCTATGTTCTGCTGCCGGCGCGCGGCGTCTTTGCGCTGGGAGTGGGACACATGCGCCGCAGGGGACTCAGGCCCGGAGAAAAAACCCCGGAACCGGCTCCCATGCAGGAAACGAAAACCGTTTCTCTCTCCGAACTGGAATGGAAGGTGCTCCTCTCCGTCAAGGAACAGCTCAGGCCTGAGGAAATGGTGGAAGATCCCTGGTCCCTCCGTGCCGCACGGGAAGGGCTGGGAACGGAAGAATACTGCCGCACGGCAGAAGAACTGGATCGGAAGCAGGTCATCGGCCGTTTCGCCACTTTTCTGGAACATGTGAGAGCCAAAACGGACGACGGCCCTGTTACCAAATACAACGGACTGTTCCATTGGACGGTTCCCTCCGGCATGGAAATCCGGGCAGGAGCGGAATGCGGGCGCCACATCTGCATGACCCATTGTTATTGGAGAACGGGCGGAGATGTTTTTGGAGGAGCGCAAATCATGGGTGTGGTGCACGGATTGGAAAAAGATGCCGTTTTGGAACACAAGGCGGCGATTGACCGTCATCTGGAGGCCTCCGGCATTCCCATCCTCCACACGGCTGTTTTCTGGGGCGAACGTTCGGAAATCAAGCCTTCCGAAATTTCTCCGGAACTGTATAGGAAATGGATGGAAGAAGTAAAAAAAGCTCCCGTTCTGCAGTAACTCCCTTCTCCACGCCCGCCTCCGGCGGTCTTCCCCCGGTCGAACAGCTTTTCCCTCCGAACTCCCGCGAATGCCGTCACGAAGCCACAAGCATTTTTAATGCTGCAACTGAGATGCCGGCTGTTTCCCCTCCCTCCGTCCTGCTGTACCGCTTAGTTCCCTGTTCCCGGCCTACAGCGGCTTAATACCGTTTTTCCGGACGTTCCAGGATCTTTGATACATCTTCCTGTCAATTCAGGAAACGGGACTGAAGAAATCCATTTCAAGCCTTCAGGGAGACGCACGTCCCAATCTGATGAGCTATTCATGTTCTCCTTTGCTACGACGCTGTTTCCTTTCCGGATACACCGGGAGAGGCTTCTGCCTGCAGAAACAAGAAGAAGGCAACATAAGGGACGCCTCCCCCTTACGG
>ULSO01004440.1_pt1 | contig 12449 bp, 9 predicted proteins | sample 1956701 | NCBI WGS metagenome assembly ULSO01 (sample SAMEA4835708, study PRJEB28245) | human gut metagenome | biome: gut microbiome; material: fecal sample | place: Denmark | collected 2008 | reverse complement strand
GGCGGTTTTGTTTCTTACTATGCCGGTGAGCGAGCAGGAAGTGGACGTCGCGGTATACAGAGGAGTAAAACTCAGGAACGACGGGGATTACTGGACCGTAGTAAGCACGACGAAAGCCAGTCGGAAAACGATAGAGATTCCTTCGGTCTACGAGGGAAAAAGCGTCGAGAAAATCGAAAGACTTACCGGAAACGAAACCGTGGAACAGATTATAATTCCCGAATCGATAAGAAGAATAGCCTCGGACTCCTTCGACGCGCTCGATACGCTCAAATCGATTATAGTCGTGAATACGAACAGGAATTATAGGTCGGCGGACGGGATTCTTGTGAGCGGCGACGGAACCGAAATAATCAAGGCTCCCGAATCCTACGACTTCGGCGGAAAGCTTTTCGTCGTTCCGGAAAAGGTCGAAACGATAGGCGCGAAGGCTTTCAAAAATTGCAGAATAACGGCGGTCGCGTTTCCCGATTCGGTAAAGATTCTGGGCGACGGAGCTTTCTCGGGCTGCGGAAAACTCACCGAAGTCGCGGGAATGGAAAAATCCTCGCTCATAGCTCTCGGAAGAGGCTGCTTCGAAAACTGCGAAAGCCTTATGAAAGCCTCGATTCCCGCAAGCGTCATAAACATCGGAGCCAAATGCTTTTATAACTGCAAGGCTCTCTCGTCGATTATCGTGGACGAAGACAACGGAAGTTACCGTTCCGAGGAAGGAATGCTCGTTTCGACGGACGGAGAAAGATTTATCGCCTGCGCGGCGGGAGACAGAAGAGAAGTCCTGACTCTGCCCGAGGGAGTAAAATCTCTCGCGGAGGGAGCCTTTTCGGCAAACGGCTACGTAGTCAGACTCGACCTTCCTTCGACTATGGAAAGCGTAAGATTCAACGCCTTTTACGACTGCGAGGCTCTTACGGGAATAGTTCTCGGTTCGGAAAATCCGCCCTCCGTTCAGGCGGACGTCGGAGAAGCCGTACCGACGGTCTCCTTTTTCGTTAAGGAGGAATCGGTGAAGCTCTACGAGGAGAGCGAAAACTGGAAGGGCGTGAGAGTGCTTCCGTCGAGGTTTTCGGGCAATATCGCCTGGATAACCGTCGAGGAACTTCGGGAATACGAGGTCGGACGGTATCTCGAACTCATCGACTGCGGAGCAAGACTTACGGACGCGGTCGCAGCGGCTTATTTCGGACGGGGCGTCGCGAAAATCCCCGACTCGGTCGAATCGGAGCTTCTTACGGCGGGCGGCGACGAAGTAAGAATCGTCGGCTCTATGAAATACGCCTTTTCGCCCGTGCGCGTAACGGAGATTGTTTTCGGCGGAGAATATCTGTATATCGGCGGAGATTTCAACGGATACGCGGATATCCGCAGAGTGGTTCTGGGTAAAAACGTGAAAAGAATAGGCGAGAAAGCTTTTTCGGATTGTACGGGGCTGGTTTCGGTGAGTTTCGACGGCGCGGACGGCGATGGCTTCGGGAATCTCGAATTCATAGGCAAAAACGCTTTTTCGGGCTGCACATCTCTCGAATCGGCGGAACTTCCCGCTCTTGCGAACGATAAGGAAACGATAATTTCTCCCGGCTGCTTCGGAAATTGCCCGAAGCTTTCGCTTGTCGTCCTTCACGGAAGGATAAATTATACTTCGCGGATAAGAAGAGTAGCCGACTCGGACATATTGACTCTCGTCGTACCCGACGAACTCGAAGACTTTTATTCGGAGGTTCAGCACTATGCTATGTGGGGAGTCATAAGAGGCTCTACGCTGCTTACGGCGAGCGAATATAAATCCGAGGGACGAAAATCTCCGCCTCAACCCGTGGAAGAAAACAAGGAAAACCTTACGGAGGAATTATGAAGGAAGAATTCTCGAGGACGGAAAAACTCGTCGGCGAAGAGGGAGTCGGAAAACTCTCTCGGGCGAAGGTAATCGTTTTCGGAGTGGGCGGAGTCGGCGGATATTGCGCGGAAGCTCTCGCAAGAAGCGGAATAGGCTCGATCACTCTCGTGGACAGCGACGTTGTAAGCCTTTCCAACGTAAACCGACAGATAATAGCTCTGCATTCCACGGTCGGACGATTTAAAACCGAGGTTATGGCGGAAAGAATAAAGGACATAAATCCCGATTGCTCGGTTTCGGTCGTAAATCGTTTTCTGACTCCCGAAAACGCGGACGAATTCGACCTCGGAGATTACGGCTACGCGGCGGACTGCATAGACACCGTGTCCTCGAAGATATTTCTCGCCGAATACTGCTTCCGCAAGGGAATAAAACTGATTTCGTCGATGGGCGCGGGAAACAAACTCGACGCGCAGGGCTTCAGGATTACGGACTTATATAAGACTCAGGGCTGTCCGTTGGCTAAGGTTATGCGCAGAGAGCTTAAAAAGCGCGGCGTAACCAAGCTGAAAGTCGTGGCGAGCGATTGGCTGCCCGTAACGCCCGTCGATTGCGGGTGTGAAAAAGCCGAAAAACCTTCGGAAAACGGACTTGCAACAGGGACGGAGAATATTGCAACGGACAAAAAAGGCTTTAACGGCGGTGAAAACGAAAAGTGTTCGCCGATTTCGCCGGTCAAGCGAATAACACCGGGGAGCGTTTCGTTCGTTCCGTCGGTAGCGGGACTTCTCGTCGCTCAGGCGATAATTACGGACGTTCTTGCGGAAAATTAAAGGTTTTCGTTTTCTTCGGGAAACGGGAATCTCCGAGGAGAGCGGATTTCTTCGGGGGGACGGAGATTTCTGATGAAAACCGTCTTTTGTCGGAAACGGAGATTTTTTCGGGGGAAGGCTCGTTTTTAAAGAAAAAGAGAAGAAAAGCCCGTTTTCTGTGGAAAAAGTCGGAGTTATCCACATAGGTGTGGATAAGTCGGTGTGGAAATGTGGATAAGCCCTTACGAAAAGAAGGAAAAAGTTATTGAAAAAGTCTTTACGAAAGGAAAAACGAAACCGATAGGTTGGCGGGGAAAGGATTTATGATGAACGACGGCATAGGAGACGTGATTTCGATAGCCGGTCTTTCCAAAAACGCTGGGAAGACTACTCTTCTCAACAGGCTCATACGGGATTATAAGGGGACGCTCGCGCTGACGAGCATAGGTTACGACGGCGAAAGCGTGGACGCGGTTACGGATACGCCCAAGCCCAACGTTTTCGTGAGGCGCGGGACGATAATCTATACCGCCGAAAGCGTCGTCCGCGAAAGCGATATAACCCGCGAAATCGTCGGAGTTACGGATATACGGACGGCTCTCGGGCGAGTAGTTGCGGTAAGGGCTTTGTCCGACGGAATCGTAACTCTTGCCGGACCTGCCGCGGGAGAGGACCTTATAGAGCTTACCGAAGATTTCAGGCGGCTCGGAGCGGAAAGAATGCTTATCGACGGAGCTTTGAGCCGAAGGGTATTCGCGACTATCGGAAAGAGCAAGGAATTTATGTACTGCATAGGAGCGTCTTATTCGCCCGATATGGAAAAGACCGTCCGCGACGGAGCTTTCTGCGTAAAGCTGATGACTACGGGCGTTCGTCCGGAGAATTCTCCGCGGGAAGTTTTTGCCGTTGAGGGAATACTGACCGACGCTATGGTCGAGGAAATCGTCCGCGAGAGGAAACGAGTGGATTTCGTTGCGGAGGACGCGGGAAAGCTTCTTATCTCCGAAAAATCCTACGATGCGATTATCCGGACGGGCTGCGGACTTTTCGTGCGTTATCCCGCGAAATGCGACCTCGTAGCGGTCAATCCCTACTCCGCTTACGGACATTCTTACGACCGACCGACATTTTTCCGTAAGGTCCGCTCCGTTATCCCGCAAAACATTCCCGTCATAGATTGCTTCCAAGCCTAACCCGCTTTCTTGTAAGAAAGCTTGGCAAAGACCGGCGTGACGCTTCCGCTTTCTTTCGAGAAAGTGGAGCAAAGAACTCCGATAGCTCCGCGGAATCCGGGATTTTTCTTCACGGAGAAAATCGTTCGCCGAAATTACTTTTCGGATAGTTCAGGCAAAGAACTTCACTTGCTCCGCCCGACCATAGAAATTCGCTCTTTATAAAAAACAGAGTCGTCTATACTTCATCGGACGGACGCCCCCAATGGGTCCGGCGTCACGCCGGTTCTCGAAAGAAAGTGGAATGACTATTGAATCTGGAATTAAAACGGGAATAGAGCGCGAGGCCGAGCGAAACCGAAGCCGCAACGAAGTACCACACGGGGAAGAACGCGATAAATCCCGTTGCGAGAAGCAGCAGCCCCGTTCCGAAATAGGCTCCCGAGCGTTCCCGCGAAAGAGCGCGGGCGAGTTTTTTTGGGAGTTTGGGCTTTTCGGAAAAGGAAAAGGTCGGTTCGGGCGTAATTCCGGCGTTGTCGAGAAGGGTTTTGAGTTCGGGGAGGCATATCATCCGGAAAGAAAATCCGTCCGGCAAGGGAAAACCGAGACTTTCGGCGGCGGTTTTTGCGGTAAAAACGACGATTTCGCGCGAGCCGAAGGTTTTTGCGACGGAAAAAGCGGGGATTATCTCGTCGGGCGAGGACGGAAAACGCGAAAAACATATGACCGCGACGATTTTTTCCGTTCCGTTATCGGCGAGAAAGACGTTTTTCAGAAAGGTTACTTCGTAGCCTCGGCGGACGTACAAATCCGCGACGATATTCACGGCTTTCGGATTCGAAATAAGTTGAAAACCGAGCGACGACAAGGCTTTCGACTCCTTTGCGGAAAGGCTTCGGCAACGCTTTTTCTTACGGCTGATTCCGTCGTAAATAATTCCCGCGGCGGCTGCGGCTGCTATCGCGACGAACAGACAGACGAGATTGTTGCGGAGGTAATAGCGCGCCCAGGTAAAACCGAGAGCGAAAGCCGATACGTAGACGAAGATATAATCGGTGACTGCGGACATAATTCTGCCTTTTACGTGAGATTGTACTTTCAGTTATTGCCCGAAAAACAAGAAACTAAACCCCAAGCTTTCTTTCGGAGAAAGCTTGGCAAAGACCGGCTTGACGCTTCCGCTTTCTTTCGAGAACCGGCGTGACGCCGGACCCATTGGGGGCGTTCGCCCGATAAAGTTAAGTAATTTCGGCGAACGACTTTTTTCACGAAAAAGAATCTCGGATTCCGCGAAGCTATTGAAGTTCTTTGCTCCACTTTCTCGAAAGAAAGTGGAAGCGCCAAGCGTCGGGCTTGCAAGAAAGTAGGTCTTGTATATTGTTGCAATAAACGGAAAAATCGTGTAAAATATAGAAAAAACGAAACGACGGGCAAAGGTTCCGAGCGAAAAGGATAACCGTCAGGGATAATCGCAAGGATATTCTTTCGGAAAAAGCCCCGAATCAGGAGAAATATAAATGGAATTAGGCGTAGTAGGATTACCGAACGTAGGAAAAAGCACGTTGTTCAACGCAATAACCAAAGGCGGCGCGATGAGCGCGAATTATCCGTTCTGTACGATAGAACCGAACGTCGGAGTCGTCGACGTTCCCGACGAAAGACTGAATAAACTCGCCGCGCTCTACGACAGCAAAAAAATAACTCCGGCGTTCATAAAGTTCGTGGATATAGCCGGACTCGTCAAGGGCGCGAGCCACGGAGAAGGTCTCGGAAACAAATTCCTTTCGCATATAAGGGACGTAGACGCGATCGTCCACGTCGTAAGATGCTTCGAGGATTCCAACATAACTCACGTCAGTGACAAAATCGATCCCGTGAACGATATGGAAACCATCAATTTAGAGCTTATATTCGCCGATATGGACACGGTTTCCAAGCGCGCGGAGAAAGCCGCGGGACTCGTCAAAACGGGCGACAAGAAGTACAAAGAAGAGGCCGACGTGCTTCAGGCGCTTCTTGCGCATCTCGAAAAAGGACTTCCGGCGAGAAGTTTTCCTCTTTCCGAAGAACAAAGGGAATACGTTGACAGGCTTATGCTTCTTACGGCGAAGCCTATGCTTTACGCGGCGAACATAGCCGAAACGGATCTCGGCAAGCCTTACGAAGAAGTTCCGCTGCTTAAAGCCGTTATGGATAGGGCGAAAGAAGAGAATACCGAGGTTCTCGTGGTTTCGGCGAAGGTCGAAGAAGAGCTTTCCGAGCTCGGCGACGAAGAAAGGGATATGTTCCTTCACGAATTGGGACTCGAAGAAAGCGGGCTTAACCGACTCGTCAAGAAGTGCTACGCGCTCCTCGGACTCATATCCTACCTCACCGCCGGCGAAAAGGAAACCCGCGCCTGGACGATTAAGGAAGGAACGAAGGCTCCGCAGGCAGCCGGAAAGATTCACAGCGACTTCGAAAAAGGATTTATCCGCGCGGAAATCGTCCCGTACGAAACTCTTCTCGAATGCGGAAATTATCTCAACGCAAAGGAAAAAGGCAAGGTCCGCTCGGAAGGCAAGGATTACGTGATTAAAGACGGCGACGTCGTTCTTTTCCGATTTAACGTATAACTCCTCCACTTTCTTTCGAGAAACCAGCGTGACGATTTCACTTTCTTTCGAGAAACCAGCGTGACGCTGGACCCATTGGCTTCGCTACGTCCGAGAGATTCTGAAAATCCGAATTAACAGACCGCTCGGCGGGACATCGGACTCATTGGGGGCGTCCGCTCGATGAAGTATAGACGAGTCTGTTTTTACAAAGAGCGAATTTCTATGGTCGGGCGAAGCCAATGAAGTTCTTTGCCAAGCTTTCTCCGAAAGAAAGCGGGGAAAAATCGACTATAAAAAAAGGAGAATATAAAACTATGAAAAAGACAATGCAGAAGAAACTCATAGTATTGCTGCTCGTGCTTGCGATACTGACTTCTCTGGTGCTTTGCGGCTGCGGCGACAAAAAAGTCAGCAAACGCGTTACGATTTACCTCGTCGACGCCGACGGAAGCGCGGTCGAATGCACGGCGGTCACTACGGGCGACAACTTCGCGGACCTTCTCGTCGAAAAGCAGAACGAACTCGGAATCGAATACGAAGACAGTGCGTACGGAATGTACATAACTTCCATCCGCGGCTGGGAAATGCCCGCAAATTCCTTCGTTTCCGTTCTCGCAAGCTTCAGGACGGTCGAGGGCAGCGACGCGATTTATACCGACCCTTCGTCGCAGTATAATCTTCATTACGTTTGTATGAACGGCGCGGAATGCGATTCGACTCTCGTCGGAGCTTCCTCTCTTCCTCTCGTAGACGGAGCGACTTACGTTCTTATTATCGTCAGGTATTGATAATTCCGTCCGCAATCCGCAGAAGAGCGCGCATCGATAAACGAGAGTTTTTAATCCGCGGAAAATTGCAGCAACGAAAGCAAAGATTAAGACTTCGTAAATACGCGCGAGGCGACAAGCCCGAAATCATATCGGTTTCGGGTTTGTTTTTTTCGTAAATAGCAGCCGCTTGCTTAATCGGAAAACAAAATATTTAAAAAAATTAAAATTTAACTTTATGAAACGTTTGACAAAGAGAGAAATGTAGGTTATAATAACGACCGATACCCGCGCGGGAAGGGTCTGCCGAGGTATAAAGTAAGAAAGGAGGGCGGAAAATGGAAGACAAGAGGAAGATGGCAGTAGACGAGCTCTTGTCGCTTAATCCCATAATAGGAAAGAAGTTTTTCTCCGCCGTGCAGCTTCCGAGGGAGGACCGTCTCGTTAATCGCGGACAGTTTTTCATACTCGTGGAGCTTCAGAGAAACGGCGAAATGAGAATGTCCGCTCTTGCGGATAAATGCAACGTTTCGGCGCAGCAATTGACGTCGCTTGCCGACGGGCTGACGGAAATCGGTTTCATAGAGCGTTTTCAGGACGAAAAATGCCGCAGGAGCGTAATTGCGAGACTTACGGAGAAAGGGCTTGCGTATATTATGGAGGAGCACGACAGGGTGCTTGAAACGGCTCTCGGGCGTCTCGGCGATATCTCGGACGAAGAGCTTGACGAGCTTTACCGCAGCGCGGTCAGCATAAGACGCATTCTCGAGAAGTAAGGCGATTCGTTCCGCCGCGGATTTTGCGGGAACTGGATTCCGTCCGCGAGCAAGGTTTTTTGCGAAATGCGGACTTCGTTCGACGAGTTGCGAGTTTCGTCCAATGAAACTGAGAGTTCGTTTAACGAGCGGCTGAAATTCGTTCGGATAATCCGGAGGCAAAAGGACAAGTGCGATTCAAGTAAAAAGACAAGACAATATTCAATTTCAAATTATTCCAAGAGGAAAAAAGAAAATATGATAAAAAAATTATTTCCCTATACCAAGGGTTACAGACGGCAGACCGTGCTGTCGGCGGTTTTCGTTATTTTCGAGGTAATTCTCGAAATATCCATACCGCTTATGATGTCCATTCTCGTGGACGTGGGCGTCAGCGGCAAGGAGTTCCCCGACCACTTCATTCCTCAGCTATGGAAATCGATAACGGAATCTCTCGGGATTTATCCGCAGACTTCGGGTTTCGTGTGGTTTATGGGCGGAATGATGATTTTTATGGCGGCTTTATCGCTGTTTATGGGCGTGGCTTCGGGACTTAACTGCGCGGAAGCCTCCAACGGCTTTGCGGCAAATCTCAGGAGCGCGCTTTTCAGGAAGGTTCAGGAATTCTCCTTCCATAACGTCGATAAATTCTCCTCCGCAAGCCTTATAACGAGGACCACTACCGACGTAACCAACACTCAGCAGGCTTTTCAGATGCTTATAAGGGTTGCTTTCAGAGCGCCGATTATGCTTATTATAGCGGCGATAACGGCGTTTTCCATAGATTGGGAGCTTGCTCTCATTCTCTGCGTGGCTATTCCCTTCCTCGGCGTGAGCATAGGAATCATCGGAACGAAGGCTTTCGGAGCCTTCAGGAAGATGTTCGAGCGTTACGACGCCTTCAACCTCAGAGTTCAGGAAAACCTTACGGCTATCCGCGTAGTCAAGGCTTTCGTCAAGGAGGACCACGAAACCGATGCCTTCAGAAAGGCTGCGAACGACCTCTGCGAAACCTCGAGAAAAGCCGAAAAGATTATCATCTGGAACGCTCCGATAATGCAGTTCACGATGTACGCGACGCTTATAGCGGTTTACTTCTTCGGCGGACAGAAAATCGTTTTCGGACAGATGGGCGACGGCGAATTGCTTTCGTTCATCTCCTACGTAAGTCAGATTCTCTACTCTCTTATGATGATTTCGATGATAATGGTAAACCTCGTTCTTTCGAGAGCTTCGATTTCGAGAATAAGAGAGGTTCTCGACGAAGTTCCGGACATTTCCGACGAAGGTACGGATAAGGATTCGAGGCCCGCGGACGGCTCGGTAAGATTCGAAAACGTCAGCTTCACTTATATAAGAGGAACGGACAAATACGCGATTAAAGATATAAATCTCGACATAAAGAGCGGCGAAACGGTCGGAATCCTCGGCGGTACGGGAAGCGGAAAAACCTCTCTCGTCCAGCTTATTCCGAGACTTTACGACGCAACCAAAGGCAATGTTTACGTCGGCGGAAGAAACGTCAGGGAATATAACCTCTACAACCTCCGCGAAGACGTTTCGATGGTGCTTCAGAGCAACCTTCTCTTCACCGGTACGATAGCCGACAACCTCCGCTGGGGCAACGAAAACGCCTCTATGGAAGAAATCCGCGCGGCTGCGAAGGCGGCTCAGGCGGACGAATTCGTTATGAGCTTCCCGCGGGGTTACGACACGGAAATGGGGCAGGGCGGCGTCAACGTTTCGGGCGGACAGAAGCAAAGGCTCTGTATAGCGCGCGCCCTCCTCAAGAAGCCCAAGATACTTATTTTCGACGACTCCACGAGCGCGGTCGATACCGCTACGGATAAGCGCATAAGAAACGGACTCAAGGAATTTGCGGCAGGAACTACGGTCATAGTCATCGCGCAGCGAGTCAATTCCGTTATGGACGCGGATAAGATAATCGTTATGGACGACGACGGAAGAATCGACGCCGTCGGAAATCACGAAGAGCTGCTCCGCTCCAATTCGATTTACAGGGAAGTTTATTACTCCCAGACAAGCGGAGGTGAAGAAAATGAGTAAAGGAAATCCCCCTGCAGGACGCGGCGGCGGACTCGGCAACGCTATCGCCAACAAGAGAAAGCCCAAGAACGTTAAAGCCACGATAGGAAGAATATTCTCTTATCTCGGACCGTATAAATTCAGACTCGTAGTCGTTTTCGTCTGTATAATCCTGAGCGCGCTCGCAAACGTTTTAGGCGCGAATTTCATCGCGAAACTTATCGACAACTATATAACCCCTCTCGTAGAGTACGTTAAAGCCGGCGGAGAAAATCCCGACTTTACCGCGCTTCTCGGCGGACTTCTCGTGATGGGCGCGACTTATATGTTCGGAGCGATGTCCACTTACGCTTATAACAGACTTATGGTAACCATAAGTACGGGCGTACTCGAGAATATCCGGAACGACCTTTTCGAGCATATGCAGAAGCTCCCGATAAAGTATTACGACACGCATACTCACGGCGAGCTTATGAGCCGCTATACCAATGATATAGACACTATGAGAGAGCTGCTTTCTCAGGTTATTCCGCAGACGGTCGCCTCCGTGATTTCCATAGTCGGCGTATTCGTTTCGATGATAATCAACTCCCCCGCTCTTACGATACTCGTCGTCATTATGTTCTTCGTGATGATAATAACGGTCAAGGTTATGGGAACGAAATCGGGAGCGTATTTCAAGGAGCAGCAGATCGCGCTCGGCAAAATGAACGGAAACATCGAGGAATACGTAGGCGGACAGAAGGTCGTCAAGGTGTTCAATCACGAAAAACAGGCTGTCGAACTCTTCGACGGACTCAATCGCGACCTTCAGGCGGCGGCTACGAAGGCGCACAAGTATTCCAATACGCTTATGCCCGTTATGGGAAATCTGAGCTATATTCACTACGCGCTTACGGCTATGGTAGGCTGCGTTATGCTTTCGGCGGGCGGAACGGGCTTCTTCTCGATAACCGTCGGAAGACTCGGAAGTTTCCTTCAGCTCACCCGTCAGTTCTCTATGCCCATAACAAACCTCTCGCAGCTGTTCGTGAATATTATGACGGCTCTCGCCGGCGCGGAAAGAGTCTTTAATCTTATGGACGAACCCGTCGAAACCGACGAAGGAAAGGTTGCTCTCGTCAACGCCGAGGAAAATAACGGAACGCTCGTCGAAACTCCCGAAAGGACGCACGTCTGGGCGTGGAAAAAGCCCGACGGAACGCTCGTTCGTCTTCGCGGCGACGTGAGATTCGAGAACGTTACTTTCGGTTACGAGCCGGAAAAAATCGTCCTTAAAAACCTCAGTCTTTACGCCAAGCCCGGACAGAAGATAGCCTTCGTGGGAAGTACCGGCGCGGGCAAGACCACGATAACGAATCTTATCAACAGGTTTTACGACGTCAACGAAGGAAGGATAATCTACGACGGAATAGACGTCCGCGACATAAAGAAAGCCGACCTCAGAAGGTCGCTCGCGATGGTTTTGCAGGACACGCACCTCTTCACGGGTACGGTTATGGAGAATATCCGTTACGGAAACGAAAACGCGACCGACGAGGAGGTTATACGCGCGGCTAAAATCGCTTACGCGGACACCTTCATAGAGCTTCTTCCCGACGGTTACAACACGGTTCTGACCGCCGACGGAAGCAATCTTTCTCAGGGACAGAGACAGCTCCTTGCGATTGCGAGAGCGGCCGTTGCGGACCCGCCCGTTCTGATTCTCGACGAAGCGACGAGTTCCATCGATACCCGAACCGAGCTTCATATCGAAAAGGCTATGGACAGACTGATGGAAAACCGCACGGTATTCGTCATCGCGCACAGGCTTTCGACCGTCAAGAATTCCAACGCGATTATGGTTCTCGAACACGGCGAAGTCATCGAAAGAGGCGACCATGCCGAGCTTATCCGTCAGCACGGAAGGTACTATCAGCTCTATATGGGAATGTTCGAATTGACCTGATTCACGCAAAAACGCCCGTTTAAAGGCATAAAAAAGGCGATTCTTTCGAGAGAAAGAGTCGCTTTTTTTGTGGTCGGGTTGTTTTCGCCGCCGATTGGAAGCCCTTTACAGCTCCAAAAATCCGAAAAGAACGATGCCCGCCGCCGCTGCGATGGCGATAAGAAGAATCGGATGAATGGTTTTCGGCTTAACCGCCGTTGCGGAAGAGTCTGCGGAAGAGTTCGCGCGGGGCTTGAATTTAAGGTTCGAAAGCGTAAACATAACCGCCGTGAGAATCAGACAAGGAATGTCGGGTGACAAAAAAGAGTCGAAATTAAGTTCTGATAAAGAAAATTTCGGGAAAAGCGTTCCCAGAAGAATCGTGAACGCCGAACCCGCGACGAGACCTACGACCACGGGTTTTACTCCGCTGAAAAAGCCTTTTACGACCTTGCTTTTTATGAATTTTTCGAAAATAATCGAGACGATTATGATGATGACGAGGCTCGGGAGAACGACCGCGAAGGTCGCCGCCGCGC
>ULSO01040209.1_pt1 | contig 12468 bp, 14 predicted proteins | sample 1956701 | NCBI WGS metagenome assembly ULSO01 (sample SAMEA4835708, study PRJEB28245) | human gut metagenome | biome: gut microbiome; material: fecal sample | place: Denmark | collected 2008 | reverse complement strand
AAGGCTAGCCCTATCTCTGAAAGCGCAAATTGTCTACTTCAAGTAGACTGAAAGCGCAAAACAGTCTACTATATTAGACTGAACGCCAAAGGTGCGCGCCGTGACAAAAACTATATCACACACGGGCGCAAAGGTAATCATTATGGCGGAAAAGAAAAACAAGGTTGCAATTTACTCTGATTCGCAAGTTGTTGGCATGCTTGCCACGGACGAAAAAAGCGCGGTCAAAGCCATTGCGGAAATGGTTAACGAACTTACTTCCTTTGATGAAAAAATCGACATCATCGGCAAATCAGCCTTGCAAGGTCGCGCAGCATGGGTGCAAACCGCAATCATTGTTGAAAGTGCTTTTCGCGGTCTGTCGCGTAAAGAGCTAGGCAAAAAGACAGCTGAACTGCAAGAGCGTTTGCATTACTCACGGGCGCACATTTTCAACTATCGCACCGCCGGCGAAAAACTCATAAAAGGGGAATTTGAAAAAATTCCGCTGAGTATCACGGATTTTGTCCACAAGTCAAAAGCCGAAAAGCCGACTATTGAAAAAGTCCGTGCTATCGAAAAGCGTGGCGAGTACACCACGGGTGACACGATCAAGTGGATTTTGTTCGGCGAGTTTGTGTTGAGTAACTCAAAGACTGAAAATCACTATTTCACACTTGCGGAAAAGCCCGCAAAAAAACTTATTCAAAACGGCAAAGCGGTATGCGATTTGTACACCGACGAGTACACCGACGAAAAAGGAATCAGTCGCACGAGATATTTTGGCAAGGCGTCAGATGGTGTAGCGTTCGAATACGATATCGAAAAGGTCAATCTCTGAAAAGAGATTGACCGCCCGTAAGGGCGGTAACGTAAAATCTATTTTATTAGACTAAACGCACAACGCATTAAATAAAATTTAAAGGAATAAACGCAATGAAAAAAGAAGAAATAAATGCACTTTATCTTAAAGCCATATTACGCAATAGTCCATTTCTTTTTATGAAAACCGAAAAAACGCCTTCACTTCAAATATTGACAAAAAGTGGCTGGCTAACATATCAATACGCAGCATCATTTACAAAATTTTCTATTATGCTAACCAACGCTATTAAAAATAGACATAATTTTGTAATAAAGATGTTACAAAATAAGCAATCATTAAAATGGAATAACGACGCCTACGATAATTATTTTGACACGCACGAGGAAGATAATAGGAACGGAAAATTTGTATTTTATTTGGTTATACTCTTAGAAAATGGCGCAATTTCAGATTACACCTTTAATCACGTTGAGAATTTTTTAGATATACTCGAAATACTTATTCAATCGAATATATATTTTGAAGTTGACGCGCGATTTGTGGAGGACAAATAAATGTATTGGATTAAAATAAAACGCGGAAACGACATTCAGTATTTTCTAAAATCAGATCTGAAAGACGTAATACAAAGTCTAAGTTATTGGACTAAACACAAGAAAAGCGACGAAAAGATACACTTTTCGTTTAAACCGATACGCAAATTGCCGTATCAGATTAGTAGGATTTAAAATTACGTTTAGAGGTAAGTTGTATGGATATGCGCAAAGAAATAGGTCTTTACCTTAAAAAATTTGAAGATAATAACGGCGAACATTCCATACAACTTCCTCGAAAAACGAAACTATATAAGAACGTAACAATATGTCCGTATTGTAATCAAAACGCGGAGTTTAAGGGAGTTAAAGAGGACGTTGTTTTATGCCGATTTTGCGGACTCTTTATGTACAAATCCGTACGTAATCGATGGATTGTTTACATGCATAAAAACTATAACGCAGATTCAAAGTCTACTAAATTAGATTATGTAAAAATTGATTATGATACACCAAACAACTTAATCGAGATTCATGAAGCATCGCCCTTCGATAATGTGAAAGTGCCTAATGTTAATGATATCTCGGATATAAATAAAAAATTAAAAGAATTGAATTTATGAGGACTAAAATGGAAAAGAAAAACGAATTGAATTCTAATGACATGGTTACAGAAAAACCCGCATGTATGCTTTGCTACACGAAACCTGAACATCTTAAAGACCTTTGGCAAGAAATTTTAAGTGAAGAAATTTTGAGAAACGCTGACGATTTAGAAATAGGTGTTATCGAATCTATCAACATTCTTGACAAGAAAACGCAAGACGGAAATGCATTTCAGCAGTTTGAATATACCGTACAAGCGAAAGACGGAAAACGCTACAAGAAACGCTATTCCATCGATTTCATTAGAAAATATCTTATTCAGATCGGAAGAAAGGCTAACGACACAATTGGAGCAGTAGTTGTATTCAGACCTCAGCCGAAATTCAAAAGTATTGGCTGGTTTGCGTTTATTGACGAAATTCAGGAAGAAGACGGTCGTTTTCACGAAATCGTTTCGTATATTGATTACGATTCCGACATTGCAGACAAACTTAAAAAACTCGGACTTTGATTTTTTAAAATAAAAATCTACTTTATTAGATTATAAAAGAACAAATAACGCTAAGGCACCGATAAACACCCGTAGAGGAGAAATCTTCTACGGGTTATTTTATAGACGAAGTTAAAATCAACAGGAGGCAACGATGGAAAAAACAAATAGACCATTTAGAGATCTACTGAACGAACATCACGTTTCACAGAGTGAAGCGGCAAAGTTAATTGGAATAACGCAGACAACTATGTCAATACTTTGTCGTTTAGAATATCCTTTATCTATAAGTAACGCGATACGCTTAAAAGCGTTAAAGGAGGCTCTTGAAAATGGCAAGGAAATCAGGAAAATCTACGAGCGGAGGTAGAAAAAAATATCCGCAACACTATTTCTATGTAAATGAAAAAGGACGAATAGTTCCAAGAAATTATCAAGGTAAAGTTTACACATATAGAAATGGTGAAAAAATTTACGTTGGTAACAAAGTGCCAGCAAAACGCACATCAGATAGAAAATCACAAGCGGAAGATTATTTCAGTAAACGCAATAAATATTTCGATGAATATAAAATAAAGGAACACGAGCAATTTACAGGTAATTCTGTAAGTGAGATATTTATTACCAAACGCACAAAACCTTGGGACGACCCAGCATTTTTAGCGGAAAATAAAACGAAGGGAAGAAGCACAGATGACCAATTTGTATTTTCACCAACGGCATATTCACGTTACGGACTAAACGAGAAAAAACAACGAGAATATTATGATTTGTTCAAAGAAGCAAACGAGCACGTCGAAATGTTACGTGAAGAAACGGATAATATAATAGGAGCAAAATTTTCATATAAATTGGACGTTCCGCCAGACGTTTTACAGAGGAGAGTAGACGCTGCATTAGACGTAATGGAAGATGACTACGTTGAAAAATTAGTCCAACAAAGTAGAACAGATTTTTTCGACGCATTTTCTAATTTTTTAGACCACGATAAATATATATTAAACGAAAAGAATGATATAGAAGAAGTATCAGAAGACGAATTGGATAGCGAAGGCTATTTTACAAGAAACGGAAAAAGATTTAAGGCAAAAGAATTGATTGAAATAATGGAAGATGAATTCGGAAAATTGTCAGATTATCAATTTTTGGAACTAAGAAGAAAAACGAATACAGAATCACTGGCTTATGCATTACAAAGTATAGTCGAAACATATCAGTATAGCATGGTTATAGAAGAAGTGAAACGACTTATCGGTTATGCTCGCGAAGGTAAAGGCTTACTTTATCACTGAGTATAAATCGTGAAATGGTTGGCAGCAGACTTTGAAACGAGTAATTCCGATAAGAATATAGAAGAAGGCTATACAAGAGTTTGGGCGTGGGATATATTTAACCCTGAAAATAGGTCGCACGTAACAGGTTACGAAATCGATACGTTTTTTGATTATATATTCACTTTACAGTCTACTTTATTATACTTTCACAATTTAAAATTTGATGGAGCATTTGTAATAAATTATTTACTTCAACACGGATTCGAAATAAAAGATACAAAGGAGCATAAAACGATATCAACACTAATAACCGATAGATTAGTATGGTACACATTTACAATTTATTTTAACGGTAAAAAATATATATTTAGAGATTCAAATAAGAAGATAACAACATCATTAGCAAAAGCAGCGGAAGATTTCGGATTAGAAACAACAAAGGGAGAAATAGACTATAGAAAACATAGAGATGAAGGATACATTCCAACTGATGAAGAAATAGACTATATTCATAGGGATACTGAAATATTAGCAGACATAATGAAATACTATTACGACAATAATATGACATCAATGACTAACGCAACCGACGCTATGAAAGTATATAAATCGATGATAGGAAAACGAGCATACGATAATTTCTTTCCAGTTTTAGATAAAGATACCGATGATTTTATAAGACGAAGTTATAAAGGAGGATTCTGTTATTTAAATCCGAAATTTAAAGATAAAGTATTAGATAGAGTTTATTGTTACGACGTAAAAAGTATGTACCCATCAGTAATGGCTTATTGGGATTTACCCTACGGATATCCAGTACAATACAATGGACTATATAAAGAAGATGTTGTTTTTCCATTATTTATACAAGAATTAGAAGTATGTTGCGATTTAAAGAAGGGGCATATACCATCAATACAAACAAAAACTTTCATGAGTATACGTTTAAACTATCTTAAATCAACAGAAGGTAGAATGATAAACATGGTACTTACAGCATTAGATTTAGAGCGTTTGTTCATGGACTATGATATATACGACATAAAATTTATAAAGGGCTACAAATTCGCATCATCTAAAAAATTATTTTATGATTATGTAATGAAATATTATACATTAAAAGAAATTTCAGTTGGAGCAGTAAAACAATTGTACAAAATATTTTTAAACTCGCTATACGGAAAATTTGCAATGATGATGGAAAGACAGCAAGCAACTCCCTTAATTGAAAACGGAAAGAATAGATACATAAGAGATAAATTAGAAATAGTTGACCCTATGTATACAGCGGTTGCATCATACATAACAGCATCGGCAAGGTATAAATTATTAGATGGTATATACAAAAATATAGATAATTTTATATATTGTGATACTGATAGCATACATCTGACAAAACCAGCAAAAGATTTAAATTTAGGAAAACAATTAGGACAATTTAATCTTGAACACGGAATATATGAAAACAACGATTTAAACAAACCTAAAACATTTATAAATATGGCAAAATATTTAGGACAGAAATGTTATATATTGTGCGAAACAAAGGAAAATAACGGAGAAATAAAAAATATACAAATTAAAAAAATAGCGGGCGCACCCGATAAAGTAAAGGAACAAATAAATTTTGAAAATTTTAAATACAATTTTACATCTGACGCTGATAAATATCCAAAATTTAGAATGAAAAATGTTAATGGTGGAGTATTATTGATACCAACAACATTTACAATAAAGGAAAAGAAAGAACGCTCAATATTCGGAACAGAGATATAGCCAGTCTAAAATATTAGACTGGCTATACCCATGATGAGAAATAGGGCGCATCGCTGTGTGAACTAAGTTAAATTTTAAATGGTTACAAAATACTTTCTTGAAAAAGTCCTCGACAAAATCCATCAAAAAATATAACATCGCCCCTATCATACATATTTACAAGCATTTTCTTTTCAACAGGTTTTATGCGTGTAACGTATTTATTAACAAAAGATGGATTCATCGTTTTCATATATGGATTTTCTGGAACAGAAGGCTTTACATAAAATTTTCCACTTCCAGAATAAATGGAATAAAAAGAATCATCATCAACTTGAACGGAATATAAATAAGTAGCCTTAGACATCTTATCATATATGCCGTGGTCAATAAATTTATTGCCAAATGTAATGTCTTTTTGAGATTCACTCATGCTAAGATAAGACACAGAATCTTTCTGAGCGTTTATAAATGTGCTTGAAGGAGCCGCATAATGTATTAAAGCATTTTCTTGTCTAATTAAGTAGACTCCAAAATCTTTAAGGTTTACATTATAGTGTTTAAGAACTTCATCATATTTATTTGTACTATTTGACAATCCAATTACGTTTTGATTTTTAGTATCTCTGAGAATACTTTGGCACAAATCCATAAACATATCGAATTTTCCAGCAAGAGGTCTTTCACCCTTAGCCTTTATAAATTCGTCCCATGTTACAGAAGTACAATCATAATCAGCGCCTTTGACTTTATAGAAAGTAGAAACAGCAAATAAATATCCAGCACGTTTACCATTTATAATTATTTTATCGTTCTTAATATCATATTTTTCTATTTCTAATTCTTTAAAATCCTGCGGCTTAAACCTACCAAAAAATTGCAACGGATCTCTTATCATATCCATAGTTGTATCGGTAGTTCTGACCCACGCAAATGTTTCTTTATTTTTCATGAAATTTTTAAGACGATATTTTTTAGTAGAAAATGTTTTTCCAAATCCACGTCCACCTGTAAGCCACATATTTCTAACGCCGAATGAAAATATTCTTTTATTAGAATACCATCTTAATTTATCAACTTTATCACGGTCATCAGGATAAAATTTATACATATTTATTTCCTTTAATCTACTATATTAGACTATTTAATGTATTAAGAAATACAATCAGTACATGAATCACTAAGAGTACAAATATAATCCGCTTGAGTCGGCTGTTCCAACGTCGTATCAATATATGAAATTCTCAAAGTTGCCGCGCTCCACCGAATAGACGTTATAGGCATAGAGATATAATTTTTCATATAAATTCCTGTTGCAGCAAATCTATGATTTTGCGGAGCGTTTATACGTGAATCGCCTAATGCACTATATACAAAATTAAGGGTTTCATAATTTGTCGGCGATTCATCTACAATACTGAAAGAACATTGAATCATTTCACTTTGAGATACGGACTTTGAAAACATAATATTATGACAAACCTTTGTTGCTCCCGTATCACCTTTCGGTCCAGCTGGTCCAACTGGTCCAACTGGTCCAACGATAGAATAATTATCGGTAACATTAAATGTTTTATTCTGGGTATTTATTGCACCAACCAAAGCAACAACACCTTGTTTAGCAAAATAAACCATTTGTCCGGTTTCAACTTCTGACACATCTGTGAATTGAGCCAGTTGCTCCATAGAATAATTTTTGGTATTTGTTGTATAATCGTCATACGATGACCATATCATATCCTTATAAAGATTAGATATAATATCATTGAGAGTTTGTTCAATAACTACCAACCTTTCAGCAGTTGTTAACCCGTTAAGATTTACAATTTTCATGTTTTCCTCCTAATTTATATTTTAGTCTATTTTATTAGACTTATTTTCAAAATTAAGAGGGTGTATCGCTACACCCTCCAATACAGGGGCTATGCAGTCGTTAGTGAATAAGATTGTCGATCAAAATACGTGCTTTGCTCCCTCCTCGGGTTGACCAGCGAACACGTATCCACCACGTTAAAGCATTAGCACAAAGCCAAAATAACATCAAATCGAATAGTAATACGATTTACTATTCAATCGCAAGAATAAATCTTTAAACTGCTGAGTGAAATCAGTTATAAGAGTCATTCTCGCATTATATATTTGCGACCTTATACGTCCAGCATAATCACCATAATTTCGCGACGAATTTTGATTAGTAATATTTTTAAGCGGCTCGTCGAGTGGATTTTCATACTGTTCGTTTGTATTCTCTATAAAATTACCTATATATTCCCCACTATTAAGCAATTCTTTATCGGTCATTTTTAATAACTGTTGATATCTGTTATACCGCTCCATAAAATTTGGAACGTGCATTTCTATCAGCATCCACAGACCATCTAAAAAATCACTAATATTACTATATGCTATTTCAGAATTTCGATATGCTCTAAGAAGCAATCTGTAAATATTGGGCATATATTCCGAATATTGAATTGGTTCTCTCGTTTCAGCATCATACACAATCATGTTTTCAAGAGTTTCAGTTGCTTGCTCGGTGGCAATAAATTCATCATACGTTCCAACAGCATTTTTATATAAAATACTATCATTCGCCATTATTACCACCTCCATCGGACTTATTAGACTTGTCATCCTTATTAGAATCTACTTTATTAGACTTTGTTAATATAGGGTTAATTATGCACGAACCTTCTTTAATAATAGCGTGTTTTTTCATCAACTCTATACCAATCTGTCTATTAAGTAAACCGTCATTAAGATATATTTCAGTTATACAATTATCGTTCTCCGCTTCACTTGTTATAAGCCGCTCCTTCTTATCCAAATGAGAACGAGTTTTTATACCGTTAAAATTAGCCCTAAGTCGCTCATAATTTTCAATCGCCCTAAGAAAACTTTCAATATCTAATTTAGTATCAATATTAAAAATTTTAACAACTTCATTGATATTCTTGCCAATCATAGAACCGACAGGAGAATCATTTTCAAAAAAGTTTAATAAAGTAGACTCTACAACTTCGCGTTGCGTTTCATTATCAATTAAAGCAATAGCCTTTAATGCAGTTATTTTTATAGCATTTTTCATTTTTCGATACACTAATGCTTGGTCAGCGATAGATACCGAATTTAATACTCTACGCGGAATAATATTGTTTTCCAAATAAGTTCCAGTATAATCGTTAATAATTACACAAGGATTTTTAACTAATTTATTTGTATAAACAACAGTTTTTTCAGTCGAATAAGTTTTACCAGCAAAGTCGATAGGCTGAACACATGTCAAATCCCCCAACCTGTTTAAATCACCAGTCTTGGCGTAAGATGTTACGAGCGGTCCGTCGCCGTCATTAAAGAAACACAATGAGCCATAATCATAGAATAAGCACTCTATGCGATTTGAAGGTAAATTCATTTCGGGTATATCAAAAATATACCGATTAGTACTTTGCACTCTATCTCCAGCCGTTAATACCTCATTATAAGCAGCAGAATTTACAATGGCAGGATTTATCTTAGAATATTCCGTCGGAGCTAATGCGGTTGTTAAACCTTCAACCATTTTGGTCAAATCTGCAATTCTTTTCTCATAAACCTGAGATGCTTCATATAATCTTTTTCTCATAATAACTCCTTTGTCTAATTAAGTAGACTCTGCAATATAATGATAACGACAACCATTAACAAGCAACTTATACATTACATCATATTCAGGCATGGAAAGAGGATTAGAAACAGAATCGTTCAATAAGGCATATGCACGTAAAAAGAAATAATCATTAACCAAATAATTAGAAATTGTTATATTTTCTTCAAATAAATTGCAATCTAAACCAAATTCATCTAATTCATTTACAAAAACATTCCAATCTGGTTCAAATGGTATTTCTTCTATTATTTGCCATGAATATTGAGATTCAAAAAATCTAAGATTTCCTGAACCGCCGGCGGTGCCTTTATCTATTCCGTATTTTTCATTTTTAGCCATTATTTCGCGTTGTTCATCATAAAAAGCGGCATCAACGATACCATCTAATAAAGAAGATATACCTCTTATTACGTTGCCACTCGCCAAAGAAAATGAAGACAATTTTCCACCCATTGAACCAAATTGACTACCATAATAATATTCGCTTCCGCCGACTCCGATAGTTGAACCACTGCCTATAACGCTATTTATAAGTTTCTGATTTCTAACGCTATTCGTCATGGCATCATAATATTTATTTGCATTGTTAAAAGTAGATTCGGCAGTAACAACATATGAAACACTGTCACCCATATCGCAAGAATAAAAGGTATATTTTTTTATTCCTTGAATAGAATCATTCGCGGTAGATATAACATTTACTAAGATTTCATCTGATACAGGATCGAAAAAATAATATAAGTCTAATATAATAGACGAAGATGTCCCAGTAAATTCGCTTTTGTCTAATTTTATAGACACATCATTTGAATAAAACTTAAATACAATATCGCCGTAATACGTTGTTAAATTATAAGTATAAGTATATTTAACATCAGTTAAATCCTCTGGATTATAACTGGTCGAAACCAAATAAAGCATTGTAGCGTCTGTATCAGCTTCATTATTAACAGTTTTTTCGTAATTCCAATAAAATGGAATCATCGGTCTACTCTGTCCGTTTACGGGAACAAGCGGACAAGGTATATTTATAATCTTAACAGATGAAATCATTGCAGAATGTTCATTTATATAACCTATAACTGTACTTGCGTCTAATTCATTAGGAAATAATTTATAATTATGACCGTATCCAGAATCATCAATCCAACAATACCAATAATAATCATATTCTTTATTAGGAAGAGGAATTAAAATACAATAATATTGAGAAGGTGCTCCGTAAAAATTATCAATACCCGGACCACCTTCAGTTCCAGTCACAGAGGTTCTAAATATACACAAAAATTTAAGATAAACACAATCAGTAGTATAATCAACGGGATTGTTTGTATCATCTGTTAACACCTTTAATTTACATTGCGGCGTTATATTTATTACATTTCTTTTGTATCTAAACGTCGGTTTCTTAATGGGTGTATCAGCCTTATAAACATAACCCAAATTAGTTGCTTTACTAATTTGAAACGATTTAAAATATTGCATAAAATTAGTTCGTTCAGATAATATATGTCTATAAAGAATAAGATTAGAATAACCAACGGATACCAAAGAATAATCTTCAATTGTAGCATAGTATAATTTTCCATTATACATCAAGCGACAAAAATTATAATCTGCAACTAACGTATAATCCATTGGAACAACTAATTCTATGCCCAAATTAAATTCAAACTTTATATTAGGCTTATTTAATCGAAATGTGACATTTGGTAAAGTTTGCAAATACTGATTTCGGGCAGTATTAGATGCAAAGTACGGTTGATTTAATGAACCTTGTGTCCAAGGTGCCTTAAATAAAGTTATCATATTTTCCATAAATACCGCCCTCCACAGTCTACTTTATTAGATTTACAAGCCTTAGCCTGAAACAGCAACAGTTCCTGCTGTAAGTTTCATTGCAGGAAGATTCTTCAAACGACCTTTACTAAACCAGAAATGAAGAACATTTTTAACTCGTACAGTGTCAACATCGTAGAAACTTCCCATGAACAAGAAGTGATAAAACCACTGATACCAATATCTATGAGCAACAAACCCGATTACTTTTGAACCCGAATTAGCATCAAAAGTTCTCTGCGGAATTTTTACAACTGTGGGACGCTGAAAATTTTTATTGATTGCATCAGATTTCAGAAGCGTTGCCATGAGATTAACAACTCTTTCATTAAGATATTTGGCATTACCAATAAAAATCAAATCCTTCAAATCGAGTGCAGATTTAAAATTAGTGCTATTACCAACATTGTCAATATCCAAAAATACATCTGTAAAAATAGAAAAATCGTCAAATGTTTTCTGCCATGCCAATTCAATACGCTTCTGATTCTGCAACTCAGCTTCATTGATAGCCTGAGGGTCAGTCATTTCAGAAGTATCAAACAAATTAACAGTTTGATTCATTTCCTTTCCAGAAGTAACCGTTGGAGTCCAAGTAAGTAAATCCTTCATAATTTCAGTGTAAAGGTAATCTTCCTTTGCGGATTCCATAAGACCCAAAATATATGACACAAACGTTTTAAATCCAGACGAATTCATTGTAGCCATTTTAAGGAAAGGTTCGACGCGACTAAGAGAAATTTTCTTTTTAATAGGTGAACCAATAAATTCCTGATTATACTTAATAGGCTTATCAGTAAGCAAAGAAGAAGTAAGAGAATAATCTTCTACCGCAGGAAGTTCTGCGAAAGCAAATGCTTTCTGGTCGCCATATTCGAGCGTTTCAGTACAGAAAATATCGGTAAGACGTTTCTGTCTTTTAGAAGTATTAGTTGCATAAATCTTCATAAACAAAATAAAGTTTACAAGACCAGTAAAATACTCATTGTTATTAAGAGTCACAGCCATTTAATTTTCCTCCATTGTCTAATTTATTAGATTATCTTCCTACGAGAGTTTGCTTAAAAATTTCCTCGGAAGATTTACCAGCATTAAGAGAATCTCTGGTTTGTCTAAGCCAAACGATAAATTTCTGGTCAGGAATTGGTACGGGGCACTTATTCTTAGTAACCCATTTATCTGCAATACCAGCCATAGTTTTTATAAGACTATCACCGTCCAATTCATTACCCTTGGAATCCTTAGGAGCGTCAAAAAATGCAGAATTGGGAAACATTACTTCCTTTCTTTTATCAAAGGTAAATTTCTCCATCGTCGTCCTCCTTTTTGGGCTCTTCTTTTTTAGGTGTCATTTTTTCAATAAGTTGCATAAATTCAGCAGCTGTCATAGAAACAATAGAATCACTTTTAACATCTTTTTTCGGTTCGGGATTCGGTGTAGGGTTTGGTTTGGGTTCAGATTTTTGAAGTTTGTCTAATAAAGTAGAATCAATATCCAAATCTTCTGCAAAATCTTT
>ULSO01088559.1_pt1 | contig 12476 bp, 7 predicted proteins | sample 1956701 | NCBI WGS metagenome assembly ULSO01 (sample SAMEA4835708, study PRJEB28245) | human gut metagenome | biome: gut microbiome; material: fecal sample | place: Denmark | collected 2008 | reverse complement strand
AAGCCGGCAGCGACGGCAGTGCCGGCTTGAAATTAGCGTACACGAGCGGACTGGTGCCGGATAAGACTCTCTTACGATCCGCTCTTTCAGAGGGCGATGAGGAGGTATCTGTTACGCTGCATTATTCAGATTACACGCAGACCTATTATGCAAAAAAAGGCAGCACGATCAACCCAGCGTATCTTCCGGATACCGAATATTATACGGTAACAAAGTGGTGTACCGATAAGAATTTACAAACACCGGTTGATACGGGAGAAACGATTACTCTTACTCAAGATACAGATTTTTATGCGGAGTATACAGCTGTCACTTTCAAGGTCCGCTTTTCTACCGGTGATGATACAATTTCTGTCGAGGATCAGACAGTAACTTATCCGGCAGCAGTAACCAGACCGAAGGATCCAACGAGAAGAGGATATACCTTTGGAGGCTGGTATACGGATGAAGCCTGCCAGAATGCTTATGACTTTACTGCGCAGGTGACAAAAGATATGATCTTATATGCAAAGTGGACGATCAATACATATACGGTATCGTTTGATTCCGTAGGAGGATCTTCTGTCGATGTGGAAACAGCGGATTATGAAACACCGGTTACTAAACCGGAGGATCCAACGAAAACGGGATATACCTTTGGAGGCTGGTATACGGATGAAGCCTGCACAAATGCTTATGACTTTGCCACACCGGTGACCGGAGACAGGATACTTTATGCAAAGTGGAATGAAATTCCCAGACCAACGGGAACCCCACAGCCAACGGGAACCCCACAGCCAACGGCGACCCCGGTGTTACAGCCAACAGGAACCCCACAGCCAACGGGAACTCCACAGCCAACGGGAACTCCACAGCCAACGGGAACTCCACAGCCAACGGGAACGCCACAGTCTACAGGAACGCCGCAGCCAACAGGAACTCCGCAGCCAACAGGAACTTTACAGCCAACGGGAACTCCGCAGCCAACGGCGGCAACAGTAACATTAAATGTTTCTGCTATTGTCCTGCAGAAAGGAAAAAGCACAACGGCGGTAAAAGCGACACTTGGCAACGGCGATTCCATTGAAAAGTGGAAATCTTCCGATACAAAGGTTGCGACCGTAACCAAAAAAGGAAAGATAAAAGCCAAAAAGGCGGGGACGGCTGTCATAACTGTTACCACCAAAAGAGGTGCATCTGCTTCGGTAGAGGTAAAAGTCCAGAAGAAAAAAGTTAAGACACAGAAACTGACCGTAACCAATGTCAAAAAACGGAAACTGACATTGAAAAAAGGAAAGACCTTTAAGATAAAGACGGAACTGACACCGTTGACTTCGCAGGAGAAGATAACATTCAAATCTTCAGACAAAGAAGTGGCAAAGGTGAGTAAAAACGGAAAAATCAAAGCCATAAAAGCCGGAAAGACCGTTATCACGGTTAAGAGTGGAACAGAAGTGGTGAAGATTAAGGTAACAGTGAAAAAGAAATAAAGGAAATAAGCATAATAAAAAAGGAAAGAAATATATGAAAATAATTGAACCAGCATATCAATCTGTAAATCTTTGCTTTGCCAGCAATGAAAAATATGCTCCGCATCTGGCAACAGTTCTTTACTCGCTGTTGAAAAACTGTGATACAAAGCGAATGTATGATATAATTATCCTGCATAAGGATATCTGCAGCGAGCAGCAGGAAAAAATAAAAAATATGGAAAAAGAAGGGAATGTATCCGTTCGATTTATTTCGATGGCACAATATGAAAAGAAAGTAGAATATGATGTCGGAGTTTATTATTCGATTGAAACAAACTATCGTTTATTTCTTTTTGGAGAAATGTTTGCCAAGTATGATAAGATACTTTATCTGGATTGTGATCTTATTGTAGAGGGAGATATCAGCAAATTGTATGATATTGAACTGGGAAACTGCGAGGTGGCAGCCGTTCGATCAGAAGATTTTCGGCTTTTATCGAAGACAAAGAGTCCAATTTTTCTGGAGGGATACCCTTACAATGTTGACAATTATCGGACGGAAGCTCTTGGCATGCAAGTGCCTGAGAATTATTTTAATGCCGGTGTGCTTGTGATAGATCTGAAAAAAACCAGACAAAGAATCAATCAGGAACAGGTGTTTGAAATTCTTCATCGTCATAATTATAAATATAACGATCAAGATGTGTTAAATATTTTATTTGATGGAAGAGTAAAAGTGATGGACTGTAGATGGAATTATATGACATATATTCCGGAACAGATAGCAAAAGAAAATGTGAATAACCGAAAATTGTATGAAGATCTTTACCGGGAAAAACCATGTATCATTCATTATACGAGTGCGGAAAAACCATGGAATACGGAAACAAAAGTTTTAGGAGACAGATATTGGAAATATCGAAATGAAATGGAGGCAATATATGCGTAAACAGTTTTTTTATAATAACAATCAGTTGCAGGGGAAAAGATTAGAAAAAATTTAAAACAAAAATGGACCAAAGTCGTTTGCATAGGGACACTTTCGGCGACAGTACTGACAGGAATCCCAGTGATTCCGCCGACCAATGCCTATGCACAGGAAGCAAGTGTTTTGTCAGCAAAGAATGTAACATATAATCTTGATGATCCGAAATTATTTGTCGAAAAGACCATTACGAGTTATGGAGGGACGAAGCATGATGTAACAATCATAGAGATTAATATCACGGAAGACGGCACCTATACAATCACAGGAGACAATGAGATCAATGGTGCTTATATTGATGTACATATTACAGTAGCAGATGGAGTAAAGGCCAATGTGATCTTAGACAATGTAACGATCAAAAATGATGATTTGTATGATCTTGATATTCGAAACTGCGCATCGTCTGATGAGAGGGATCAATTGTTTCCGTTTATGGAAATCATGGGGACGGCGAACTTATATCTTAAAGGAAAAAATACGGTTAGTATGGCAAAATTACACGAAACACAAGGGTGCATAAATACTTCAATGATTTTCAAATTGTATGGACAGTTGACAATCAGTGAAGATGCTGATACACCAAATTCTTCTTTGCAATTAAATAATGCAGGCTATTTAATGCATGGAGGTGGTTCTCAGGATAATGTCGGAGGAAGTTTTATCATGAAATCAGGAACGGTAAAAGCAGAAGGGGCAAAGATAAACAATTTGGCGCAATGGTATATGATGGGAGGGTCCATCATATGTGGCCAGGCTAACCTAAATGATAAAGGTGTTTACCGGTTTTTGGATGGAGATATAACGTCTGATTATCTTGGATCGACAGATACAGCAAAGATGGGAACGGCACGATTGTTTGGATCGACATATATTGGTCAGCTGGAGGATAGAAATGGCTATGTATTGCAAAAAATGACGGTTTCTGATTTGCCGGTGAATCAGAAAGTAACTGCTGTTAACGGATATCCGGCAAGTACCTTAGAAACGTCAGAAGAGGGAAAGTTAGAAGCCTATCTGCGAAAGGGAAGTAACGTCATTGAAATTAACGGTGAATCCTATCTTTATAAATGGGATGACGGTACATCGCAATTGAAAAAACAAACCAGTCCGGCATTGTGTACAGTTCAATTTGTTCTTGCCGGCAATAAAAATGCATATTGTACGGTAAAAGTAGAAAAAAACACAAAATTTGGAAAATTGTTTGATGATGATCAATATACTTATACATATCAGACGGAAGATGGTGCGCAATTTAACGAAGATACGGTGGTTAGCTCGGATATGAAAGTTACGATGACATCATCTGTCCGCGAGTACAATGTGACAATTGACGGAGTTACCAAGTCGATGAGTACGCTGCCGGCCGGTAAAATATATTTGGATCCGCCGGATGAGTGGGGGGCTTTTGGCTGCTGTTATTATGGAGGAAGCCGTGTGATACAGGATATGACACTGGAAAGCCTGGATGTTGTTACAGAAAAAGGGGTAGACTATGTGCGGATATCCGATAAAGAAGAATTGAATCGCTTTTCTATGATGGCAAATGCAGATGATCGTATCAATGCCGGATTGGAGGCAGATATTGATATGGAAGGTGCCGGGTTAAGTGCAGATGTTGAAAATTATATAGGAATCTTTAATGGAAACGGACATTCCATCAAAAATATGCAGGGGGGTGAAATAACGACCGGTGCCATCTGTCGTACATTGAAGGGGACGATTCGAAATCTTTGTCTTGAGAATGTTTTGCTGCCGGGTGGAAATTATAAAAACGAAGGGTCCGTGGGAGCAGTCTGTGGTGTTAACCGTGGAGTGATCGAGAATTGCAAGGTGGATGGAAGTTCGATTTCGATAAAAAGAAGCAGTGGTGGAATTTATGAGTATGATCCGGTGGGGACGGTAACCGGTGTGAATATGGGAGAGATAAAAAACTGTCTGACAGTGAACAATGAATTTGATACAACACAGATTTTGGACGGTGCGAGTCAAGATGAGATTATTTTCCCGATTGCTGCAAACTTTGGAACGGTTGTAAATTGTTATTATGACTCCGACGTGGATGAAGAAAAGCAAGAATCTGATATACGTGCCGGCATCGGAAGAACCAAAGAGAGAATGAAATCGGGAGAGGTTTGTTATCACTTAAATAATGAAATATCCGATGGAACGCAGGCGTGGTATCAGAACCTTTTTGGAGAAAAGGCAGATATCTATCCGACGTTAAAAAAGAATGCAGCAAATACGGTATATGATGGGTATGACATGTGTAAAAAAGTATATACCAATACACCGAATAGTAAATTGACCCATTCTTTTGATTATACGACGGATGGAGATAGAATTGTTGCAACATGTCAAGTGAATCCGGCGCATCAGACGAATGTGATGCTTACGGCAGAAAATGCGCAATATGATAAAAAAGATCATCCCGCAGTGGAGGATTATGCAGATACCTGGGGACAGTATGAAGGGTTGAAAAAATGTAAAATCACATACCTGCGAGATGGAAAAGCAACGACTGATCTTAAGTCGGCAGGGACGATCACCGCTGTTATGAAGATAGAAGATGCTCAGGTGACCAAGGAATATACCATATTCAAAGCAGCAAAACCAATGCAGACACCGGCACAGAATCTTTCTGTATCATTTTCACAAAAGACGATCACAAAGGATATGTTAAAAAATGACAGTGATTGGGAAATAAAGGAAGAATTCATTGGAAAGACCATACCGGAGACAGGAGGTATAACAGTATCCGCAGAGTATGTAGGATCGGATAAAGAAAACTATGAAAATACAACGGTAGAGATTGTGGTAGAGCGCCTTGTATGCACGCACAATCTGGATAAGATTGAAGCAGTGGCAGCGACGGAAAAGACAGAAGGAAATAAAGAATATTATGAATGTAAAGACTGTGGAAAATATTTTGAAGATGCTCAGGGAACGAAAGAAGTTACCAAAGAAAGTATGGTGATTCCTAAATTGTCTCCACAGCCGACGACATCGCCAACGGCATCGTCAACGGTGGCTCCGACAGAAACATCGGTCCCGGTAACAGTGCCACCGGTACCGGGACAGACGGCGATAAGTCCATCTGTGAAAAACGAAGTACTGCCTGTAATGATAGATTTGATTCAGCCGGTGATATCAAAGAACGTTTGGCAGAAACTAAGATGGACCAAAGTGAAAGGAGCCGATGGTTATTTTATCTATGCTTCCCGATGCAGCGAGGGAGAAGATATCCGCAATTTGAAACTTGTTTGTACGATTACTTCAGCAGGAAAAACTTCATTTATCAATAAAAAACTGAAAGAAGACACCTGGTATAAGTATGAAATTCAGGCATATCGTATTGTAAATGGTAAAAAAACAGCATATGGACGTTCTTTGCAGCTTCATGCTTTGACTAAGGGAAATAAAAAATATGCCAATCCATTGAAGGTGCGTATTGCGGGAAAGAAAAAACGTATGCTGAAACTTGGTGAGACAAGTAAACTGAAAGCAAAGGTAGTCCTTCCGACTGGAAAAAAATGCAAATGGCATATCGATAAGATACGCTACGTTGTGTCGAATCCAGAGGTTTTGTCTGTATCTAAAAAAGGAAAGATTACGACAAAAAAAGCGGGAAAAGCGACGGTGTATGCTGTTGCACAAAATGGTGTAATGAATAAGATAAAGATAAAAGTGACAAAATAGAAATAAAAAACAAATCCCCCGGGTGAAGCTTGTCCGCTTTTTACTCGGGGGATTTCTTGTCTTATTCCAATTCTTCCAACGCCTGCGCTGCTTTTTCCCATTCCTCCATCGCGGTTTCCAGTTCTGCCTCATATTGTTCTTTCTGCTTTGACAATTCGGTCAATTTGGCAACGTTGGATGCATACTCCGGAAGGGCAATCTGCGCATCGGTTTCTTCGATGAGTTCTTCCAGTTTTTGGATTTCGTTTTCTGCTTTTTCATACGCGGTTTCAATCTTTCTTTTTTTGGCTTCCCGTTCTTTCTGCTCCTTCCAGTCGAGTTTAGCCGTAGACGGAGTCTCGGTTTTTGGCGTGGCCTCTGTCGTGTTGCCGAGATAGCGGCTTTCGACAAGATCCTTCTTCGCCAGATAATAGTCATAATTTCCATCGTATGAAAGGATATGTTCATTGGTCAGATCCAGGATCCGGGTAGCGGTTTTCTGGATAAAATAGCGGTCATGCGATACGTATAAGACCGTTCCGGTATAATGATTCAAAGCATCTTCCAGAATCTCTTTGGAGTCGATATCCAAGTGGTTGGTCGGCTCGTCGAGAAGCAGGAGATTGGCTTTGGAAAGCATAAGTTTTGCCAGGGAGACACGTCCCTTTTCTCCACCGGAAAGAAGTGAAATCTTTTTATAGACATCCTCCCCGGTAAAGAGAAAAGCAGCGAGGACATTGCGGATCTTCGTATTGTTAAGATCCGGGTAGTCATCGTGGATTTCATCAAAAATCGTTTTTTCCTCGTGCAGTACATTGTGCTCCTGGTCGTAATAGCCAAGTTCCACGTTTGTGCCAAAAACAGCCGTACCCTGATCCGGAGATTCCAATTCGCAGAGCATTTTGAGTAGAGTGGTTTTGCCGGTTCCGTTTTTCCCGATCAAAGCAACACGTTCTCCGCGGAACAATTCAAAGGAAACACCCTGAAAAAGGTGTAAGTCACCAAAAGATTTTCCAAAATTTTCCACACGCAAAACATCTTTTCCGCTTTCCTTTTCCGGAACAAGGGAAAAGTGCATGGATTTCTGTTCTGTCACCGGCTTGTCCACCGGTGTCATTTTTTCCAACATTTTTTCGCGGCTTTCTGCCCGTTTGATTGATTTTTCACGGTTGAAAGAACGCAGTTTTTCAATGACTTGTTCCTGATGGCGCACGGTCTGCTGATAATTTTCATATTGTTTGATCGCATCCCGGCGTAAAAGTTCTTTTTTCTGCGCATAATCGCTGTAATTTCCTTTGAAAACAGTTGCTTTTCCGTGGTCAAGTTCGACCACTTTGTCGGCGATACGGTCAAGAAAATAGCGGTCATGCGATACGATCAGGACACTTCCCTTGTAGTTGGAAAGATACGTTTCCAGCCATTGGATCGAAGCGAGGTCAAGGTGGTTGGTCGGCTCGTCGAGGATCAGTAAATCCGGCTCAAGGAGAAGGAGTTTTCCGAGTGCCACACGGGTTTTCTGTCCGCCGGAAAGAGTATTGATCGATTTGTCAATATCATTTCCGACAAATCCAAGTCCGTTGATGATTCCCATAATCTGGCTTTTGCAGGCGTAGCCGTCTTTTGCCTCAAATTCAGTCTGCATGCGGTGATAGCGTTCCAAAAGGGGATTTAATTCTTCCCCGGAAGCGGTCTGCATCGTTTCTTCCATCGTGCGGATCTCACGTTCGAGAGCGACAATGTCCTTTTTCACTTCCCACAATTCATCGTAGATACTTTTGTCCGAATGATATCCCTGCTGCTGCGGAAGATAGCCGACAGAAGTATCCTTTGCCAGAATGACATCGCCGTTATCTGCCGGAAGTTCTCCGACGATAATTCGCAAAAGGGTGGTTTTTCCGGTGCCGTTTACGCCCACAAGAGCAGTACATTCGTGTTCATTGATATGAAAAGAAACGTCGGAAAAGAGCGCTTCGTCATTAAACTTTTTTTCTATATGGTTACAAGCTAATATCATAACATTCTCCAATCAAAATATTTGCTAAAGACAGTATAGCATAAAAAGTTGATTTTTACATCTTTTTTTATAAAAGAAAATGTAGTATAATATATAAAAACGTAACTATTCAGGGGCGGTGTTATTGGGTGGCTCCCTGAATCGTTACGGACGTAACGGAGGTTGGCACATTGGGAGAAAAGAAAATATCATCTGCAGTAATCAAGCGTCTTCCAAGATATTATAGATATCTGAGTGAATTGCTCGAAAAAGGGATTGATCGGATTTCGTCGCATGAGTTGAGCAAAAAAATGAATGTAACGGCTTCCCAGATCCGGCAGGATTTTAATAATTTTGGTGGGTTTGGACAGCAGGGATATGGATATAATGTAGGGTATCTTCATGATGAAATTGGGAAAATATTGGGACTCGAACATAATTATAATGTAATTATTATCGGAGCCGGAAATCTGGGACGTGCATTGGCAAATTATGGAGGATTTACGAAGCGGGGATTTCAGATGGCTGGTATTTTTGATGTCGACAAGGAAAAAATCGGAAAAAAGATCAACGACATTCCGGTTTATTCGATTGAAGATATTGAAGTGTTTGTAAAAGAGCACCCGGTTCACATAGCAGCCCTTACGGTTCCCAAAGATCAGGCGTCGAAGATCGCCGGGAGACTGGCGGAAGTCGGAGTGGAGGCATTTTGGAATTTTGCGTCTACCGATCTGAAAGTGCCCTCACATGTTGTGGTAGAAAATGTTCATCTGGCAGAGAGTTTGATGCGTCTTTCTTATCGTCTGTCAGAAAAAGATAAGTAAAAGGAAAGGGGCGGTGTGTATGCCAAAAGGAACTAGAGACCAATTGCCACCATTGCAGCAGCTGGTGCATGGGAAAAAACTTCCCATCCTTGTCTTGGATGAGCGCTGGTACAAATTATTTCCCGGTGGAGTGAAACCGGAAGAAGTGAAAACTTTGGAAAAAAAGTGCAATGAACTCCTGAAAGAACAAGGAAAACTGGTCAATGAGATCAAGGATCTGCGAAGAGGCAAGAAAAAACTGATGGACGCGATCGTGTCCGGGATGAATGAGGCAGAAAATGACCGAAAAAAAGAGAAACAGAAAAAACTGCTGATTGAGACAAAGCAGAAGATTGAAGAAGAAAGTGATCGTCTTATGGAAGTGCCTTATGAAATCCGGAAAACCAATGAGGAACTTCTCGTCGTGTCCATTACGTATTGTTATGACAAACTCAAAGAGAGAGAAGAATATCTGCAGGAACTGACGCAGGACATCGAGGTACAGCGTGCAGAGATTAAGCAGAAAGTGGCAGATAAAGTGGAATTAGAGGAGAGTGTGGATCAGACATATGGATTGATGCATGCGTTACTTGGGCGAGAAGTAATGAATGTATTTGATCATTATAAGTGATAGAAAAGAGGTTGTTATGATTCTGGGGATTGGAATCGATACAATAGAGATCGCGAGGGTGCTGCGTGCGTGTGAGCGGAGCAGCCATTTTGTGGAAAGAACGTTTACAACGAAAGAAATGGCACAATTTGCAGAGCATAAAGTGCGGAAGGCATCGGATTTTGCTGCCAAAGAAGCGGTGGCGAAAGCCTTTCGTACCGGGTTTTACCAGTGTGAGCCGAGAGAGATCGAGGTGCTGCGGGGAGAACTGGAGGAACCGTATGTGCGGCTGTATGGAAAGGCAAAAAAGATAGCAAAACGACTGGGAATTACTCAGATACATATCAGTATTACCAATACAAAGAACGAAGTTACGGCGTTTGTCGTGGCGACAGATGAAAAAGAGGCAGCATTGCAGCCCCTTTATGACGAATGAGTGAGGTGGCATATGCAATATTTATTTACGGCAAAACAAGCAAAACAGCTGGATGAACACGCCATACAGGAAGTGGGATTTCCCGGTGCGGTTTTGATGGAAAAAGCGGCGACGGTATTAAGTTCGGTGATCGAACAGTCGATTCGCAAAGACGAAGGAATTTTATTTGTCTGCGGATGTGGCAATAACGGCGGAGATGCGGTTGCGGCGGCAAGAATATTGAAACAGCAGGGATACCATACGGCGATTGTGCTGGTAGGAGAGACTTCTCGTATGTCGGAAGATCTGTTTTTGCAATTGCGGCTGGCTGCAGCGTGCGATGTTGAGGCGGTTACGGCAGCAGAAGTAGATTCTGCAGAATATCCAATCCTTGTGGATGGGCTTTTTGGCGTGGGCTTAAACCGGCCGGTGGAAGGCGTCTATCAGGCAATGATCGAGCAGATGAACCGGTCACAGAAACGCATTTTTGCAATTGATATCCCGTCGGGCATTCATGGGGATACGGGAAAAGTTCTTGGAACGGCGGTGAAAGCAGAAACGACGGTTACTTTTGGAGTGAATAAACTGGGTTTGGTTCTTTATCCCGGATGTCAGTATGCCGGAAACGTAGTGATCGGAGACATCGGATATCCGGACTGCAGTTATGAGGCGATAGAGAATCCGGCGTATTATTATGATAAAAGAGATCTGGAACATTGTCTGCCGGAAAGAAGACCGGACGGCCATAAAGGAACATTTGGCCACGTACTTGTGATCGGAGGCAGTAAAAATATGTGCGGCGCGGCTGTTTTTGCAGCGAAGGCGGCATATCGGATGGGGGCAGGTCTGGTAAAGGTTCTGTCGGCAAAGGAAAACCGCCAGACGATCCTTACGATGCTTCCGGAAGCCCTGGTGGATTCGTATGAAGAAGAGGAGGCACTTGCCGAGGGACTGGCTTTTGCGGATGTGATCGTACTGGGACCGGGACTTGGAACCGGAGAGGATGCGAAAAAGATAATAACATATGTACTGGAAAATTCTGACAAGTCCATTGTGCTGGATGGCGACGGTATCACAATGTGCAGCCGTGAGCAGCTGAAAAAGACGAAGGCCCCTTGGATCCTGACGCCGCATCCTAAGGAATTTTGTACGATTTCCGGCTGGACGATGGCTGAATTAAAAGAAGAGTTTTTACAGAAGGTAAAACAGTTTGCAGAGGAGCAGGGCGGCATTGTCGTCGGAAAGGATGCCCGAACTTGTGTGAGTGACGGAAATGAGTGCTATGTCAATATTTCCGGAAACAGCGGAATGGCGACCGGTGGAAGCGGTGATGTGCTTGCCGGAACGATCGGCGGTCTTGTCGCGCAGGGGATGTCCTGCTTTGAAGCGGCAAAAGCAGCCGTTTACCTGCATGGGCTGGCAGGAGACAGATACAAAGAGAAATATGGTGAGCATGGAATGATGGCACGTGACTTGATCGATTCCCTGCAGAAAATCCACCAGAATGGAGAATGAGATGGACGAATTATTGGAAAAGAAAAAATATGATAGAACGTATGTGGAGATTGATCTCGACGCAATCAAGCATAATATCCGGTGTGAACGGGAAAAAGTGGGAGATAAGGTGAAAATTATGGCAATCATCAAAGCAAATGCTTACGGTCATGGCGATATCGAAGTCGCAGAGGCATTAAAAGACGAAGTGGATGCATATGGTGTAGCTATTATTGAAGAGGCATTGAAACTTCGGAAAGCCGGGGTTACTAAGATGATTTTGATTTTGGGACATACTGGAAAAATTTGGTACGATGATCTGATCAAAAATGATATTTCTCAGGCAGTATACAGTTATGAAATGGCAAAAATTCTCAGTGAAGAGGCAATGCGTCTTGGAAAGAAGGCAAAGATTCATATTAAAGTCGATACCGGAATGGGGCGCATTGGATTTCAGCCTGTAAAAGATAATGTTGAGGTCATTTATGCGATTTCCAGACTTCCTGGCATCGAGATTGAGGGAATCTTTACGCATTTTGCCAGAGCGGATGAGGTATCGACAGAATGGACGAAAGAGCCATTTGAAAAATTTCAGATCTTTCGTCACGAACTTCAAAAGAGGGGCGTAGAGATCCCGCTTGCACATGTGGCAAACAGTGCGTCAATTTTGAGACTGCCATCTACATATTTGGACATGGTGCGTTCGGGCATAACGACGTATGGTCTGTTCCCTTCCGATGAAGTGAAGAAAAATGTGCCGCTTCGTCCGGCGCTTTCGTGGAAAACAGAAGTGGTTCATGTAAAGACGGTTCACGCGGGAACAAGTATCAGTTATGGTGGAACCTTTACTGCTGAGCGCGAAAGTGTGATCGCTACGATTCCGGTAGGCTATGCGGACGGAGTGAAAAGAGATTTGTCGGGAAAGGGCAGAGTGCTTGTCAGAGGCTGTTATGCGCCAATTGTTGGGCGAATCTGTATGGATCAGTTTATGATCGATGTGACAGACATTCCGGAGGTTAAGGTAGGCGATACGGTAACTCTGATCGG
>ULSO01000826.1_pt1 | contig 12535 bp, 9 predicted proteins | sample 1956701 | NCBI WGS metagenome assembly ULSO01 (sample SAMEA4835708, study PRJEB28245) | human gut metagenome | biome: gut microbiome; material: fecal sample | place: Denmark | collected 2008 | reverse complement strand
CCGCCGCGAGAGTGCTCGCGTCCTTCGCCGCGGCAATGTGCACCGTCGGGCTGACCGACCGGCTGCCGGGCAGAAAGCGCGCTGCGAAAGCCGAAAAGAAAGACAAAGCGCCGCTCGCCGTGCGGCTGAAAAAATTTGCCGCGTCGGCGCTTACGCGGCGCAACGCGCGCCGGTTCATGACCACGGCGCTGATACTGCTACTCTTTTCCTTCGTCGTCGGCGTTCCCGTCTGGTACTACGTCCTTATCGCCGCCAACGTCGCCCTCACCGTCGCCTGCTTCGCCGCCGGCGACAGGAGCGGATGAATCGTCCGCGTCGGCGGGAATGCCGACGTCCGTCGTCCTCGGGCGCAGAATGTACGCGAGTATGAAAAACACCGCCGTAACGCACGCGAATGCGACGGCGAGCACGCCGAACAGATCCCCGAGCGTCATATCCCCGGCAACAACCGTTTCGTCGAACAGGAAGAAAAACGTCAGCGTTCCGAACACGGCGACGCCGATTATGCCGACAAGCGCGATTATCGCGAATATTCTTCTAAGCAGAGGCTTGTTCATCGTATACTATGTTATATCACAAAATAAAAGAAAAAAGCAAGTAAAAACGGCTTGACAAGCAAGTTTATATATGTTATTATCTTGATACGATTTCGATGAGGAGCGTCGAGCATCAGTAGCGGTCTGCGTTTCAACCCTTCCGCGGGGGCGGACCGACGAAAGGGCATCGTCGCCGAGGTCGCAGGCGCCGGCGGAGGCGCAGGCGGTCGGTCGCGCGGATTAACAGCTTCGCGATTGTCATGCCCGAGGGCGTGGAGTGCATTGAAATATCAATTCGTTTGATATGCACCTTGTCGGAACGGACAAGGTATTTTATTTTTCGGAGGAATATATTTTATGAAAACGTATAAAGTTGCGGTCGTGGGCGCGACCGGAATGGTAGGCAGAAAAATGCTGCAGGTGCTCGCCGAGCGCGACTTCCCCGTCGGCGAACTCATCCCGTTCGCTTCGGCAAAGAGCGCGGGCAGCCGGATCGAATACCGCGGCAAGAAATACACCGTCGTCGAAACCAACGAAGAGAACATCAACAAGTACAGACCGGAGATAGTGATCATGAGCGCGGGCGGCAAGGCGAGCGGCATATACTCGCCCATGTTCGCGGCTGCGGGCGGCATCGTCATCGACAACTCGGCTTACTGGCGCATGGACGAAAACGTCCCTCTCGTCGTGCCCGAGGTCAACCCCGAAGACGCGTTCAACCACCCGAAGGGCATAATCGCCAATCCCAACTGCTCCACAATACAGGCAATGGTGGCGCTCAATCCCCTGCATAAGGCGTTCGGCATCAAGCGCGTCATATACACCACCTTCCAGGCGGTGTCCGGCGCGGGCGTGAAAGGCTATGCCGACCTCGAAAACGGAATGAAAGCGGCGGCGGAAGGCACCGAGCTTCCCCCGCTCCAGAAGTTCCCTCACCCCATCGCGGGCAACTGCATACCCGAAATCGACGTGCTGCTCGACAACGGATATTATAAGGAAGAACAGAAGATGATCGACGAGACGCACAAGATCATGCACGCGCCCGAAATCAGGGTGACGGCTACGTGCGTGCGCGTGCCCGTGTATTACGGACACAGCGAATCGATCAACGTGGAGTTCGAAAAACCCGCGACGCCCGAACAGGTGCGCGAAGTGCTTTCGAAAGTGCCCGGAATCATCGTCATGGACGACCCCGGCAACCACGTCTACCCCACCGCGCTGGACGCGGCGGATCACGACGAAGTGTACGTCGGCAGAATCCGCAGGGACTTCACGGTGGAAAGCGGCATAAATATGTGGGTAGTGGCGGATAACATCCGCAAAGGCGCGGCGACCAACGCGGTGCAGATCGCGCAGCTGCTCATCGCGGGCGAAGGCAAATGCCCCGTCCATAACGCCTGAAAAGATACGTGCGCCTCGGCGCACAGGGATATAAGGAGCAAACAATGAGTATTTTCAAGGGGGTAGGCGTCGCACTCGTAACGCCTATGACGGAAGACGGAATCGCCTTCGACGAATACGGCAAACTGCTCGACCACGTCATAGAGGGCGGCGCGGACGCCGTCATAGTGGGCGGCACCACGGGCGAACCTTCGACGATGACGGAGGAAGAGCGCGTCGCGATGTTCAGGTATGCGGTGAAAAAAGTCGATCACCGCGTGCCCGTCATCATAGGCACGGGCAGCAACAACACCGCCAGCGCGGTGAAGATGAGCCGAATCGCCGAAGCCGAAGGCGCGGACGGACTGCTCGTCGTCACGCCGTATTACAACAAATGCACGCAGGGCGGGCTTATCGCCCACTACACCGCAATCGCCGACGCGGTAAACGTGCCCATCGTGCTGTACAACGTGCCCACGCGCACGGGTCTGCGCATAGCGCCCGCGACTGCGGCTAAGCTCTCGGAGCATAAGAACATCGTCGCCATCAAGGACGCGAGCGAGAACATCGACGACCTGCTCGCAATGTGCCAGGCGTGCGCCGGAAAGCTGGATATATACAGCGGCAACGACAGCTATACGGTGTTCCTGATGGCGCTCGGCGCGATCGGCGTCATATCCGTGGTCGCCAACGTCGTGCCCGGCGAGATGAAGAAGATCACCGACGCATGCTTCGCCGGCAAATACGACGAGGCGCGCGCGATGTCGTTCAGGCTCGACCCGCTTGCGAAAGCGCTGTTCATGGAAGTCAATCCCATTCCCACGAAAAAAGCGCTCGAATACATAGGCATACATGCCGGCAAGCCCCGCCTTCCCCTCACCGAGATGGAACCGGCTCATGCCGAGCAGCTCAGAAAAGTGATGACCGATCTCGGAATCATAAAGTAAATCCAAGGCATAAACGAACATCCCGGAAGCGGCGCTTCCGGGATGTTTTGTTATATTTATGAGTTACATAATCGTAATCAGCCTAATTACGATTATGTAACTTAATTCGGTACGACAAAACCGTCCGGCGGGAGTTCCCGACGGACGGTTTTTGTTTCCGCGCGAGGCGGGGTTGATTTTTTTACAGCGCTCGGATCGATTCGACGGGCGATTTCCTTGCCGCGAAGAACACGGGAAGGATCGTCGCGATGAACGAGATAACGATAGAGATACCGAATATCAGTCCGACCTGCGGCAGCCCGAAGTTGAGCACGGACAAGCCGATCATCGCATTGCCGACGAAGATGCCGTTCAGCAGGAAGCAAGCGACTCCCGCTCCCACCGTCGCGATGACGAAGCATATGATCGCGATAATGAACGCTTCGGCAAAGAAGATCTTGAACACGTCGGTTCCGCGGGCGCCTACCGCGCGCAGCACGCCGATCTCCTTGTTCTTCGCCGTTATGGACGCCGAGATGAAGTTGAAGAGCATGAGCGCCGACAGCACCGCCATGACTGCGCCTGCGATCAGGAACACGAGCTGCATGGTTTCGAGCATGCTCGTAATCATGGTGGCGTTCGAATAAATCTCATTCGTCATGCCGTAGGAATACGTATCGGTATCGACGAGCACGAACGAGGTCTGCTCCATGGTATTCTGCGTCGGGGTTATGGCGTAATTATATCTCGCGTCGGCAGGCACTTCATAATCCGTCGCGGTAATATATTCCCACGTATACTCGTCCTGCTGCATGCCGGACGGCATTACCTGAAAGTCATCCGCAAAAGACTTGTTCAGAATATAATCGGCATTATTGCCGGAAGTGCAGATAAAGAAACCTTTTACGGTAAGGCTTTCGCTCTCCCCTTTGCTGTTCCTTGCGGTAAGGGTCAGTACGTCGGGCACGGCGTCCTCTTCATTCCATGAACCGTACCATTCTTCCCAATCTTTTTCGATACACGAGAGGATGAGGTTGATGTCAGCCGCCGTCAGAGCGTCGGGATCGCCTACTGCCGCATCAGGGTCATAACCATAATACTTATCATATGCATCCCTCAAATGCCGGTACGCTTCGGCAAATTCGGCATTTTCGGGATAATCGATGTAATACAGCGAGCGAGTTTGAGACTGAGATGCCATACCGTTATAAGGAGAAACCACTGCATTATCTTCGGCGTCGTACCATGTTTCATAATACTGCGTCGCGAATATTATATCGCCGTCTTTTTCGTAATAATGATCGGCGAATATATATCCGTCACGCTTTTCCATGGACAGATCGCCGGTATCGGGATCGACGTAAAAGCCTATGACGTTTTCAACATTGTATGCGTTTTCCGGCCAATCAAGAGAGACTTCGCCGTCTTCGGTAAGATAAAAGCCTGTATGTTCATTATAATAAACACCATCGGACGGATTATCGATAATTTCACCGGTATCGGGATCGGTATATATTACGCAATTACGGTATTCGTATCCTCCAGCCTCAGGCGATTCAATAAGATTGCCTTCATAATCAAGCCAATAACCGTCGAAAGTGATTACATCGTCGGCAGGATCAGTGAAACGAATTTCATTAGTATTCCAATTATAATAAAATATACCGCTGTCCACCGGAATTTCAAAATAATATTCGGGGCTAATATCATTTCTGTCTATAAATATCTGTGCAACACCGCCGTCTGTATTATTCACATAATAGCAAAGCTGATCATGTCTTATCCAACCATCTTCTTCTTGTGCCATCAAAGAATACTCACCGGGATTGTTATTATTCTCATAATAATAGCCTTGCGTATGAACGATAAATTCTTTCTGCACCTCAGGAACAGTGTCGCCATAAATATTTTCATAATACCGATCCTGATTATACTGTTGCCACTGCCAAGCAGGGTCATCCCCATAATACTCGTCTTCGAATATATAACCTCTGCCGTCTTGGATGAAGACATAACCGTCTTTCTCGGTAAACGAGATATCGCCTTCGGCATTCGCCCAGAAACCGCGTTCGCTACGATATTCGTTTTGCATAACTCTGACGGTTTCACCGGAAGCGTCACGGTAAAGCTCGTAATACTCGCCTTTGCTCGAATTCGCCAAGTTATTCGCGGCGTTCCAAAGCGTTCCGAGCGAAGCATAGGCTTCTTTCTCGCCGAGGGTCAGAGAAGACGACTGACTGCCGCTGACGGGATAAAGCCTGAATGCGTCGGCGTTATTGTTGACGGTATCGACGGAATAATACGGTTCCGTATAATATTCGTCCACCTGATTGTCTTCGCCGTAGTAATCGTCGTAACTATCTATTCTTCCGTACATATAACCGCTGTCGATACGGTTCATTCCGTTATCGTATCTGTCGAAACAATCGGCATATTCGTCGATAAATTCGGGAGTTACGAACGCGAGAGAATAGAAACCGGTGCTTATGACGTCGTTGAACTGAGTGGTTATATTGTTATATTCTTCAGGCGACACGGACGAATTATCGTCCTGTTTGAGTATCTCGAAATCGGAAGACGTAGGCTCGCCGGTCGCATAAATGCCTGAAATCGTCACTTCGGCACGGTTACCGTTCATTTCTATCGTGATGGTTTTGCCAATCAGATCGTCATGGTCTTTGATCGGCGTCGATGTATTGCCGCTGCCGCTGCGATAGCCGCGCTCGGCAAAAGCATTGTAAATATACTCTGATACAGCGACTTCATCGACGGAATCGGGGTAATCGCCGGCAAGTTTGGTATAGCCTGCCGCAGTCAGATACTCTTCCCCGCAGTCGGTGAAACCGGAGAACTGACTACCCTGCGCATAATAATCCGAACTTTCAGTGCCGATATAAGTCGAAAAACTGCTGCCGTCTCCGGAAGTACATATACCGGCAAAGCTGAGGCCGAGCGAGTTATTATTCAGCTCTTCGATTTCGGACGCACCGAAAAGAGTGGGATTCGTGCCATTGTACTCGTAATTCAATTCCCTGTTGCCGTTCTTGTCTATGCGCCAGTCCTGCCGCGTATACTTGTAACTCTTATTAAGCTGGACGGCAGTGTACGGCGAACCCTGCAATGCGTCGGCAATAGAATAAGCCGAATCGTAAAGCATCATCGTGGAGAGTATGCCGAACATCGCAAAAGAGATTACGGACAGAATTATGGTAAAGAACAGGCGGACGGGCTTGGTTTTAAGACCGCTCGCGCCCATTTTGAAGGCGTGGCCTGCGGGAAGGCGGGACTTGATGAACTTCGTCTTGCTGCCGTCGTATTTTTTGGGAACGGTGTCCTCGGGCTTGGTTTCGGCGAAGTATTCCTTTTTGCCGTCGTCGGTTATTTTGCAGGCGCGCTTGATGGCGGTCATGTCCTCGGTGTTGGAGGAAATTATGACCTCGCCGCCGTGCGCCTTCATCATATTGTAAATGCTGTTGAACTCGTCCTGAGTGAGCTTGCTCCAGTCCTTGACGCGCACGGTGTCGTTTCCGATGGCGTTTACGTTCTCAGACAGGTTGGTGGGCGGCGCGAGAGTCTTGGACGTATCGGATATAACCTTGCCGTCTTTAAGCTCTATGATACGGTCGCCGTACTGCTCTGCAAACTCGCGGTCGTGAGAAACGACGATAACGAGTTTGGTCGCGGACAGCTTTTTGAGCGTTTCGAAAACCTGCTTACCCGTTGCGGAGTCGAGCGCGCCGGTGGGTTCGTCCGCCATGATTATTTCGGGCTCTTTTATGAGCGCGCGGGCTATGGCGACCCTCTGCTTCTGACCGCCGGACAGCGTGTTCGGTTTGCGCTTGCCGAGGCCTTTGAGGTCGACCATTTCGAGCAGGCGGTTAACCGCCGCCTTGTCGTTCTTCTTGCCCTGGAGCTGAAGAGCGAGCGCGATATTCTGTTCGATGTTGAACTCGTCCAGAATATTGTATTCCTGGAACACGAAACCTACGTACGTGTTGCGGTAGCTGTCGAAGTCGGCGCCGGAAAAGTTCTTGCTGCTCTTTCCCTTGACGATGACTTCGCCGCTGTCGGGCGCATCCAGTCCGCCCGCGACGTTAAGCAGCGTGGACTTACCGGATCCGCTCTTACCGAGCAGGAACACCATACCCTTTTCGGGAAAATCCACCGTTACACCGTCAAGCGCGCGAACCTCCGCCCCGCCTTTGGTCTTATAGACCTTGACGAGATTCTTTACGGATAGCATTGAGGTACACTCCTTGATTAAAATAGTATTAAAGATACATTTCTATTTTATACTACCCCCCCGAAAGTCAAGAACTTTATGCGTATAAGCAGGATTATTTCAGTTTTTTACACTTGTTTTCTTTTATCATATCCCGCGGGCGGAACGTAGGGACGTGAAAATTTTTGTCAATAACTTTTATGTTATTGACATATAATATATTATGTGCTATAATATACTTACCAGATAAGACAAAGGAGTTAATTTTTCATGCCTGTCATTTCACGCTTTTATGGTATGATAGTCAAAATGTATTTTATCGCTTCCGAACACAATCCGCCGCATATTCATGTCGTATACGGCGAATATCTCGGAATCATCGAAATCCGTACGGGCAAAATGCTCGAAGGAGATCTGCCGAACAAAGCGCTTGCAATCGTACAGGAATGGGTTGGCATGCACAGAAACGAACTTCTTGAAATGTGGGAAACGCAGAACATAACTCCGCTCCCGCCGATCGAATAATAAGGAGGTCTTGAAATGTTCCATAAAATCACTTCTCTCGCCACGCTGCCCGATTACGTTCTGCTTGTCGGGTTCTCAAGCGGTGAATTCAAACAGTTCGATCTGAAATCGCTCATGAATAAATATCCGCCGTTTGCCGCGCTCAAAAACGTGAACGGCCTATACGAACAGGCGAAAATAGACGCGGGCGGATACGGCATCGTCTGGAACGACGACCTCGATATTTCCGCCGAAGGTATTTACGAAAAAGGCGTCGCCTGCTCCGCCCCTGACGATATCGAAAAATACAGGCAGAATCTTTTATCCGCGCTCGTCCGCGCCAGACAGGACGCGGGACTTTCCCAAAAACAGCTCGAAATTCTTTCCGGCGTCGCGCAGCCGTGCATAGCCCGTACGGAAAAAGGAACGACGGATCCGAAACTTTCCACCGTATTGAAAATGCTCGAACCGCTCGGACTGACGTTATCCATTACGAACATCTGATTGCGGAAACTTTCAATATTGCACAAATCCCGCCGTAACGGCGGGATTTTCGTTTAACAAAAATCCCCGGCATTTAGTCATGCCGGGGATGAAATCGTCGGTTCGATTATTCGAGAATTGCTTTTATGCGGCGCACGCCGGCGGACGAGGACTGTTCCTTGACGATACGGAAGTGTCCGAGCTGTCCGGTATGCTCCGCGTGCGGGCCGCCGCACACCTCTTTGGAGTACTTGCCCATCGTGTAAACTTTGACGCGTTCGCCGTAGCGGCTTTCGAAGTGCGCTTCCGCTCCCGCGGCCTTGGCCTCGTCGAGGGTCATTTCTTCGCAGGTGACGGGAACGTCGGCGGCGATCGCCTCGTTGACGGCGTCCTCGACCTTCTTTATCTCCTCGCTCGTCAAGGGGCGCGGGAAGTTGAAATCGAAGCGCAGGCGCTCTTCGGTTATGTTGCTGCCCTTCTGGAATATGCCCGAGTCTCCGAGCACCCTTTTAAGCGCGGCGTGCAGCAGGTGCGTTGCGGTGTGGAGTCTGACGGTCTGCTCGCTGTGGTCGGCAAGGCCGCTCTTGAACTTGTGTTCCGCTCCGGCGCGGCTCTTTGCCGCGTGCTGCTCGAGCGCGGCGTTGAAGCCGTCCATGTCCACTTTGAGCCCAGCTTCCTTTGCAAGCTCCGTCGTCATCTCTATGGGGAAACCGTAGGTGTCGTAAAGCTTGAAAGCGGTGTTGCCGGATATGGTGTCGCCGACGAGGTGTTCGCGTATCGCTTCGAACTTCTTCATGCCGGCGGTTATCGTCTTTTCGAACCTGCCCTCCTCGGCGTCGATCTCGCCTATCACGCGGTCGGCGTTGCGTTCCAGCTCGGGATACACGTCCTTATACATGTCTATGACGACGCGGGCGACCTGCGAAAGCAGTCCCATGCCGCCGCCCAGCTGTTTGATGAAACGCACGGCGCGGCGGAGCAGACGGCGCAGGATATATCCCTGATCGACGTTGGAGCACAGCACGCCGCGGTCGTCGCCTATTATCATGACGGAGGTGCGGATATGGTCGGCGATGACGCGTATGGCCTTGGTAGCAGTTTCGGACGAGCCGTATTTCACGCCCGTAAGCTTCTCGATCCTGGCGATGATGGGAGCGAACAGGTCGGTTTCGTACACGCTGTCCACGCCTTGCAGCGTCTTTACGGTGCGTTCCAGTCCCATGCCGGTATCGACGTTCTTCTGCGCGAGGGGTTCGTATTTGCCGTCGGCGGTCTTGTTATACTGCATGAACACGTCGTTCCACACTTCGAGGTACTTGCCGCACGAGCACGCCGGAGAACATTCGGGCGAGCACGCGGGCTTGCCGGTGTCGACGAACATTTCGGTGTCCGGTCCGCACGGGCCGGTTATGCCCGCGGGTCCCCACCAGTTATTTTCCTTGGGCAGGAAGAATATGCGTTCTTTGGGTATGCCCGCCTTTTCCCAGTACGACGCGGATTCGTCGTCGCGCGGGCAGTCGCCGTCGCCGGCGAACACGGTCACCGACAGTTTTCCGGGGTCGATGCCAAGATACTTCTCGTCGGTCAGGAACTCGTAGCTCCACGCGATCATTTCCTTTTTGAAATAATCGCCGAGCGACCAGTTGCCCAGCATTTCGAAGAAAGTCAGGTGCGAAGAGTCGCCCACTTCGTCGATATCGCCCGTGCGCACGCACTTCTGCACGTCGGCAAGGCGTTTGCCCTGCGGGTGCTTCTGGCCGAGCAGATAGGGCACGAGCGGGTGCATGCCCGCCGTCGTGAACAGCACGGTCGGGTCGTTTTCGGGGATAAGGGACGCGGAACTTATTATCGCGTGGCCTTTGCTCTTGTAAAAATCGAGCCACATCCGGCGCAGCTGCGCCGCGTTGATCTTTTTCATATATTGCCTCGTTGAACTTTTATTGCTTTGTTATGTCAGATGACGAGCGGGATTATGTCGGTCGGACGGTCGATGAAATATTTCGGCCGCATTCCGGCGTAATCACTTTCGTCGCCGAAACCGTAGCGCGCGAAGGCGCAGTCTGCGCCGGCGTTTGCCGCGCACTCTATGTCGAACACGCGGTCGCCCACCATGAGCGCGGGGCGCGCGAGAACGGCGGTTTTCATCTGCTCGTCCTTGCTCGATACCTTGGCCGGAAACTCGGTGCCGGCGACGGCCTCGAAATATCCGTCGATGCCGGCGGAAGAGAGAATCTCCCGCACGCTGTCGGTGGGTTTGCCGCTCGCGACCGACAGGCGCACGCCCGCGGAATGCAGCGTCCGCACCGTTTCTTCCACGCCGTCGTACAGACGGAACATCTTTATGCCCGTTTCGACGTATTTTTCGCGGTACAGCGCCAGGCCGCGCAGCGCCTGTTCGTCGCTCGCGCCGCAGTACGTTTTCAGCGACCACACGAGCGCGGGGCCGATGAATTTGCGCAGCACGCCGTCGGGCGGGACTTCAAGTCCGATCGCCGCGATGGCATAGCGAGCGCAGTGCATTATGCCCTCGCTGTTGTCGATGAGCACGCCGTCCATGTCGAAAATCACGTTGGCGTATTTCATTTCGCTTTATAGCTCTCTTTCAGGCCGACCACCCGATTGTATACTATGCCGTCCGATCTGGTGTCGCGGACGAAGTAGCCGGTGCGGACGAACTGGAAAGCCTGTCCCTTCTCCGCCTCTCCGAGCATCGCCTCGCCCTTGCCTTTGTATATAACGAGCGAATCGGGATTCATGCGTTCGGCGAAATCTTCGTGCACGCCGTCGTACGGCAGCAGCAGATAGTCGTAATAACGCGCCTCGATGTCCACGCAGTCGTCGGCGTTGACCCAGTGCACGACGCCCTTGGCCTTAACGCCGGGGACGTCGGCGCCAAGCGTGCCGTCAACGACTTCGCACAGCACGTTGTCACCGTCCTCGCCGTGCTCTATGCCCGTGCATTTTACGATATACGAGCTTTTGAGGCGGACGTACGCGCCAGGGGTGAGACGTTTGTATTTGGGCGGGGGCACTTCTGCGAAGTCGCCGCGCTCTATATACAAATGCTTGCCCGTTTTCACCATGCGCGTGCCTGCGGCGGGGTCGTTGGGGTTGATCTCGACCTCGCACTCCTCCGTCCAGCCGTCGGGACGGTTTGTGATCGTCAGGCGTATGGGATCGATAACCGCCATGGCGCGCGGAGCGGTTTCGTTCAGCTCGCTCCTTATGCACGCTTCGAGCTGGTCGGGCGAGCATTCGCTGTCCGCCTTGGCGACGCCGGCCTCCTCGACGAATTTAAGTATCGCCGAAGGAGTGTAGCCGCGGCGGCGCATGCCGCACAGCGTGGGCATACGCGGGTCGTCCCAGCCGTCCACCCTGCCCTCGTCGACGAGGCGCTTCAGGTAGCGCTTGCTCATTATGGTGCGCTCTATGTTCAGCCGTGCAAACTCGCGCTGCACGGGGCTGAACGGGAATACTTCTTTGAGGTTGTCCACCACCCATTCGTAAAGCGGACGGTGGTTTTCGAATTCCAGGCTGCAAAGGCTGTGCGTGACTCCCTCGATCGCGTCCTGTATGGGGTGCGCGAAGTCGTAGAGCGGGTATACGCACCACTTGTCGCCCTGGCGGTAATGCGGGGTGTGCAGCACCTTGTATATGACGGGGTCGCGCATGTTTATATTGGGCGACGCCATGTCGATTTTTGCGCGGAGCACGAGCTCGCCGTCGGCGTATCTGCCCTCGCGCATTTCGGCGAACAGGCGGAGGTTTTCTTCCACGCCGCGGTTGCGGCAGCGGCTCTCCACGCCCGGCTCGGTCAGCGTGCCGCGCATTTCGCGCATCTGATCGGCGGGGGTGTCGTCCACGTACGCCAGCCCCTTTTTTATCATGAGCTGCGCGCACTCGTACGTCTTTTCGAAGTAGTCGGACGCGTACGTTATCTCGCCTTCCCAGCCCAGCCACTTCACGTCGCGTATGATCGCCTGCACGTATTCGTCGTCCTCTTTGGCGGGGTTGGTATCGTCGAAGCGCAGGTAGCACTTGCCGCCGTAGCGCTTGGCGGTCATATAGTAGTTTATATACACGCTCTTGGCGTGGCCGATGTGCAGGTAACCGTTCGGTTCGGGCGGAATGCGCGTCACGACCGTCTTTACCCTGCCGCTCGCAAGGTCCTCGTTTATCTTGTCCTCGATAAAATTAGCCATATCAGAACAGTCCTTTTATCTCCATCGTATCGGGATCTATCGTCATGTTTTCCGCCGCGGGCGTTTTGCCCAGTCCGGGCATGAGCAGTATCTTTCCCGTTACCGCGACGAGGAAACCGGCGCCGGCGCGGCGGTACAGTTCGCGCACAGTGATGCGGAATCCTGTCGGGCGGCCGAGCCTGGTCTGGTCGTCGGACAGCGAATACTGCGTTTTCGCTATGCATACGGGCAGGTCGCGGCAGGCGGGGTCGGCGGCAAAGCGCGACAGGGCGCGCTCCGCCT
>ULSO01061257.1_pt1 | contig 12590 bp, 5 predicted proteins | sample 1956701 | NCBI WGS metagenome assembly ULSO01 (sample SAMEA4835708, study PRJEB28245) | human gut metagenome | biome: gut microbiome; material: fecal sample | place: Denmark | collected 2008 | reverse complement strand
AAGCTATTGGCGGAGGTAAAGCAAGCGGAAATCAAACTCAAGGTAATGGAAGGAACGTATGTTGCCATTGAGAAGGTTCGCGAAGTATGGACCGCCCACATAGGACAAGTACGGCAAATCTTGGAAAGCAGATTTTTAAACGAGCTTCCGCCAATTCTTACAACCCTCGATGCAGTACAAATTCGGGAGAAATTACAGGAGGTACTCGACGAGACTTACAAGGCAATCTCTATCGCCGCAGACTCGATAAAAGAGCCTGTGGAAATTGAGGATTAGGCTATTTCTTTTCGTATCCTTCGTAATAGTAGGATTGTTCAATACCCTTAAAAATTACTTCTCTGTTATCGACATCGCTCGTCAAGTTTTCCTTTAGCAAAAATCTTAGTTCCAAGTCGTTTACAGGGCTACGTTCCATTGCCTGCAAATATAGATCTTTATCTACATTTTGCCAATTTACGACCTTGCCTAAATTCTTTTTGAGAATCATGTCTAACCAAATTCTGGTGGAACGTCCATTGCCTTCCATAAAAGGGTGCGCAACGTTCATTTCTACATACTTTGCAATGATTTCTTCGTATGTAGATTCTGGCATTTTTTCGATTTTAGCGAGTGCTTCAGGTAGATATATGAAATTTGCAAATCGAAAGTTTCCCTTTGATATATTCTTTGTGCGAATTTCTCCTGCGAAATCGTAAAGCCCGTCGAAAATGTACTTATGGATTTGTTGTAAACCTTTTAACGTGCCAATTTCGCATTTGGCAATATCTCCTGACTCAAATAAGTTATGCGCTTTCTCCAAGCTTATATCATCAATCTTGCTCATTTTAATTTAATGATGTCTTATAGTAAGAATATGGTGATTATTTTCAAGACTTTAGTAGTCCTCTGGGAAAAGTAGAGTTGTTGCGCTTCTGTTCCATTCGGTTATTATCCAAATCCTTCTGCCATCTGGGAGTTTATATTCGGAGAGCAACCTTAAGCCGTTTTTGAGAGCCTCGTCATTGCTCTTCCAGTCTTCCTTGCATACGTCGCCCCAATCTCCATTTGCGTGGCGAACAAGATACGGTATAAGCGCGTATCCATTTTCTTTGCAATGTGCGTAAAGCGGGGTAGTGACTGCAATATCTCCTAAATCGAATTTCGATGTTATTATTAACTTGTTATCCATGGGCCATCTCTTTATTTGATTGCCTATGTTGCTAATAATAGCAGAGATAGATAATGCTTGCAATGTTTTTATTTATCTTTTTTATAATAAAAAATAAGAAACTTACACCTATATAAATGAGATCTTTTATATACTATTCCAATAACAAATTTCAAACTCGTTATATATGATACAATTATTTGAGCCTGTTTCGTTCCAGAAACTTCTTTACAACAGATTCAAAGAAGATAAGATTTATTCAATTTGTGTCGTATGTTAAATGCCTTCCAAGCCAAGTATCTTGCCAACAAGCTTACTATCTTAGCAAAAGATAGTCAACTTTCGGCGATTTCACAGGGACTTATTGACGCAAAAGTTGACTTGAATCCTCATCAGGTTGAAGCGGCTTCATTTGCATTACGAAATCCATTGTCTAATGGTGTATTGCTAGCGGACGAAGTTGGGCTAGGGAAAACCATAGAAGCCGCTATATTACTCTGTCAGATGTGGGCAGAACGTAAACGACATCTTTTGATTATTTGTCCCGCGTCCTTACGGGAGCAATGGAGAATTGAGCTTGAAGAGAAATTTAATCTTTCGTCCATTATACTTGAACGTAAAAATTACATTCCAAGTTTGCTTTCGTTGGAAGACAAAATAATTATAATGTCTTATAATTTTGCTGCCAAAATTGGTGATGATATAGCAAAGACGCCTTGGAATCTTGTTGTTATTGATGAAGCGCACAAGTTAAGAAATGTGTATAAAGAGTCTAATAGAATTGCACGCGCTATTAAGTCGGCATTAGATGGAAGAAAAAAAGTATTACTTACCGCTACTCCATTCCAAAATTCATTAATGGAGCTTTTCGGGCTAACAACTCTTATTGATGAAAATATTTTTGGCGATGAAAAATCATTTCGTTCCCAATATGTCTCAACGGAAAAGGAGTATACTTCTCTTAGGGGCAGACTTTCTCCGTATTGCATGCGAACATTAAGGTCGCAAGTGGCAGAATACATAAAATACACGCAAAGAAAGCCTATAACATTCCCATTCTCTCCATCCGAATCCGAAATTTCACTTTTTAATTCAGTATCGAGATTTTTGCAGGAAGAAAGTATTTACGCAATTCCGCCGAAGCAGAAACATCTAATAGCCTTAATTCTCTATAAGCTTTTGGCATCTTCATCAAATGCGGTACACTCTGCTTTTAAGACAATTCTCGCCAGACTTGAAAAAATTCGCGATGATTACACAAAAGCAAACAATGTCAATCTTGATGAATTCTTGTCCTCAGAAGATATAGGTGATATATATGAAGATGAATATGATGAGGAAGAAACATCTGAAGATTCAGGCGAAATAAACTTAAAAGTTCTATGTGCGGAAATTGAAAAAATTAAATCTTTTATCGAGTTGGCAAAAACAATTAAAAAGGACGAAAAGTCAGACGTTCTGCTAAAAGCTCTCAAAACAGGATTTCAGAAGCTTGATGAAATGGGGGCAAATCAAAAAGCTTTGATTTTTACGGAAAGTAGAAAGACTCAATTATACCTAAACGAATTTTTGAGTCAAAATGGTTATGCGGGAAAGATTGTACTTTTTCATGGAGCAAACAAATCGCAGCGCAATGAAATTCTAAATGAATTTAGAGATTCTGCTCAAATAATGATTGCCACAGAAGCTGGCGCGGAAGGTTTAAATATGCAGTTTTGTTCGCTTGTTGTAAATTACGACCTCCCGTGGAATCCACAACGTGTCGAACAACGCATAGGGCGTTGTCATCGTTATGGACAAAAGTTTGATGTTGTAGTTGTAAATTTTGTCAATCAGTCAAACCCTGCAGACAAACGAGTTTTTGATTTGCTAAACTTAAAGTTCAACTTATTCGAAGGTGTTTTTGGTGCTTCCGACGAAATCCTAGGTTCTATAGAAGATGGCGTTGATTTTGAGAAAAAAATTCTAGCTATATATCAAACTTGTAGAACAACCGAAGAAATAGACGCGGCATTTGACGCTTTGCAAAAGGAAATGGAAGACGCTATAGATAAGAAGCTTCGCAATACGAAAAAGACACTTCTTGCCGATTTTGACGCAGACGTCAATAAGCGTTTAAAAGTAAATTTTGACGAATCAAAACTATTGATTGACGCAAGGCAAAAAGCCTTCTGGGAGCTTTCTAAATCAATCTTGTCAAAAGACGGCATTTTCGACGAAAGTGAATATTCCTTCTTATTAAAAAATCCCAAACTTGGAGAGTGCCAAAAATATTTCTTTTTAACGCAAAACAGAGAATTGGAGGATATCCCTAACTCGCAAATAATACGTCTAAATCACAAATTAGGCGAACACGTAATATCTCTTGGGAAAAACGGAATGACTCCGTATAGAGAAATCTCTTTTGACCTTACTAATTCTCCTCAGAAATTTTCATATTTAAACGAAGTCAAGGAACATTGCCCATTGGGGTATTGCCGTATTTCTATATTGAGGATAGAAAGCTTTGAAACGGAAGAATACTTGCTTGTTACTGGAATGAGAACCGATGGCAAGGAAGTTCCATCTGAGAATATGGAGCAAATTCTAATGCTTGAAGCCATTGAAGATATTGACGCTATACAGAGTGAAAATTTTGGGCTGAATGAATTTGCAAATAAAAATTTAAAGGAAGCAAAGATTCGTTCAGAACAGCGAAATTCAGAATTTTTTGAAGCTGAAAAAGTAAAGATAGAACAGTTTTTGGGCGATAAGCTTTATTCTGTTGAAAGAGAGCTAAAGCAAACAAAAGACAAAATTAAGGTATTAGAACGCGAATCTAGTAAAGTAGATGATTTGGCTCGAAAAGCAGCACTTGAAGAAGAGATAAGCAATCTCTCTATTCAAAAGCGGAAATTGAGAAAAAATGTTTTCGACTTAGAAGACGAAATCGATATAGAACGTAAGAGATTAATTGAAAATTTAAAAAAGCGTTTGGCTAAGCGTGTTGAAGTTGAAGACCTAATGGAATTTCAATGGCGTTTGGTATAGTAAAGGTTAAATATGGCGGCGTTTGAAGATTTAAAAGGAAAATTGAGAGAAATTTTCCAACTTGATAGAACCGATTTGGATTTCGGTTTATATCGCATAATGAATTTGAAATCAGAAGAAGTTTCAAAATTCATTGAAGAAGACTTGTTGCCACAGGTAAAAAATGGGCTGAAAGAGTATTCTAATTTTGACTATGCGGAAATTCAAGGTGAGTTAGAAAAAACTATAGAACAGTCCAAAGAGCTTGGGTTACCTGATGAACAAATTGAAAACTTGCCCAAAATAAAGGACCTGAAACGTAAATTAGTATCCGTAATTTCCCCAGACAAACTTGAAAACGAAATTTATTCAGATTTATATAACTTCTTTAAGCGCTATTATTCTGAGGGTGATTTTATGTCGCTTCGGCGCTATAAGGATGGTGTATATGCGCTTCCTTACGAAGGAGAGGAAGTAAAATTACATTGGGCAAATTCCGACCAATATTATATAAAGTCTTCCGAGACGTTTTCAAATTATACTTTTAAAATTAAAGGTAAGAAAATCCGTTTTGAGGTTGTTGACGCTACAACAGAGCAAAATAACAATAAGGACGATAAAAATAGAAGATTCCGTTTATATAAGGGAACAGAGGAAGAACCTAAAAATCCTGTATCGGAAAGGAATGGTGAATTTGTTGTAGCTTTTACATATTTGGCAACTGAAGGAAATGCACCTACTCAAAAGAATATAAATGAGGAAATTTTTGCGGAGCTTTGGGCTAACCCTTTGCTGGTAGATATTGCTGAGTCATTAAAGACTACAACTTCAGATAAATCACGCCTCCCAATTTTACAAAAGTACATTAACAATTTTACGGCAAAGAATACTTTTGATTATTTTATACATAAAGATTTGCGCGGTTTCTTAAATAGGGAGCTGGACTTCTTTATTAAGAACGAGATAATGCATCTTGACGATATTGAAAATGAACCTGCTGCAAAGGTGGAACAATATCTCGGTAAGATTAAGGTTTTACGCACGGTTGCCCATAAGATAATAGATTTTTTGGCAAGTATAGAAAACTTCCAAAAAAAGTTATGGCTAAAAAAGAAATTTGTACTGGAGACAAACTACTGCATAACCTTAGATAGAGTTCCGGAAGAATTGTATCCTGAGATTGTTGCAAATAATGCGCAGCGCGATGAATGGATAAAACTTTTTGCTATAGATGAGATTAAGGGCGAAGAATTAGGAAGTGTGGCTTATTCAAATCCGCTCACTATTGAATTCTTAAAGGCAAATCCATTCCTTGTTTTAGACACGCAATTTTTCTCTACGGAGTTTAAATACAAACTTCTTTCATCTATTGATAATCTCGATGAAAAATCCAATGGATTGTTAATTCATTCTGAGAACTTTCAGGCATTAGAGCTGATACAAGATAGATATCTGGAAATAATTAGTTCTATTTATATTGATCCACCTTATAATACAGGAACTGCTAATGCATTTATGTATAAAGATAATTTCCTGCATTCTTCTTGGATCTCATTTATTTACGATAGAACAAGAATTGCTTATTGGTTATTAAATAGGATTGGTTCTATTTTTGTCAGCACAGATGATGGGGAATATGCGAACATAAAATATATTTTGTCGCAAATCTTTAATGAAAATAATTTTGTGAACGATATAATTTGGAATAGCCGAAAATCTGTCTCGAGTGATGCTTTAATATCTGAGTCCATAAACCATACAACTTTTTTTAATAAGAACAAAGCTTTATTGACTGAGAACAAATATGAATTTCGTATAAAATATTTCTCAAATAGTTTTTCTAATCCCGACAACGATCCAAAGGGTGAATGGACATTAGATCCTTTGGATGCACCTAATATTCGAGAAAATCTTTCATATCCAATAAAAAATCCTAAAACATTAGAGATCTTTTTCCCGCCTGAAGGCCGTCATTGGCGATATACTGAATCTGAGTTAATGAAATACTCACAGGAAGGTAGAATTCTATTTGGACGAAGCGGAAATGCAAGACCTCAATTTAAGCGTTACCTTTCAGAAGCGATGGAAAATGGAATGACTGTGACTACATTATGGGATGATGTTGGGACTAATACAGATGCCACAAAGCAATTATTGCATATGTTTAGGGGAATTTTGGAAAAAAACTTTATAGATAAAATAAAGCCCAAACCAACGAAATTAGTAGAAAGAATATTTGATTTATCCCTAAAAAAAGAAAACGGTATTTCATTAGATTATTTCGCAGGCTCTGGAACAACTGGACATGCTGTGATAAATCTAAATCGTCAAGATGGGGGAGATCGCAAGTATATACTTTGCGAAATGGGTAACTATTTTGATACTGTCACTAAGCCGCGTATTGAAAAAGTTATTTATTCTGAAGATTGGAAAGACGGCAAGCCTAAGTCACGCAAAGGCTCTTCGCATATGTTTAAATATATTCGTTTGGAGTCATACGAAGATTGCTTAGATAATCTTAAATTTGAGAGATCCAAAACTCAAGAAGACTGGCTCGAAAATAATAAGACTGCCAAAGAAGAGTATATGCTAAAATATATGATGGATCTTGAAACTAAAGATTCCTTGCTAAGTATAAAGAAATTTGACGATCCGTTTGGATATAAAATAAACATTACAAGAGACGGGGAAGTTAAAGAATCTAATGTAGATCTAGTTGAGACATTCAATTACCTAATAGGCCTATACGTAGACCATATTCAGACATTTAAAGATATATTGGTAGTTGAAGGCGTAACTAGAGAAGGAGAAAAAACATTGGTAATTTGGCGCAATACATCAAAAACAGATAGCGATGCATTGGATTCTTGGTTTAAAAAATGCAAATATTCAACCCTAGATGCGGAGTTTGATGTCATATACGTCAATGGCGATAACAACCTTGAGAATTTGCGCAGAGATGATCAAACATGGAAAGTACGCTTAATTGAAGCAGAATTTAATAAGCGCATGTTTGACGTCCAAGATGTAAAATAGGAGAGCTTTTATGCCAAGAGCACGAACAACTGCTACTTCAAGAAAAAGACGCTCCAAACGTCAGCAATTCCGCTTTGACCAACAATTAGTCTTAAATCAATTCTTCTTGGAATATTTAGGCTTTTCAACTTTTGAAGAAGTAAAGACAACTTTAGCAGGAATAGAAACAGGCGTAAACGAATCAGGTATTAGTAATTTTTACTACGCCATAACATCATCGAGTGCGTTTCTCAATAACGCAAAAATAGATGCCGATACGTTGATACAGTATGACGAAAATATTGTTCGCCAAACAAATCAAATGCAAGGCACTCGCTCAACGCCTATTTCGTGGTTATATTTCCAATACATATGCCTACTCTTTGTTGAAATTTATTTAGACAAATTCTTTAGCGACAAAGAATCGTTCATAACAGAATTAAATAATTTCCGAGCAAGTAAAATTAGTTATGTAGATATTCCAGATTATACAGAAAACGACTTGCGAAAGGTCGCGCTCTGGAATGCAACAGGCTCAGGTAAAACTCTCTTGATGCACATGAACCTTCTACAATTCCGTTATTACGCGGAGAAGTACAAGGTGGCAAATTCGATAAATCAAACCATTCTTGTTACACCAAACGAAGGGCTTTCTCGCCAACATATTGCGGAATTTCAAAAATCTAAAATAGACGCTGATATCTTCGATAAAGATATGTCGTCAGGTATCTTCAAAGGTAAGCGAGTTGAAGTTATAGAAATCACAAAATTAAAAAAAGACGGCAAAGAAAAAACTGTTTCCGTAGAATCTTTTGAAGACAACAACCTAGTTTTTATTGATGAAGTCCATAATGGTACTGGTGGCGATGAGTTTAAAAAGAATAGAGATTCTCTTTCCAAGAAAGGTTTTGCGTTCGAGTATTCCGCCACAATCGGACAAGCTGTAAAGGCAGCAAATAACGATACTATTACGAATGAATACGCAAAATCCACAATTTTTGACTACTCTTATAAGTACTTTTATAATGACGGATATGGCAAGGATTACCGTATCTTAAACATTTCAGATGCATCATACACCACTCATTTAGAATTGTATTTAACGGGTTGTTTGTTGGCGTATTATCAACAAATTCGCCTCTATAAAGAGTACAAAGATTTGGCAAAAAAATTTCACGTTGAAAAGCCACTTTGGATTTTTGTTGGCAGAACAGTTACGGGGTCAAGTAAGTTAGATACGAACGATACGAGCGATATCCTAAGAATACTAAAATTCATAAAAGCGTTCTTGGAAGATGAGAATACATTTTGCGAGCATATTAATACATTGATAAATGGGAAATCTGGCTTAATTGATAATAATGGGAAAAGTGTTTTCTCAAATGTATTTACCCATTTGCCGCCTGATATGCTAGTAAAAGAAAATGTTTATGACGACATCTTAAAAAGCGTTTTCAATGCTCCAAGTAAAGGTGCCTTGCATATTGAAGATTTGAAAGGGACTTCTGGTGAAATCGCTTTGAGAATAGGCGACAATGAACCATTCGGTGTCGTAAACGTGGGAGATTCTGCAACCCTTATAAAACTTTGCAAAGAACAATATGCTGACGATTTTGTAATTTCAGACAAAAACTTTAGCGGTTCGCTTTTTGATAATATATCGGATAATGAATCTAGTCTAAATTTACTTGTAGGTGCTAAAAAATTTACCGAAGGGTGGAACTGCTACCGAGTAAGCACAATGGGGCTTATGAATTTAGGTAGAACAGAAGGTTCTGAAATCATTCAGCTATTTGGTAGAGGGGTACGTTTGCATGGATATAATGGCACAATGAAGCGTTTCTCTGGATTACCTGAAGGAGTAAAAAGACCATTTGAGAAAAATCAAAAATCTGTTCTCAACGCATTAGAAACTTTAAATATATTCGGAATCCGAGCCGATTATATGAAAAAGTTTAAAGAATATTTGGAGGAAGAAGGCTTGCCAACAGGTGATGATAGACGCGAATTTACAATTCCAATTATCAGAAAACTTCCCACTACAACGAAGTTAAAAATAATCCGCCTAAAAGAAGGAATGGATTTCAAAAAATCTAAGAAAATAAGCTTAGAATATGTAGACGTATTTTCTCGTTTCCCAACAATATTAGATTGGTATCCTAAAATTCAGTCTCTATTAGCCAAAGGAGTGCAAGGTGGAAATTCCACACTAATAAAAAATGAGAATAAATTAAGTAAGTCTTTATTAGCTTTCGTGGATTGGGAAGACATATACCTAAAGTTGCAAGAGTACAAAGCGGAGAAAGCGATGTATAACTTGAATCTTAGTATTGCTGCCATCAAGAACATTTTTAAACATGACGATTGGTACACTCTGCTTATTGCTAATGAGGAATTGAATATTGCAAAATTTTCATCACTGAAATTGATAAGCGACATCGTTCTTGCATTAAGCAAAAAATATTGCGAACGCTTCTTCCATTATCAAAAGAGCGATTGGGAAAAGGATAAACTCGAGTACGTCGAAATTACTGAGAAAGATCCTAATTTCTATGATAACTATGAAATTTCTGTAAAAGAAACAGAAACCGATTTTATCAAGAAATTGGAAGAGCTGAGCTCAATTGTAGCTTCTAAACAGCTAAGAGATTTGGATCTTGGAAGCGGTTATGCTTTCTATTTTGATAAGCATTTGTATAATCCGATTTTGTCTATAAAAAACAACGAATACATTGAAGTAAAACCAGTCTCATTAAACGAAGGCGAAAGTAAATTCATAAAAGATTTACGTGCATATTTTGAAGCGCATAAAGATAAATTCCAAAATGCGGAATTCTATATTATGCGAAATCGTTCAAAAGCAGGAATTGGCTTCTTTGAAGAAGGCGGATTCTACCCTGATTTTATTCTCTGGTATGTAAAAGACGAAAAACAGTATATAGCATTTGTTGATCCAAAGGGAATATATCATTTGAATCCCAAGCACCCTAAACTCAATTTCTACCGCAGAATAAAGGAAATTGGGAAAAATATGCGGAATCTCAATATCAAGCTAAATTCATTTATAATTTCAGTAACACCTTTTGATAAAATTAACTGGAAAGGCAATAAAGAACAGTCTTATTTCGAGAGCAAAAATATTATATTCCAAGAAGATTCTTGTTATATAGAAAAACTAATGCAAAAATTTGTGCCAAATGGTATTAAGAACTTATCGGAAGAAAATAAGCAGCTAATGTATGACATTCTGTGCTATAATCTTGCTAAAGGAAAGCCTTTCAGCTTAGATGATATGTTCACAGATGGGGCAATTCTACTTCTTCTATCTTCAAATAAAGAACTGTTCGAAAAGGCGTTCAACACCATAATCTTATATCAATTGCCAGAATACAAAGATAAGAGTAAGTGTTCGATTAGAGACATATATGACTATTTGGAGAATAGTGGATATATTTTCGTAAATGGAGATATGATCTCGATAAATGATTCCGCATTTGACATTATGAAAGGATTCAGAAGGCTTGACGCAAATGTTTATGAAATTATGGACAAAACAAAAGCTTTAATGGAATCCATCAATGACGAGACAAGAAATCTAACATTAGAGGAAAAAGATTTAATATCTGAGCTCAAATCATGCAAAGTATAAATAAACTTGATGATATCAAAGCCTTTGCCATAAGAAAACAACCGGTTGTTTTTATAAGTAAATTGGTGATTTACAAAAGTATTTCGCCACTCGAAATAATTCGTGAAATAAAATTTTCTTTGGGTGTTAATATAATTTCTACCCTCCATTACGACTCGAGAAATGAAAATGTTGACATAATTGGACATAGTGTAGGGAAAACCACATTATGCCGATTCATTAGGCATATATTAGGAGAACCAACGTATTCTAATGAAGTATCATCTCGTTTGATTTCTAAAAAGTTTCCTGATGGCTGGATTGGCGCTGAAATCACTGTTAATAATATTTCATATGCGGTGCTTAGGCATATAGGTACGGGCAACTTTCAATCTAGAATTGCTCAAAGTATTTCATTGGAATCCCTAATATCAGAGTCAAATAAGGGGCCTTCAAAATTCAATGTCTCTCAAGAATCATATATTTCAAAGTTAGGATTAAATATTCCATATTCGTTTGAGAATCCAAGATGTTTGGAAAGCACAAATTGGTTGCAAGTATTAGCTTGGTGTTCCAGAGACCAAGAATCTCGTTATAAAAGTTTACATAATTGGCGAGATTCTGAAAGCTCTTCTAAAACACCAGTATTTTCCTCAACAAAAGAAGGTCCATTGTACGTAATTCGATATTTACTAGGATTAATAAATGATGAGGAAACGACATTAGAATACGAAAATCTAACGCTACAAAGGAATATAGAGTATAAGCGTGTAAACTTGAATAAGTTAGATAAAATCCCGCAAATACAAATATCACTTTTGGAGAAAGATCTAAAAGAATTTATTTTCCGGATTATACCCAATTGTGATATTTCAACAAAAAAAACATTAAATACACTTGGAGAATTACCTCGATTTGGAGATTCGATTGAAAACGATATTCAAGAGGGAGGAGAATTAAATAATGTATATAAGCAACAATTAAATGATTTTTCAAAAAGAAAATATGACATAAAAGAACGGCAAGATGCATTAATTGAGGAATTACGTAAATTACGTAATAAACAAGAAAGTTATAGACTTTTGCTTTTAATAAATAATGGTAAAAAAGAACACTCAAAAAGCTCCGATGATAAATTTTTAGAAGAATACGATGTTAGAAAAAAAGATAAATGTACTTTGGGGGGATGTACTATAGAGAATTGCTCCTACGTTATTGATAAGAAGTTTGACGTAGACTCAAGAATTCTAAAAGACCAAAGTTTTGAAGAATATCGATCAGGTTTAAATGAAACTAGTAAAAGAATATCTAAAGAGATAAATGCTTTAAGTAGTAGTATTGAAAATATCAAAAAAGAGAAGAATTCTCTTGAAACCGAATATCAAGAAATCTCTGCAAAAGAAATTGAGTTAAAATTGATTTGGACCTCTATAGTTGAAACAGTATCTAAATTAAGGAAATATTCAAAAGAAATCATTAATCCTACTGAAAACTTAGAATTTATACAACTTCAAGACGAAATAGAACATCTTAATGAAACTTTAGAAAACAATAAAAACCGTTTAAAGAAACTTATTTTAAAACACGATGAAAATAAGAAGATATTAGAAAATATATTTAATTTCTTAATAAGAAACATATTAACAGGTTCATCTTGTAATGGGATAGTTTCATTCAAGGAAAGAAATATAAATTTCGCAATAAAACGAAATAATTTTCTCTTCGGACAAGCAATGGAGGTCCTTTCTGTTCTGTTGGCTGATATATCTTCACTCGTGTACTCCATCATAA
>ULSO01057941.1_pt1 | contig 12686 bp, 8 predicted proteins | sample 1956701 | NCBI WGS metagenome assembly ULSO01 (sample SAMEA4835708, study PRJEB28245) | human gut metagenome | biome: gut microbiome; material: fecal sample | place: Denmark | collected 2008 | reverse complement strand
CCCGTATGTCCTTAACGGCGGATATACACAGGCGTGCCCGCCTCGGCGAGTTTCAGACCCGCGGCGGCGACGGCTTTAAGGTCGATGCCCGGCATGAAATGCGTCGCGTACACGTCGGCGCCCGTAAGTTTTTTCAGTTTGGCGCCGTCGGCCGGGGTCATGTGCGGTTTTCCGAAACCGGCGCAGTCGGCGAATACTACGTCCGCGCCCTCGCACACTTTCGGCAGGCGATCGAACCACGCGGTGTCTGCCGTGTATACGAAAACGCCGCTTTTATCCGCCGCGCGCACGCCGTAGCACTCGGGAGAGTGCTCTGTGCGGAAAAAGGAAAATTCGGTGCCGCCGATACGGAAATCCAGCCCCTGCGCGAGGACGCGCACGTCGAAATTGCGGCGGTTTTTCAGCAGGCTGAACCGCTCCGACGGCGAGCTGGGCGAATATATCGTCCGCGTGCCGGGAAAGTGCGCGAGCGCAAGCGCGTCGGCGCAGTGGTCGTAATGCAGGTGCGTGATCACGAACGCGCTCACGGCGGAGATATCTATGTGATTCGTCAGCCCTATGAGCGCGCCGGAACCGAGGTCGAGCACGACGTCGGCGCCGTCGGAGGAAACGAGATAACAGCTTGTCGCCTGCGACGGCATAGGATACGAGCCGCGCACGCCTATCGGAAGAATTTTCATACTGCTCCTTATATCATATCGTTAAGGTTATGTCAATACTTTTTGATAAAATTTTTACAAAAAAATTTTCGAAAAAGGTATTGATTAGTAACGCGATATGGGTTATAATACATATACAAGATACAAAGCCTGCGGTGCTCGTCAACTGTCGGATATTTAACCTCAAATCGTAAAAGGGCTCATGGCTTGTTCTCGTACATTATGTCAGGCCTCAGAAATTTGACTCGAAAATACAAGCTACGGCTTCGGTCAGCAGTGGAAGACAGACGGTGCGGACGGCCTGCCCACCTGCCTATGGCGGGTTAATTATGGCAGCACAACGGCTCTCGCGGGATTTCTTTTTGCGGCGCCTTTCCTTCGGGAAGGGCGCTTTTTCTGTGAGAAAAACCGAAAACGAGGAAATATGCGGCACGTTTCCTCGTTTCCAATCGTTATTATTCGGACCAATGCGGTTTACGGCAAATCCGAGGCTTTGAATATGTTTTATTACGCTTTGTTCTCAATCTCAGCAGTATGCCTTTTCAAACACGCCCGCGCAGTCCTTATCGTTCATCTCGCAGGGGTTGGCGAGGAACAGTCCTCCCATCGTTTCGCGCGCGTTGACGGCGAGCGTCATGCACTCGTCTTTTTGAATGCCGTAGTCGCTCATTTTCAGATTATCCACGCCGCACGCCTTCTGCAAGGCAATGAGGGCTGTGAGGAAATCTTCGGGTTTATCCGCTTCGGGCATGCCCATTGCGCGCGCCATTTTGATAAACTGCCCGTCGCAGGCGTGCTTTTCGATAAAGTAGCGGGCAAATTCGACGGAGATCATGATCAGGCCGGCGCCGTGCGGCAGGTTATGGTGATAGGCGCTCATCGCGTGTTCCATGGAGTGCTGCGCCGTGGTGGAGGTCAGCTGCATGGTGATACCCGCGACGGTGGAGCCGTAGGCGACGTACTCGCGCGCCTCGATGTCGTTTCCGTCCTTTACGGCGCGGGGCAGATATTTTGCTATATTTTCGATTGCGGAGAGCGCGATCGCCTCGCTCAGCACGTTTACGCCGCGGCTCATCATGACTTCGGTGTTGTGGAAGAGCGCGTCAAAGCCCTGATATGCCGTGTACCTGGGCGGCACCGTCTTCATAAGTTCGGGATCGACGACGGAGAGTACCGGTACGAGGCACTCCGCGCCGAAGCCGATTTTTTCCTTCGTTTCGAGGTTGGAAATGACTCCCCAGCAGTTTATCTCCGAGCCCGTGCCCGACGAAGTGGGAATTGTCACAATGGGCAGCCCCTTGTTTGCGAGCGGCCTGCCCTTGCCCGTGCCGCCGTTTACATAGTCCCATAAATCGCCGTCGTTGGTCGCCATCGCCGCGATTGCCTTCGAGGAGTCAAGCACAGCCCCGCCGCCGAGCGCGAGGATAAAGTCGCACCCGTTTTCGCGCGCGAACGCTGCGCCTTCCATAATTACCTCTTTTACGGGGTTTTCCATGATTTTGTCGAACACGGCGTATTCCGCGCCCGCTTTCGCAAGCTGTTCTTTGACCTTTTCAAGCGAGCCGTTGACTTTGGTCGATTTGCCGCACGAGATGAGCAGCATTGCCTTTTTGCCGGGCAGCGCCTGCTGCGAAAGCGTGTCCAGCTTGCCGCTGCCGAACACTATGCGCGTGGGATTATAAAAGTCAAAAGTTACCATGATATTCTCTCCTTTATTTCGGTTTTTTCAACCCTATTATAAAAGCGCGCATGAAATATGTCAAATACATATATGGAATGAAGTTTCATAGTTTCAGGCTATTGTTTCGCGCAACATGCAGGCAGCATAAAACTCCGCCCGGACGCGGACGGAGTTTTGTATGTTTATGATTTAATTACAGCACTTTCTTTATGCGCTCTATCGCTTCTTTTGTCTTTTCGTAGGTATTGAACGCGGTCAGGCGGAAGTAGCCTTCCCCGTTCTTGCCGAAGCCGGAGCCGGGCGTGCCGACGACGTTGGCGCCTTCGAGCAGGCGGTCAAAGAAATCCCAGCTGTCCGTGCCGCATTTGAGCCATATATACGGCGAGTTGACGCCGCCGGTATGGTACACGCCCATTTCGGTGAGCGCGTCGGAGATGAGTTTCGCATTCTTCTGATACGCGGCGATATTCTCGCGGCACTGGCGTATGCCCTCGTCGGAGTATGCGGCTTCCGCCATGCGCTGCTGAATGTAGCTCGTGCCGTTGAACTTCGTGGACTGGCGGCGCGCCCACATTTTCGCGAGCTTGCCGCCGAGGAGCTCGTCGGGCACCACGGTATAGCCGCAGCGCGTGCCTGTGAAGCCCGCGGTCTTGGAATACGAGCACAGCTCGATCGCGCAGGTGCGCGCGCCTTCCACGGCGAATATGCTGCGGGGCACGTCGGGCTGGGTCACGAACGCCTCGTACGCCGCGTCGAAGATGATGACGGCGCCGAGCGAGTTTGCGTAATCCACCCACGCTTTGAGTTTGTCGTACGTGAACACCGAGCCGGTCGGGTTGTTGGGCGCGCAGAGATAGATGATGTCGCATTTAACCTTTTTATCCGGCAGCGGCGCGAAGTCGTTTTCCTCTGTGGCGTCGCAGAAGATTATCTTTCTGCCGCTCATGACGTTGGAGTCGAGGTACACGGGATACACCGGGTCGGGAATGAGCACGGTGTTATCCGAATCGAACAGGTCTACGATGTTGCCGCAGTCGCTCTTGGCGCCGTCGGACACGTGGATTTCGTGCGGGGCGACCTTGACGCCGAACAGCGAGTAATAGCGCGAGATCGCGTCGCGCAGGAACTCGTAGCCCTGCGAGTCGGGGCTGTAACCGCGGAAGGTTTCCGCCCTGCCCATTTCCGCAACCGCTTTGAGTCCGGCTTCCACGACGCAGGGCGCGAGCGGACGGGTTACGTCGCCGATGCCCAGCTTTATGATGTCGGCGTCCGGGTGCGCCGCGGTATACTTCTTCACGCGGTTGGCTATTTCCACGAACAGATAGCTGTTCTGAATCTTATCGTAATTGGAATTGATTTTCATTTCCTGCTCTCCTTGCGGTTAAGCGCCGCGGCGACGAAAGCCTTGAATATGGGCTGCGGACGGTGCGGGCGCGATTTGAATTCGGGGTGATACTGCACGCCTATGTAGAAGGGGTGATCGGGCAGCTCGACGGACTCGACGAGGTCGTTCTGCGGGTTGCGGCCGCCGAACACGAGGCCGAGGTTGCGGAAGGACTCGCGGTACGCGTTGTTGAACTCGAAGCGGTGGCGGTGGCGTTCGAAAACGGTGGTCGCGCCGCCGTAGCACTTCGACAGCAGCGTGCCGGGAGCGACTTCGCACTCGTACGCGCCCAGGCGCATGGTGCCGCCCGTGTTTTCCAGTCCCATCTGCCCTTCCATGAAGTCGATGACCTTGTCGGGCGAGGCGTGGTCGAACTCGCGGCTGTTGGCGAGCGGCAGACCGGCTACGTGGCGGGCGAACTCGATGACCGCGATCTGCATGCCCAGGCAGATGCCGAAGTACGGCACGCCGTTTTCGCGCGCGTACTTCGCGCCGAGGATCATGCCCTCTATGCCGCGGTCGCCGAAGCCGCCGGGCACGAGTATGCCGTCGGCGCCGGACAGGCGCTTCTTGTAATTGGATTCGGTCAGTTTTTCGCTGTCCACCCAGTCGATGTTGATCTTCGCGCCGTTGTGTATGCCGGCGTGCGTCAGCGATTCGATAATGGACAGATACGTATCGTACATATGCGTGTATTTGCCGCATATTGCGATAGTGACTTCCTTGTCGCGCGCGTGGGCCTTGTCCAGCATGCTCTGCCAGTCGGTCATGTCCGGCGCGTTGTCGGGCAGGCCGAGCAGGCGGGAAACCACTTCGCATATCCTGCTCTCTTCGAGCATGACGGGGGCCTCGTACAGCAGTCCGACGTTGCGGTTTTCGATTACGCAGTCGGGATATACGTTGCACGTCATGGCGATCTTTTTCTTTATGCCGTCGTCCAGTCTGTCGTCGCAGCGGCACACGACGAGGTCGGGCTGTATGCCGAGCGACTGCAGCTCCTTGACCGAGTGCTGAGTGGGCTTGGACTTGACTTCGCCGCTGGACTTTATGACGGGCACGAGGGTGACGTGTATGTACAGGCAGTTTTCCCTGCCCACTTCGTTGCCCACCTGCCTGATGGCTTCGAGAAAAGGCTGGCTCTCGATATCTCCTATCGTGCCGCCGATTTCGGTTATGACCACGTCGGCGCCGTCAGTGCGCGCCACGGAGTAGATAAAGCGCTTTATTTCGTTGGTGATGTGCGGAATGACCTGCACGGTTTCGCCGTTGTACATACCGCTGCGCTCGTTGTTGAGCACGTTCCAGTACACCTTGCCCGTCGTCAGGTTGGAATATTTGTTGAGATTGACGTCGATGAAACGCTCGTAATGTCCGAGGTCGAGGTCGGTTTCCGCGCCGTCCTCGGTGACGAACACTTCGCCGTGCTGGTACGGGCTCATCGTGCCGGGGTCGATATTGATGTACGGGTCGAGCTTCTGCGCCGCGACTTTCAGCCCCTTGGCTTTGAGCAGCATGCCGAGCGACGCCGCCGTAATCCCCTTGCCCAACCCGGAGACCACGCCCCCGGTCACGAAAATATATTTCGTCATAATCTCACTACTCCTTTATACACCTCGACGGCGTCGCCGGTGAGGTATACCGTATCTTCCGTATACTGGACGGTAAGCTCGCCGCCCTTGACTTTGACGGTGACCTTGTCGCCCACTCTGAACTTACCCAGTCTGGTCATGGCGACGACGGCAGCGCAGGTGCCGGTGCCGCAGGCGTAAGTTTCGCCCGTGCCGCGCTCCCATACGCGCACTTTCATCGTCGATTCGTCGAGCACCTGCACGAACTCCACGTTCACCCTGTCGGGGAACAGCGGATCGTTCTCTATTTCCGCGCCTATGCCGCACACGTCGGTGTTGTCGACGTCGTCAACGACGATGACGCAGTGAGGATTGCCCATGCTCACGCAGGTTATGCGCCGCTTTTCGCCGGCAAGCCCGACTTCGCGGTCGATCACTTCCCCGTCCAGTCTGACGGGAATGTCGGCGGCGTCGAACGCGGGCGCGCCCATGTCGACGCGGGCGCTCGTCACTTCGTTGTTGCGTACGTAAAGATTGAGTTTCTTTATGCCGCTCTTGGTTTCTATGGTTATGTCCTTGGACTTCACTCTTCCGGTATCGTAGAGGTACTTGCCCACGCAGCGTATCGCGTTGCCGCACATCATGCCCTCGCTGCCGTCGGAGTTGAACATGCGCATCTGCGCGTCCGCGACCTTCGACGGGCAGATGAACACGACGCCGTCGCCGCCCACGCCGAAGTGCCTGTCTGAGAGGTTGACCGCGATGGACTCCATGTTGGAGATGCTGTGGGTATGGCAGTCGATGTAGATATAGTCGTTGCCGCAGCCCTGCATCTTGACGAAGGACAGCTTCTGCTTCTCGGTGCGCATACGGTTTATGTCCACCAGCTCTATATTGCCCTGAGAGTATTTTGAGCGCAGCGAGTTGGCGAGCGCGTTCGCCGTATCGAGCGACGTCAGGCACGGTATGGCGAGCGTGACGGCAAGCCGGCGCAGTTTGACGTCGTCCTCGCTGGGTATGCGGCCGCGCGACGACGTGCATATCAGCAGGTTGACCTTGCCCGAATTCAGCGTGTCGAAAGTCGTATCGTCCCCGCCGTCGCTGATCTTGTTGACGACGGTGACTTCCATGCCGGCGCGGCGGAGCACGGCTGCGGTGCCTGCCGTAGCGTACAGCTTATATCCTATCTCGCTGTACTTCTTCGCCACGGGCGCGATCTCCGGCTTATCCGCGTCGCGCACCGTGATGAGCACGCCTTTGCGGCCCTTGCGCTCCATATTGTAGCCGGCGGCGCACAGTCCTTTGAACAGCGCCTCGTCCAGGCTCTTGCCTATGCCCAGCACTTCGCCCGTGGACTTCATTTCGGGGCCGAGGTGCGTATCGAGATCGGCGAGCTTTTCGAAGCTGAAAATGGGCACTTTGACGGCGACGTACGGGCTGCGCCTGTACAGGCCGGTGCCGTAACCCAGTTTTTTCAGCGACTTGCCGAGCATGCACTCGGTGGCGAGCTGTATCATGGGCACGCCTGTGACCTTGCTTATATACGGCACGGTGCGGCTGGAACGAGGGTTGACCTCGATGACGTATATCTGGTTGTTCTTGACGATATACTGAATGTTTATGAGGCCTTTGGTATTCAGTCCCAGCGCAAGCTCGCGCGTGTTCTCTATGATCTTTTCTATGATGTCGTCGGTGAGTTTCTGCGCGGGATATATGGCTATGGAGTCGCCGCTGTGTATGCCCGTGCGCTCGACGTGTTCCATGATGCCGGGAATGAGTATGTCCTTTCCGTCGCAGATCGCGTCCACCTCGACCTCGGTGCCCATGACGTATTTGTCTATGAGTATGATGTTGTCGGGGTTCTCGGTGAGGATGACGCGCATGTATTCCTTTATGTCGTCGTCGCCCCACGCGATGATCATGTTCTGTCCGCCGAGGACGTAGCTCGGGCGCATGAGCACGGGATAGCCCAGCGTTTCGCCCGCTCTGAGCGCGTCTTCGGTGTTGGTCACCGTCACGCCCGCGGGACGTTTTATATCCAGCTTTTCGAGCAGCTCGTCGAAACGCTCCCTGTCCTCGGCCGCGTCTATCATGTCCGCGGAGGTGCCGAGTATGCGCACGCCGGCGTCGGAAAGATGCTTGGTCAGCTTTATGGCCGTCTGTCCGCCGAACGCCACGACCGCGCCGTACGGTTTTTCGGTCGCTATGACGTTGTCGACGTCTTCGGGCGTGAGAGGCTCGAAATACAGCCTGTCTGCGGTGTCGAAGTCGGTGGACACCGTTTCGGGGTTGTTATTGACTATGGCGACGTCGCAGCCCGCCTCTTTGAGCGCCCACACGCAGTGGACGGACGCGTAGTCGAATTCGATGCCCTGGCCTATTCTTATGGGACCGGAGCCGAAGACTATGACGCGGCGCTTGCCCGACGCCCTTTCCTTCATGAATTCCGCCGCCTCGTTCTCGTCGTCGTACGTGGAATAGAAGTACGGCGTTTCGGCCGCGAACTCCGCGCCGCAGGTGTCGACCATCTTGTATACGGCGCGGCGGTGCTTGGGAAGCGGATTGCCGCTGATCACGGACAGCACCCTGTCCGGATAGCCCAGCTTTTTGCCGCGCAGATACTCGTCCGCGGTCATCGCCCTGCCGCGCACCGAATGCTCGTAGTCCACGAGGTTCTTTATCTTGGTGACGAACCACTTGTCTATCTTGGTCTCGTCGCAGATTTCGTCCACGGTGCGCAGTCCGCGTTTGAGCGCCTCGTATATCATGAAGAGGCGGTAATCGGTGGCGGGCATGAGCGAATTTACGATCTTCTCGTCATCGAAACAGTTGTATTTGGAATTGTCGAGGCTGTAACCTTCGCTGCCGCGCACCGCTTTCATGAGCGCCTGCTCGAAGGTGGGCGCGATCGCCATGACCTCGCCCGTCGCTTTCATCTGCGTGCCGAGAGTGCGCTTCGCGTACACGAATTTGTCGAAAGGCCACCTCGGCAGCTTGACGACCACATAGTCGAGAGTGGGCTCGAAGCAGGCTTTGGTCTTGCCCGTGACGACGTTGGGAATTTCGTCGAGGTTGTAGCCGAGCGCGATAAGCGTGGCCACCTTGGCGATGGGATAGCCCGTCGCTTTGGAAGCGAGCGCGGACGAGCGCGAAACGCGGGGATTGACCTCGATGACGGCGTATTCCATGCTGTCCGGTTTGAGAGCGAACTGGCAGTTGCAGCCGCCTTCCACGCCCAGCGCGGTGATGATGTCGAGCGCCGCCGTACGCAGCATCTGATATTCCCTGTCGGCAAGCGTGACGCAGGGCGCGACGACTATGCTGTCGCCGGTGTGTATGCCCACGGGGTCGAAGTTCTCCATCGAGCAGACGGCTATGACATTGCCGGCATGGTCGCGCATGACCTCGAACTCTATCTCTTTCCAGCCCGCGATGCATTTTTCGATGAGCACCTGCGTGATCGGCGACAGGTACAGTCCGCCCGCGGCGATCTCGCGCAGTTCTTTTTCGTCGTTGGCGATGCCGCCGCCCGCGCCGCCGAGCGTGAAGGCGGGGCGCACGATGACGGGATAGCCTATCGTTTCGGCGAAGCCCACCGCGCTGTCCACGTCGTTGACGACGAGCGAGGGTATGCACGGCTGGCCTATGGACTGCATGGTGTCCTTGAACAGCTGTCTGTCCTCCGCCTTGTCGATGGTTTCGGGGTTCATGCCGAGGAGGCGGACGTTATGCTTTTTCAGGAAACCGCTCTTGTCCAGCTGCATGGACAGCGTCAGACCGGTCTGACCGCCCAGGCTGGGCAGTATGCCGTCCGGTTTTTCCTGCAGGATTATCCTTTCGAGTACGGGCAGGGTGAGCGGCTCGATGTATATCTGATCGGCCATCGCCTTGTCGGTCATGATCGTCGCGGGATTGGAGTTGACGAGCACGACTTCTATCTTTTCGTTGCGGAGAGTGCGGCATGCCTGGGTGCCTGCGTAGTCGAACTCGGCCGCCTGTCCTATGGTGATGGGACCGGAGCCTATGACGAGCACTTTCTTTATATCCTTGTTTTTAGGCATTTTTACCCTCCTTGTCTATCATTTCGATGAATCTGTCGAACAGGAACTCGGTGTCGAGCGGTCCGCCGTGCGCTTCGGGATGGAACTGCACCGTAAAGCAGGGACGTCCGATATAATCTATTCCCTCGCAGGTCTTGTCGTTCACGTTTACCATGCGCACCCTGCCCGCGCCCTCGGGCAGCGAGTTGTTCCTGACCGCGTAGCCGTGGTTCTGGCTTGTGATGCTCACCCTGCCCGTTACGAGATCCTTGACGGGCTGGTTGGCGCCGCGGTGGCCGTATTTGAGTTTGTGCGTCTTTGCGCCCGATGCGAGCGCCATGAGCTGGTGGCCGAGGCATATTCCGAAGGTGGGGATTTTTGCTTCGTTGAGCTTTCTGATCTGATCCACCTCGTACTTCGCGTCGGCGGGGTCGCCGCCGCCGTTGGACAGCATTATGCCCTGCGGCTTCATCGCGAGGATATCCTCTGCGGACGTCGTGCACGGCACCACCGTGACTTCGCAGCCGCGGCGGACGAGCTCGCGCACTATGTTGAGCTTGGCGCCGTAGTCGATGAGCACCACCCTGCGTCCCTCGCCCGTCGTATACGCCTCGGGGCACGTCGTGCTTGCCGGAGCGGCCTCGACGCGGAACGCCCTGATCTCTTCCAGCTTGCGCGCCTTGCCGGCGAGCGACTGCGTGATCATGCCGTTCATGACGCCGTGCTCGCGTATCGTCTTGGTCAGGCGGCGGGTATCTATGCCCTCTATGCCGACTATACCCTGAGCCGTCAGCCAGTCGCCCAGCTCGCACTCCTTGCGGAAGTTGCTGCCCGTGCGGCACAGCTCGCGCACGATGTATCCGCGGCAGTACGCCCTGCGGCTCTCGCTGTCGGCGGATATTGCGCCGTAGTTGCCGATAAGCGGAAAAGTCTGCGTGATGATCTGACCGTAATACGAAGGGTCGGTCAGCGTTTCCATGTACGAACCCATGCCGGTGGTGAACACCACTTCGCCAACGCTGTCGCCCGGAACGCCTATCGAGTTGCCGGCGTATACGTCGCCGTTTTCAAGTATCAGATATGCTTTTTTCATATTCTCTCTATTCTCCGCTTGTTTATCAGTCGAACTTGTCCTTTCTTCCCGCGCCGGATACGTCTATAGGATACTTGTCCGTAAAGCATCCGGTGCAGTACGTTATGTCGGTGCCCTGCGTGATCTTGACCAGCTCGCCCAGATCGAGGTATACGAGACTGTCGGCGCCGATCTTTTTGCACGTTTCTTCCACGCTGTAATGATTGGCTATGAGGTTTTCCTTGCTGTCTATGTCCACGCCGAAGTAGCACGGGGCTATGAACGGCGGCGCGCTTATGCGCAGATGTATTTCCTTCGCGCCCGCGTCGCGCAGCGAACGTATGATGCGCGCGCTCGTCGTGCCGCGCACTATGGAGTCGTCCACGAGTATGACGCGCTTGCCTTCTATCGAGGCGCGGAGCGGGTTGAGTTTAAACCCCACCGCGCGCGAGCGGCCGCCCTGCGACGGCAGTATGAAACTGCGCCCCACGTAACGGTTGCGCACGAACGCCATGCCGTAGGGCAGGCCGGACTCCATGCTGTAACCGTACGCCGCGTCGAAACCGCTTTCGGGCACGCCGCACACTATGTCGGCTTCGGTCGGGCACTGCCGCGCGAGCGCCCTGCCCATTTCCAGCCGCGCCTTATACACGCTCATGCCGTCTATGTAGCTGTCGGGGCGCGCGAAGTATATGAGCTCGAACACGCAGAGCGAGCGTTTGCCCGGTTTCTTATAGAAACTTTCCGCGCTGCCGTCGGAGTGGAAGCAGCACACTTCGCCCGGGGCTATGTCGCGCACGTACGTCGCGCCTATGGAGTCGAACGCGCACGTTTCGCTGGCCGCCACCACCGACGTGCCCAGTCTGCCCACGCACAGCGGCCGGAAGCCGTTGGGATCGCGGGCGACGATGAGTTTGTCGCGAGTCATGATTACCAGCGAATACGCGCCTTCTATTATGTCCATGAGAGCGAGCACGGACTTTTCGATATTGCCCGTTTTGATCATCTGGTCGATGATTATCTTGCTTATGATTTCGGTGTCGTTGGTCGTATAGAACACCGCGCCGCGTTCGTTTACCATGCTGCCGCGCAGCGCGTCGGCGTTGGTGATGTTGCCGTTATGACATACGGCGAACGTCAGCCGCGAGTGATGCGTCACTATGGGCTGGGTGTTCTCGGGAGTGTTGCTGCCCGTCGTCGAGTACCGCACGTGCCCCACCGCGGATTTGGTTTCGGGCGCGGACGCGAGAAATTTGTTGTCGAATACCTCGCTGACCAGACCCACGTTCTTATGGCAGGAGATACTGTCGTCGGTGTCTCCGGCAAAGTACGCTATGCCGGCGCCTTCCTGTCCCCTGTGCTGCAACGCGAGCAGCGCCGTCGCCGCGATATGGGCGCACGGCTGGGGCACGCTGTCGATGATTCCGAATACACCGCATTCTTCGTTGAGTTTTCTCATTGACCGTAATCGTTCCTTTCTATGATGTCCGAAGCCACTTCGAGCCGGGTGCGGCGCTCGTCCATAGCCCTGCGCTCGATCTCTCTGTGAGCTTCCTGCTCAGTCATCCCCCTTTCCATTAACAGACATTTAGCTCTTCCCACCGCGGTAACCGTTGCGATGCGCTCTTTGAGCGACGCGTTTTCGGAGGCGAGCTTTTCCATTTTCCGCGACAGCCACGCAGCGGTTTTCACCGCGCCGTACAGCGACATGCGCGTGACGGGCTTGCCGACGAGCTGAACGCCGCTGTCGTACATGCCTATCATGCCGTCGTCTATACCGCCGGCCGGCACGTATACGGTGCCGCAGCCGTTTTCAGAAAGCGATACGGCCACGTCCCTGCACTCGGCGTCCCGCCCGTCCGCGACGACCACGGCGATATCGAACCTGCGGCCGAGCGCGAACTCGCGCGCCTGACGGGCGTTATCCGCCCGAGCAAGGCTGTAATCTCCGCATATTCTCAGCACCGCGGCAACGGTGGCGAACACTTTATCAGACGATGATACGATAAGAGCGTTCAATTCTTCCCTCTCGATCCGCCGCGCTTACAGGCCGCCGCGAAGCACGTCGTCGCGCGACATATCGCATGCCTGCGAATCCTTTTTGTCCAGGTATGCGGAAAGGAAAGGCGCCGGCAGGCTGCGCGCGGCGAATTCGGAGCCGCGCGCGGCGTCCACCGCGTCCACGAGGGATACGGGCAGAAACGCGTTTTCGTCGGGATCGGGCGCCTCGCCGCGCAGTCCTTCTGCCCCGGCGCGCATGATGAGCGCGAGCACGATGAAAG
>ULSO01036682.1_pt1 | contig 12701 bp, 8 predicted proteins | sample 1956701 | NCBI WGS metagenome assembly ULSO01 (sample SAMEA4835708, study PRJEB28245) | human gut metagenome | biome: gut microbiome; material: fecal sample | place: Denmark | collected 2008 | reverse complement strand
CCCCTCCCGCCGCGCGATATCGATGCGGGCGTGATTTATTTATGCTCCCCGCAAAATCCCACCGGCGTTGCCATGCCGCGCCGCCTGCTTCAAGACTGGGTCAACTATGCAAATGCCTGCGGTGCCGTTATTATATATGATGCCGCATATGAAGCGTTTCTTGCCGGCAGCGCATACCCCCGCTCAATCTTTGAAATGGAAGGCAGCCGCAGCTGTGCCGTTGAGATCTGCTCTTTTTCCAAAAGCGCGGGGTTCACGGGGCTGCGCTGCGGCTATACCGTTGTGCCCCGCACGCTGTGCCGAGACGGGCAAAGCCTGAATGCCATGTGGGAACGCACAAAATTTGCAAAGACGAACGGCGTTTGTTATCCCGTGCAGCGCGCCGCCGCAGCCGTTTTGACGGCGCGGGGGCAAAAGCAAACGCAAAAGGCCATTCAAAAGACGCTGCAAAATGCCGGGGCTCTCCGAAAAGCCCTGCAAGACCTTGCCCTGCCCTTTTTCGGCGGGGAGCATTCCCCGTATCTTTGGGTCGCATGCCCGCAGGGGATGACAAGCAGCGATTGCTTTGACTTTTTGCTGGAACATGCGGCAATTCTGTGCTCCCCCGGCACAGGATTCGGTGCGGGCGGCGAGGGATATATCCGCCTGAGTGCCTTTGCGCCGAGAAGGCAAATTTATGCCGCCGCTGCGCGGCTGCGCTCCCTTTTCAAATCATAAGGAGATCGAAAGCAAAGATGAACGAAAAAACACGCAAAATCGTATTGGAAGACGGAAGCGAATATGAAGGCTATGCGTTTGGCGCCGAAGCAGAGCGCGTGCTTGAAATTGTTTTCAATACCTCCATGGTCGGGTATCAGGAAATCGTTTCCGATCCCTCCTACACCGACCAAGCTGTTGTTATGACCTATCCTCTCATCGGAAACTACGGCATTACCGACGATGATTATGAATGCAAAACGCCCACCATCGGCGCTTTAATCGTAGGCGATTACAACGATATGCCCTCCAACTTCCGCTATACCAAAACGCTCTCGGAGCTCCTTGAGGAAAACGGAATTCCGGGCATATTCGGCATTGATACGCGGAAACTCACCCGCAGCATTCGCGACTACGGCTCCCGCCGCATGCTGCTCACGGCAATTGATACCCCAAAGGAGGAAGCGCTGCGCCGCATTGCCGCAGCGCCCGTTTTGCATGATGCCGTTGCAAGAGTGAGCTGCCGCAAGCGCTGGTATGCCCGCACCTCCAATCCGCGGTTTCATGTGGTTGCCGTTGACTGCGGTATCAAGCTCAATATCATCCGTTCCCTGAACCGCTTAGGCTGCAATGTGACAATCGTCCCCTATCATACGCCTGCCGAGGAAATTGCTTTTATGAAACCGGACGGCGTTTTCCTTTCAAACGGCCCCGGCGACCCGGAGGATGTGCTCCCTGTGATCAAAACAGTGCAATCGCTGCGCGGACGCTTCCCTATTTTCGGCATATGCCTTGGGCATCAGATCATCTCCCTGGCATACGGCGCAAAGACCTATAAGCTGAAATTCGGGCACCGCGGCGGCAATCACCCCGTGAAAAATCTTCGCACCGGAAAAATCGAAATCACCTCGCAAAACCACAGCTATGCCGTCAAGGAGGAAACATTGGAAAACACGGGGCTCACCGTAACGCATCGCAACCTTTTGGATGGAACCGTGGAAGGCGTTGCAAGCGAAAAAGACCGCATCTTCAGTGTGCAATATCACCCCGAAAGTGCCCCCGGCCCGCAGGACAGCACCTATTTGTTTGAACAGTTTGTCAAATTGATGCAGGAGGAGAAGAGCCATGCCTAAGAGAACGGATATCCATAAAGTGCTTGTCATCGGCTCCGGTCCGATCGTAATCGGACAGGCTGCGGAATTTGACTATGCGGGAACCCAGGCATGCCTTGCCCTGAAAGAAGAGGGCTATGAGGTCATCCTTGCAAATTCCAATCCCGCCACCATCATGACGGATACCTCCATTGCCGATAAGGTCTATATGGAGCCGCTGACGCTGGAATATTTAGCGCGCATCTGCCGTTTGGAGCGTCCCGACGCCATTGTTCCCGGCATCGGCGGGCAAACAGGGCTGAACCTTGCCATGCAGCTCTCCAAAAAAGGCGTGCTGAAGGAATGCGAAATCGAGCTGCTCGGTACCGATGCGAAAAGCATTGAATGTGCGGAGGACCGCGAGCTGTTCAAAGAGCTATGCCAGCGCATTGGCGAGCCGGTCGTCCCCTCCGAGATTACCTATTCCGTGGAAGAAGGGCTTGCGGCGGCGGAGCACATCGGCTATCCCGTGATTCTGCGCCCCGCCTTCACCCTCGGCGGAACGGGCGGCGGCTTTGCCTACACCCCGCAGGAAATGCAGGAGATGATGAAAAATGCGCTTGCTCTCTCTCCCGTGCATCAGGTGCTTGTCGAAAAAAGCATCAAGGGGTATAAAGAAATCGAATATGAAGTCATGCGGGATGCAAACGACACCGCGATCACCGTGTGCAATATGGAAAATCTCGATCCCGTCGGCATTCATACGGGCGATTCCATCGTTGTCGCCCCGAGCCAGACGCTGACGAACAAAGAATACCACATGCTGCGTGACAGCGCGCTGAAAATCATTCGTGCGCTGGATGTGCGCGGAGGGTGCAATGTGCAGTTTGCGCTTGACCCAAACTCCTTTTCTTATTATGTAATCGAGGTCAATCCGCGCGTTTCCCGTTCCTCCGCCCTTGCCTCCAAGGCAAGCGGCTATCCGATTGCGCGCGTTTCCGCAAAAATTGCCGTCGGTATGCATTTGGACGAAATCGCGCTTGCCAACACCCCCGCCTGCTTTGAGCCGACACTTGACTATGTTGTGACCAAAATGCCGCGCTTCCCGTTTGATAAATTCCCTGCAGCGCAAAACACGCTCTCCACGCAAATGAAAGCCACGGGCGAGGTCATGAGCGTCGGGCGGACCTTTGAGGAGAGCCTGCTCAAAGCCATTCGCTCTTTGGAGGCGGGCAAAAACCATATCCATATGGAAAAATTCGACTTGGCGAATATGAGCGTTGAGCAGCTGCTGGACTATATCAAAGAAGGCACGGACGACCGCCTGTATGCTATTTCACAGCTGATGTGGATCGGCGTTGACCCTTCCCTGATCTGCGATATTACGCAAATCGATATGTTCTTTTTGGATAAGATCAAAAAGATCGTCGATCTTGAAAAAGAAATGGAGGCAAATGTCAAAGATACGGCGCTGCTGCGCGAAGCAAAGCGTCTCGGCTTTTCCGATTCCTATGTGGCAGAGCTGTGGCATATGGAGGAGGATGCGGTCTATGCCATGCGCTGCCGGGAAAAGATCTTTCCCGTTTATAAAATGATCGATACCTGTGCGAGCGAATTTGAGAGCTATGTCCCCTATTTTTATTCCACCTATGCCGAGGAAAACGAATCCGTCGTCTCCCCGCGGCAAAAGGTAATCGTGCTCGGCTCCGGGCCGATCCGCATCGGGCAGGGCGTGGAATTTGATTATTCCACCGTGCATGCCGTCCATACCATTCAGCAAATGGGTTATGAGGCAATCGTCATCAATAACAACCCGGAAACCGTCTCCACCGACTACACCACCGCCGATAAGCTGTATTTTGAGCCCCTCACGCCCGAGGATGTAATGAATATCATCCATTTGGAAAAGCCACTCGGCGTGATTGCAACGCTTGGCGGGCAAACGGCGGTCAATTTGGCAGAGCCGCTGGCACGCCGCGGCGTGCACATCATCGGCACGGATTGTGCAGCAATCGAAAAGGCGGAAAATCGCGACGCATTCGATGCCGTGATCAAATCGCTCGGTATCCCCAATCCCACGGGCGAGGCCGTCACCGATATTGAAAGCGGCGTTGCCGCAGCAAAACGCATCGGCTACCCCGTGCTTGTGCGCCCCTCCTTTGTGCTGGGCGGCAGAGCCATGGAAATCGTCGCAAACGAAAAAATGCTGCGCAAATATCTGAAAAATGCCGTTGAGGTCGATGAAGATAAGCCCGTGCTTATCGATCGCTATATCATGGGAAAAGAGGTCGAGGTTGACGCTGTCTGCGACGGAGAACAGGTGCTCATCCCCGGCATTATGGAGCTTGTGGAACGCACCGGCGTGCACAGCGGAGACAGCACCAGCGTCTATCCCTGCTTCTCCATCTCTGAGAAGGTCAAGCAAACCATCGCGGAATATACCGCAAAGCTCGGGCTCGGCATCGGCATTGTCGGGCTGTTCAACATTCAGTTCATTGTGGATGAAAGCGATGCGGTTTCCGTCATTGAGGTCAATCCCCGCGCCTCCCGCAGCGTACCGTTCCTTTCAAAATCCACAGGCTGTAATCTTGTCTGTATTGCAACGCGCGCCATGCTCGGGCAGACATTGGCGATGCAGGGCATCACAAAAATGATCCCGCAGGACCGCAAGCGCTGGTATGTCAAGGCCCCCGCCTTCTCCTTTGAAAAGCTCACGGGAATGGATGCATATCTCTCTCCAGAGATGAAATCAACGGGCGAGGCAATCGGCTATGACAATCGTCTCAACCGCGCACTTTACAAAGCCCTGCAGGCCTCCGGCGTCAAAATGAAAGAATACGGCACGGTTATCGTCACCCTGGCGGATGAGGATAAGGAGGAGGCGCTGCCTCTGGTCAAGCGCTTCTATCAGCTCGGCTTCAATATTGAAGCAACGGCGGGCACCGCAGCTTTTCTCAAGCAGCACGGCATCCGCACAAGGCTGCGCGGCAAGCTGAGCGAAGGCAGCGAAGAGATTCTTGATTCCATCCGGGCGGGCTATGTCAGCTATATTATCAATACCCGCGCCATTCTCTCGGGCGTTCATTATGAGGACGGCGTCGCCATTCGCCGCTGCGCCGTGCAAAACGGAGTTACGATTTTCACCTCGCTTGATACCGTCCGCATTGTTTTAGATGTATTGGAAGAAATCACACCGCAGATCTCCACCATTAACAGCAACGATTAACCACGCACAAATGCAGCGCTTCGTGTTTTGAAACGCTGCATTTTTCTTTTTTTGGAAATATTTTGTCGTTTTCGGGGTGCATAAAAAATGTCCGCCGCCGTCAATACTGAAAGCAAGCAAATGCAAAGGCGGTGGAAAGAATGGCATGGGGACGCTGCGGAAAAGTTGAGATCTGCGGAATCAATACAACGGAGCTGCCGCTGCTTTCGCCGCAAAAAAACAAGGAATATCTGCAAAAAATGAAAAATGGGGACAAGGATGCCAGGCAAAAGCTGATCGACGGCAATATGCGCCTCGTTTTAAGCATTATTCAGCGGTTTTCTTCGCGCGCCGCCAATATGGACGATTTATTTCAGGTCGGCTGCATCGGTCTGATCAAATCCATTGATCATTTTGATGTTGATGCCGGAGTGCAGCTCTCCACCTATGCCGTGCCGATGATCATCGGCGAGGTGAGACGATATCTGCGCGACAACAATTCCATCCGCGTCAGCCGCAGCGTGCGGGATCTTGCATACCGCGCTCTGAAAGCAAAGGAGGCTCTCTCCGATACGCTCGGCAGAGAGCCCACCCTGCAGGAAATTGCGGCGCGCATGGGCTGCCCGGCTGAACAGGTCGGCGCTTCGCTCGAAGCCATTGTGGAGCCCGTTTCTTTGTTTGAGCCGGTTTATAACGACGGCGGTGATTCCATTTATGTGATGGATCAAATCAGCGATCCGAGCGGAACGGATGAGGCATGGCTTGACAATATTGCCCTGCGTGAGGCTGTGAAAAAGCTGACAGAACGCGAAAAAAAGATCATTCGCATGCGGTTTTTCCAGGGGAAAACCCAAATGGAGATCGCCGCCGACATCGGAATTTCGCAGGCACAGGTCTCTCGCCTTGAAAAAGGAGCGCTTGCACGACTGAAAAAACATTTCTGAGGAAAAAGAGCAATTTTGAAAAAAGTCTTGCTTTTTCCCGCATTCTGTGCTATACTATCCCCTGCTGATACTGCGCCGGAATGATGGAATTGGCAGACGTGCTGGACTCAAAATCCAGTGGTAGCGATACCGTGCGGGTTCGACCCCCGCTTCCGGCACCAAAAAGTCGAAAAACCGTGCCTCCTTGAGGTGCGGTTTTTTGAGTTTTTGCCCGTGCCGTTCGGGGGGCGAACCCCTTGGTCGGACCCGCCCGGGGACGACCTTGAAGTTCGGCCTTTGGACGAACTTTTTTGACCCCCCGCTTCCGGCACCAAAAAGTCGGAAAACCGTGCCTCTTTGAGGTACGGTTTTTTGAGTTTTGCCCGTGCCGTTCGGGGAGTGAACCACTCCCACATCATCAAATTTGCCGTTTACAGGCTGATTTTAGGGGGACATTCGATGGCATCCCAACACCGTTAGTCCCGTGGACTTAGACGGCGTATGCCGTTTACCGTATTCGTCCACATAGTTCAGTACCATATGACAGTGCCCGCTTTTCTCTCGCAAATGTCCTGCGACCACCATATGGCACTGCCGGTCATTTTCCTTGTGCAAACGGAGGAATGCGGCAGATCAGTGAATCAAGCTACCGTCCCTCATCTTCAGCACCGCATCGGCTACCTCTGCTACGGCGGGATCGTGGGTGACAATGATAACACAGCGATTTTCCTCATGGGCCAGCCCTTGCAGAATTCCAACAATGTTTCGGCTGTTTTCACTGTCCAAATTGCCGGTAGGTTCATCTGCCAGAATAAGCTCACTGCCTGAGGTTAGCGCGCGGGCGATAGCCACTCGCTGCTGTTCCCCTCCGGAGAGCATATTGGGAAAATGCTTGAACTGATCCTCCTTCAATCCAACTTGCAGGAGTTTTTCTGCTGCCAGCTCGTCCGCTTTTTTCTTCGGCATTTTGCGGACATACAGGGGATAGGCCGCATTCTCCGACACGGTCAGGTGTTGAAACAAATTGAAATTCTGGTAGATCACGGACACGTGGTTCAGTCGGTAAGAATCACGGTTCATTTTCGCCGTAGATTCTCCGTCTAATTCGATCGTGCCGGAGGTCGGCACATCCAGTCCTGCAAGCAACGATAGAAATGTAGTTTTCCCGCTGCCGGATGACCCTACAATGGCATAAACATGTCCCTGTTGAAAAGTGCAACTGACACCATTCACAGCCCTGACTGTCCGGGCTGCATTTCTATATTCGTATGTAACTTGTTTGGAAGTCAGGGTATTCATATTCAATCCTCCACCTTCATGAGATTCATAACATTTATGCTGGTGATCCGAAGTGCAGCAACCGCGGAACCGAGTAAAAATATACCTGTCATCAGCGCAGCATGAAGCAATGCACTTGTCTGTATTTCGCCTTCCAGAAGAATACCGCCCGCTATACCGAAAAGTGCACCTGTAAAAGCAAGAATAGAGAGTTCTCCCATGACTAATCCGAAAATTTTACATTGTTTCATGCCGAGACAGCGCATGACAGCAAATTCTTTTGTCCTGCCGCGAGTTGCCAGAAAACTTGCGAAAAAGCCGATGCCGCCGCATGCAATGATCAAAACCGGCAGCAACAGACGCAGCATGGAAAGGTTCGCCTGAATCTCCTCTATATTTTTCTGATAGGTCTCATCGCGGACTAAAACGCCAAAAGCAAGACCATCCATTTGATTGCTGAGGTCGGGGCGAACAAACCACTCGTAAATGTACGATTTGCTTTCTTCCAGCTTTTGATTGTTTCGGATATCGAAAGAACAGCTGTCCGTCAGAAAAGCAACGGAAACGCCTTCACTCCATGACATGAAATAGGGACAATATATTTCATTGCTCGGGCCGTTTGCAACAGTCCCTATGATTCGCAATCGTGCGGATTCGCCCATATCGGCGGCAACGGTAATATATTCGCCATCGGTGAACATGTCAGATGAAATCAGACATACTTGTTCTTGCCCACGCAGATCTTCTTCCTCCCAGCCTTCAAAAAATCGGACATAGACACCTTCTGCCTGAGAAAGAGCGGGATCGGAATCGATTGAGAGAATCCTGCTGAGTGTTGCGCCTTCCGGTTTCTCCAATGACATTTTCGCTTTTGCCCGCACGTTTTTTACATAATCGTCCAAATAGCATTCCCGCAAAAGTCGTTTCCCCTCCAACATCTCTACAAATGCGGAAAGCATTTGCAGGTTGCCGGAATCAGTACCTTTTGCATTTGTTACGGTGCAGGAAATCGTGGTATTTTCAATCGTGTTGCTTAAAGCGTTCTCCTGACGGATCGTCAAATTCTGCAAGATCATTGCAGAAAGAGCCCCTGCGGCAGCAACCGCAATAAGGAGCAGACTTGATGTCCATCGGCGGAGCATGGCAATCAGTGTTACACTTTCAAGAGCGTAGCCTTTTTTTTGAGGCATAGACAATTATGCTCCTTTCAAGGCAAGCCTTATTTTGCTTTCATCAGCTTGCGGTTCGCAAAAATAGCCGTGCTGATCATAGTAGAGACCGCGAGAAATACAAATGCAGTAACCGCGGAAACCGCAATCGCCTCCGACCGGAGCATAGGAGCATTCGAAAGCAGCATCCGCGTAACGACATCAAACAGCGCAATTGCAGCACATGTGCCAAACAAGACTGCAAGGGTTTCCAAAGGAATAAGTGCCATACTGATTTCCCGGAACACCGCCTTGGCTGACCTGCCCAAAAGGCGAACACCGCGGATCGTCAAGTTCATTCTGCGGAAATTCAGAAACAAAAACAGCGCGGATGTAAGCAGAAATACTCCGATGCCGACCATCATCAGGCGCATGGCATTGGTTTCAAAGGCTTCGAGAGATTCCTGCATAGAAGAAAAGTCCTGATCGAAATAGAGAAATTGTCCGGCGAGGTTCTGCTGCTCCATGTACTTTTCAAATTCTTTTGCAGAGCCATTTTTCAGGACAAAAGTGTTCAGCAAGGAATTTGCCCGTGTTTCATAATTCTGCGCATTAGGAACGGAGGCTTTGGGAACCAGGATCGTGTCCGCGTTAAGTTGATATGCGCCAAATGCGAAGCGAGCGCCGGTATAAATGCCGACAACGGTATAATTTTTGCATACACCGATCGCATCATCGGGAGACATATAGTATCGTTGACGATAGGGCCCCGGATCTCCCGCTGCAAGCATAGAATTTGCCGTCGCGCCGCTATTGTATTCTCCAAATCCGGAATCATAGTAGTCAAGCTGAATCATATCCCCCGGTCGGATGCCGTTTTGTTCCGCATAGGCTGCACTGATAACGCACACATCATCACCGTTTGTGTACTCTTCGCCTGTAAAAAAGCGACCGGATAGCAAAGCCTCATCACCGGTATTAAAAGAATACATACTCTCCGCTCGATCGGTCAGTATCACGGCCGCAGACTCATAGTTAAGCTGACAAAGCGGTACAATATCTTCCCGCCAAATCGCAGCTGCGTCGCTGTTTAGATAATCTGTTACCGATCCTTTATATTCACAAACCCAAGGAAGTCGTCCTGCCACAGGGAAATAGTAATCCAGCCCATTATAGCTACCAAGTTCAAGACTGCTGGGCTCACCATAGAAATTGCTGTTGATCTCAGGGAACGGAACAATGTAGCGATTCTCATTTTTTACCTGATCATACCCATCGGCGGATCGAACGACACGATAATCTTGGTATTGGCCGAACACAAGATAGGTCTTGTCTTTTTCAAATGGTACTGCCCCACTCGCCTCGCGGACATCGCTGAAGATATGTACTGAATCAGGTTTGGGGAAAGCGTTATATGCGTCTGACAGGCAGACGATTTCCTCTACGCTGAATGTTGCATCATACAGAAACATACCTTCCGTCGGCTGCTCACGGATGCCGCTGCAGCGCAGTGCAAATACGGCAAGAGAATAACATTCTCCATCAAATGCAGTATTATATTCAGATGGGTCGATACTGCCGGAAGTGAGGCCTCTGCTGCCCGCTATATGAGCAGAAAGCAGGCAGCGGCGGTCAACCATGGTAATCTGCGGGGCTTCCTGCGCCGCTTTGTCTGCCAATACACGACTTTGCAATGCGGTAGCCATCTCTTCGGACGACAGCCCGCTTAGATCAGGCTCTATCGGAATCGCAATCGTTGTGTAACCATCTGAAATCTCACTTTTTTGTGCCTTGGCGCTTTCCCATGCGGAATAACCGGTGCAGAACAGCCAAACGGAGAAACCGAGCAGCAATACCGACAATACGGGAAAAAGAGGCTTTCTTATTGCCTGCTTGAGAAAAATATTCATAATTCGTTTCTCCTCCTTGGGGTGTAGTTGTTCTGCACATATCGCTTGATCGTCCGTTTCATACATTTTACTCTTGCATATATAATGATTCAATCGGTCATGCACGAAACGACAGTTTTGATACCGTTTTGGTCGCGCTTCCTATGGCACATTCGGGGGTCATGTGCTTGCAAAGAAACACAAGATATGCTATAATGACTTTACTCATATAAAGTGTAAGGGTAGTATTATGCGCATAATTTTTTGCGATGACGATTCGGTCATTCTTGAGCAACTGCATTTATATGTATCGGAATATTTTGACCGGCCGGGCGGAATGATGCCGGAATTTGCCTGCTATTCCTGCGGAGATGCGCTGTTAAATGCCGAAACTCGTGCGGATATCGCATTTTTAGATGTTGAAATGCCCGGCATGAGTGGAATCCATGTTGGTGCAAAACTGAAAGAACTCAATCCGAATATAAAAATATTCATCGTGCCCTCTTATCCGGATTATTTGGATGAAGCCATGAGATTTCAGGTGTTCCGGTATTTATCAAAACCGATCGATAAAAATCGGCTGTTTCGCAATCTGAAAGATGCTATTTACCAGTACAATATGGAAAGCCGCGAGTTCCCCATTGTAACGAATGAGGGAGTATTTGTTCGTCGCGCGGAAGAGATCATTTGTGCTGAGGCGACACAGAGAAAAGTCCTAATTCATACGATAGATGGGGTTCTGCAAAGTACACAGAATATGGAGTATTGGCGGAAAACTCTGACCTTGCCATGCTTTTATATGACGCACCGCAGCTATATCGTCAATCTGCACTTTGTCAATTTCATTCGCAAAGATACGATCCTGCTGAAATATCGGAACAGGGAGATGACTGCTTACTTAACAAGGAGAAGGTATACTGCATTCAAGGACACCTATTTGTGGTATATGGAAAGCGTGAAATGATGGCGGAGTATATTTGCTATGGCGTGTTATATATTGCGGAAGCGACCATTGCATGGCTGTATTTTGATGCTCTGTTTTGTAGAAAATCATCCGGCCTTAAAATTGGCATCACATTTGCGGTTGCCTATCTTCTTTTGTTTGGCGTTACATGGTTTAACAGCGTCGTTTTGAATGGCGCAGCATTTTTCCTTTCTAATTTACTGCTGCTATGGATGAATTACGAATGCAAACTGAGATCTGCCATATTGCATTCTGCTTTTCTGACCTCAATCATGGCGATTACAGAAATTATCGCAGCCTGGATCATCAGCTTGTTTGGTTTCCGTTTTGGTGCCTATGCAGATAGTTTGGCCATCATGATCGTCATGGCTGTGATCAGTAAAATGCTATATTTTTCGATAACGGTCATTGCTGCAAAACTCTGGGCTCCGAACCGACAGGCTCAGGAAGAGCCTGCGTTTATGGGATTGCTTTGCATATTACCGATCTTTTCTGTCATTGTCTCGGCAGTCGTGGTATATATCGGGGTACGCACGGAGATGACGAAGCCGGTAGAGCTTCTCATGATCATCATTGTGCTGACCTTACTGATCGTCAATCTGATTTTTATGGTCCTATACAACCATTTGCAGCGAATGCATGCCGAACAGCTGGCTATGAATTTGAGTATTCAAAAAGAGGAAGCAGATGCTGTATATTATCAGGATCTGCAAAAGCAGTCCGAAAACCAACGCATTCTCATACACGATATCAAAAGGCATCTAAATACTATTTACGGCTTGGCAAACGACTGCAACGCTCCGGGAATATCCGAGTATATTACAAAACTCGTGGATGATGTACTGCCCGATCAGCAGATGAAGCTATGCCCTGACCCCATACTTAATTTCATGCTGCAGCAATTCCTGGACAAATGTAAAAATCAAAAAATAACCTTTCAATGTGATATCCGGGATAATTGTCTTTCGTTTATGAATGCCCCAAGTATTACGACCTTTTACGGTAATCTGCTGACGAATGCGTTCGAGGCGGCGAGCGCCTCTACAGAACGAGCGATAGAGCTATCCGTAAAGAAAAATGAGGATCAACAGGTTGTGATCGTTTCAGTTGTCAATTCCTGCGATACCCCGCCGGTGCCGGATCATGAGGGCTTGTTTCAAACAAAAAAGCGCAATCCCGAAATTCATGGTGTCGGTCTGAAGAGCGTTGGGCGTATCGTAGCCCGATATCACGGCGTTGCAACGATGCGTTTTGATCCCGAAAGTAAGAAATTTTATCATATCGTTCAATTCCCCATGCAGGAAGGGCAGAGAAATCATGCCTGAACACATCTGCTGCTTTTGCCGTCAATTCGGTACATAAAAGGAGCAAATAACGCAAAATCGGTGTGCGGAACCATTTGGCCGTTTCCGCTTCCGGCACCAAAAAATCGGAAAACCGTGCCTCCTTGAGGTGCGGTTTTTATGTTTTCTACACAAGACAGAAACCCTGCAAAAGCAAAGCGGCA
>ULSO01090521.1_pt1 | contig 12734 bp, 3 predicted proteins | sample 1956701 | NCBI WGS metagenome assembly ULSO01 (sample SAMEA4835708, study PRJEB28245) | human gut metagenome | biome: gut microbiome; material: fecal sample | place: Denmark | collected 2008 | reverse complement strand
GTGGCGATAACGGTATCGGAGCGTCCTCACGAGCATGACTATTCCGGAGAGTGGAAGAGCGACGGTACGAATCACTGGCGCGAGTGCTCCTGCGGCGAAAAAACGGACGTAGCCGCCCACGTATGGAGCCCCCAAACGGACGTAACGACCGACGTGTCGTGCGCGACGGACGGCAAAGAGATCGTGACTTGCTCCGTATGCGGCTATTCGAAGGAGCAGACGATAACCGCTCTCGGCCATGATTTCGATATACCGAAGTATGACGAGAACGGCCATTGGTACGCATGCAGCCGCTGCGGCGTCGAAAACACGCCCGTGCCGCATGCGCTTACGCTTACGGTAACCGGCATGAAGACCGAGTATTTCGAGGGCGACGTGATGACAGCCGACGGGGCGAGCGCGTCCGTTTCCTGCGACTGCGGTTACACGAAGAGCGTCGCGTCGGACGAACTTATCGTGCCGGACGAACCGCTTACGCTCGAAGACGACGGCGCCGTCATAAAGATCGGTTACGGAGAACTGACGTTCGACGTTACCGTGACGGTCAAGGAACTTGTGCTCAGCTCGATATCCGTCGCACAGGGCTACAAACAGGACTATGCCATAGACGAGGCTTTCGCCGGCGGCACGCTCGTACTTACTTATGAAAACGGTAGCAGCGGGAATGCTGATCTGACGGCTGAAATGCTTACCGGTTTCGATACGTCCGCACCCGGGCAAAAGACCGTAACGGTTACTTACGAGGGCAAAACGACCGAGTTCGTCATCTACGTCGGCCGCGACGCGGATACGGGTTATTACCGTCTCGGCAGCGAAACGAACACGCCGTATAAAGTCCAGGTCGAAGACGGCTCTTATGTCGACATGTCCGAGGCTCAGCTGCAGGATAAAGCGACAAGCAAGTTCGAAAATATGGCAATGAAAAAAGGCGATGACAGCAAATACCCCAACGGAGCGGAGGGTTACAGCACCGCCAACATCTCCGTCAAGGGCAATAAGATAACGCTGCGCTTCTTGTCGGACTACGCGGGCATGTTCACTCTCGGCCTGCGCGGACAGTCGGGCAGCGGCGCCGGTCTGAACGATCAGCCGCTGAACAAAGCGTTCGCGGTCAGCGTCAACGGCGAGTCCGCCAAGATAACCGGTACGCTTGCAGCCGGCAGCGCGACCGATACCCCATGGCGCGACATGACGGTATGGACCGAACTGGATAACGTGCTCGGCGGAACTATGAAGAAGGGGCTGAACGAGATCGAGTTCGCATATCTCGGCGCAGCAGGGACGCTCCGTTTCCCCAATCTCGATTACTTCACTGTGACGTTCACGGAAATATACGAAAACGCGTCGCTCGAAGTTTCGGGTAGCGCGGAAGTGCCGCTCGGCGGAGCTTACGCCGGAGGACTGACGGTGACCGTCAAAAACGGTGAGGACATCGTCGAAGCAGATGTCCCCGTCACCGCGGACATGATCGGCGGCCTGGATTCGTCGACGGCAGGCGAGAAGGACATTACGGTAAATTACCTCGGACTTTCGGCCTCGTATAAGGTGACCGTGGTGGATGAGAAACATACGCTTACCATAGTCGGCGGAACGGCAGGCGGCAGCAATACCGTTTCCCTCGGCTACGGCGAAGCTATCCCCGAGATAACGTGGGATAACGAAGATAACATAATCTGCTGGATGTTCGGCGGCAACGCGTATACGGACATAAGCGGTCTTACGATGACCGCCGGCGACGCGACTTTGAGCGCGATATATCGGGACGAATGTACGAACGTAAAACTGCCGGTCTCGGTGCGCTGGAACAGCGGCGTGGCGGACGAAAACGGTAAGGCGGGAAATAATCTCGGAGGTACTGACGTCAAGTCTGCGGACGACACTTTGTTCGCGGAAAACGACGGGCTGCGTTTCAATAACTTCGGCGCGGTGAAGGCTGGCGCGCAAGGAATCACGCACTGCGGCAATATCATTTTCGGCAGCGGAAAAGTGCTTGTAGTCGTTGCGGTGCATAATTACGGCGAAAACGTTTTTGCCGGTGTGTCTTACGGCACCGAATGCGGGATCGTCGACGTCGGCGACGTCGCGTCGGGCGAGACGGTATACGCCGCCGCGGTAATAGATGCCGACGGTGCGAACCATTGGACGCATCTGTTCTGGGACGGCGAAGTGAGTTCGCTCGATTACTCGATAGCGGTATATTACACGCCGGTATCATAACGGAGGAGAAAATATGAATTTCAAAACTTTCTGGAAAAGCAGGGGATTCAAGAGCTGGTTCTGCGCGTTCATACCAGTGTTCGCGCTGCTGCTCACAATCGCGCTGCTGCTCACTTGCAACTCCTTCTTGTATCAGACGCTGAACAGCACGGTGCTGGGCGGCGAGCGCAGGGTGCTTCTGGAAGGAGATCCCGATAAATATCAGTACTATACCGCAGATTACGAAAACAAGGACGCGGTATACGCGGCGGCGAATGCCTTCAACGAAGAGATCGCCGAGGAAGGAACCGTCCTCCTCAAATACGACGGCGAATCGCTGCCCGTGCCCGAGGGGACGAAAGTCACGGTGTTCGGTAAGAACTCCGTCAATATGGTGAGAGGCGGCTCCGGCTCAAATGCCAACGCCGGCGGCGACGTGGTCAAAACCATATACGACAGCCTTGATGAAGCCGGTCTGGTGTATAACCCCGAGATGAAGGCGTTTTACGAGGATGACGGCCGTTCGGGCGCCGGCAGACCGCAGTCGCCGGACATGAACTCCGCCGTTACCGGTCTGACCGGTTTCCCCACGGGTGAAACGAGCGACTACGACAGCGAGGCGAGAGCTTCGTGGTCGGAATACGGCGACATGGCGCTCGTCGTGATTTCCCGCATAGGCGGCGAAGGTTTCGACCTGCCGCGCACGATGTACTGGGACGGCAGCGACTATAAGAATTTTGCCGGCGATCAGCTCATTCCAGGCGCGCGCAGCAAGGACGATCATTATCTGCAGCTCGACGAGAACGAGACGAAAATGATCGAAACCGCGGCGGAGAATTTCGATAAAGTGGTCGTCGTGCTCAACTCGCCTACGGCGATGGAACTGGGATTCCTCGACAATCCCGACCATTACGCTTATTCGGACAATATAGACGCGTGTCTGTGGATGGGCACGCCCGGTAACACTGGCGTCATGGCTCTCGGCAGAATACTGACGGGAGAGGTGAACCCGAGCGGCAGAACGGTGGATATATACGCCCGCGACTTCAAACAGGATCCGACGTGGAATAACTTCGGCAACAACCTCGCCGAGGGAGGCAACCAGTATACCGACGAAAACGGCGAAAAGCGCAATGCGTATTACGTGCATTATACCGAGGGCATATATATCGGATACCGCTATTACGAGACGCGCGCATACGAAGAGGAGAAGAAGGGCAATACAAGCTGGTATGAAGACCATGTCGTGTATCCCTTCGGCTACGGACTCAGCTATACGAATTTCGAGCACCGCATAGTATCCGTTTCCCAGACCGGTTCGCTTGACTCCGAAGCGGACATAAACGTCACCGTCAGCGTGCATAACGCGGGCGATCGCGCCGGCAAGGACGTCGTGCAGTTATATTACAGCGCGCCGTATACGCCGGGCGGAGTGGAAAAATCGCACGTAGTGCTCGGCGATTTCGCAAAAACGGAAGTCATACCCGCAGGCGAATCGCGCGAAGTCACGCTGACGATATCTCCCCGCGACATGGCGAGTTACGACTGGTCGGGCGCGAACGACATAGAGGGCACGGGCTACGAGCTCGAACGCGGCAAGTACACGTTTTACGTGGCGGAAAACTCCCACGACAGGGATCTTTCCTTCGACCTTACCCTCGCCGGCGACGTTACCTACGATACGGACGACAAGACGGGGCACGAGATAGAGAATCTTTTCGACGACGTCAGCGAGCGCATACCGCTGTATATGAGCCGCGCGAACTTCGAAGAAACTTTCCCCGAAATGCCTTCCGGAGATCTTACGGTGCTTTCCGCCGAGGATATAGAGCAGTTCAATTCGACGTATACCGACAATGCCACCGATCCGTGGTACACTACGGATATGCCCGATCAGAGCGCGGTACCCTTGACGCGCGACGAAACGACCGTTAAGCTGTACGACCTGATAGGAAAATCGTACGACGACCCGCTCTGGGACGAACTGCTTAACCAACTCACGGTGGAAGAGATGTGCCGTCTGGTGGAGATAGGCAACTATCACACCGAAGCGATAGAGAGCATCGACAAGCCTCAGACCATCGATCCCGACGGCCCTATGGGATATTCGCTGTTCATGGGTAACGATTCGGTCTACAATACCTGCTACTACGCGAGCGAATCCCTCGTCGGCTCGACCTGGAACGTGGATATAGCCGAGCGTTTCGGCATTATGATAGGCAACGAATCGCTGATAGGCAACGAGCGCGGCGACGGAAGAACGTATTCCGGCTGGTACGCTCCCGCGGTCAACCTGCACCGCTCGCCCTTCGGCGGCCGCAACTTCGAGTATTACAGCGAAGATCCCGCACTTTCCGCGCAGATGGCGGTCGGCGTCATCCGCGGGGCGAAGAGCAAGGGCGTTTATGCGTACCTCAAACACTTTGCGCTCAACGACCAGGAAACCAACCGCGATACCAACGGTATAGCGGTGTGGGCGAACGAGCAGTCCATGCGCGAGTTATACTTCCTCCCGTTCGAAAAAGCGGTCAAAGACGGCGGCACTACGGCTATGATGAGTTCGTTCAACCGCATAGGTCTGACCTGGGCGGGCGGCGATTACAGACTGCTCACCGAGCTTCTCCGCGACGAGTGGGGATTCCGCGGCACGGTCGTTACGGACTATAACCTTCCCACTTACATGAATCTCGATCAGATGGTGCGCGCGGGCGGCGACCTCAACCTGAGCCAGAGCAAATCGCTCCGCTCTTATGACAGCCCCACCGCCGTTACCGCCATACGCAGCGCGGCGAAGAACATCCTTTACACCGTCGCAGGCAGTAACGCCATGAACGGAATGGGCGAAGGCAACGTCTGGGGATATGCCCGCCCGATATGGTTCATCGTGATGTGGGCGGTGTTCGCGGCAGTCACCGCGGGCATGCTGGTATGGGGATTCTTCGTATGCCGCAAAGTCGTCGTGACTTACCGTGCGGGCGTCCGCGCCGGTACGATAATCCCGGAAAAGAAGGAAAAGGATCCCAATTACAAGCCCACGTGGCTGACCAGGATACTCTTCGGCGGAATAGCCGCCGTGACGATAGCCGGCATAGTTCTTTCGGCAGTCATGATGAGCATGCCTCCGGCGCAGAGTTCGGTGCCGCATGTGAATGCGCCGTATATAGGCGGGATAACCGTCACTTACGACAACGCTCCGGTCGAGAACGACGAGATCGTAGTCGAACTCGGTTCCGAGCCCAAACGCATCACCGTTCTCGTCGATTCTTACGGCATGCCGTCTGACGGAGTGACATTCGCCAGCAGCAATACTTCCGTTGCGGAAGTGGCGGCTGACGGTACGCTGACGCCCAAAGCGGCAGGCGAATGCCATGTGACCGCCACCGTGAACGCGGATAAGTCCGTGTACGGGATAGTGCTCGTGCGCGTGGTCGACGAAGGCGGCGAAACGGACACCGCGGAGCGCAGGATAAACGTTACGGGCGGTTATGCCGACGTGACGGCGGCGGCGCCCGGGACTACCGTGTTCCTGCACTTCGATACTCCCGCAGGCATGACCTTTATTCGCTGGGATTTCGACGTCGAAGTTCAGCACAGCGGCAATATGTTCGTCATGCCCGCGTCCGAAGTGAACGTTACGGCGGTATATGAAAGCAATCCTTATACGGTGACGCTTGTCGGCGGAACGTTTGCGGACGGCAGCACGAGCAAAACGCTGCTTTACGGTGATCCGTTGCCCGTCGACATGAAACTTGACAGGGAGCTCACGGGCGGCGATATGATGTTCGGCTGGGTGAACGACGCGACGGGCGAAACGGTCACGACGGTTCCCGCGGGCGACGTCACGCTGTCTCCGCTCGTGATGAGCAGGGGCGACGCGCTCGTTATGGGCGGCAGCGGGTACGACTATAACAATACCGCGCAAGGGACGCCTTCGGCTGAGGATACGACGATAGACGGCATAGCCGCCAAAAAAGTAGGGGTGGCCGCAGGTGCGGAAATGCTGCGTATCAAGAACGGCGGCGTTACCGGCGCCGGCGACGAGAGCGTATACGTTTCCATAGTGCTGCGTAACGACAGCGCGTTCGCGGTCACGCTCAAATACGAAATAGAATCTTACGGAACCATATGGGGTCCGGACGAGATGACGCTCGAGGCGGGCGAAACGGTAACGTTCGGCATCGTCGTCAGCGGACTTGCGAGCGATCAGACCCCTTACCACCGCATACTGTTCTCCGGCGGCGCAGCCGACGGGACGGCGGTGAGCTTCTGCGGCTTCCTCATGGAGCGCGCGTCCGCATAAGGAGAAGATGACATGAAAATCAAAACGATAAGATCCGTAATCATACTTCTGGCCGCGGCGATAGTCGCGTGCACGGCGGGATATCTGTTCGTCGGTACGCCCGTAAGTGAAGCCGAAGCAGACAGCTATGGCGGAAACTACTATTGGGCGGACTTCGATACCGCAGCCGATGCGTTTGCCGCAGGCGACGAACTTAATAAAGAGATACTCGAAGAGGGCATCACGCTGCTCAAAAACGAAAACTCTCTGCCCCTCGCGAAAGGAGCGAAAGTCAGCCTGTTCGGCAAACGTTCGACGGATATCCGTTACGGCGGCGGAGGCTCGGGCGCGGGCAGCGGCGGAGCGAAGATCACGCTCAAGGATTCTCTCGAGCGTGCGGGGCTGGAAGTCAACGAAGAATTGTGGGATTTCTACGATAACGACAGCCTGTCCGGCTCGGCGGGTGGCGCACTGAACACATACGGCGTGTATGCCGGTCCGAACGGCGGACTGAAAGAGACCCCGGTGGATACGATAGAACGCAACGTGGACGAGAGCACATATGACGAGTACGGCGACGCTGCTATAGTCCTCATCTCCCGTATGGGCAACGAGGCGGGCGACCTGCCCAAGGGCATGAGCACCGGTTACTCATCGGGAAAGCTCAACGGCACTGCCGTCGACGGCGCGCGCAACTACGACGATCATTATCTGCAGCTGGATGAAAACGAGGCGGCGATGCTTAAATACGCCGGAGATCATTTCGATAACGTCATAGTCCTGCTCAATACCGGCTCGCAGTTCGAAACGGGTTTCCTGGACGACCCTGGGCATTACGCGTATCACGAGAATATCAAGGGCGCGCTGTGGATGGGATTCCCCGGAAACGGCAACGGTCTCGAAGCGCTCGGCGAAATACTCGTCGGCGACGTGAACCCCAGCGGTCATACGGTGGATACGTGGTCGAGGGATTTCAAGCTCGAGCCCACGTGGTCCAATATGGCTACGTATACGAACGAGCTGTATAAATACTCCAATTACGCTTCCAAATCTTTTGTCAATTACAGCGAGGGCGTATACGTCGGATATCGTTATTACGAGACCCGCGGCTACGAGGAAGGTATTCCCGAGAGCGGCAAATACACGACGACCGAACTTCACGGGACAACTACGACCGAGTGGGACAGCTGGTACGACGCCAACGTCGTCTATCCGTTCGGCCACGGCCTGAGCTATACCGAGTTCGCATGGGAGTTCGCGGGTTCGAATATCGATGAAGGCGGCGAACTGCCCGAAGACGGCGAGCTTACCGTGAACGTGAAAGTCACGAACACCGGCGAGGTCGCGGGCAAGGACGTCGTGCAGCTTTACTTCACCGCGCCGTACACGGAAGGCGGGATAGAGAAGCCGTACGTAGAGCTGGGCGATTACGCCAAAACCGATCTGCTCGCGCCCGGCGACAGCCAGACCGTTTCGCTCACGGTCAAGACGCGCGACATGGCGTCTTACGACTACAATGACAAAAACGGCAACGGTTTCCGCGGTTATGAGGTCGAGGGCGGCAAATACGGCATACATGTGAGCCGCAACGCTCACGACTCCGTAATCGACAAGGAGTATTCCGTTCCGGAAGAGGGTTATCGCTACGATAAAAGCGAGAGCGGCAACCCCGTCGAAAACCGTTTCGAAGACGCGGAGATGGCGGGCACCGTGTACATGAGCCGCGCGGATTTCGCGGGAACGTTCCCCAAGGAGCCTACGGCGGAGCAGCGCATCGCCTCGCAGGAGACGATGGACGCCGTCACAAACACGTCGGATAACAATGCGATAGTCGAGAGCGATGACCCGTCCGACCCTTATTATGCCGCCGAGATGCCTGTGACGGGTGCGAACAACAACATCAAACTTATCGATCTTTACGGCCTGCCGTATGACGATCCGCAGTGGGAACGCTTCCTCGATCAGCTGGTCGTCGGCGATAAAAACACCCAGGGCACGATGGCGTATACGATATGGACGAGCGGCTGGACGACGCGCGGCATAGACTCTTTGGGCATACCGACGTTCAGTCACGAGGACGGACCGAGCGGTATCGCCGGCAGATACGTGGGCGGAAGCTATACCAACTTTGCCAGCGAAACGGTCACGGCTTCGACGTGGAACAAAGATATCGCATACCGCAAAGGTCTCATGATAGGCAGCCAGGGTATGTTCGGAAACGGCGGCAGCAACCGCGTCCATGCGCTTTATGCTCCCGCATGCAACATACACCGCTCGCCCTTCGGCGGCCGTAACTTCGAGTACTTCTCCGAAGATCCTCTGCTTTCTGGAGAGATGGCGGGCAACATCGTGCGAGGCTGCAACGAAAAGGGCATGGTGACTTTCGTGAAGCACTTTGCCGTCAACGATCAGGAATCCGAGCGAGACAAGCTGCTGACGTGGGCCAACGAACAGACTATCCGCGAAATATATCTCGAGCCTTTCCGCATCTGTGTGGAGAAGTACGATTCTCACGGCATGATGAGCGCTCTCAACAATCTCGGCGCGGTCTGGACGGGCGGTAATTACGCGCTCCTTACCGAAGTGCTGCGCGGCGAGTGGGGATTCGTAGGTACGATAATCACCGACTACGTGCAGGGCAGAGGACAGCTCAACGGCAACCAGGCTATACGCGCCGGCGGCGATATACTCCTTGCGACGAGCGGCAGCGTGCAGAATCCCGCGGGGCTGGACAGCGCCACTACGGTCGCCTGTATGCGGCGCGCGATGCACAACCTGTATTATACGATCCTGAACTTCACTGCGGCATTCAACGCGAGCACGATCAATGTGCTCGGCTCGTTCGAGGGCGGCACGCTCTCTCCGGCCATCGACGCCACGCCTTACGAGCAGTCCGTAGCGACGGTTAAGCTGAATAACGGCATGTCTCCGGATAACGTGACGTACTCGCTCGCCTCCGGCAGTCTGCCCGACGGACTCACGCTGTCGAGCGACGGCACGATATCCGGTACGGCGGCTCTGCAGGACGAAGCGTCCGAGTTTACGGTCATTGCCAGGTACGGCGGAGCCGAGCGAAGCGCGACGTTTACGCTGCCCGTCGTCGACAGATCGCTTTCCGTCATCTACGTCAGACAGACGGGTTCGGTGAGCGGCGTCGTGGGCGAAGGAATCAATGCGAACGTGGACTGGGCGTACACTCTCGACGGTAAGCATCACGACATCACTTACTCGCTTGCCGACGGCAGCATCCTTCCGTACGGGCTTACGCTATCTCCGGATGGCGTGATAAGCGGCGATTCGTCCATACCGTTCACTAATTATCCGGTGACGATAACGGCGGAAAGCGACGGAATGCTCTCCATGTCGGTAACGCTTATGATCAATATGTACAAGGAGTATACGTTTGCCGCCTCCGAGCTTCCGGACGCGCGTTTCGGTACGACGTATGCGACCGAACTCGGAAGCAGCAAGGATAATACGCTTACGTATGCGCTCAAGACCGGCGAGCGTCTGCCTTCGGGTATGCGTCTGACGAGCTCCGGCACGTTGATCGGCGTACCTTCGGAAACGGGTACGATAACGTTTACGGTCGTTGCGAGCGGACCGAACTACATGGCGGGCGAGCGCACGTTCACGATAAATATCGGTATACGTTACGCCGAATTTAAGCTGACCGACGCCGAAGTCGGAACGGAATACGAATCGTTCGTCAACTTCGCGCAGGGCTCCAACGATGTGAGCTACACGCTCGGCTCGGGCGAACTGCCCCGAGGCATAGTGCTTTCCCGTGACGGCAAGCTCTCCGGAACTCCCGCTGAAAGCGGTAATTTCGAGTTCGTTGTGACGGCGAAATCGGGCGATATTGCGGACAGCGTGGCGCTGACTCTGCATGTGGACGACGCGGTGTCGTATGCAATGTATACCGCGGGACTCGTAATCGGCATAACGTGCATCGTGCTTGTCGCCGGCGGACTGTGCATACATGTGTTCGCTACGGGCAGACGCGATTACGTTGACGGCAAATTCCGCATCAAGAAATCGTTCGTGGCATTCGGAGCGTCCGCGCTTGCATTGCTGCTTGCCGCCGTGTTAGGCTTCGGCCTGGCGTTCGCTCCGGCCGGCGGTACGGGCGGAGGCAGACAGACCTTTACGTTCGAAGCCGAATACGTCGATCTCGAAGACTTCATGGGCGCGGGAATATCCAACTCCGCAGAAGGCGTGAATAACATCTACGGCGACGGTCTGGAAAGCGATATAGAGCAGGGCTGGAGCAACGGCTACTTCCTCGGTAACACGTATGCCGAGAACTCCATAGAGTTCGTCATCACGTCCGACCGCAACGCAAGGGGCAATCTCGTACTCCGTCTGGCGTCCGAGCTCGGCAATATGGAGCTCGATAACAGCGTGTTCGGCATCGAAGTCAACGGAACGGAGATCGACTATTCGATCACGGTTGCCAATTCCGCACCCGGTTCTTATGACTTCGCGGATTACCCGATAGCCGGAACGATATCTCTCGCACAGGGCGAGAATATCATAAAACTCACCATAAAGAGCAATACGATAAAAGACGGCAACAGCACCGGCGCGCCTCTCATTGACTGCATACGCATCTCTACGGACGCGCAGCTTACCTGGCAGCCGTTGACGGATAACCCCGACCGCAGAGGTCAGGTGTAATGAACGGAGGTACCGACATGAAAAAGACGTTAAAGAAAACGTTGCTTGGCGCGATCCTCGCGCTTGCACTGGCGGCGGCGTCTGTCGGCCTGACGGCGTGCGGAGACAGCGCCGTAAAAAGCCTGACCGTACGCGGACAGTCGGAATATATCGTCGGCGCCGGTTTCGCCGGCGCGACGATGACCGTCGTATATGAAAACGGCAGCCGCGAGCAGGTGGACGTCACCGCAGATATGATGAAAGGGTTCGACACTTCCGTGGCCGGGAGTAAGACGGTTCTCGTTACGTACGGTGGCGTTACAGCGGAATTTGTCATAACGGTCAGCGACCTTTATGCTTCCGCGATAGTCGTGACGGACGACAGCGTGACCGAATATATCAAAGGCTCGTCGTATACCGACGGCGATGCGTCCGTGACCGTCATGTATACCGACGGAAGCACGAAGACGGAGGCCGTAACGGCGGATATGCTTACCGGTTTCGATACGGGCAGTACGGGCGAAAGGGAAGTTACGGTCACTTACGGCAGACTGACTACAAGCTACGAGATATCCGTGCGCGATTTGCGTGTCGTCGAATCGGAACTGAATGCGGCTTCCCGCACGAGCTATCGCGTAGGCGATGCGTTCGATAGCGTTTCCGTCGACGTTGTATACGAGGACGGCAGCGAGGCCACCGTCGAAATAACCGATCCGACGGCCGTCGACGGCTTCGATACGCAGACGACGGGCAAAAAGACAGTCACCGTAAGATACCGCAACGCATCCGTACCCTTCGAAATCGAAGTCCTCAAGAGCGTGGATAAGGTCGAAATTGCGGATTACGACTCCGTGTACGGCGTGGGCGACGAGTTCGGCTCGGCAACGCTGAAGCTGACGTATTCCGACGGCACGACGGGCGATTACCCCGTCACGGCGGATATGCTCGTCGACTTCGATACTTCTTCGAGCGGTACGCATACCGTTACCGTGGACTTCGAGGGCAGGCAGACGCTCACCTTCGATATAACGGTCGCGGGTCGTCTGCAGGTCGCCGACACGGATGAAGAAAGCGGCGCATACAAGCTTCAGGCGGAGGACGATATCTACGTCGACATGAGCGGCGCACAGTTGCAGAGCGGCGCGGCTAACAAGTTCGAAAGCACGACGCAGAAAGCCGGTACGAATGAGGAGTATTCCAACGGAGCGGAAGGTTCCAGCACGTCAAACATATCCGTGCAGGGGAACAGGATCGTTCTGCGTTTCATGTCCGACGCCGCGGGCAAGTACCGCTTCGGCATGCGGGCGCAGTCGGGCAGCGGTGCCGGCAGAAGCGATACTCAATTGTCCGATGCATTCTCCATGAAGTTCAACGGCAGCGACAAGGCTATCTCCGGTGTGGTGGAAAAGGCAACTCTCGGCAGTGCGAACTGGAAGGATATGACTGAGTGGACGGTACTGACGGACGTTGCCGGCGAGCTCGATATCGTCGAAGGTCTGAATACGATAGAACTGACCTTCCTTCCGGAAACGGCAGGCGCTATCCGTCTTCCCAATATCGATTACTTCCTCCTGGCTCCCGTCGTATAACGGCTGAGGAC
>ULSO01021234.1_pt1 | contig 12744 bp, 11 predicted proteins | sample 1956701 | NCBI WGS metagenome assembly ULSO01 (sample SAMEA4835708, study PRJEB28245) | human gut metagenome | biome: gut microbiome; material: fecal sample | place: Denmark | collected 2008 | reverse complement strand
GCATTCCGTATCATTGTCCGATGGCAGAATATCGACCTCTGCAATGGCATTTTCATAAGAACTTTGCACATAGGAATCTAAGGACAGTGCATCTGCAATTTCGTCTTTTAAGAAGGACTTGCGGAAAGACAAATCCGGTGTCCATGGAAACGTGTTGCAGGAAAGAAAATTCTTCCGGTGAAACCATGGATAGCCGCCGAAAACTTCATCGGCACATTCTCCAGTCAGGACTACCTTATGCTGCTTACTGACTTCCCGGCAGAAGAAGAGCAGGGATGAGTCAACGTCAGCCATACATGGAAGGTCATGGGCTTTCATGGAAGCAAAGAGTAAGTCAGCCTGGGAGCGGTTGTCACAGGTCAGATATTGATGCTCACTCTTAAGATAGTTTTTCATAATATCCACAAAGGGACGGTCTTCGGAGGGCTGAAAATCATTTGCCTTAAAGTAACGGGAATTATCTGTAAAGTCAAAGGAATAGGTAGAAAGAGTCTGCCCTTCTTTTCTTAATTCTTCCGCACAGACCGAAGAGACGAGACTGGAATCCAACCCGCCGGAAAGAAAGGTGCAGATAGGAACATCGGAAACCATCTGCCGGCGGATGGACTGTAACAGCAGCTCTTTTGTGTGGACAACGGTTTCTTCATAGCTGTCTGTATGTGGATGGCTTTCTAATCGGAAGTAACAGTAATCTTTCAGTCCGGAAGCACTAAAAGAGAGGTAATGTCCCGGCAGACATTCTGCCATATGCTCATAAACTGCGTTGCCGGGGTTCCTGGAAGGACCAAGACCAAAGATTTCGGAGAGTCCTGTTTTATTTACCGAAGGGATGCAGCCGGGATAACAGAAGATTCCCTTCGGCTCGGAAGAAAAGATAAGTGTGTCATGAAAAAGCCGGTAAAAGAGCGGCTTTACACCAAAGGCATCCCGGAAGAGATAGAGAAGCTGATGAGCCTCATCATAAATGGCAAAAGCGAAAATACCATTCATTTTCCGGACAAAGGACGGTCCTTCAAAAAGAAATCCATTTAAAATGACTTCTGTATCGGAATGAGTACGAAAGGTCATGCCATGGGAAACCAGTTCCTCACGGAGTTCTTTCGTATTATAAAGTTCTCCATTATAGACGATGGTGAAGTCTGCGTCACAATAATGTCTGGTCATAGGCTGAAGTCCACCATGAGGATCAATAATGGCAAGCCGGGTGTGGGAAAACCCTGTATGAGAGGTTAAATAAATACCATGGGAGTCCGGCCCGCGGTGATAAAGTGCGTCACTCATATCAGATAGAATGTTACGATAATAAGGCCCCCTTTCTAAAAAATCAGTATGTAAATTACAAAAACCGGAAATACCGCACATAGCAATTCTCAATTCATTTTTTGTAGTAATCTATGCATTTTCCTAAATAAAAAGTACAAAAAAGAAGAGAGATTTATGAAAGAGAGGAAGCATTTTCTAGGTGCAAAGCACAGGTAAGGAGTTGCCGGAAGTAAGTTGTGTGGGTTATAATAAAAAAGATGAAACTATTTTTCCGGCTGGAACGTCTAATTTACAGAAAGCAAAGGTTGAAAGGCTTTCTTTGCATATGCAGGTTTTTTGGAAAGAGAAGAGGAAACAGGAATGAAGAAAAGAGGAATCGCAAAAGCGGTGGAGCAGGAAATTCTTGCATCCTATGAGCAGCTTTACCGGCTGGCAATTACCTATGTAAAGAACGAACAGGACGCAATGGATGTAGTGCAGGAAAGTGCATATAAGGCAATGAAAAATGCCGGTCAGGTGAAGGAAGAAACCTATATTAAGACCTGGCTCTGGCGGATTGTTATAAATACGTCACTGGATATGTGCAAGAAACAGAAGCGTATCGTAAGTGGAGTATTTATCCCGGAAGAAGCAAAAGAAGATGTATACAAAGACTGGGATATGCTGGCAGCGTTGGAAGAATTAGAAGAACGGGAAAGAACTATTGTGATATTAAAATATTTTGAAGAATGGAAAATAGATGATATTGCAGATCTTCTGAAAGAAAATCCAAACACCGTAAAATCAATCCTGTATCGCAGCTTAAAGAAATTAAAGATAAAGATGTCCAGGGAGGAAATAGCATGAACCATGAGAAAATAGACAGGATGAAGCAGGAATATGAGCAGATAGAAGTCCCGGAAGCATTGAAAACGCAGGTGGAAGCCGGAATCAGAAAAGGAAAGAGGGAGACCCAGAAAGGCAGTATCCGCTTTTTAAAAGGAGCAGCAACGGTAGCGGCAGCTATGGTTGCACTGGTGATTTCGGTAAATGTAAGCCCGACAATAGCCCATGCCATGGAAGAGGTTCCATTACTTGGCACAATTGTAAAAGTAGTGAACTTTTCTACATATTCTGATGTACAGGATGATAAGAATATGGAAGCAAATGTAGACATTCCCCAGGTGGCAGTGACAAATCAGGATGGGAAAGTATTATCGGATGAGACGGACGAGCTGAATCAGGAAGTGAAAAAGTATGCCGGTGGTATTATTAAGTCTTATCAGTCTGATGTAGCTTCCATTGAAGATGGTGAGAATGGTAATGAGGCAGTGAATTCGTCTTATCAGGTAGTGACAGATAACGACCGGCTGTTTGCTTTAAGAATTGATACTTCCATTGTAATGGCAGGATCGAACCAGTATACGAAAATCTATAATATAGATAAGAAAACCGGAAATACCATTACATTAAATGATTTATTTCAGAAGGATTCCGATTATCTGGACCGGATTTCAGAGGAAATAGAAAAGCAGATGAAGGAAAATATGGAAAAAGACAGTAACCTGCAATACTTCTTAGACAAGGATGTAGATGGCTACAGCTTTGATGGAATTAAGAATGATGTAAATTTCTATGTCAACAAAGAAGGAGAGTTGACCATTGTTTTTGATAAATATGAAGTAGCACCGGGTTATATGGGAATTGTAGAATTTACGATTCCGACCAGTGTGGTTTCTGATATTATAAAGGACGGATATCTGCAATAATATGACAAAGATGGTGCGTACTAGGCATTTATAGTAATCGAAAACTCCCCCGGATATTGGAAGAAATTTCAATATCCGGGGGAGTTCTTATGCTATATCATGAGATACTTTTATTTCTTGAAGTTAGCTCTCTTTCTTAAGGTCGGGTCAAGAATACGTTTACGGATACGTAAGGATTCTGGAGTAACCTCTAAGAGCTCGTCAACATCGATAAAGTCTAATGCCTGCTCTAAGGAAAGTATCTTTGGTGGAACAAGGGTCAGCGCTTCGTCTGCGGAAGAAGAACGTGTATTGGTTAAGTGTTTCTTCTTACATACGTTTAATTCAATGTCTTCCGGTTTAGAGGAAGAACCGATCACCATACCGGAGTAAACCTTTACACCGGCTCCGATGAAGAGAGTACCACGCTCCTGAGCGGAGAACAGACCGTAAGTTACGGATTCGCCGGATTCGAAAGCAATCAGGGAACCAAGTTTACGATAAGCAATATCTCCCTTGTATGGAGCATAGCCATTGAAAATGGTATTGATGATACCATTTCCTTTGGTGTCGGTTAAGAAGTCTCCACGGTAACCGATAAGACCACGGGATGGAATGTTAAATTCCATACGGGTATAGCCGCCGCTGATTGGACGCATATCAACCATCTCACCTTTACGCTGGCTTAATTTATCAATAACAGTACCGGTGAATTCATCCGGAACGTCAACATAAGCTAATTCCATAGGCTCTAATTTCTTGCCGTTTTCATCAGTGTGGTAAAGAACTTCAGCCTTGCTGACTGCAAATTCATAACCTTCACGACGCATATTTTCGATTAATACGGAAAGATGTAACTCACCACGTCCGGAAACCTTGAAGCAGTCTGCACTGTCGGTTTCTTCTACACGAAGGCTGACGTCGGTATTTAACTCGCGGAACAGTCTGTCTCTTAAGTGACGGGAAGTAATGAATTTACCTTCCTGTCCTGCAAGCGGGCTGTCGTTGACCATGAAATTCATGGAAAGAGTAGGCTCGGAAATCTTCTGGAAAGGAATGGCAACCGGGTTGTCTGTTGCACAGATGGTATCACCGATATGGATGTCTGCAATACCGGAAATAGCAACGATAGAACCGATTTTCGCTTCCTTTACTTCTACTTTATTCAGACCATCAAATTCGTATAATTTGCTGATTTTGACTTTTTTCTGTTTGTCAGGCTCGTGGTGGTTTACTACGATAGCATCCTGATTTACCTTTAAGACACCGTTGTCTACTTTACCAACACCGATTCGTCCAACGTATTCATTATAATCAATGGTACTGATAAGAACCTGGGTGTTTGCATCCGGGTCACCGGTAGGTGCCGGAATGTAGTCGATAATGGTTTCGAATAAAGGAGTCATATCCTTGTGCTCATCATTTAAATTTCTTATGGCGTATCCATCTCTTGCAGAAGCGAAGATGAATGGGCAGTCTAACTGTTCGTCAGAAGCGTCTAAATCCATGAAAAGCTCTAATACTTCATCAATAACTTCTTCCGGTCTTGCTTCTGGACGGTCAATTTTATTGATACATACAATAACCGGCAGATTCAGTTCCAGTGCTTTCATAAGAACGAATTTGGTCTGTGGCATAGCACCTTCAAATGCATCTACCACAAGAATAACACCGTTTACCATTTTCAGAACTCGCTCAACCTCGCCACCGAAGTCGGCATGGCCAGGAGTATCAATGATATTGATTTTTACATCTTTGTAGAATACAGCAGTATTCTTAGAAAGAATGGTAATACCACGTTCACGCTCAATATCATTGGAATCCATGACACGTTCCTGGACTTCCTGATTGGCACGGAATACACCACTCTGTTTCAACAGCTCATCGACCAGAGTAGTTTTACCGTGGTCAACGTGGGCGATGATAGCTATGTTTCTAATATCGTCTCTTGTTGTTTTCATATAAAATCCTTCCTTCTATCAGTGCATAAAATTCAGTTTCTTCTTATATATAATGCCTGTCTGTAAATGACCGGCGTTTTTATTCTATCACATATTGAAAAATACGCAAGTATTTCTTTCTTTACAGGAAATTGCTTTCCTGTAAAGAAAAAAACGCTCCGCGAGGATGCGCACTGCGGCGTATAAGGTAGATGTCGCAAGCGACCGCCGCAGGCGCGAGAATGTGCCAAGGCACATTCTTTGTTCAAGGACACAGCGCATATGCATGGAAAAGTGGCTTTATGCATAATATATCCAAAATGTTATCGACAGATTTTGATGAGTTTCATCTCATTGGAATGGTACTGTAAAAACGTTCGAAAACACACTAAATAAAGGAGAAAGATTCATGGCAGATAAGATTTTAGAAAACAACCAGGTATCCATTGTAGGGGAGATTATTTCCGATTTCCAATACAGTCATGAAGTGTATGGGGAAGGCTTTTATATGGTAGAGGTAGCGGTCAGCAGATTAAGTAATTTTTCCGACTACATTCCATTGATGATTTCAGAGCGTCTGATTGACACTTCGCAGAGTTACATAGGACAGAAGGTATATGTGACCGGACAGTTCCGTTCCTATAACAGACATGAGGAACTTAAGAACCGGCTGGTTCTCTCCGTATTCGTCCGGGAGATTGAGTTTATTGAAGAAGAGACAGAGGAGATGAAGAGCAACCAGATTCTTCTTGATGGCTATATCTGTAAAGACCCGATTTACCGTAAGACTCCTCTTGGAAGAGAAATTGCAGACCTGTTGGTGGCGGTAAACCGTTCCTATGGAAAATCTGATTATATCCCATGCATCTGCTGGGGAAGAAATGCAAGATTTGCCGCAAGATTTGAGGTGGGTGTGCATGTGCAGATCTGGGGCAGAATCCAGAGCAGGGAGTATGTCAAACGCTTAAATGAGGATGAGGTAGAGAAGCGTACCGCCTATGAAGTATCCGTGAGCAAAATTGAATATATGGAATAAAATAGTAGAAATAAAGAATAGTTGAGAAAACATGAAACATACAGACATTGCTTTTTATTGGAAATTGTGGTATCGTAAGTAAATCTGGGATAAAGAGTCCCTGTAAGAATTGGCATGGAGGTTTGTCATGGAAAAGGGTTCCGTACAGATTTATTATGGTGCAGGTCGTGGAAAAACCAATGCTGCACTGGGCAATGCGTTGCGGGCAGCCGGAGAGAATAAGAGTGTAATTATTATCCAGTTTTTAAAAGGAAAAACAGATGATCAGATTGCTTATATGAAGCAGTTAGAACCGGAAATCAAGGTATTCCGTTTTGAGAAATCAGAAGAGAATTATGATGAACTGCCGGAAGAAAGACAGGCAGAAGAGAAACTCAATATGAAAAACGGACTGAATTTTGCCAAGAAAGTGCTGGTTACCGGTGAATGCAATGTACTGATTCTGGATGAAGTTCTGGGCCTTATAGATGCCGGAGTAATTTCGTCGGAAGAATTAGAAGCTGTTTTAAAAGCAAAGATGGATGAAACAGAGGTTATTATGACCGGAAGGGTATTAGAAGAATCCATTCGCAGCTATGCAGATGAGATTTATAAGATTACTGCGGAAAAATAAGAAAGAAAATGTAAAATGTCTGCATAGGACGTTGACAGATAGTAGCAGCGGTGCTATATTGAGGTAAGAAATTTAATATATGAAGGTAGAGGTTGCGTGAGACAAGAGTACTTGGTCGGATATGGCAGACATAGAAGAAGACATAAGGAAAGGGGAACACGCCGAAAGGTTATTTTTCCTGCAAAGAATAATCTTGGGCATGGATTGAAGAAGTTCATGACTGTCATCTTGTAATAAGATGGGGCGCTATCGGTATGATCCATAATAATTTAAGTGGAATATCAACCGGCTCCCTGTGAGCCGGTTTTTTTATGCTGGTAATAAAAGCAAAACAAACGATATCTTCATACAATAAATAAGATACTTATAAAGTGGAGGAAAAAGAACATGTCTATTTACAAAGGTTCCGGAGTTGCAATTGTAACCCCAATGAAAGCAAATGAAGAAGTTAACTATGACAAATTAGAGGAATTAATCGAAGAACAGATTTCTGAAGGTACAGACTGTATCGTAATTGCAGGAACAACAGGAGAGAGTTCTACCTTATCCATGGAAGAACATCACAAAGTAATCTGTGCAGCAGTAGAATTTGCAAAACACAGAGTTCCGGTAGTAGCAGGAACCGGTTCTAACTCAACGGAGACAGCAATCCAGTTGACCCAAGAAGCAGAAGAAGCAGGAGCAGACGGAGCACTTATCGTAACTCCATATTATAATAAGGCAACACAGAAAGGTTTAATCGGACATTATTCTAAGATTGCACAGGAAACAAGACTTCCGATTATTATGTATAATGTACCGGGAAGAACCGGATGTAACCTTCTGCCGGAGACAGTTGCAGAATTATTCCGCACCCAGGAAAATATTGTTGGATTAAAAGAAGCAACCGGTAACCTTGCACAGGCATCTAAGACCATGTACTTAACCGATGGAAAGCTTGATTTATATTCCGGAGAAGACGGACTGGTTGTACCACTTATGTCCATTGGCGGAATCGGAGTAATTTCCGTATGGGCAAACCTTGCTCCGGCAAAAGTGCATAATATGTGTGAAAGCTTCTTCAAAGGCGACCTTGCAACAGCAAATCAGTTACAGAGAGAAGCCCTTCCATTGATTGATGCATTATTCTGTGAAGTAAACCCGATTCCGGTAAAAGAAGCATTAAATCTTATGGGCAAGAACGTCGGACCGCTTCGTTCCCCGCTTTGCGAGATGGAGCCAGCCAATAAAGAGAGACTGATTCAGGAAATGCGTACATATGGATTAAAATTAGTATAAGAAACTGGAGATGATAGAGATGACAAAAGTAATCATGCATGGCTGTAATGGAAAAATGGGTCAGGTAATAACCGGCCTGATTGCGCAGGACGAAGATGTGAAAATTGTAGCCGGAATTGATACCTATGATGAAAAGAAAAATGATTATCCGGTATATAAGACTATCCGGGAATGCCAGATTGCAGCAGATGTTGTGATTGATTTTTCAAATGCGAAGGCAGTAGATGAACTGTTAAATTACTGTGGCGAGAAGAAGCTTCCGCTGGTACTTTGCACCACCGGTTTATCCGAAGACCAGCTGGCGAAAGTTACTGAGACCAGCAAAGAGACTGCAATTTTAAAATCTGCCAATATGTCACTTGGAATCAATACCTTAATGGATTTATTGCAGACTGCTATAAAGAAGCTTGCACCTGCCGGCTTTGATGTGGAAATCGTAGAGAAACATCATAACCAGAAGCTGGATGCGCCGAGTGGAACTGCTCTTGCATTAGCAGATGCCATGAACGAAGCTATGGACAATACCTATTCCTATAAATTAGACCGGAGCAGTGAGCGGAAGAAGAGAGATGCAAAAGAAATCGGTATTCAGGCAGTCCGTGGAGGAAGCATTGTTGGTGAACATGAAGTAATCTTCGCAGGAACTGATGAAGTGATTGAATTTAAGCATACGGCATATTCTAAGGCAATCTTTGGGAAAGGAGCTGTAGAAGCAGCAAAGTTCTTAAAGGGAAAATCTGCCGGAATGTATGATATGCATGATGTAATCCATGCAGAGTAGAGTTGGGCACGCATATAATTACAAAATAAGAAATCCCCGGTATCATATCCGAAAAAGATATGATACCGGGGATTTAATATTTATGCATAGTTCGTTTTACAATAACTGGATACCTGCATCTGCTGCAGCCTTGCACATGTCTTCCGGCCAGAGAGAAGACTGGACTTCTCCGATATGGGCCTTACGAAGGAAGAACATACAGATACGGGACTGTCCGATTCCTCCACCGATGGTATATGGAAGTTTGCCATCAATGATTGCTTTCTGGAAAGGAAGCTTAGCACGTTCCGGGCAGCCTGCTTTATCAAGCTGTGAGAGCAGTGCAGCCTTGTCTACACGGATTCCCATGGAAGATAATTCCAGTGCAATATCAAGGACAGGATAGTATACTAAGATGTCGGCATTTAAAGACCAGTCATCGTAGTCCGGGGCACGTCCGTCATGACGCTCGCCAGATTCTAAGACATCACCAATCTGTAAGATGCAGACAGCACCCTTTGCCTTGGTTATGTAATATTCACGCTCCTTTGGAGTGTTTTCAGGGAACATATCCTCTAATTCCTGAGTGGTAATGAAGAAGATATCATGCGGAAGAATCTCTTCAATATAATCGTACTGGATAGCCATATATTTTTCTGTTTTACGAAGACATTTGTATACAGTACGGACAGTATCTTTTAAAGTTTCCATGCTGCGGTCTTTCTTTGCAATGACTTTTTCCCAGTCCCACTGGTCTACGAAGATAGAGTGGATATTATCTGCGATTTCATCACGGCGGATAGCATTCATATCGGTGTAAAGACCTTCGCCCTCTTTGAAATCATAATGCTTTAAGGCATAACGTTTCCATTTAGCAAGAGAGTGAACAACTTCTGCTTTACGCTCATTCTGTTCTTTGATGGTGAACGTAACCGGACGCTCCACACCATTTAAGTTATCATTTAATCCGGAATCAGGGTCAACGAAAAGTGGTGCTGAAACACGGGAAAGGTTTAAGCGCAGGGAAAGCAGATTCTGGAAGAAATCTTTCACTGTTTTAATCGCAATCTGTGTATCATGCAGGTTAAGTTGAGACTGATAATTTTTTGGTATAATCAGATGTTCCATAATAGCTCCTTTTTCATTTTGGTCTGCAATTATTATAGCACAGCAATTCAAGTTTGCAATGGATTATTTGTTTAAAAAAGAGTACAGAAGCGGATATAATTTATCACTGTGTTCAATATAACTTCCATGACCTTCTCCCGGAACAATAACCAGAGTGGCATGCTCAATATTTTCTGCAATCTTTTTTGTAACCTTTTTCTTGATTAAATCTTTTTCGCCGGCTAAGACAAGGGTTGGAATCTTGATTTTATGTAAGTCCACCGGCTGGATATCTGGCTCATTGAGCATCATTGTGGAAAAAGGATTCGGATTTTTTTTGCATTCCCTGCGGATGCGGCGGTAGTCTCTTCCTTTGATGTCCTTTGGCGTCAGGTTTGCACCACTGATCATAAGCTTGGAGAGCTTATCCGGGTATTTCGAAGCTAAGAGAAGTCCGACGATACCGCCGTCACTGAAGCCATAAAAGAGAGGGGCCTTTAATTCTAAGGCATCAATAAAAGCTGCCATGTCGTCTGCCATATCCATGTAATGAAGTTCTTTTGGAGAAGCAGAAAGACCGTGACCTCTGGAATCGATGGCATAAACGGTGTAATGTTCGGCAAGCTCCGGAATCAGTACATCAAAAATTTCGTGGGTTTCGCCATTTCCATGCACTAGCAGGAAAGGCTGCCCTTCGCCATATTTTTCATAATAGAGAATCTGACCATTTAATTGAATATACATAATGATTATCGTCCTTTAAAATTGATTATTTTGTCATTCTATTTTATAGTAAAGGTAATTCAACTTTTTTAGTGTAGCATTTTATAAAGGAGAAAACAAGATGGAGACAGAACATGTTATGCATACTTTTGCCCCGGTATACGATAAAAAATCCAGAGTATTAATCTTAGGCACGTTCCCGTCGGTAAAGTCGAGAGAGAACCGGTTTTACTACGGCCATCCGAGAAACCGCTTCTGGAAAGTAACGGCGGCAGTATGCGGCTGTGAGGTCCCAGAGACGATAGAAGAAAAGAAGGCATTTCTTCTTGAAAATCATATTGCTATCTGGGATGTTATTGCATCCTGCGACATAGCAGGATCTTCAGACAGCAGCATAACAAATGTTGTGGCAAATGATATTGAACGGCTGTTAACGGAGGCTCCCATCGAGGCTGTTTTCCTAAACGGCGCAAAAGCCTACGAATTATTTATGAAATACTGTTCCTGTAAGGATAAGGCAGAAATCTGCAAGCTGCCGTCCACCAGTCCTGCCAATGCTGCATGGAGTCTGGAGCGGCTGATAGAAGAATGGAAGAAAATCAGGAGATAGGATGAAATGTATACAGACAGACAGTTAAAGATTATAGCGGTCTTAAAAAGTGCAGATGGCTGGATGAGTGGTTCCCTTCTGAGGGAAAATATCGGGGTGAGCAGCAGGACACTGCAGATGGATATTAAGGCAATCAATGAGAAACAGTCAGGAGAGCCTCTGATACAGTCTAATAACCGGCTGGGGTATCTTTTGAAAAATAAGATTGCATTAGAGCAGGAACAGAAAAGTTACGGACAGGAGAACTATGTGCATTCCAAGCAGATTATTACTTTGCTGCTGTTTGAAAAGGAGTATACCAGTATTGGAACGATTTCTGAGCGATTATTCTTTTCCCGGTCATCTGTAACTTCTGACCTGCCGCAGGTAAAGCGGATTATAAGCCGTACGCCGGGGGCAAATCTTTTGGTATCCGGACAATATGGACTTAAGATTCAGGCATCGGAGAATGTAAAGAGAATCATGTGCATGAAGACCATGCAGAGCAGACAGGATTATCATATGTTGTTTTCGGAAGAAGAGATGGAGCAGTTTGCAGAAAATCAGAAGAAGTTACAGGCTGTTCTGGCAGAAGTATTTACCAGAAACCAGTTTATCGTATCGGGAGAAGCCTATCATGATTTTGCACGTTATCTGGCAGTATGCATGATGCGAAGCCAGATGGGATTTCCGGTAACAGAGGAAGAGGATGGCACAACTGAAATGCCTGGCAGACTTTCTACTGAGCTGGTAGATGAAATCGAAAAGGTGTGCACCTATCGGTTTAAGGAGAAGGAAAAGCAGAATGTAGAGGCACGGTTAAAGGAATTGAATATGGTCTGTAAGGAGACGGACATTCAACTGGATATGCTGCAGAAATTAGAAGTATTTATCCAGCGGGTGCAGGAGGAAACCGGACTTAAATTGCAGGTGGAGCGGGACCTTTTAGAGGTTTTATCAGACCATGTGTCAAGAATGGAACTCCGGATTCAGAATGGACGTAATAATATCGGTAATCATACCAAAGAAATGGCGAAGCGGTATCCGCTGGAAATGCATCTTTTAAGAACCTGTTTAAGTCCTGTTTTAAATACAGAGATTCCGGATGCGGAAATGGGCTATCTGGTGCTTTATTTTGCATCTGCCATTGAACGGAACAGAAGAAAACCGGATATTTTATTTATCAGTGACCAGAGTGCCAGCAGCATTTATAATGTGCAGAATAAATTAAAAGGCTTCTTAGGGGAGCGAATCAGTGAGATAACAGTTATCCCGGAATATTTATTTGAACAGAGAAAGGAGCGGTATTGCCGGAATTACCAGCTTCGGATTACATCGGAAAAGGAGCTGGTATTAAAGGATGCTTCCTTTACTTATCTCGATCTCTTTGCAGACAATGAGCAGATTATGCGGCTGGGGAGAAATGTTGATAAGCTTGAAAATAACTACTGGAAGGAAAAGGAAGAAAAGTTCCGGAAAAAATATGGTACAAAGGACGGTCTGTATCTGATAGAAGAAGCGGCAGACTTTGATGATTTAAAGAAAAAAATCGGCTATGAATATCAGGAACAGAAGGTGTCGGAGGAGACCATCGGAAGCAACCGTCTTTCTATGATTGACCATGAGCAGGATGGCAGAAATAAGATTTATCGCATTTATCTTAAAAAGCCATTTTTTTATGGCGGTAAGCAGATTACAGAAGTTATTG
>ULSO01019437.1_pt1 | contig 12760 bp, 7 predicted proteins | sample 1956701 | NCBI WGS metagenome assembly ULSO01 (sample SAMEA4835708, study PRJEB28245) | human gut metagenome | biome: gut microbiome; material: fecal sample | place: Denmark | collected 2008 | reverse complement strand
TTAGGATGGAAAAGCAAAAAAAAATAATAAAAAAATGAAAACGCTTGCTTGTTTTTTTAAAAAGTGATATAATAAAGTGTAAATTCAAGCGAAAAGGAGAATAACATGTTAAACATTAGAAAAAGATTTTTCTTATTATTAACTATTGTTGGACTACTATTTGGTATTGCCGCATGTACAAATAATGATGACTATGTAAGGTTATCATTTGATAATGATGTATATGAAGTAAAAGTTGGTCAAACCATTGATGTTACCCCAATAGTTAACAAAGGATCAAACGTAGGTGCTGTAACTATAGAATACACATCATACGATGATCAAATTGCATCGTACTCTAACGGTAAGTTACAAGGGTTACGAGTAGGAGAAACAGTAATTAAAGTTGTTTGCTCTGAAAAGCCTGTTGCCTATGATGTTGCAACAGTAAGAGTAGTGGCTAATTCACTTCCAGAAGTTGAATTTGAACCATTACAACAAAATATGCTAAAAGGAACTACACAAACATTAAAGTATCATTTTGTTCCTGAGTATGGCAATGCTTTAATGAGTTTTACTTCTGCTAATCCTGAGATTGCAACTATAGATGAAAATGGTGTAATCACTGGTGTTGCTAAGGGTACGGCAGTTATCATTGCACGTGCAACAGATGAGTTAGATTCAAGCCAATATCGTGATTATACATTTGTTGTAGAAGTATTAGAAGCTGATTTTGCAATTACATATGAACTAAACGGAGGTACTAATGATCCAACAAATCCTGCTGGATATAATGTATTAAATCTTCCGATTATATTAAAAGATGCAACAAAATTAGGACATAATTTTGTTGGTTGGTATGACAATCCTGAATTTAGTGGTAGTCCAATTACGGAAATTGCTGCTAATTCCACTGGTGATATGACATTATATGCTAAATGGGAAGTATCAGTATTTGATATTACTTATGAATTAAATGGAGGTATTAATGCTAGTGAAAATCCAGATTCATATGATGTGAATAAATTACCATTAGTTTTAGGAGAACCTACAAAAACAGGGTATAATTTCTTAGGTTGGTATTTAGATGACGAAAAGATTGACTCAATTGTGGAAGGAACAACTGGTGAAATAAAACTTGTTGCTCAATGGGAAATTGCAACTTATAATATTACATTTGATTTAGTAGGTGGTTCATGGCAAGATTTGACTGGTATTGAATGGCCGTATAACCGTGATCGCAATCAGATGGTTGCTGATTTCATTGTTGATTTTAACAAACATAGTGGAAAAACAGTTGCGGCTAATGGCTCTGATTTCTTTGCAAGAAGTTGGATGGCAGATGGTTCAAGTGCTGGATATAAATTCTTAACAAGTACTGAATATGGAAGCAAATGGGGATGGTTATTAGACTTTATAAATGATAATCGTCTTGCAAATGGCAAAACTGCCCTTAATGAAAATGATAATCAAGCAGAGGCTCGTGGTGAATTACATAATTTCTTGAATGCTTGTGCACCTGGTGATAAAGGTGGAAATGCAAGTTATGGTTGTGATTATTCAACTGAAGAAGGTACAACTGGTTTTTGGTTATATATGGTAGATTTAGAAGAAGTTTCTGTTCCAAAAACATATACAGTTGAATCAGAGGATATTATTTTACCAGAAATTGCATATAAGATGGGATATACATTTTTAGGTTGGTTCTTGAATGGTGAAAAAGTTGAAAAAATTGTTAAAGGAACAACTGGTGATCTTAATTTTGTTGCTGAATGGGAAATAGTTGAATATACAATTGAATATAACTTAAATGGTGGGCTTTTTGATATTTATTTATATTCTAGTCGTGAAGAAATGGTTGACGATTTCTTAACTGATGCAATGGCATATTATAATAAGGATAAGAAACCAAATTGTATGGTAGATGATAGTGGAACTCAAGTTGGCTTTGCCAATGTGTTTACAGCAATTTATGGTATCTTTTCTAGTGAGGAATATGGTGCTAAATGGGCATGGCTAAAAGAATATATTATTTACACTGCCACAGATGCTAAAGCAAGTTTAGAAAGTGGTAGTGAAGCTTATTGGAGATATTCGCTTGGTGCTTTCTTATTTGAAGATCATCGTGCTTCATGGCCAGCAAGTGCCGATTATACAAATGATGAATTAGCTAATGGTTTTTGGTCACTTCTTTTAAAAGAAGGTGCAGTAGGACCTCAATATACATATACAGTTAATGATGAGGTAATTTTACTTACACCAACTAAAGAGGGTTCTGTATTCTTAGGTTGGTTCTTAAATGGCGAAAAAATTGAAAAAATATCTAAAGGAACTACAGGTAATTTAGTTCTTGAGGCAAAATGGTATAACCCAGATGCTGAATTAGATATTGAGTATCAATTAGATGGTGGAGTTTTACCAGAAGGTGCTCCTACAACATTTGTAGCAAAAGATGGGTTAGCAATACTTCCTACTCCAATTAAAGTTGGTTATATGTTTAAAGGATGGTATGAAGATATCGAATGTACAAAAGAAGTAACAAGTATTGCTTCTGGTCGTTCTGAAGGTGTGGTATTATATGCTTTATGGGAATTAGAAACATACAAAATTGAATATGAAACAAATGGTGGAGAATTCTTAACTGATAGTGTTGCACCATTATATGCAACATTTGATGAATTGGTTTTAGAATTTATAAATGATTATTCAAGTTTTACTGGAATAAGTGGTATTACCGCTGAGTCATTCTATGGAAAATCTAATCAATATGGACTTTATGGTTTCTTCAAAAATGAAGAAATGGCTACAAAGTGGAATTGGTTATTGAATTTTGTTGCCGATATGGCTACAGAGGTTGGTTATAGTGGAAAAGCTTATTTAATGTTATCTGCTGGCGCTGCTAACTTCAATAAATATTCAAGATCAAATTTTGCTGCTTTCTTACAACAAACTCATTTAACAAAAATTTCTCCAATTTCAATGAATTTTGAGAATGTTGATAGTGAAGCACTATGGGCAGTATGTCCAACTAAAGATATTCAAATTGGTATTGAAGCACAATATGAGTATACCATTTTAGATTTACCACTTGAACTTGCAACACCAAATAAAGAGGGTGCTACATTTATTGGTTGGTATACAAATTCTGATCTTAAAAATGGTAAAATTGATAAATTGACAGTTGATAATATTGGCAATATTAAGTTATATGCAAGATGGTCTGATTCAACAATTCATTTTGATACTTTTAATATTCATTATGAATTAGATGGTGGTGTATTAGAAGAAGGTGCACCTACTTCATATGTTGAGGAAACTGGAGTAGCACTTAAAGGTGCAACAAGACCAGGTTATACATTCCAAGGCTGGTATTTAGATGCTGAATGTACTAAAGGTGTTACAGAAATTACAGCACAAGATAAAGGTGATATAACTTTATATGCTTTATGGCAAGATGAAACTATTAATTTTGATGTTACTTATGTTTTAAATGGTGGTAATACAAAATGGGATAGCCGTGATGCTTTAATTGCAGAATTCTTATCAGATTTTTCTTCAATTGCAGGAAAGACTATAACTGCTGCTAATTTTACAACTGCTGCAAGAGAAGCAGAATTTAACGCTTTAATTAAAGATGATGCAATGTGGGCAAAATGGAAATGGTTATTTGAATTTATTGCAAGTACAGATAAACATGAAAAAGCTCCTGATTTCTATAATAAAGTTTTAAATGATAGAGATGGTAGCGATCCAGATAATAAATGGTTCTTAACAAGAGATTTTGCTGGATTTGTAAATAAAACAATAGGAAATTTCTGGTTCAGTGTTAGTCCTGTTGATTATAGTTTATTTGTAAATGCAGATGGTTTCTGGAACTTAATTGAAACAGAATATAAAGATGTAGATACAAATACATTGTTAACACCATATAGACCTTATTATGTATTTGAAGGTTGGTATGATAATCCAGAATTAACTGGAAATCCAGTTAAAGTAATTGAAAGTGATTGTACATTATATGCAAAATGGTCTAAACAAACGGTTACTTTAACATATGTTATTGGTGATGTTGATGCAACCATAGATCAACCAGAAGTTTTAGTACATGTAAGTGATTCATTTGATCTTGTAACTCCTACATATGATGATAGATATTTGAAATTTAATGGTTGGTATCTTGAACCTGAATGTATTAATCTAGTTACTAAAGTGAATGAATATACTAATAGCGATCTTATGGTTTATGCTTCTTGGACTGAAATTGATGGATATACTATTAATTATGTATTAAATGGTGGAAGTTTGATTTATGAGGATCGTGATGCATTATTGGCTGATTTCTTAAAAGATTATAATGAAGCAATGGGTAAATCATATCAAACAACTGCTGATATACCAACTGGAGCTTTTGCAGATATCGATTATCATACATTCTTTACAAAGGTATTATCAGATGGTACAAATATTCGTGGAAAATGGTTATGGTTAGCTGAATATTTATTAGAATTATCTAAAAGAGATTTAGCATCTAATAATTGTAATGTATTAGGTTTAACTGCTCTAATAAATAATAATGCTTATACTGGCGATGCTACTTATGGTTTATCCTATGCATTTAGAGCTTTCTTAATAGGAACTACTATTAGACCAGGTTCATCATATTCTTCAGTTGATCATTCTATTTATGAAAATGCTCATGGTTTCTGGGATAAATTAAGTGCAGCTGAAAATACGGAATATTTAAATAACAAAGGCACTGTTACTCTTCCAACTGCATATCTTGAAAATTATAAATTTGTTGGTTGGTACACAAATCCTGAATTTACAGGAGAAGTTGTTACAACTGTAGAAGATACAATTACTGTATATGCTAAATTTGTTGAGGCTACACCTGTTGAATCTGTTTCTATTGATAATAAAATTACAGAATTAAAGAGATATGAAACATATCAATTAGAATGGTCAATTAATCCATCTAATGCGAATATTCAAGCTGTTAAATTTGAAAGTAGTGATACTAGTGTTGCAACTGTGGATAACAAAGGATTAATTACTGCTGTATCAAATGGTACAGTAACTATTAAAATGACTTCACTTTCTCCAAGTGGCAAAACTGATGAATTTACATTTGAGGTTTATTCTCCTGATCATTTTGATATCAACTATGAAACAAATTCTTATGTGGAAATAGGCAAATCAATCTTATTATTAGCAGATTATGTAAAACGTGATGGTTCTAAAGTTAATTTGGTTTGGTCAAGTTTAACACCAGAAATTGCAAGTGTTGATGCTGGTGCCGTAACGGGTCTAAAAGCAGGACAAGCAGTTATTCGTGTTGCATTAGCAGACGACGCAAATATTTATCAGGATTTTGTTGTTACTGTATTAGATTCTAATTTATCTGATGCATTAAAATATGTTTTAAGTGCACATGAAAGTAATGCTTTCTTGAGTTATGATTTAGGTATTGGTGCTGGTACTCCTGCATATTATCGTGATATCGTTGGTAGCGTAAGTAAATTATTATATAATGAGCCACTTACAATTAACGATCAATATTATGCAACTGCTAATGCGAATGAAAAGAATCATGGTGGCAAGATGAGTAGTATTGAATTTATAACTGTTCACTATACTGGTAATATGGCTAAAGGTTCAACTGCTTCTGCTAATGCAAATTATTTTGCTACTAATACATCAACATCTATTCATTATGTTACTGGTAATGATGGAGTATTTAGTGTATTAGATGATTCATATGTTGCATATCATGCTGGTGATGGAACGAGTGTTAAATTTGAATGGTTCCCAACTGGTGTAACATATAAAGATGGTGATCCAGTATATCCTGTATTTGGTATTACTGCTAATTCTAAATTCTCTATCAATGGTACTGAGACAACAATTAGTGTTCCAGAAGGAACTACTGCAGCGACTAAAAAGGTAACAGATAGTAAATGGATAAACGATATGGGTCTTGCATTTAAGATTGTTGATGGACAATATTATATGGGTACAACTTGGTGGTGTTATTCACAAGTTGCAGAAGGTAGAATTTGTTCAAAAGGTGGTAATTTGAATTCAATTGGTATTGAATCTGCAGTAAACCCTGAATCTAATTTATGGTATACATGGCAAAGAACTGCACAACTTGTTGCAAAACTGATGTTAGAAAATGATTTAGATATTACTCGTGTTAAGGGACATCATTTCTATTCTGCAAAAGATTGTCCACAACCACTTCTTGAAAATGATCTTGAAATTTGGTGGAAATTTATTGAAATGGTTGAACATGAATATGATATGTTGACTAAATATAAAGATTATCAATTTACTTTTGAATTGAATACAGAAACTACTGCGGTTAATAATAATGGTCGTGTCGTTGAGCAACCATTATATACGGAGGTTGTTACTTATACTGTAACTATTGATAACGGAACAACATCAGAAACAATCACTTTGTCAACTATTGTTGAAGGGATGTATTGTAAATAATAAAAATCGAGCGATTTGAGTTATTCAAATTGCTCTTTTTTATGTTTATTACTTTCACTTGCAAAAAAACCTAAAATTTGATATAATTATTAAAGAAAGTCGGTGATAGATTGCAACGATATTTTGTTAAAAATGAAGCTATTATAAATGATATTGTTAAAATAATGGGAGATGACTATTTTCATATTACTAAAGTGATGCGGATGAAGTGTAGTGACAATGTTATAATTTGCAATGAAGATAAATCATGGCTTTGTTCAATTAAGGAAATTACTAATGATAGTGTTTACTTAAAAATTTTAGAAGAAGTAGAAGAAAAAAAAGAATTGCCAATTGAGATAACAATAGCACAAGGAATTATACGTAAAGAGAAAATGGAAGAAGTAATAGATAAGATAACGCAAATGGGTGCATTATATTATATACCTATTCAAATGGATAGGTGTAATGTGAAAATAAATAGCGAAAAAATTGATAAAAAAATAGAAAGAATGAATAAAATTGCTAAAGAGGCTGCTGAACAAAGTCATCGAAGTAAAATACTTAAGGTAAAATATCCAATTGATTTTATTGATATGATTTATTTAAAAAATAACTATGATTTATGTTTATATGCCTATGAAAATCATATGAATACCAAAACCTTAAAAGAGGTATTCTCAAATAGAAGTTATAGTAAAGTCATTATTTTAGTTGGACCAGAAGGTGGAATAAGCGATAAAGAGGCTAAAATCCTAAATGAAAATAATTTTATTGCTGTAAGTTTAGGACCAAGAATTTTAAGAACAGAGGTAGCACCAACATATATTCTTTCTGCAATTTCTTATGAGTTGGAGGAATAAAATGGATTTTTTAACAATTACTTTAGGCTGTAAAGTAAATTTATATGAAACAGAATCAATCATTGCATATTTAGAAAATAAAGGTTGGCAATATAAAAAAGATAGTAATAATGTAGATGTTGTCATTATTAATACATGTACGGTTACAGCAACTTCTGATCAAAAAAGCAGACAAATGATTCGTCAAGCCAAGCGAAATAATCCTAAGGCAATAGTTGTGGCAATGGGTTGTTTTGCACAAACTCATCCAAATGATGCTGAAAAATTAGCTGAAATAACAATTGGAACAGGGGATAGATTAAAAATATATGATTTAGTTAATGAATATATAATTAACAAGCATAAAATAAATTACGTTATTGATTTGAATCATTTCAGTACATATGAGGAAATGAAATTAAGTAAATTGACTACTCATACTAGAGGATTTGTTAAAATTCAAGATGGTTGTGAGAATTTTTGTAGTTATTGTTTAATTCCTTATGCAAGAGGAAAAATTAAAAGCCGAAAACCTGAAGACGTGATTGCTGAAATTGAGCAATTGGTAATGTTTGGAACCAAAGAAGTAATTATAGCAGGTATTAATACGGGTACTTATGGTAAAGATTTAGGAAATATTAATTTAGCAAAATTAATTGAATTAATAATGACAAAGACTAATTTGTGGCGATTGAGATTATCTTCAATTGAATTAATGGAAGTATCAGATGAACTTTTAGCTATAATGAAAAAGTATCAATACCGAATAGCAAATCATCTGCATATTCCTCTTCAAGGTGGTAATGATCAGACTTTAGTGAGGATGAGAAGAAAGTATTTGACATCTGACTATCGCAATTTAATTGTGAAAATTAGAAATAATTTTCCCAATATTGCAATTACGACTGATTGTTTAGCGGGATTTGTTGGTGAAACAGAAGATGAATTTAAGGATTCATTAGCATTTATAAAAGAGATGAATTTTGCTAATATGCATATATTTCCCTATTCTAGACGAAAAGGGACAAAGGCTGATGAAATGTGTGGTCATTTGGATAATTCAATTATTAAAGAACGCGCTAAAAAATTAACACTGATTGCAAAAGATATGAGGGAATCATATCAAAAGAAATTTATTGGTCAAATTGTAGAAGTATTATTTGAACAACAAAAAGGTGTTTGTTTTGTTGGACATACGAGTAATTATCTAGAAATCTACTGTACAAATGGAAATCCCAATATTATTAATGAAGTTAAAAAATGTTTGATAACTCATTTTGAAAAAGGTAAATTATATGCTAGAATAGAAGGAGAAATATAATGAATGAATTTAAAGATTATCATTTAAAACCATATTTATATAAAGCATTGAATTTTATTCATTTTAAAAATCCCACACCAGTTCAAGAGATGGTTATTCCTTCTGCTCTTTGTGGTGAAAGTTTGATGGTTGAAAGTGCTACCGGAAGTGGAAAAACCCATGCTTTTTTGATTCCTATATTACAAAATATTGATGAGGAAAAAAAGGATGTACAAGTTGTCATTGTTTCTCCTACAAGAGAATTGGCTACACAATTATATAAAGTTTGTATAGAACTTACACAATTTAGTGAGAAAGAAATAGAAGTCGCAAAAGTAATTGGAGGAATGGATAGAGAAGTAGAAATCAAAAAATATGAAAAAAAACAACCTCATATTGTTATCGGTACAATTGGAAGATTAATGGATTTGGTTATAGATGCTAATGTTTTGAAAATACATAATGCTCAAACGGTTGTAATAGATGAGGCTGATATGATATTTGAGGAAAAGGAATTGATTGAGGTTGATAAAATTATGGCTAAAGTTCAGGGTAAACCGCAATTTTTGATTTTTAGTGCTACAATTCCTAAAGGACTTAGACATTTTTTAAATAAATATTTAGAAAATGTTAAAACCATTGTCATAAAGGAGAAAAATTTAACTACTGCTAATATTGAACATCTAATGTTGCAATGTAAAGCGAAAGATAAGGAAAAAGTATTGTTACAACTACTTCATATCATTCATCCTTTTTTAGCAATCGTTTTTGTTAATACCAAAGAACAAGTAGAAAAAATTGCAATGCTTCTTTCAAAAGAAGGCTTTAAAATTGGCAAATTACATGGCGCAATGGAAGATAGAATTCGTAAACAAATGTTAAAAAGAATAAATGCTTTAGAATATCAATATATAGTAGCAAGTGACATAGCTGCTAGGGGAATTGATATAAAAGGTGTTAGTCATATAATTAATTTTGATTTACCAAATGACATTGAATTTTATATTCATCGTACAGGTCGTACAGCAAGATATAATAATACAGGGTATGCATATTCTCTTTATGCCTATGAGGATGACGATTACATTAAAAATTTACAAAATAAAGGTCTCAAACCTAAATTTGTTAAGATTCAAAATAATGAGATTGTAGAAACCAATTTTTTTGTTAAAAAAGAAAAAGGATTTATTAAAACAATTGAAAATCAAGTGCATAGTAGTACTAAAATGCCAAAAAAAGTAAAACCAGGATATCGGAAAAAAAGACTGGAAGAAATTAACAAAAAGATAAAAAAAATAAAAAAAGAACATATTAATGAAATATATAGAAAAAAAGCTAAGGCGGAAAGAGGAAAATAATGAAAATTGGTTCACATGTTTCTAATAATGGTTCAAAAATGCTAATTGGTAGTGTTGAGGAAATCCTTTCTTATGGGGGAAATTGTTTGATGGTCTATTTGGGAGCTCCACAAAATACTTTTAGAAAACCAATTGAAAATCAAAATGCCCCACAGGCAATCGCTCTTGCAAAGGAATTTGGAATAAATGGTGAAGATATTATTGTTCATGCCCCTTATATTGTAAATCTTGCTCAGATGGATGATGATAAATTTAATTTTGCAATTAGTTTTATTGCCAAAGAATTGCGTGGTGTAGATAGAATTGGCGCTAAATATCTAGTTTTACATCCTGGTGCTCATATGGGAGTCGGTACTGAAATGGGATTAAAAAGAATATCAAATGGCATTAATCAGATATTAGATTTGACCAAAGATTGTAAAAGTGTCATAGCTATTGAAACGATGGCTGGCAAAGGAACTGAATGTGGTAAAACTTTTGAAGAAATAAAAACAATAATAGATGGCATTGATAATAAAAATAGGATAGGTGTATGTTTAGATACGTGTCATATTCATGATAGTGGCTATGATATAGTGAATGATTATGAAGGTGTCATAAATAAATTTGAAGAAGTAGTTGGTATCCATTATTTAAAAGTAATTCATATTAACGATTCAAAAAATGCTAGAGGTTCTCATAAAGATCGGCATGAAAATATTGGTTTTGGCTATCTTGGTTTTGATACCATAAATAAGATATGCAATGATCATCGTTTTGAAAAGATTCCTAAAATTTTAGAAACTCCATATGTTGAGGTTAATAAAAATTTATCATATCCGCCATATAAATATGAAATTGAAATGATTCAAAATGGTAAATTTGATAGTGAATTAATTGATAAAATTAAACAATATGCTGTATAAAAAATAAAATAGTATGGGAAAACTAGTTTTTCCATACTATTTTTTATTCATTATATCTAAAATGGCGTTTTTTAATTCATCAACTATCATATTTTCGGGTATTTTTTTAATGATAACACCTTTTTTAAATAATACAGCTTCATTTTTTCCTCCAGCAATTCCAATATCAGCATCTCTAGCCTCCCCTGGTCCATTAACGGCACATCCCATAATAGCAACTTTAATATCGACGTTCAATTCATTCAAAAAATGTTCAATTTCCGTAACAATAGGTTCCATATTATATGCTGTTCTACCACATGTAGGGCAACTGATAAGAGTTGGTTTTTGATATAAATGAAACATTGACAAAATTTCTTTGGCCACAATTATTTCATTAAGGGGATTGCCTGTTAAAGATACTCTAATCGTTTCTCCAATACCTTCATTTAATAAAGTTCCTAAAACATAACTTGATCTAATCGTTCCACTATTTACTGTTCCTGCTTCTGTAAGACCAATATGAATTGGGTAAGTAAATCTTTTTGCAAGTAAACGATTTGCTTCAATTGTTGTTTGTAAATCAGTTGCTTTAATGCTTAAAACTATATTATAAAAGTTAAACGATTCCAATAGTAAAATATATTTTTCCATACTTTCCAAAAGTGCTTCAGCTGTTACACCATGATATTTTTCATATAAGTTTTTTTCTAAAGAACCAGAATTGATACCAACCCTAATAGGAATGTTCTTTTCTTTACATTTCTCAACTATCTTTTTAATTTCGTCAATATTACCAATGTTTCCAGGATTGATCCTTATCTTATCAGCGCCTGCTTCAATGGCTTTAATGGCAAGTTTATAACTAAAATGAATATCTGCGACAATTGGTAGATTTATGTATTTTTTAATTTCAGTAATTGCAATAGCATCTTCCTCATCAACAACGCTAACTCGTACAATTTGAGCACCTAACTTATCTAAGGCATGAATTTGTTCGACTGTTGATTGGATATCTTTCGTCTTGGTATTAGTCATTGATTGAATAATTACAGGGTGATTGTTACCAATAGTAATATGACCAATTTTAATTTCTTTTGTCTTTCTCATCATAACTCCTTTTTAAAAAAACTCTAAATTAAGATTTAGAGTTTTCTAGGCTTTTTTTAGTGGTAGAAGAATTCTTTCTTGAAATAGTTTTAGTTTTGGTATTAGAAGTAACAACTTCATTAACTTTTTTCTTTTTTGTTTTTCTTTGGGGAGAGCGAATTCGTCCTCTTCTTAAAAAATTATAAATAGTACTGCGTGATGCTTCAACTCCATATTGTTCTTGACATATTCTAGCAAATTCACTAAAATTTGTACCACGATATTCTCTTCGGTATAATTTACAAATAAAAGTACTTACTTCTGTATCATAAGTATTATATGGTTTGTAGTTTTTATTTTTATGAACAACTCCTTCAGTACCTTCATTTAATACTTGGCGTTTTAAATTTCTAACTTGTCTTGTTGTAATACCAAGTTTTTTTGCAGCCTCAGTACCATTAATTTCACCAAGTAATAATTTTTTAATCACTCTAAGTTTTTTTCTTTCGCCTTTTGATAGTTTCTTTTTTGGTTTTTCATCAAGAAAAGCCAGTGGATTGCTTTGTTCACTTTGTTCTTCTATAGGTAGTTCTTGAGCAGTTAGTATATTTTGAGTTTCTTGTTCTGCCATATTAACTCTCCTTTCATATTTTTATTATAACATATTAAGTAATAATTATCAAATAATTTGAATTGTTTAAATAGGAAAAATTTATATGGCAAAAGGTTTTATCTTTGCAAAAAACTATAAAAAATGATATAATAAAATAGGTGAGAATATGAGTTTAGAAATCTTATATGAAGATAATCATTTAATTGTAGCAATTAAAC
>ULSO01027548.1_pt1 | contig 12833 bp, 13 predicted proteins | sample 1956701 | NCBI WGS metagenome assembly ULSO01 (sample SAMEA4835708, study PRJEB28245) | human gut metagenome | biome: gut microbiome; material: fecal sample | place: Denmark | collected 2008 | reverse complement strand
TTTTAAATCAACTTTGCGGAGTACTGTTTCTTTTTTAGATATGGAAACGCTCAAAACACCATTGGCTAAGTGAGCATCAATATGTTCTTTGTCGGCATCTTCCGCTAAATCAATCCGTCGATATACGGTAGAAACTCCGCGCTCTTTCCTTATGTACCCAGCGGCTTTTACTTCTTCATTATCGACACGGGAAGCTTTAACGATAAGTGCATGTTCGGTGCATTCCAGCGAGACATTTTCTTTAGCAATCCCCGGAAGATCAATGTCAATGAGATAATGATCGGCATAATCACGAATATCTACTGCGGGAAAATGGGGGGCGATCATATTACCGGCCGATTGCACCATGCCACCCAGCGCCAGTTTGAAACTTTCCATGGCTTTACCGACTTCATCTAAGGCATTGTTTTGTGTTCTGTAAGCTTTCTCTTCATTTTCGTTCATAATTCACCAAGAGAAAGCTTGGCAGCTGCCAGTATAGATTAGTTGCCTACTTAATCAACATGCGCTTCAACGTGCGTTGAGGAAGACTCATTTAACATCTGTGCGGCATTTGCCACCCATTTGCTCTTTATGTTCTCGATGCTGTTGCCTTCCAGATAAGTCGCCAGACCTTCAATAAACGAACTAACCAGATTGTTGATTACCCGTTCGACATTAGCGATTTCTTCAACAATCGACATGGCTACCATCTGGGCCAAGAAGGATTTTACGGCAAAGCCCATGCTCCGCGAAGATCTCACCATCGCATCTTTCAGAACTTTATCTTTTGTTGCCTGATATAAGAGATTGAAATATGATTCTGGACCCCAGGGGCTTATGGCAGCCATTAAACCATCAAACATTACTGCTAGATGACTGTCCATGCTACCCATGACCGGTTCACGGTACAGCTCTTCCATTCTGCGCTGTCCCACTTTGAGTGCTTCCTGTAAGATGTCTCCCGGAATTTCATAAAGTTCAAGAACTTCCGGCAGAGGAACCTTAGCTCTCTGGGCGATCTCGGCCAGTTCTACATTAGTTAGACCTTTTTCTGCAAAAAGGGCTGAAGCGGCAGCGATGATGACTTTCTTTTTATCGGCATTTGGCATTGCAAGTCTCCACTCCCATGAAAGCCGTTGTTGTTATTACAATTTCCTTCAATCAAAAATGCGGAAAGCAGGGAATATGCCGCATCAACGTGGGCGAGATTGCATATAACGGGCAATAAGCCTCTTTTCTATGGAACGCAAACATCACATGCTGAGCATGGAGCCTAAAATTTTAAAAACTTTAGAAAAAAGAGAAAACTTCACTAAACTCCTTGATGCCGTGCGCATAAGTGGTCTGGAAGAAGAATTGAACAGCAGCGGACCCTTTACCCTCTTTGCACCGACTGACAACGCTTTTCTCAACATGCCGCCGGGTCTGATGGATACGCTGATGATGGATAAATCGCGCATAGCGGAAGTGGTTAAACACCATATTGTTGCGGACCAGATTGGCTCGGCAGATGCCATTCACTCCAAAAATGCCATGGCCTTAGATGGAGAAGTCCTTAACTTTGAAACTTGCAACGGTTTTAAGATTGGCGACGCCGCGGTCGTTGAAGCCGATGTTGAATGCCGTAACGGTCTGGTACAGGTTATTGATCATGTGTTACTGCCACAGGTTGTAGAAAATGAGCATAACAGCAATATTCCCCACGGCGGCGACATTAAAATGGTCCCTCATGAAGGAAAGATGGATAAGGCCATGTCATCTGGCAGTCAAAAGATGCAAGAAGTGAAAGAGGAGATGAAGGAGAAAATCCAAGGTTCAATGAATAACAAAAACAAGTGACCAAAAAATAAGTAACTATCCCTCTTTGGAGGGATATCCTTTTATTATCTTACAAGTACTGTCCTGCTGAAAGCGTGGGTAGGAACATACTATGAACATAGTCATCATAGGCGCAGGTAACGTCGGCTACCTCTTGGCACAGATTCTTTCCAAACAGCATTCAGTAACTGTGGTTGAAAGAGACAAGAAGAAATTTGACTATATTATCAACTCCTTAAATGTAGGAGGGATCAATGCCAACGGTGCCAGTCCACGAATTCTTAATCAACTTTTGAATGAGAAGACGGACTTGCTCATGGCGGTAACCGAGAGTGATGAGGCCAATATTTTCGCCTGCATGACCGCTAAGCGCTTGCAACCGGCGGTAACCACTTTGGCCCGTATGAGGGACCGTGATTACACCTTTGGTGACCAATTAGAGAATTATCTAAGTGTCGACTGCATCATTTCTCCCGAATACATCGTGGCTTCCAAAATGAAAGAAATCGCGATGATGGACAATGCCATTGATTTTGAAGAGATTGAAGCGGTCGGGCTGTGCCTGGCAAAATTCCGCGTAGGTCCGGATAATCGTCACGGCATTCAGGGCATCGCTTTGAAGCATCTGCCCCTGCCCAAAAAATGTAAAATTATTATGATTCACCGGACCAGCCAAAAAGGGATGGAAAGCATTGTGCCCGATGATGATGACTACTTCATTGTTGGTGATGAAGCTGTCGTGATTGGCGACCGTGAATCTTTACGAGAATTTGATCGTTTTCTTAGTCCCCACAAAAAACACCGTGACATTTTAATGATCGGCGGCAGCATTCTGGCTGAGTATCTATTAGAGATGCTCTCCGAAGAAAAAGTAAGCGTAAGACTCATCGAGAAGGATGAAGCGCGCTGCCAAGAACTCTCCAAAATGTTCGACGATGCGATCATTATCAATGATAATGGTACTGATCCTTTGGTTTTGAGAAGCCAGGATGCAAAAAATACTGATGTTTTGATCTGCACGACCAACAGCGAAGATGGTAATTTATTGTCCTGTCTGGTTGGAAAACATCTGGGAGTCGGTAAAACCGAAGCTGTCTACACCAAAGGTGACTACCATGACATTTTCCGAATGGCCGGCGTTGATGCCGCCATTGGTTACTACGGGGTTGTTGCTAACGAAGCCATTCGTCAGACTGTCCCCGAATATGAAGTGTTAATGACCATGGAAAGTACGACCGAAGAGTTTATTGGCTTGACCGTTGGTCCCCGTTGCCGTATAAAGGATAAGACACTGATGGAAGCCAACTTCCCGGAAAGGACTAATGTCGCGCTGATTATCACCGGAACAGATATTATCATTCCCGGACCGGAAGCCGTGATCAAAGAAGGCGATACCCTGCTGATCTATGCCGATAAGATGGATATTCATGCGCTGGAAAAGCTGTTTGGAACAACGATCCCCATAACTCCTTAAGAGGCAATCTATGGAACCCAGCCCGCCGTTACGAAACCCCCCAGTGACGCACGTCAAGAAAAAATCATTTTTAAAGCGTCACGGGGTTGATCGTTATGAGATCTCCAAAAAACTCTCACGCCGAGAGAATACGGTTTTGTATCTTTTCGGGACTCTGATTTTCTACATCGCGTTAGCGATGATTATTCCGCTCATTGCTTCCTACATCTACCATGAGTCACCCCGGCCATGGATGATCTCTATCAGCATTTGCATAATCTTATCCATCCCGCTGCTGCTCCGCTTTAAAGCGGCAGAACATACCCGCTCAACGGAGACTTTGTTTGTAATTACTACTTCTTGGGTATTAATTACGCTAGTCGGTTCGGTGCCTTTCATCCTCTCCGGCATGAGTGGCATTGATGCTATTTTTGAAACGATGAGCGGCTTTACGACTACTGGTTCGACAATCATGGGCGGCGGCACCGTAGCCCCCATTGAAGAGTGGTCAAAAAGTCTGCTCCTGTGGAGAAGTATGACCCAGTGGTTAGGCGGAGCAGGAATCATTATGATTTTCGTAACTATCCTCCCCATGTTGGGAGCAACAGGACGGAGCTTAGTTACCTTGGAATTAGCCGGCACTGATACCCAGAATATCACACAGAGAATGCAGGAGGAATCACGAAAATTCCACTACATCTACATCTCTCTCACACTCTTGATGTTCATTCTGCTGATTATTGCAGGAGTAGGAGTTTATGATTCCATCAACCTTGCCTTTACTTCCTTGTCCACAGGCGGCTTTACACCCTATTCCGACAGCATCGCGCATTTCAACAGCAGTGTTGTGCAGTGGATTGTCATCATTTTCATGTTTCTGGGTGGTACCAACTTCTTCTTGCAGTTCCGGGCACTCAAAAAAGGCGGGTTGAAAGTCTTTACTAAAAACTCAGAATTCCGCGCTTATGTACTCATTGTCATCCTTGCCAGCGCCTTACTCTTCATCTTCCTCAGTCCTGAACTGCTGGGGATGAGCGTCTTTGAGCAAGTGACTGCCTCAGTATTCCACATCGTCTCCTGCATGACCACTACTGGCTATACTACCGTCAACCTAGCAGGAGTCGGCAGCATTGTGGCGATGATTCTGATGGTCGTGATGATCATTGGTGCCTCCTCCGGTTCAACATCTGGTGGTATCAAGGTTGTCAGATTTGTTATTCTACAGAAATTTATTTCCGCTACACTCTACCGGACTATTCACCCTAAGGCCGTAGTTCCGATCAAAATCAATGAAAAAACAATCGAAGAAAAAACAGTCACTTCCTTGATGGCTCTCTTGGTTTGTTATTTTGGAACAGCCCTTGTTTGCATCTTCCTTTTGATGTTACTAGGTGTCGACACTATGGGGGCGATTGATGCCACCATTGCGTCCGTATCTAATGCAGGAGTAGGTTTAGGCAGTGTTTCCTCCTCCTTCGGCGGTTTACCAGATCTGGCAAAACTAGTACTGACCTTTGCCATGTGGGCTGGTCGTCTCGAATTTATTTCCGTCTTCGTCATCCTCAGTCCCGTCTTCTGGAGAGAATTCTTACGATTCCGCAAAAGATATAGCTGAGACGACGATAGGTAAGGTGAGAGCGACTCACGGATTGATGTGAAATCATGCCAGAATACGTTAAAGTTTGTTCCCATTGTGGAAGTAACGACATAGATTTACCAAGCGGTATCGAATCGATTCCCGGGTTGACTGTCAACGAAAAATGTTATTGCCACACTTGTGGCCGCATATCTGTACCAATCATGGTTGAAAAAACTGCTCAGCAGCAGCCAGAGGACACCGATGGTGATAATTTTCAGACTCTTTCCCTGCTGCCTATCGCCGCCGATGCGCAAGCGCTGGCGGCACTGGTTGCTGAAATCAGCTGGGAAGAAGGGCAATATGTCCAAACAGGACGGACTGAAAATTTTGAAAGCTACCGGAGCCGCGTGACCACCAATCCCGATTATTCCGGCATGATGATCTTAGATTTAAAAGGCATAAAAACCGGACATCCCGACTTCAATATCTTGAAAAAAGCAGTGAAACACAAGTATAATGTTTGGCTGGATACGGGAATCGCTACCGAGTCAGATGTTTTTGATGCTTTTACTTTGGATGCTTATCGAGTAGTCTGCAACAGCCTCTGCGCCGCTTCGATGAACCTTTTTGAAGAAGCATTTACCCTTTCAGATCATATTTTACCCTGTCTCTGCCTGGCAGAGAATAAAGTTCAATGGTCACGATTTGCCGGTGAGAAAGACGTTTACCGCGCAATCAGGATGCTTAAAGACCTAGGTTATGAAGAAATTGCCGTTCTCGATCTCGATCAATTAGGCAACGCGCAGTTCAACAGCCTCGCGTATGCTGCTAAGCTGAGTGAGACTTTCAGCGGCATTATCTTGGGCGGCGGTGTTCACCAGTGCGACGTTTCAGCGTTAAAAGAAGCAGGGTTGGCCGGAGCGATTGTTGAGCCCGGGTTCGATTAAAACATATTGATGCTGATGCGCACATCTTTTTGCGCAGAGAGCTTACAAAATAAGTTTTTGATTTCCGAAGCCGGCCCCTCAAGAACGATCTGTTCTACACACTGGCCATTGATGTGGGTATGCATTGAAGAATGGACAACATCGGAATAATCATGAACGATGTCGTGGACATGATGTTTCTTTTTATCAGTGTAAAGGATGGTTACAATACAATTCAGCAGTTCGTCAGTATCATCAATCAGTTTTTTAGCCGCAATGAAATCTCTGATTGCTTCCCGGATTGCATCTGATCGTGATGAAAAACCAGCGTCTTTGGAAACGCCGTCGAACTCCTGTAATTCATCTTCCGGAAGAGATACGCTAACTACTACCATCGCCAGCCGATATGTATTATGCCTTAATGCAACTTTCTACCAACTAACTGAATTCCGGCAGCTCGCGCCTGCTCCAAAGCAGAGGGATCGTCCAAAATCGATGCTTGTTCTTCAAAACCAGCGAATAAGAGCGACGGTTCCGGCTTGATGCCCAGACTGAGGAAAAAAACCCTTACCGTCTTTTCAATACTGGTAAAATCCGTACTGAGCCGGGCCGCGACCGAGATGAAGAGGCCGGGTTTAGTCAGCGAAGCACGTTTATCCTGGTGCCAATAAGGCTGGCCGCGGTCAATAAAAGTCTTCATCCAGGAAGTCACATTTTCAAAGTAAACCGGAGAGGCTAAGATGACCGCCGCTGCTTGTTCTAAAGTCTGATAGACTTCAGTGATCTCATCTTGAAGATGACAGTGACCGCTGGTGAGACACTGGCCGCAGTCTAAACAACCAGAACAAAGCGCCTCGGCCAGGTAGAACTTTTTAACCTCTGCCCCCTGGCTTTGGGCCCCTTGAAGCGCGGCATCCAGCAGTAAATCAGTATTGCCGCCTTTGCGGGGACTTCCAGAAATTCCTACTACCAGCATCGCTACTCCTACCACATACCCGGACTTGACTACTTAAAGATAATTTCCGAATCGAACCTTCAAAGTTGACCGAGAAGATACAAATAGCCGGCCATGGTTAAGGTGATTAAATGGACGAAGGTAGCTTTGGCAAAGTTCGCTCGATGCTTTTCCCCCGTAATGTCGTGATCGGACATGGAGTCTTAGAGGACATTCCGCAGGTCTGCAAGGATTTTGGCTTGTCAGGAAAAGCAGTTATTATCACTGGCGGTAAAACAAAGGATGTTGCCGCCGAGACTGTCGCTTCCCTTCTCAAAAATAACAATTATGCCGTTGAAACGGTAAGTGTAGGAACGGCTACCAAAGAAAATCTCCAGGAAGTGGTAGATTTTGCGAAAGATGAACAGGCTGATTTTCTGATCGGCGTGGGTGGCGGTTCCAAGATTGATCTTGCAAAAATGGCCGCGATGGAACTAGAGATGGAGTTCATCTCCGTACCTACTTCGGCTTCACACGACGGTATCGCCTCCGGAAGGGCCTCCATTAAAGGACCCGATGGTCCCATCTCCATGGAAGCCAAAACACCACTGGGCATTGTTGCTGATACCAGTGTGATTGTTAAAGCCCCGTTTAGACTGCTGGTCGCCGGATGTGCGGATGTGATCTCTAATATCACCGCCATCAAAGATTGGGCCTACGCCGAAAGACTGCGCGGGGAAGAGTTTTCCCGCTCAGCCTGTGCGATGGCGCTTTACACTTCCGAAGCAATTATCGAATCAGCAGATCTGATTAAGCCTGGCGTTGAAGAAAGTGTCTGGCTTGCTTTAAAACCAATTATTGTCTCCGGCGTCTCCATGTCTGTGGCCGGATCATCAAGACCCACGAGCGGCTCGGAACATATGTTCTCGCATGCACTAGACATGATCGTTCCCGGCAGAGCGCTGCACGGCGAACAATGCGGCGTGGGCTGCATTATGATGATGTATCTCCATGGCGGAGATTGGATGGCAGTGCGCGATGCCCTCATCAAACTAGGAGCACCGACAACAGCACGCGGGCTGGGTGTTACCAAAGAAGAGATTCTGGAAGCGCTTACCATGGCTCACAAAATCCGCGATCGCTTTACGATACTTGGTCATCAGGGCCTTACCTATGAGGCCGCTGAGAGATTAGCTAAAATCACAAAAGTCATTTGAGGAATTAATATGGTCGTAGTCACTCTAATCGGAGAGCAATTCGCAGAGCCAGGGAAAACTTTTGTTTTCCGTGGACCCATCACCGAATGCCGGGATTGTAAATTAAAAGGGATTTGTTTCAATCTCGACGCTGGTTGCCGCTATTGCGTAAAGGAAGTGCGAGATGTCCATCATGAATGCCGCATCCACGAAGGCGGCGTTCGCGCAGCGGAGGTTGAGAAGCTGAGTATCGACAGCGCTGTCCCGAAAAAATACGCTTTAGAAGGTTCAACCTTGTCTTTCAACCCCGTTGAATGTGAGCAGATCGGCTGCGAGAATTATCGCCTCTGTCATCCCATCGGCGTAAGCAAAGGCATGCGCTTCAAAATATCAACAGCCGGCGAAGAACTGCAATGTCCTGCCGGCCAAAGAATAATTAAAGTTGTTTTTGAATAAATTAAATAAAAAGTTTCACCGGAAACTTTCTCCGGTGAGACGTTCAAACATTTCAATATACAGATCCTGAACTTTTTTGATCCATTCTTCCGGCAGGGCGGGAATGTCTGGTTCAGAGATGCCTTTTTTCCGGGCAGCCATCAATTCATCAAAATAGCCAGTTTCACGATAATATTGTCTTACAGCTTCTTTTGATAATTCCACGCATTCACCGGCGGCATAGGCATCTTCATCCCACCAACGGTCTTCATCAGAAGTGCCGAAGGTATCGATGAGCATGATGTTGCGCTGGGCATCCATGGCAAACTCTTTCTTACCATCGACATGGATCAACATCCTCTCGCCGACTTCTGAGTCGATGATCTCATCGATCTTGGCGACTAATTCAAAGACATGATCTAGTTCAGCTTCAGTTAAACCTGAGATTTTAAGGGCTTCTTCCCGTGTAAGGAGTCTGTCTACCTTTTCCAGTTTAGTGGTGGTTTCATAATAGGGTTTAGGCAGTTTTTCACCATATTTCACTTCATGGTTTTCATCAAAGCCCAAGTCCTTGGGTGATATTTCACCAGAACGAACTCTGTCGAACAAGGAACCGGCGATATATTGCCGAGAAATGAATTCGAGGGGGATGAGGTAATTCACCGTGGAAGTGTTAATCTTGCTCGTATCCTCGATGACGTCTACTCTTTTGACCCTCATGCGGTTAGGAGGGATTAATTCAGTAAAGTGCGTCTTAATACCGGCTTTGCGGCATACTTGGAACCAAAAGGCAGCGGTTCTGCAGAGAGTCTCGCCCTTGCAAGGAATATTAGATGGGATGATCTTATCAAATACAGAAATATTATCAGTAAATACAAATTCCAACGTATCATCATCTACTTCGTAGACTTGTTTCACTTTACCTGTTCTTAGTAGGTTCATTACATAGCCCCAAACAAGAGACTCGTATGGCGGTATATGAGCCTTTTGGATGAATGTCGAAGATCAAATGTGTATTTCGAAAAAACAGTGCCTGATTTGTGACCCTGAGAGAATCATAAGGGCAGCCCAAGTCGTATTAAGAAGGTGAATCTTGTTCACTAAGAAATCTACAAGAAAAGCAACCGCTTACAGAAAATTTAGCATCACCCTATTTTTAGTTAATACTAAAAAGGTATATGTGGCCATTGCTCCAAAAATACTACTAATGGTTCTTGAAACTGACGAGGTTGATTCGTTCCCGAAACTGCTTACTTTTGAAGAACGGTGGAACGAATTATTGGATTCCAGTAAAGAAGATGGTTTCTTTCTGTCGCTGCCCTGGCTGAAGAATTGGTGGGAAGTCTTTGGTGCTGATTATCGATTAAAGTGCGTTACCGTCCGTGAGCAAGGAGAAGTGGTGGGCATTGCCCCGCTGGCGATCGCAACAAGAGGGAGATTTCTTCATTGGCGGAAGCTGCTTTTCCTCGGTACAGGACCTTCTGACCGCTGCGGCATAGTCGCCAAGGATGATCGTCAAGACATTCATCAAGCGGTCTGGGATTATCTTAAAGAGCAGGAAGACTGGGACGTTATCGAATTACGAGATATGGTCTCACTTAATCCCACTTTCCAAAATGTACAGTTAGCTTTTCCTGCTGCCGAATCGATCAGCAGCAAGTCACCATATATTGACGTTTCCTGTGGTTATAAGCCCTATCTGGCTGAGCTTTCGAAAAACATGCGTTATAATCTAGGGAGATCTCGACGGAAGATTGAGGCAGCGGGCGGTCAGTTTATTACCCGAAAAGGAAACGAAGAATGTGAAGAAGGGATAGCAATGCTGAAAGAGTTGAGTAATGCCCGCTGGGAAAGTGCCAATGTCTTAAAACTTCCCAAAATGATGGATTTCGCAGAAAAGATTTCTAAGATCAGGAATGAGGCCGGCGGGACAGTTTTTCATTCGATAGATGTGCACGGTAAACCAATCGCGATTGCTATGGGTTTTGAAGATAAGAATCGCTACATGTACTATCTTTCAGGATTTGATCCCGAGTATGCGAAGATGTCGCCAGGATATGTCTTGATTTCCGAGATCATTCATGAAAACTGCCAGAAGGGCATTAAAGAAGTAGATATGCTGAGAGGCACCGAGGATTACAAATACCGCTTTAATGCCGTTGACCGCACTCAAATCACCATGAGAGTGGTTAATGAAGGTCTCATGAGGGGCGTTGAAGCAAGATTGAGAGAAGCTAAACTTACTCCCTGAGCTTCAAAACATCCGCTTCAGATCTTTGCCCGGCATATACAAAAATGATTCGGCATAGCCGTTCAAGCGATTCATTGCCGCCCGGTATTCGTTGATGCCCCTGACCATCCGCACATAATCAATATCGGCCATCTGGGTGCCATGGAGGCGAATAACGCTGAGCTTTTTATCCATTGTTTCAGTAATTGGAACGACTAGGTTAGGCATGAGAGCTCCCCAGACCTCATACATCAGCACATTGGTTTTTTGGTCGTTCTCAAGCAGATCAGCTACGGCATGGAAAGAGCGCAGGTGTTCATCGTGATTTTCAAAAGGTGAAGGGATCACGATGACATCTGGCTGGAAATCAGCGATTTCTTCACTGATTAATTCCTTGAGATCGTGAGTATTGGGAAAAGCAGCTCTATTCAAACGATGATCTAAGATCCCGCTCTCATAAATAGCCGCATTGATTTCAGCCAGACGTTCATCGGCGGAGAAGTTGCCCTGCTGCATGCTGGCATACAAGGTTCTGATTTTTGCACCGCGATCATGCAGTTTGAGTAAGGTGCCCATGCAACCGATGGCATCATCATCGGGATGCGGCGAAACCACCAGAAAGCGATTACCTGGCGGCAGATCCATAACCTTGGGATCCCAAGTTGTTCCTTCTAAGGAGTCAATCACTCTAAACCGCTTTCGAATCTTCTCAGTGATGAATTTTAGCTCTAATGAAGCGCTGCTCATACCCACATTGAATATACTGAAAGGTGCCCTTAATAAATTAACCGGAGGAACGCGATTGAAAATAGCAATTGTTGCTTTGAATGATTACGCGCAGGTCAAAGGGGGAACGGAAGTCTTTAGCGAGCACTTGCAAAAAGTATTCCCGCAGTCAACGCTGATCACGGCAGCACATAGTAGCCGCGCGATTTTCAATAAGCTGGGCTTGCAAAATGAATATCGCTCTTGGAAAGTAGGTCAAGAATTTAAGCAGCGCCAGGAAAAATATGATGTGATTTTGCGTAATGTCTATGCCGGCTGGAACATCGGTAATCCGTGTCCCATCGTAAACATCTTCCATTTCACCTACTCAGGTTTTGCTAATGAAGCACTCAAGGACCAATGCGGACGTTTACAGGCCCGATATCTCTCTACGTTGTTTGAGAAAAAATGTTTGCGGCAGGGAATTAATGTTGCCGTGAGCGCTAAAGTACAGAGAGAGCTGAAAAAGTACTACAAAGCGGAGTCACGCGTCATTGAAAATGCAGTACCCGATATTTTTCATAAAATACCCCAAGAAACAGCGCGTGCGGAACTGGGAGTAACCCACAAAGGGCTGATGGGCATCTTTGTCGGTCGTGCAGATCAGACTAAAGGTTTTGATATTGTCTCTAAAATCTCCAAACAGATGAAGATCTTGTGTGTGACACCCAGTGAAGTACCGAGCAGTAAAGGGATGATCGTCAGACAGAATGTTGATTATTACGATATGCCCAAGTATTACTCTGCAGCCGATTTTTTATTATTTCCTTCCCGCTACGAATCATCGGGATATTCGATCATGGAAGCTCTCAAATGCGGCATACCAGTGGTAGCAGCAAAAACCGGGATTTTGGAAGATATGCATTCAGAAGATGTGGGTGAAATTGTCGAACTCGACAATGAAGAAGGTTATCTTAAAGGCATTAAAAAGGTAATTAATGCTGATCGCAAGCCCTCGCCGGAGATTATGGCTAGATTTTCCATGGAACGTTTTGAAAAAGAATATAAGGAATTGTTGAAGGAGCTGGTCTGAGTTAGAAATGTTTGCCGTTAGCTCCGTCATTCCAACCTTTTAAAAGACCTATTGCCTCAAAAACAGTTCCGATCGCAACCACATAAAGCGGGAGACCTTTGCCTTCTGTTTCTTCTTTTTCCAAGATACCTTTGGGAATTCTTTTATTGAGGAAACTAGACATTCTGCAGTTTACATAGTGTTTAAATTTCATTTCCTCACTAAAATGTTTTCTTACTAAGTATGAATTATTTCTGCCCCAGAGATATCTCAGTTTTAGATACCATCTGACACGGTCTTTACGGTAAGAACCTTCACACCATTCATGCCGCACAGAAGCGCCATCAGCATAAGCGATGATGTAACCTGATTTTACTACCTTGAGGCAAGCATCGGTTTCATCTTGATGGAATCGGAAATAAGGATCAAAACCACCGGCCTCGATGAGGATCTGCCGTTTGAATGACATATTACAGCCGACCATGACTGGATAAAGTCCATCC
>ULSO01011177.1_pt1 | contig 12864 bp, 12 predicted proteins | sample 1956701 | NCBI WGS metagenome assembly ULSO01 (sample SAMEA4835708, study PRJEB28245) | human gut metagenome | biome: gut microbiome; material: fecal sample | place: Denmark | collected 2008 | reverse complement strand
TTTGATATTTGATGTCATTTTGCTTTTTTATTCTTTCTTCATCAGAAACAAAAATCATATTAGATTTATGAAGCCCAACTATATGTTTACAAATCTCAAATCCTGGATTTGAAGTATTCCCAGCTACACTATTTTCCATGGTTAAAGTTAATGGATAATAATTTATCAATCCATTTACTCCCAATGTATTTGAAACTTCATGATAAATTTTTATTAAAAAATTTCCCTTAATTTCTCCTTTAAATAGTTCTCTTAAAACTTTATCAGTATTTTTGATAAATTGTTTTTGATTTTGATATTTGGAAGGATTTAATTCCATAAACACCACCTTTTATTTTGCTTTACTTATTATAGCATAAATTATCATATAATGATAATAAAATTGTTTATTCCAAATCCAACAGTCTTAAACAGTCTAAAATAGGCAGAATTTTTCATAAATATTGAGTATAGGTGTCAGTAGGTGTCAGCGAATTTTAGAATTGACATTAAATAAAAAAATACTAGCGATTTTGCTAGTATTTATATAGGATTTTGAGATATAGAGCAGAAGATAGGTATTGGCAAGGATATGTTGGTAAAATAAAAAATGGTACTCTTTTGCGCAACACTTAATTTGCTATGATGCCAGGTAGCATACTCTCTTAGTAAGCAAGAGGTCCGCAGTTCATCGAGTGTCTGCTAATAACCTCTGACCTAAAATCGATATCTCTCAATTAAATAATGAAATATGACTATTTCCATTTTTAATATTTTATATTGCGTAGATTGTTTCATAAAATTTACATCATACAAACTTTCATTTTAAAACAATTAAAATATGATAAACCTAACTTTATCTATTTAATTCTGTTCATTTCGGTCTAGAAAATCCTAGTTGATCCTACTTAATTTTTGTTCATTTAATTATCTGCAATTGTTTTATCAATGTATTAATGCTATCAGGAAAATGCCAATCATTAAGTCTTGAATCTTTTAACAAGATTGAAACTTGATTTGGATTATCAATTCTGATATATTTACTTAAGTCATTTTCATCAATATTATTAACGTTGTCAAACAGATTTATCACTTGCAACATTGCCGCCTGTCCCAAAGGCTGAACCAATAAACTTTCTACAACTTTATTGAAGTTTGTTTCTCGTATCTTCGCTAGAAAGCTGCTAAATCGACTATCTTTCAATGCTATTTTCTGAGAATTATAATTATGCTGTAATGGCTTATTAAAAAACTTGTTATAAAGATTTTTGTCAACATATCTTAAAATGAGTAAAAAACTAACTACAATAGGATAATAATAGCTGTATGGCAAGATTTGTCTATAATAATCTTTACGTTCTTTGCATATTAGATTAAGTTGTTGTACGAGAAGTTTAATTTCTCTTATTGACAAATTAACAGCTTGAAACATATCAGAAATTATTGACTTAATTTCATTATCATATTCACTTCTAAAACTCATTAACGCTTTCGCATATTCATAAGCACTTTCACATGGCAAATCAATCTCATATTGTATAAACTTTGAAAGATATCCATATGTATCAGTGTATTCGCCAAACTTATTTCTTATAGATTCTTCTAATTGTCCTTTATCCAGTGCAATCACAACAATCAAATTTGGAATATCAAACATATGATACAAACTTTCAAGAACTTTAATTTGATATTCTGGCAAACATCTATCAAGTTCATCTATTAAAAGGATAGTCTTCTTTTGCTGACAAAAATCATATAGAACCTTTTTATAACCATCTACCGCCTTTTTGTATTTATCGAATTCATCACATATATCAGTTTCTCCAAACAAAGGAGTTAAGTCCACCGCATGTGCATTAGTTAAAGTATTAGTAAATATTTTTGGAAGTGCCTTTAATACATTTTTTGCGACTTTTTTAACTCTTCCGCCTTTACTCTTTAATTTACTTATACTGTAAAGTAAAGGAATAATTGGATTTTCAAAATAATTACTCTCCCATGCGTCATAATAAACAATATTGAACTCTTTGTTCTGCTCATTTTGTTGAATTATAAAATCAAGTAATGTGCTTTTACCAGTTCCATACTTACCGTTAATAATCATTGTTAATCCATGCCCATCTTGATTGCCAAAATTTTGAAAAATTTCCATTAGGTTGTCTAATAATTCCGCTCTATCAAGTTTATCATCTTCAAGTTTCACTTTCTTCTCCTTATCTTTATTTTAATGATATTTTTTATAAATCCTCATATATTCATCATCTGAAATTGTAAATGTGCAATTGTGATATCCATAATTTGTACAGCCCCTAAATTGTACTCCAGTTTTCTTGTTTATTCTTTTCTTTAAGTACCAACCACATTTTGGACAAAGATTATTTGAAACGCATAATTCATAATGGTTTGGCAAAGAGCCTTGTTTTAAATCTCCTTTCAGCCGTGATTTTTGTCCTTCAACATTTTGCTGTGCAAGTTTAGCATGTTGAAGAGTTATCACCGTTTTTTGAACTTTTTTTACCAATGTTGCAGTCTTAAGATTTGGTTTAGCATTTTGTCTGGCAATTTGATCAACAATAGACTTTTGACTTTGATATGATTTTCTGTTCGTTTCCCAATTCTTCCATTCTTTTATATAACAAATTAGTTTGATTAAAGTATAAATTGCAAAACTTACTACCAATATTCCAACGGTCACAATCAAAATCCATAACAAAACCATCCCTACTGAAATAGCTGCTGGTCTTAAGGCCTTTGTCCATATAAGATTTAACACATCGATATTAAACCAAGAACAGATAGTACAAGCAAAAGAAAAAGCTGAAACTACTCCACAAAGAACAGTTAGTGTCAACTTAATCCAATGTCCATGTCTTCTAGTAACATATCCGCCACATATAGTCACAACTGTCATAATAATTCCAACTATATTATAAGGAGTAAAAAGCATCTTTTTAAAAACAAATTTCGTTATTGATCCAAAACCAAATATGCAAACCACTAGTACTGCTGCAATTATTATGAATAAAGTTTTCAGCCCAGTCGAAAATTTTTTGTTCATTTGTACCTCTGTTATATTATAACATATAACAAGATAATTTTGTAAATTTTTGTCAAAAATTTACAAAGATTGATCTTTTATTTTTTATTTAAAGCACTAAAACATCGTTAAACTTTTTTATTAATTAACAAAAATCATTCTACAACCTGTGACTTAATACCGCCATCGTCATTTGCAAAAATAAAAGATGTCGACACTATGAGCTCGACTGTAACATTTTGGTTTGTTCTTTCTCGAATAGTTTGTTTTTCTTTCCATGCACTCAAGATATCCACAACAATATCTGTAAGTTAAGTCATGATTTCGTCATAAGTAAAACCATCTTTGACAAGATAGTAATGCATTCCAAGTTTTTTCGCTGAGCGCAAGTCATGTTTGAAGTTGTTTCCAACGACCAAAACTTGATTTGGTTTCAAATTGTTATCTTTCATGATTTTTTTGTAAATCTTATACTTATCAAGGTTTTCTTTTTTGGAAATATTATTGCTGATGATGCCAGCAAACAAGTTGCGGTCAAACTCATTATAATCCACTGCCCTTTGCAAATCCTTTTCCTTCCAATTGGAAACTATATAGATCTTTCCCAAATCTTTAAACTTTTGAAGTTCGCTATTGCTAATATGTTTTCCGCGAATATAATTTTCATTTGTTTCAGTAAATTCCCTAAAAATTAGATATGAATTATTATTTCCCTCCACATCAAAAAGAATTTCATTGATCTGACTAGATAGCCCCTCACCATTAGGGCCACAGCCATATTTTTTAAGCAATCTTACTCTTTCTTTTTCGGACATATATGAGAAATGCTCATTGAACCATTGCAAATTCATTTCTCTGTGATTGTCTCTTTTCATATCCCAAACAAGCGTATCTCTAAAGTCAAAAATAGTGACCTTAACTTGATTAGAGATAAGATTTGGATCCTCATTAATGTTGCACAACCACTTTTTCCTTTTAAAAATAATGAAATATACAGGTAGGAAAAGAAGAGTTGGTATTGAAATGACCAAATAAGCCAATGGAACACTAACTGGAATAAACTTAACAATAAAGCATGTGGACACGAGGATTATGCTACATAAAATTTCAATAATAACAAAAATGGTGTTTTTCCCACCCAATCTGAGCATATAACTTCCCATATTCCATGAAATAAACCTAAAGAAATGAATTCCAACATAACAAGGAAGGACCGTAAACATCAAACTGAAGTATTCCTTGTTTACCCCAAGAGCAATTGGATAGATGAAAATCATACTCGCCACGAAATAGAAACACCAAATCAAAATTGAAGCCACGATTGAATACTTCGAATAGGTAAAGGCCTTATCAAATTGATTTCTTCCGAGACAACGCGTGATTTTAATTGCACTAACATTAGCAAAAGCATATAAAAACCCATTGAAAACATCAAGAACATTTTCAAGATATGAATAAGTGTTAAAAATTCCATCACTAAATCTAATTAAAATTATACTTGTTGCGTAATAACCAATTTGCCAAATAAATTCAACAGAAAGATTTGAAATCAAAATTCCCCATTGTTTTTTTGTCAAATTTATAGTCTGAAGTTTAAAAAAGTTTACAGAAATTTCTTTATTTTTCAAAAGCATTATGAAAGAAAATGTAATTGAAAAAACCGTTCCCAAAATGTATGTGATGGCAATGTAATTAAGATAATAAACACCACAAAAATAAAGGATAAGAAAACCCAAAATTGTAATGGCAAGTGGAATCATTTCACAACAAGTTGTTGTTTGAAAAACTTTAAACATTTCATTGTTTCAACAAGGTAAGAACTTGTGCAAGACAAAAAGAAGTAACCACACATGATGTAATAAAAAGTGTAACTTTCAGGACTGTATCCCATCAGAGTTTCCATGAAAAATCTAGGAAACAAAACAAGCAGTGCAGTTGCAATCAAACTGAAAATAAAGTTAATTTCAAAACCTATTTTGGCATATTTCCTCACTTTAAATTTTGAACCTATGTTCTGATTCATAAAGACAGAAATACCATTACTGATTCCGAATGCAATAATACTTGCAAAAGCATACAAAGAAAGAAAAGCATTGAGATATGTCAATTCTTCAACACCCAAAAGGTTTGCCAAAATCGAAATAATGCTATATAAAATTGCGACAACGATATACTTTAAAAGCAAAAATTTACTTTCTTTAAAAGTGGACCAGAAATATTTAAAAAAAACTTTAGTTTTTGATTGTGCTTGCTCCATTTTATTAATTATACAAGAAAATTTTTAATTTTCAAATTAAATCAAGTTGTTTTGACAATTTTATTTTTCATTTGTCTCTCAATCCAAGCCATGATAAGTCCGACAACAAATTCAATTTGTTCGTTATTCAGCGCAATGTTTTTGGGAACTTTGTACCATTTAAAAAGACAACTTCTGCAACAAGTCGCAGTGGCATGTTGGGCGATAAAAACTGGATGACCATGCATTGGTGTCTGTTTTCCATCATTTGCGATAACTTCTGGAGCCAGTCTTTTTGTAATGAAATCATATGCATGCTGCTTAATTTTTGGCAGTCCCTTATCTTGAATATAGTTAAAATCCCTTTTGCTCAACTTAAATTTTGAGCGAAATTTGGACATTGAAAGTTTATCTAAATAAAAATCATAATTCGTCATATAAAAATTATAACACTTGTCAAAATTAAAACCAATAAAAAAAGATAAGATTGAATTCTTATCTTTTTAAATTATTACACGTTGTTTAACTTTTTAACAGTTAGTGTTGCGTCACCATTTTCCAAAATGGTAATTGTTGCACCGCCCGGAGCTGTGGTTGTTGTAACAGCCAAATCAATGACATCATTGGCAGCAAGAGTAACAATAATTGAACTTGTCACGTCAACAACAAAGGTTCCACCTGTTGCGGTCTCTAATGCAGTTTGCTCAATTGTGCTGTCTGGAATTGGAGTGGTGTTGTTTCGTGCAGTAATATTGAATGTCAATTCTGCAGTCGATGTCAATGCAATATGATAATTAATTTCATAATCACCTGCTTGCTGAACAGTTATCTGATTAGTCGCAGTGGTTGTATTAAGCAAAGGCATTTCGGTGTTCAACTCAATAGGAACATAAACATTCTCTGTTGCTATTGTTGGTGTTTGAGCAGCATTGTTATACAAACCACCATAGGCATTAAGTCCCACAGCAGAAGCTCCAGTTGGACCTGTCGGACCGGTTGGTCCCGTTTCCCCTGTTGGTCCAGTCGGTCCTGTGGCACCCGTTGGTCCAGTCGCTCCAGTAGGTCCAGTAGCCCCAGTAGGACCAGTCGCTCCTGTTGCACCCGTTGGACCAGTAGGACCAGTTGGTCCGGTTGCACCTGTGTCGCCCGCATCTCCCTGCGCTCCAGTAGCACCTGTTGGGCCTGTTGGTCCAGTAACTCCTGTTGGACCCGTGATACCTTGCAATCCTTGGGCTCCTGTTGGGCCGGTCGCTCCCGTTGGTCCGGTTGGACCTGTTACACCGGTCGGTCCGGTTGGACCAGTCGCTCCAGTTCCACCCGTCGCACCAGTTGGTCCTGTTGCGCCCGTAGGTCCTGTCGCACCTCTAGGTATTGCGAAGTCCAATAAGGTTGTGGTTCCTTGATAGGTTGTTGTAACCGAGGCATCTGTTCCTGGTGTTGTGGTGGTTGTTGTTCCTGCAACAATTGTCCCACCGCCTGGAGCACCTGTGGCTCCTGTTGCACCTGTAGGTCCAGTCGCTCCGGTTGGTCCGGTTGCCCCCGTTACGCCATTCAAACCTGTTGGTCCAGTTGGCCCAGTGGGACCCGTTGGTCCTGTCGGGCCTGTCGGTCCAGTTGGGCCGGTCGCTCCAGTTCTCCCGATAGGGCCAGCAGGGCCAGTTGGACCTGTATATCTGAAAACTACATTACATCTATTGTTAAATGGATTTCTGTTTCCACAAAATAAGTTGTTATCAGGCATTTAATTTCCTCCTTAAAGTATGTTCATAATCATTATATATTTTTGCTCGCTCAAATGTTCATATAAACACACAATCATGCAGGAGAGAAACGGCATAAATAAAATCATGAAAGGAGAAAAATAAATGAAAAATTTCACAAACATTTTAGATTTGTCAACAACAAGCAAACAAACCCTTGCTCAAAACACAAGAGCAGACATAATAGGAGAACTTGATGCAATAATTCAATATGAAAACCATATAGCAAGTTCAAATGATGTGGTTGTAAATCAAACGCTCAAAGACATCGTAAATGAGGAAAAAGTACATACAGGTCAATTGTTTGGTCTTTTGTTTTACCTAGACCCAGACAGTCAAAAATATTTTGAACAAGGTCTAAATGAATTTTATAATTCCATGCCAAAGAACAATTAACCAACAATTCTGCTTGTTTCATTGTTCAATGATGATTGCGTCCTGCTCGAATTTTTTGCAAGCGAAAGATTTTTGTAACTTTCATCTTCCGTGACATCTTGACCAAACCAAGCTGGAGGAACAAATTTTTTTGCTTCCTCAGCAGTTTCAAACTCAACTTCAGCAGTGATCAACCCCTTGTTTGCACCAAAGTACAAATCCAGTTCAGCAAGTCTTCCATCTTCCAAAGGATAGTAATATCTAGTTTTTTCAACAACCTTTTTGTCCACCTTTTTGAGAAGTTTAAGAAATTCTTCTCGGGTCAATTCTTTTTCATACTCTTCTCTAACCATTCCTCTTCCATATTTTTCTGTTAAAAAGTAGTGTTGGTTGCTAACATTCCTAATTCTTATTTCTTTCTCGTTCCTTATCAAATAACCTTGAAAAATGAAGTCTTTTTTGAAGTTGTCAATGTCAGAGGGAAGCGTTTCAATCAAAAATTTTCTTTCAACTTCAAGCCCTGATTTGTATAAATTTTTATAATACTCACATCTTTCTTCAACTGCTTTAACAATTGTGCCAACACAATCATCAGTGGACAAAAGATGTTCACAATCAATTTTCAGTCCATCAATTAAACTTTTAATAATTGCGTCTTCTTGTTTCGCTCTAGTTTCATCTTGATATCTGCCTTCTTGCTTATATTCATGATTTCTTTCGATATAAAAATTCAAATTGTCAAATGTTGTATAGCAATACAAAACAAGTTTGTCAAAAATTTCATCAGGAACTCTTAAAAAATTACTGTCACTAAAGTTTCTATTATAGTGCATACTCAAAAGAAGTGGCGAATCGGTAATGATAACATTCACTTTGTCCCTAATCATATCCATGGAATAATATTGCTTGCTGAAAATATATAGTTGATTTTGCAGTCTTTTCATATTCCCTTCATAAACAACTTCTTTGGCATACTCGGTGACAAGTTCACAATTTATTCCCTTCTTCTTCAACTGTCCAAACACCAAAGCGGCAATCGTCGACTTTCCTGCTCCTGCTCCACCCAAAAGATTAACAACAATAGTCTTCATTTTTCCTCCTTTATTGCGTATTTTTTACGCATTTATTTTTATTTTAAAAAGGCAATAAGCCTTAATAAAATCAATGTCACACAAACCGATAAAGTTTTGCTGGTTTCTTTCCTGCAATTTCTTGTTCAAGTCCAGTATTTGCAATTATGTTTTGTTGCAACAAACGTTTTCTGAAATTCCTTCGGTCTATCTGTTTGTTCAAGATGCTCTCATAAGCCTTATGCAATTCCGGCAATGTAAATTGTTTAGGAAACAAGTTTTTGAGAATGTCGCTGTCAAAAATCTTTTGTCGCAAAAATTCAATTGCTCCATTCAAAATTTCTTCATGGTCATAGCCTAATGCTGGAACTCTGTCAATTTGAAACCAGTCTGCATCAACAGTTTTTGTTGTGGTTTTCAAAAAATGAACACGCTTGCAATCAATGACTCCAACATGAGCAACGGCAATCATTCTCCAAAGAGGACTTCTGTTTGGTCTAGAGAATACATCAAATCTTTGAAAGTTGATATCTTCAATGCCTGTTTTTTCTTTCAATTCTCTTTTCATTGCGGTGTCAGTATCCTCATTGTTATAACACGCACCGCCAATCAAAATCCACTTGTCCTTGTATGGTTGATTTTTTCGTTTAATCAAAAAGACCTTAAATTTTCCATCTTCAACAGTGAACAACGCAAGCACAACATGGATACCCTGATTTTGATATAATGGATTGGTTATGTTCATATTTCTCCTCCATACATCATTATTATATGCGTAAAAAATACACAAGTCAAGTAATTTCTTAAAAAAACTTAAAAATTATAAAAATTTAATTTAAACAAACAATAACATCATGAAAATTGCACTTATGTTGTTCATCTTTCTTTCACTTTTTGGAAGAACCATGAATATAACAAACAATATGAAAGAGAAAGAATTAATTTTCACAACAACAGCAACGCTGTATGCTCCTGAAATAACCAACACAATCAGCATTTACGGAAACAAGATGTCAAATTCTCCGTTTATACAAAACATTGAAATCAGAGTTTTTGACAATGACAACAATTTACTCTATTCTTTTGTTCCCACAATAAATTACGGCTATTCCCCAAAGCTTACACCTCTCGATTTCATAGGGAATGGTTTGCAACAAATTTTCTATTCTGCTGACTCTGGTGGCAGTGGTGGTTATGGATTCTATTATGTTTATGAGTTGTCCGACACTGGTTACAAAACTTTGTTTGATTTTGAAGAGTTCTCACAAAACAACCAATATTCTGGAACATTTCTAGATAATTATAGAGCTGAAATCAAAACAAACACAACCACCTATCTTCTTGATGTTTCAAATATGGACGAATTTTATAAAGACAAAATATACAACAAAGACGGAACGGTAAAAGAGCCAAACATTGATATTGGGCTTGTAAACACAGTTTTCCCGGTCTTCAACTCCACTCAAAACATCTGGTTTTTGCAAATATATCAAAAGGCCACAGCTGTGGCACAAGTGAATGTTCTTGGATATGTTGTAAATGAATTGCAATACGAAAACAACCAGTTCACTCCATTTCTTCAATTTTTCGCAATATTTCAATAATTGCACATATGTACAAAAAAAAGACTAGGATTAACTAGTCTTTTTTGCTTTCAACATTTTCAGATTTTTCAACTTTCTTTGAAGTTTTTTCTTTTTCATTTGCTTCTTTTTCTTCTTTAGGAACAATTCTCTTGAGATCAATTCTTCCTTTCTCGTCAATTTTGATAACTTCAACTTCAACATTGTCACCAATCTTGACAACATCTTCAACTTTGTCAACTCTCTTGTTTGAAAGCTTTGAAATGTGAATCATTCCTTCCTTTCCACCGCCCAAATCAACAAAAGCGCCAAAATTCATGATGCGAACAACTTTTCCGTCATAAACATCACCAACTTCAACATCTTCTGTGATTGAAAGAATGATTTTCTTAGCTTTTTCATTCATGTCACTGTCAACAGATGCGATGAAAACAGTCCCGTCATCTTCAATATCAATCTTAACACCAGTTTCGTCAATGATTTTGTTGATTGTTTTTCCGCCAGAACCAATGACATCTTTAATCTTATCTGGGTCAATAGTGAATGTGATAATTTTTGGAGCATATTTAGAAATTTCTGCTCTTGGCTTATCAATGCAAGCAAGCATCTTTTCCATAATTTGCATTCTTCCAATCTTTGCTCTTTCCAAAGCCTCAGTCAAAATTGCCTTGTCAATTCCTTTAATTTTGATATCCATTTGGATTGCAGTGATACCCTTAGCAGTTCCAGTAACCTTAAAGTCCATGTCACCCAAGAAATCTTCAAGCCCTTGAATGTCAGAAAGAACGGCAACTTTTCTGCTGTTTTCGTCTTTAATAAGTCCCATAGCAATTCCAGAAACAGGTGCAGAAATAGGCACACCACCATCCATCAAAGCAAGTGTAGAACCACAAGTTGAAGCCATTGAAGAAGATCCATTTGAAGAGAGAACTTCGCTGACAATTCTGAGAGCATAAGGGAAAACATCTTCTTTTGGAACAACTGGTTCCAATGCTCTTTCAGCCAAAGCACCGTGACCAATTTCTCTACGACCTGTGCTCTTAATCATCTTAGCTTCGCCTGTTGCATATGGTGGCATATTGTAGTGATGAACATAACGATTAACTTCTTCATCATCAAGTCCTTCAAGTTTCTGAACATCACTAACAGTTCCAAGTGTCAAACAAGACAAAACTTGAGTTTCTCCTCTTGTGAACACTGCAGAACCATGAACTCTTGGAAGAACACCAACTTCGCACCAAATTGGACGAATTTCTTCCAATTTTCTTCCATCTGGACGAACACCTTTTTCCAAAATATGTGCTCTAACCTTTTCTTTCTTAATTTTGTAGAGAACATCTCCAATTTCTCTTTCTTTTTCTGGGAATATTTCAGCAAAGTGAGCAAGAATATCAGCCTTAACTTCTTCTTCTCTTGCTTCTCTTTCGCTTCTTACAAAGGTATCCAAAACATAGTCATATTTTTCATCAGCATATTCTCTGACAGCCTTGTCAATTTCTTCAGGAACAGCATAATAAGAAATTTTTGGATTTACAGGTTTTCCAATCTCTTCCTTGATTTTCTTGAGTTCATGAACAATCTTTTTGATTTCTTCGTGAGCAAACATAATGGCGTCAAGCATAACACTTTCTGACACTTCATTTGCTCCTGCTTCAACCATTAAAACAGCTTCTTCAGTTCCGCTGACAGTCAAAGCCAAATCACTTTTTTCTCTTTGTTCTTGGTCTGGGTTGATGACAAATTCCCCGTCCACCAATCCAACCTGAACAGAACCAGTAGGTCCAAGGAAAGGAATGTCAGAGATTGCAAGTGCAAAAGAAGAACCAAGCATAGCAAGAGGTTCTGGACTGACATCTGGGTCAATTGAAAGAGCGGTTGCAACAACAACCACATCATTAAAGAAACCTTTTGGGAAAAGAGGTCTAAGTGGTCTGTCAATAAGTCTTGAAACCAAAATAGCCTTGTCACTTGGACGACCTTCTCTTTTCTTGAATCCGCCAGGAATTTTTCCAATTGAATACATCTTTTCTTGATATTCAACAGAGAGAGGGAAGAAGTCAATTCCAGGCTTTGGTTCTTCACTCATTGTCACATTAACCATGACAACAGTGTCACCGCTTCTAACAACACAAGAGCCATTAGATTGACCGCACCACTTGCCAGTTTCAAAGGAAATATCTTTGCCTGCGACATTAATAACATACTTTTTATATTCCATAACACACTCCAAAATAATAAGTTAAAAAATTGAAAAAGAGGGAAGCAAAAAAACACCTCCCCCAAAAATTATTTAATTTCTCTAATGTTAAGTTCTTTGATAAGCTTTCTGTAAGCTTCAATATCTCTGTCCTTAAGATATTGCAAGAAACCTTTTCTCTTTCCAACCATCATCAAAAGACCTCTTCTTGAGTGATTGTCTTTTTTGTTGGTTTTCAAGTGTTCTGTCAAGTGGTTGATTCTTTCAGTCAAAAGAGCAATTTGAACTTGAACAGATCCGGTATCATTTTCAGATTGTTTAAACTGAGAAATGATTTCGCTTTTTCTTTGTTTATCCATGATTTCCCTCCATAAAAATTTTAACCGCTTAAACAGAGTAACGGGTCGAAGGTGTCCCAGAAACTATGCTTAAGTTTATCGACAAAGCAAGTATATCACATCACACCAAAAAAGTAAAGAATTTTTACAAAATTTGTTAAAATCAAATTGTTAAATTCTGCTACCATTGCCCATAGTAAGTGCCAAACGAACTCCATGAACACTGTCAAGCCATGTAGATTTTGTAACGCCTGCTTTTGTAATAATTTGTCCGTTACCTAATCCAGCC